>Ga0182792_1000329_pt1 | contig 46332 bp, 39 predicted proteins | sample Passage237B_FD_130497 | JGI IMG/M metagenome (GOLD analysis project Ga0182792, IMG submission 130497) | Cellulose adapted compost microbial communities from Newby Island Compost Facility, Milpitas, CA, USA - Passage2 37B (version 2) (version 2) ...
AACATCAGCCCGCACAACAGCAAGGTGCGCACCTACCTGCGCGACATGGAGGACGTGGTGGCACTGGGGCCGGACGCGCTGATCATGGCCGACCCCGGGCTGATCCTGATGACGCGCGAGCGCTGGCCGGACATGCCGATCCACCTGTCGGTGCAGGCCAACACCACCAACTACGCGAGCGTGCGTTTCTGGCAGCGGCTGGGGGTGAGACGGATCATCCTGTCGCGCGAGCTGTCGCTCGACGAGGTGGCGGAGATCCGGCAGGAATGCCCGGACGTGGAACTTGAGGTGTTCGTGCATGGTGCGCTGTGCATCGCGTACTCGGGCCGCTGCCTGCTCTCCGGCTACTTCAACCACCGCGACCCGAACCAGGGTACGTGCACGAATTCCTGCCGCTGGGACTACCGCCTGCACGAGGCCGACGAGAACGGCGCAGGCGACGTCGTGCGCTGCGGCAGCACGCCGATCGGCAACCCGCGCGACGCCGGCGCCGTGGGCACGGCGACGCGGCCGGCGGGCCTGGCGCTGGGCGGCGGGCCGCGCCACATCGGCGGTACGCGCACCTGGCTGCTGGAGGAGGGCACACGTCCCGGCGAGCTGATGCCGATCGAGGAGGACGAGCACGGCACCTACATCCTGAACTCCAGGGACCTGCGCGCCATCGAGCACGTGGGCCGGCTGGTGGAGATCGGCGTGGATTCGCTGAAGATCGAGGGCCGCACCAAGAGCCCGTACTACGTGGCCCGCGCCGCACAGAGCTACCGCCGCGCCATCGACGACGCGGTGGCCGGCCGGCCCTTCGATCCGGCCCTGCTCGGCGCGCTGGAAGGACTCGCCAACCGCGGCTACACGGACGGCTTCTATCAGCGCCACAGCACGCCCGAGCACCAGAACTACCTGCGCGGGCACTCCGAATCCGGCCGCAGCCTGCTGGTAGGCGAGCTCGCGGGCTTCGACGCCGCGCGCGGGCTGGCCGAGGTGGAGGTCAAGAACGCCTTCGCTCTCGGCGACCGGCTGGAGTTCGTGACGCCGGCCGGCAACGTCGAGGCCGTGGCCGCGCGCATCGAGGACGCGGCGGGCGAGGCGCTCGACCGCGTGCCCGGCAGCGGCCGCCGCGTGTGGATGCCGCTGCCCGAAGGCGTCGATCCGGCCGCGCCCTGTTGTTTCATCGCCCGCTTTCTCTGAACGGTTCCGTCATGCCTCTGCCCGTTTTCGACCCCGCCACCTACGACGCCCAGCTCGCGGAGAAACTCGCCCGCTTCCGCGCCGACTTCGCGCCGCTGGACCTGCCCGAGCCGGAGGTGTTCACGTCCGAGCCGCTGCACTACCGCATGCGCGCCGAGTTCCGGCTGTGGCACCACGACGGGCGCGTGGACTACGCGATGTTCGACGCCGAGAACCCGCGCAGACCCGTGCTGCTCGACGACTTCCCGCCCGCCGCGCGGCCGATCGCCGACGCCATGCCGCGCCTGCGCGACGCGCTCGACGCCAGTGACGAGCTGCGGCGGCGCATCTTCCAGGTGGAGTTCCTCGCCACGCTGTCGGGCGAGCTGCTGGTCACGCTGGTCTATCACCGCCGCCTCGGGCCGGAGTGGGAAGCGGCCGCGCGCGAGCTGGCCGCCGCGCTGGGCGCGCAGATCATCGGCCGCAGCCGCGGGCAGAAGATCGTGCTGGAGCGCGACTGGCTGCTGGAGGAATTCGAGCTCGACGGCCGGCGGCTGCGCTACCAGCAGATCGAGGGCAGCTTCACCCAGCCCAATGGCGGCGTGAACCGCAAGATGCTCGGCTGGGCGCGCGCCCGCGCGGCCGGCGCCGGCGGCGACCTGCTGGAGCTGTACTGCGGCAACGGCAACTTCACGATCGCGCTGGCGCCGCTGTTCGACCGCGTGCTGGCCACCGAGCTGTCCAAGACCTCCGTGGGCGCGGCGCGCTACAACATCGAGGCCAACGGCGTCAGCAACATCACGCTGGTGCGCATGTCGAGCGAGGAACTGTCCGACGCGATGGCAGGCGGGCGCGAGTACCGCCGCATGCAGGGCGTGGATCTGGCCGGCTACCGCTTCTCGACGCTGTTCGTGGACCCGCCGCGCAGCGGACTGGACCCCGCCACGCTGGCGCTCGCGGCGGGCTTCGGGCGCATCCTGTACATCTCGTGCAACCCGCAGACGCTGCGCGCCAACGCCGAGGCGCTGGCCGCCACGCACCGCATCGAGGCGGCCGCGGTGTTCGACCAGTTCCCCTACACCCACCACCTCGAATGCGGGCTGCTGCTGACGCGCCGCGCGCCGGCCTGAAGCCGGCGGGGCGGGGCGCCATGGCATAATCGGGGCACTTCCATCCCGCAGTAGCCGAATGCACCAGAACGGCACTCTGGAGGCGGACTGGCTCACCCTGTTCGACAGCACCTCCGCCTCCGTCCGCGACGCCCTGCGCCAGGTCGTCACCGATCACCGCGTACAGATGGCCGACGCCTTCTACGCGCGGATGATGGGCGACCCCGACGCCCGCCCCTTCCTGACCCACGAGGCCGTCGAGACCCGGCTGCGCCAGTCCATGCAGCGCTGGCTAGAGATCCTGTTCTCCTGCACCGACCGCGAGCGCATCCCGACCGTGCTGGCCATGCAGCGTCACGTCGGCGACGTGCATGCACGCATCGAGCTGCCCGTGAACATCGTCGCGCGCGGCGCCCGCGCGCTGAAGCGCGAGATCGCGCGCCACCTGCCCGACACCGGACTCGACGCCCGCTCGCTGGTCGACGCCCTGCTGTACGCCGACAGCCTGATCGACCTTGCCTTCGAGGAGATGAGCGCGGCCTACGTCGCCACGCACGAGCGCGCCACGCGCATCGACGAGGCCTACCGCGCCTTCGCCTACGGGCAGAACATGTCGCTGGAACGCGAGCGTCAGCGCGCCGCGCTGCTCGACTGGGAGAACCACTTCCTGCAGGACATGATGACCGGCGCGGCCGGCGACGAGCTGCCACGCCTGGGCGGCTCGGCCTTCGGCCTGTGGCTGCATCACAAGGCCACGGCCATCTTCGACGGCTCGCACGAGCTGCCCGCCCTGCACGAGGCGATCCTTCGCGTCGACGACACGCTGGCGCCGCTGTGCCAGGCACAGCTCGGCCACGACGACCGCGAGGAGATGCGCCGGCTGGCCAAGGCCGTGCAGGCCGAGCTGGACCAGATCAAGTTCCTGCTGGCCTCGATGTTCGAGCGCTTCGTGGACCTCGAATCGGGCAAGGACGCGCTCACGCACCTGCTCAACCGCCGCTTCCTGCCGGCCATCCTGAGCCGCGAGACCGAGATCAGCCGCAGCCAGGGCAAGCCCTTCGCGCTGCTGATGGCCGACGTCGACCACTTCAAGCACATCAACGACGCCTACGGCCACGAGGCCGGCGACCGCGTGCTGCAACAGGTGGCGGCGGTGCTGCTCAACGCCGTGCGCTCGGGCGACTTCGTGTTCCGCTACGGCGGCGAGGAATTCCTGATCGTGCTGGTCGAGGTGGACGTCACCCACGCCCGGCGCATCGCCGAGAAGATCCGCAGCCACATCGACCGCGAGCCGTTCCTGCTGCCCAACGGCCACACGCTGAAGGTCACGACCAGCATCGGCCTGGCCCTGCACGACGGCCACCCGGACTACCAGCGCCTGGTCACGCGTGCCGACGAGGCGCTCTACCGCGCCAAGCACGACGGCCGCAACCGCTGCGTCGTCGCCGATGCCTGAACACCGGCCGACGCCGCGGATCGTGCCGACGGACCTGCGCGATCCGGCGCACGCCGCGGCCTTCGTCGCGCTGCTCGACGCCTACGCGCGCGACCCGATGGGCGGCGGCCGCCCGCTGTCCGACGACGTTCGCGCCGCGCTGCCGCAGCGGCTCGCCGGACGCGCGGACTTCGTCTCCTTCCTCGCCTTCGCCGGCGACGAGGCCGTGGGCCTCATCAACGCCTTCGAAGGCTTCTCCACCTTCGCCGCGCGGCCGCTGCTCAACGTGCACGACCTCGCCGTGCTGCCCGCCCACCGCCGCCGCGGCATCGCCCGCGCGCTGCTGCAGGCCGCCGAGGACGCCGCCCGCGCGCGCGGCTGCTGCAAGCTCACGCTGGAAGTGCTCTCCGGCAACCACGCGGCGCTCGCCGCCTACGCCCGACAGGGCTTCGCGCCCTACGCGCTCGACCCGGCGGCCGGGCAGGCGCTGTTCCTGCAGAAGTGGCTGTGAGCGGGAAAGGCCTGCGATGAGCGGGCCGCGTGGGGTATAATCCCGCGCTTTCTTTTGCTTCAAAAACAGGATCTTCCGTGCTCGTCGCAGCCAACATCACCATGCAGTTCGGGGCCAAGCCCCTGTTCGAGAACGTCTCCGTCAAGTTCGGCGACGGCAACCGCTACGGCCTGATCGGGGCCAACGGGGCGGGCAAGTCCACGTTCATGAAAATCCTGTGCGGCGTGCTGGAGCCGACGGCGGGCAACGTCTCCAAGGATCCGACCGAGCGCATGGCCTACCTGCGCCAGGACCAGTTCGCGTACGAGGACCAGCGCGTGCTCGACGTCGTGATGATGGGCCACGAGGAGCTGTGGGCGGCGATGCAGGAACGCGACGCGATCTACGCCAACCCGGAGGCGACCGAGGAGGACTACATGCGCGCCGCCGAGCTGGAGGGCAAGGTCGGCGAGTACGACGGCTACACGGCCGAGGCGCGCGCGGGCGAGCTGCTGCTGGGCGTGGGCATCGGCACGGAGCTGCACGACGGGCCGATGAGCGCCGTGGCGCCGGGCTGGAAGCTGCGCGTGCTGCTGTGCCAGGCGCTGTTCGCGAACCCGGACATCCTGCTGCTCGACGAGCCGACCAACAACCTGGACATCAACACCATCCGCTGGCTCGAGGACGTGCTCAACAGCCGTGACAGCACGATGGTCATCATCTCGCACGACCGCCACTTCCTGAACCAGGTGTGCACGCACATGGCGGACCTGGACTACGGCACGATCACCGTCTACGCCGGCAACTACGACGACTACATGGAAGCGTCGATGCTCGCGCGCCAGCGCCAGCAGCAGGCCAACGCCCGCGCCAAGGAGAAGATCGCCGACCTGCAGGACTTCGTGCGCCGCTTCTCGGCCAACAAGTCCAAGGCCAAGCAGGCCACCAGCCGCCTGAAGCTGATCGAGAAGCTCAAGCCCGAGGACGTCAAGCCGTCCTCGCGCCAGTACCCGTTCATCCGCTTCGAGTACGACGACAAGGACAAGCTGCACCGCCTGGCCTGCGAGATCGAGAACGTCACGTTCGGCTACGAAGGCGCCGAGCGCCCGCTGTTCAAGGGCTTCACGATGGCCATCGAGGCCGGCGAGAAGGTGGCCGTCATCGGCGAGAACGGCGTCGGCAAGACCACGCTGCTCAAGCTGCTGATGGGCGAACTCGCGCCGCAGCAGGGCACGATCAAGTGGGCCGAGAAGGCCAAGCCCGGCTACTACGCGCAGGACCACTCGGCCGACTTCGCGCAGGACGTGAGCCTGACCGAGTGGATCGCGGACTACGCGCGCATCACCGCCGCCGTGACCGGCGAGGACAGCGAGACGCTGATCCGCGGCACGCTGGGCCGGCTGCTGTTCTCCGGCGACGAGGTGAAGAAGTCGGTGAAGGTGATCTCGGGCGGCGAGCAGGGCCGCATGCTGTTCGGCAAGCTGATGCTGTCGCGCCCGAACGTGCTCGTGATGGACGAGCCGACCAACCACCTCGACATGGAATCGATCGAGTCGCTCAACACCGCGCTCGACAAGTTCAACGGCACGCTGGTCTTCGTCTCGCACGACCGCGAGTTCGTGTCGTCGCTGGCCACGCGCATCGTCGAGATCAAGCTCGACGGCACCATCGTCGACTACCGCGGCACCTACGAGGAATACCTCGCCAGCCAGGGGCTCGCCTGACCCCGTGACGCGGGCGCGACGGCCGGCCGTGCCGTCGTGCCCGCCCCCGCATCCTTCCGAACCCGCGCGCGCGGCTCTCCGCTAGAATCCGCGCATGATCGGACTCTTCCTCGTCACCCACGGCACGCTGGGCGAATCGCTCATCCAGTGCGTCAATCACGTGCTCAACCGGCGGCCGCCGCAGATCGTCCAGCTCGGCGTCAGCGCGCAGGACGATCCGCTCGACCTGCTGCCCGTCGCACGCGACATGCTGCGCTGGGTCGATTCCGGCGACGGGGTGCTGGTGCTGACCGACATCTACGGCGCCACGCCATCGAACATCGCCACGAAGCTGCTCGAACCGGGCCGCATCGAGGGCGTCGCCGGCGTGAACCTGCCGATGCTGCTGCGCGCGCTGACCTACCGCGAGCGCGACATGAACACGCTGATCCAGCGCGCCGTCGGCGGCGGCTGCGACGGCGTCCTCCACATCAAGTGAGAATCCGCCGATGCCGCGCAAGGAACTCGAAATCATCAACAAGCTCGGCCTGCATGCCCGCGCCTCGGCCAAGCTCACGCAGACCGCCAGCAGCTTCGCCAGCGACGTCTGGATGGAGCGCAACGGACGGCGCGTGAACGCCAAGAGCATCATGGGCGTCATGATGCTGGCCGCCGCCAAGGGCACGACGGTGATCGTCGACGTCGAGGGCCCGGACGCCGACGAGGCGATGCAGGCCATCGAGGCGCTGATCGCCGACCGCTTCGGCGAGGAGGAGTAGGCCGCATGACCTTCACCGTCCACGGCCTGCCGGTCTCGCAGGGCATCGCCATCGGCCATGCCCACCTCGTGTCGCGCGCGCTGCTCGAGGTCAGTCACTATCACGTGGCCGAGAAGCACGTGGACGACGAAGTCGCACGGCTGGACACCTCCGTGGCCGCGGTGCGCAAGGAGCTGGCCGCGCTGAAGGACACGGCCGCCAGCTCGCAGGCGCATGGCGAGGTCGGCGCCTTCGTCGACCTGCAGCTCATCATGCTGGCCGACCCGCTGCTCGTCGACGCCGCGCGCCGGCTGATCCAGGAGCGCCGCTGCAACGCCGAGTGGGCGATGGTGCAGCAGATGGAGCACCTCGTCGCGCAGTTCGAGCAGATCGAGGACAGCTACCTGCGCGAGCGCAAGGCCGACGTGGTGCAGGTCGTCGAGCGCGTGGTCAAGGATCTCGTCGGCCATCCCGGCCACCTGCCGCCCAGGCGTCGCGACGGACTGGGCACGATCATCGTCGCGCACGACCTGTCGCCGGCCGACACCATCGGCTTCCGCGACCACAACATCGCCGGCTTCCTGACCGACATCGGCGGCCCGACCAGCCACACGGCCATCGTCGCGCGCACGCTGGGCATCCCGGCCGTGGTCGGCCTGCACCGCTTCCGCGACCTGGTCGAAGAGGACGAGCTCATCATCATCGACGGCACGATAGGCATCGTCATCGTCGATCCGGACGAATCCATCGTCGAGGAATACCGGCTGCGCCGCACCGAGCTGGAGGTCAAGCGCTCGCGGCTGAAGCTGCTGCGCGACACGCCGTCGAACACCCTCGACGGCCACCCCGTGGCCCTGCTCGGCAACATCGAGGGGCCGTCCGACGCGGCGCAGATCAAGGCCGTCAACGCCGACGGCGTGGGCCTGTACCGCACCGAGTTCCTGTTCATGGGCCGCGAGGACCTGCCGACCGAGGACGAGCAGTTCGAGGCCTACCGCGCCGTGGTCAAGGCGCTGGCCGGCCGGCCCGTGACGATCCGCACCTTCGACGTCGGCGCCGACAAGATGCTGTCGCTGCCGCAGCACCGGCAGGAGACCAACCCCGCGCTGGGCCTGCGCGCGGTGCGCTTCTCGCTGTCCGAGCCGCAGATGTTCCGCACGCAGCTGCGCGCGCTGCTGCGCGCCTCGGCCTACGGCAAGCTGCGCATCATGATCCCGATGATCTCGCACGTGCAGGAGCTGGAGCAGGCGCTGGCGATGATCGAGCAGGCGCGCGAGGAGCTGCGCGCCGACCGCCACAAGTTCGACGAGAACATCGAGATCGGCGCGATGATCGAGGTGCCGGCCGCGGCGCTGGCCATCGGCATGTTCCGCAACCGCGTGTCCTTCCTGTCCATCGGCACGAACGACCTGATCCAGTACACGCTGGCCATCGACCGCACCGACGACGCCGTCGTGCACCTGTACGACCCGCTGCACCCGGCCGTGCTGCGGCTGATCGCCGGCACCATCCAGTCCGGCACGCGGCTGGGCATGTCGGTGTCGGTGTGCGGCGAGATGGCGGGCGACCCGGCCTACACCCGGCTGCTGCTGGGCATGGGCCTGCGCGAGTTCTCGATGCACCCGGCCAACGTGCTCGAGATCAAGCAGCAGGTGCTGCACGCCGACTGCACCGAACTGGCCCCGCGCGTGCAGCGCATCCTGCGGCTCGACGAGCCGGCCCGCGTGCACGAGGCGGTACAGAAACTGGCCGGCTGAGGGCGGCCGGCCGAAATTGACTTTCGGCCCCTGCCGCGATACCTTCGCGGCGTCAAAGCGCCGATTTGAACCACAGCTTGCGGGCGCTCAATAAATACGGCTAAAGCGAGGGCAGCCCTGTCCGCGTTTTGAGCCGACAGGGTTTTTTGTTCTCATGACCATGGTTCAGCCTCAATCGGTCGGAATCGTCACTCCCCGGCGGGCGGTCTTCGACGAGCCACTGCGGCTCAAGAGCGGCGGCGTGCTGCCGTCCTACGAACTCGTCTACGAAACCTACGGCGAACTGAACGCCGACCGCAGCAACGCGGTGCTGGTCTGTCACGCGCTGTCCGGTTCACATCACGTTGCCGGCACGTACGCCGACGATCCCGGCAACGTCGGCTGGTGGGACAATCTCGTCGGTCCCGGCAAGCCGCTCGACACGCGGCGCTTCTTCGTCATCGGCGTCAACAATCTGGGCGGCTGCTTCGGCAGCACCGGCCCGGCCTCGATCAACCCGGCCACGGGCCGGCGCTGGGGCGCGGACTTCCCGTTCATCACGGTCGAGGACTGGGTCGCCACGCAGGCGCGGCTGGCCGACCACCTGGGCATCGAACGCTTCGCCGCCGTCGTCGGCGGCAGCCTCGGCGGCATGCAGGCGATCTCGTGGGCCATGCAGTTCCCGGAGCGCGTCGCCAACGTCGCCGCGATCGCGTCGGCGCCCAAGCTGACGGCGCAGAACATCGCCTTCAACGAGGTCGCGCGGCAGGCCATCCTGACCGACCCGGACTTCCACGGCGGCCACTTCTACGAGCACGGCACGGTGCCGGCACGCGGCCTGCGGCTGGCGCGCATGATCGGCCACATCACCTACCTGTCGGACGACTCGCTGGACCGCAAGTTCGGCCGCTCGCTGCGCCACGGCCGCGCGATCTACAGCTACGACGTGGAGTTCGAGATCGAGTCCTACCTGCGCTACCAGGGCGACAAGTTCTCGAAGGTCTTCGACGCCAACACCTACCTGCTGACGACCAAGGCGCTGGACTACTTCGACCCGGCCTTCGAGCACGGCGGCGACCTGACCGCCGCGCTGGCGCGCACGACGGCGGACTTCCTCGTCGTGTCGTTCTCGACCGACTGGCGCTTCGCGCCCGAACGCTCGCGCGAGATCGTCTACGCGCTGCTGCACAACGGCCGCAACGTCAGCTATGCCGAGATCGAGAGCAGCGCCGGCCACGACGCCTTCCTGCTCGCCGACGCGCACTACCACGCGGTGCTGCGCAGCTACTTCGAACGGATGCGCCCATGAGCCCGACCTATCGCTACGACTTCGACGTGATCGCCGGCTGGATCGCGCCCGGCGAGCGCGTGCTGGACCTGGGCTGCGGCGACGGCAGCCTGCTGCGTCACCTGATGGAGGTGCGCGACGTGCGCGGCTGGGGCGTCGAGAACGACCCGGCCAACATCGTCGCGTGCATCGACAACGGCATCAACGTGATCCAGGTGGACCTCGAGAAGGGGCTGGCGGACTTCCAGGACGGCTTCTTCGACCACGTGATCATGAGCCTGTCGCTGCAGACCATCCACAACACGCTGGGCATCCTCGACGAGATGCTGCGCGTGGGGCACGAGGCCGTCGTGAGCTTCCCCAACTTCGGCTACCGCAAGCACCGCGAGAGCATCGCCGCCGGCCGCATGCCGGTGTCCGAGAGCCTGCCGCACCAGTGGTTCGACACGCCCAACGTCCGCTTCTTCACGATCGCCGACTTCGACGTGCTGTGCGCCCAGAGCGGCATCACCGTGCTCGACCGGCTGGCCTTCGAGGACGGCCGCCGCGTCGACGACGACCCCAACCTCAACGCCTCGATGGCGGTCTACCGCCTCGTGCGCGCTCGGCAGACCGCGTAGCCCGCCGCCCCCGGACCGCATCGGAACCCCGTCCGCGGCGAATACGGATGTCATGAGGCGCGGACGGCGACGCCGGGCCGCACGACAAACGCCATGGAGTGTGGAACCGGCCACGGAAGCGGTACGCAAGCGCTTGTCTTGCACGCGGAGGCTGACCACAATCCGTGCCCAGTGCCCGCGCGATGGGCACCTCCAGACGGAACAACCCTCCCACCGCGCGGGGCCGTTCGCGGCCTCCAGTCAGGAGCAGTCATGCACCGAGACCCGGCCGGTCCCGAACCGCTGCGCACGGACGCCGATCGTACGTCCGCCGGCGCCGCCGGCCTCGTCGCCGCGGCGCTGTGCCGGCCGCAGCCGGCCGTCGTGCTGGGCAGCTGGACGCATGACCTGCGCAGCGACCGCATCGACTGGTCGCCTGCCTTCCGCCAGCTGCTCGACATCCCCGCCGACGAGGCGCCGAGCCTGGACGGCTTCATCGACCGCCTCGAACCGGACTGCCGCGAGGGCGTGCTGAACGTGCTGCAGCAGCTGTGCGAGCACGGCGGCAGCGCGAGCTTCAGCTTCCGCGCGCGGCGAAACGGCGGACCGGCCTGCTTCGAGGCGCACATGACCGTGGACGTGTCCGCCGAAACCGGCCCGTGCGTCGCGCACGGCAGCATCCGCGACGTCACGCAGCGCAACCACGAGGCCGACGCCCTGCACCGCCGCAGCGTCTATCTGAACGCCATCCTCGAGCAGCTGCCGCAGGCCATCAGCGTATTCGACGACAAGCTGCGCCTGCAGTGCTGGAACAGCCGCTACGCCGAGGTCATCGGCGTGCCGCGCGAGATGCTCCGGCCCGAGGCGCGCTTCGAGGACATCTACCGCATCCCGGCCGAACGCGGCGACTTCGGTCCGGGCGACCCGGCCGAGCTGGTCGAGCAGCGCCGCGCGCTGGCGCTGAACTTCGAGCCGCTGCTGTTCGAGCGCACGCGGCCGGACGGGCGCACGCTGCTGATCGCGCGGGAGCCGCTGTACATCGACGGCCGCATCGCCGGGCTCGTGACGACCTACACCGACATCACGGACCGCAAGCGCATCGAGGCAGAGATCCGTCACCTGGCCCACCACGACGTGCTGACCGGGCTCGCCAACCGCAGCCTGCTCGACGCGCGGCTGCAGCAGGCCATCGCTGACGCCCGCCGCGGCGGCCAGCGCCTGGCCGTGCTGTTCATCGATCTGGACCGCTTCAAGAACATCAACGACTCGCTCGGCCACCACATCGGCGACGAGCTGCTCGTGCAGGTGGCCGACCGTCTGCGCGGCGAGGTGCGCGAGACCGACACCGTCGCGCGCCTCGGCGGCGACGAGTTCGTGATCGCGCTGCAGGGGCTCAACGAAGCCAGCGACGCGGCGCGCATCACCGAGGGCCTGCTCGAGACGCTGTCCGCGCCCTACGTGGTCGGCGGCACCGAGCTGCACGCCACGCCGTCGATCGGCATCAGCCTGTTCCCCGACGACGCGAAGGACGCCAACGCACTGCTGCGCAACGCCGACACGGCCATGTACCACGCCAAGGCGCTGGGCCGCGCGAACTACCAGTTCTTCACCGACGAGCTCAACCACAGCACGATGATCCGGCTGGAGCTGGAGAACAGCCTGCACCGCGCCATCGGCCGCAACGAGTTCGAGCTGTGGTACCAGCCGCTGCACGACGCGCGCGGCGCCGCCCTCAACGGCTTCGAGGCGCTGGTGCGCTGGCGCCGCGACGATGACCTGCTCCTGACGCCGGACAGCTTCATCCCGGTGGCCGAGGACACGGGCATGATCGTCGAGCTCGGCCGCTGGGTGCTGCGCGAGGCCTGCCGGCAGGCGCGCGCGTGGTCCAACCTCGGCACCGTGCGCCCGCGCGTGGCCGTGAACCTCTCGGCGCGCCAGCTGCGCGATCCGCGCTTCGCCGACACCGTGGCCGAGATCCTGGCCGAGACCGGGCTCGAGCCCTCGATGCTGGAGCTGGAGATCACCGAGAGCTCGGTCATGGACCGCCCGGATGAGGCCGTGGCGCTGCTGCACCGGCTCAAGGCGCTGGGCGTGGGCATCGCCATCGACGACTTCGGCACCGGCTACTCGTCGCTGTCCTACCTGAAGATGTTCCCGCTCGACCGGCTCAAGATCGACGGCTCCTTCGTCTGCGACATCGACCGCGACCCGAACGACTCGGCCATCGTCTCGGCCGCCGTGTCGCTGGCCCACAACCTCGGCCTGCCGGTGGTCGCCGAGGGCGTCGAGACCGAAGCGCAGGCCCGGCACCTGGCGCGCCTGGGCTGCGACGAGCTGCAGGGCTTCCACTTCTCGCGCCCGATGCCCGCGCCGGAGGCCGACGCGCTGCTGCGCATGCACGCCTGATGGCCGGGGGTCGCCCGGCTCTGCGATAATCGGGGCTCCTCCCTCACGACCACGGACCGCGCGTGCCGGAAACCGATCGCCCCCGCTGGCGCCAGGCGCTGCTCAACCGGCGCATGCTGGTGTGCGTGCTGACCGGCTTCAGCTCCGGACTGCCGCTGTTCCTGCTGTTCTCGCTGCTGCCGGCATGGCTCAAGACCGAGGGCCTGAGCCTCAAGGTCATCGGCGCCTTCGCGCTGATCCAATTCCCCTACACGTGGAAGTTCCTGTGGGCGCCGCTGCTCGACCGCTACGGCATCCTGCCGTGGCTGGGCCGTCGGCGCAGCTGGATGCTGGTGTCGCAGATCGGCCTGCTCGCCGCCATCGCGTGGCTGGGCCGGCTGTCGCCGACCGAGCACCTGACGCTGGTCGTCGTGCTGACCTCGGCGCTGGCCTTCCTGTCGGCCACGCAGGACATCGCGCTCGACGCCTTCCGTCGCGAGATCCTGCCCGACGCCGAACTGGGCCTCGGCAACGCCATCCACGTCAATGCCTACCGCGTGGCCGGGCTGGTACCGGGCTCGCTGTCACTGATCCTCGCCGACCATCTGCCGTGGTCGCAGGTCTTCCTGATCACGTCGCTGTTCATGCTGCCCGGCCTGCTGATGACGCTGGCCGTGCGCGAGCCGGCCGCCGCCGCGCAGGCGCCGCGCACGCTGCGCGACGCCGTTGTCGAGCCCTTCCGCGAGTTCTTCGGCCGCCACGGCCTGCGGTCGGCACTGCTCGTGCTGGCCTTCCTGTTCCTGTACAAGGTCGGCGACTCGCTCGCCGCCGCGCTGGCGACACCGTTCTACCTCGACCTCGGCTTCACGATGACCGAGATCGGCCTCGTGGCGAAGAACGCCAGCCTGTGGCCGATGGTCATCGGCGGCATCCTCGGCGGGCTGTGGATGCTGCGGCTGGGCATCAACCGCGCACTGTGGATCTTCGGCGTCGCGCAGGTCGTGTCGACCGCCGGCTTCGTGTGGCTGGCCTGGCTGGGTCCGGCCGAGGCCGACGCCTTCCGGCTCGGCGCGCTGGCGATCGTCATCACCTTCGAATCGCTCGGCGCGGGGCTGGGCACGGCGGCCTTCGTCGCCTTCATCGCGCGCACCACGCATCCGGCCTACACGGCGACCCAGTTCGCGCTGTTCACGAGCCTGATGGCCGTTCCGCGCACCTTCATCAACGCCACCTCGGGCTGGCTCGTCGAGCGCATGGGGTGGATGGACTTCTTCACGCTGTGCGTGCTGATCGCGCTGCCCGGCATGGTGCTGCTGCTCAAGGTGGCGCCGTGGCACGGCGAACAGGACGCCATCGACGCCATGCCGGTGCATTCCGGCGACGACTGACCATGACCACGCCCACCGCCCTCTCCGCCATCGCCGCCGCGCGCGCGCTGTCCGACACCCTCGCGCCGATGCGCTTCGCGCCGCCCGTGAGCCACGTCTACGACCCGCTGACCTACGCCTGGCCCGTGCATCGTGCCTACCTCGAGCGCTACGCCGACGCGCCCAAGCGCGTGATCTTCCTCGGCATGAACCCGGGACCGTTCGGCATGGCGCAGACCGGCGTGCCCTTCGGCGAGATCGAAGCCGTGCGCGACTGGCTGGGTCTGTCCGGCGAGGTCGGCAAACCGCCGGTCGAGAACCCCAGGCGCCCGGTCGAGGGCTTCGCCTGCGCGCGCTCCGAGGTGTCGGGCCGGCGGCTGTGGGGCCTGTTTCGCGAGCGCTTCGGCACGGCGCAGTCCTTCGCGCGCGAGCACTTCGTCGCCAACTACTGCCCGCTCGCCTTCTTCGACGGCGGACGCAACCTGACGCCGGACAAGCTGCCGGCGGCCGAGGCCGGCCCGCTGCTCGCGGCCTGCGACGAGCACCTGCGCGCGCTCGTCGACGCGCTGCAGCCGGAATGGGTCGTCGGCATCGGCCAGTGGGCCGAACAGCGCGCCGCCGACGCGCTGGACGGACGCGCCGTGCGCATCGGCCGCGTGCTGCACCCGAGCCCGGCCAGCCCCGCCGCCAACCGCGGCTGGAGCGAGGCCGCCACCCGCCAGCTCGTCGCGCTCGGCATCTGGCCCGCGCAGACGGCCGCGCAGGCGTAGAATCCGGGCAGGCGCTTCACAGGCAATCCACCGTGACCTCCATCAAACATCTCTTCGCGAACAACCGCGCCTGGGCGGCCCGCCGCCTGCAGGAAGACCCGGACTTCTTCTCGCGCCTCGCGCGCCAGCAATCGCCCGAGTACCTGTGGATCGGCTGTTCCGACAGCCGGGTTCCGGCCAACCAGATCATCGACCTCGACCCGGGCGAGGTCTTCGTCCACCGCAACGTCGCCAACGTCGTCGGCCACACCGACCTGAACGCCTTGTCGGTCATCCAGTTCGCCGTCGACGTGCTGAAGGTCAAGCACATCCTGATCGTCGGCCACTACGGCTGCGGCGGCGTCGCGGCCGCGCTGCACAACCGCAGCATGGGCCTGATCGACAACTGGCTGCGCAACGTGCAGGACGTGCGCGACCGCAACATCATCCTGCTCGACTCGCTGATGAACGACCGTGACCGCCAGAACCGGCTGTGCGAGCTGAACGTGATGCAGCAGGTCGTCAACGTCAGCCGCACCACCGTCATCCGCGAGGCCTGGGCGCGCGGCCAGGGCGTGACGCTGCACGGCTGGTGCTACTCGCTCGAGGACGGCCTCGTCCGCGATCTGGGCATGAGCTCGCGCAGCGCCGAGGAGGCATACCGCAACTTCCACGACACGACGCGGAAGATGCTCGGCAGCCGGACCACGCTGGCGGACCATCCCGAAGGCTGGTGATGCGCATCGGCATCGATCTGGGCGGGACCAAGATCGAGCTGGTCGCCCTGGACGACGACGGCAGCGTCCTGTACCGCGAACGCGCGGCCACCCCGGCCGGTGACTACGCCGCGACGCTGGACCGCATCGCGGAGCTGGTCGCGCGCTGCGAGGCCGCCACCGGCCGGCACGGTTCCGTCGGCGTCGGCACGCCGGGCTCGCTGTCGCCGGCGACCGGCCGCATCCGCAACGCCAACTCCACCTGCCTCAACGGCCAGCCGCTCGACCGCGACCTCGCCGCACGGCTCGACCGCGAGGTGCGCATCGCCAACGACGCCAACTGCTTCGCCGTGTCCGAGGCCACGGACGGGGCGGGCGCCAGCGCGCGCTGCGTATTCGGCGTGATCCTCGGCACCGGCGTGGGCGGCGGCATCGTCGTCGACGGCCGGCTGCTGACCGGCGCCAACGGCGTGGCGGGCGAATGGGGCCACATCCCGCTGCCGCTGCCCGGCCCCGACGACCTGCCGCTGCCCGACTGCTACTGCGGCCGCAGGGGCTGCATCGAGACCTACCTCTCCGGCCCCGGCATGACGGCCGACCACGCGCGACGCACCGGCATCGCGCTCGACGCGCGCGAGATCGCCGCCGAGGCCGAGGCCGGCGGCCAGTGCAGCGAGGCCACGCTGGCGCGCTACGAGCACCGGCTCGCGCGCGCGCTGGCCGGCATCATCAACGTCCTCGACCCGGACGTGATCGTGCTCGGCGGCGGCCTGTCGCGGCTCGAACGCCTGTACCGCAACGTGCCCCGGCTGTGGGGCGAATGGATCTTCTCCGACGTGATCCGCACGCAGCTCGTGCCCGCGCGCCACGGCGACGCCTCGGGCGTGCGCGGCGCGGCCTGGCTGTGGCCGCTCTGAGCGGCTGCCCTCAGACGTCCAGCGGATCGACGTCGATCTGCCAGCGCACGGTGCGCGGCGCGCGCAGGCCGCGCACGTCTTGCAGCCAGGCCGCCACGAAGGCCTGCAGCTCGCCGCGCCGGTCGGCCTCGACGAGCAGCTGGGCGCGCTCGCGCCGGGCCAGCCGCGTCATCCGCATCGGCACGGCGTCGAACACGCGCACGCCCTCGCCGGACCGCGCCAGGGCCGCCTCGCGCGCGGCCGCGAGGAAGGCCAGCGCCTGCTCCAGCTCCGGCGCGTCGGCGCGCAGCATGACCTGGTGACTGAACGGCGGGAAGCACGCCATCCTGCGCTCGTCGAGCTCGCGCGCGGCAAAGCCGTCGAAGTCGTGCCGCGCCAGGTGGCGGTACAGCGGATGTTCCGGGAATTCGGTCTGGATCAGCACCTCGCCCGGCAGGTGGGCACGGCCGGCGCGTCCGCCGACCTGCATCAGCTGCTGGAACAGGCGCTCGGGCGCGCGGAAGTCGGCCGCGTGCAACGACGCGTCGGCGCCGATCACGCCGACCAGCGTCAGCTTCGGGAAGTCGTGTCCCTTGGCCATCATCTGCGTACCGACCAGGATGTCGGCCTCGCCGTTCGCGATCCGCGCCAGCAGCGTCTCCCACTGCGGCCGTGTGCGCGCCGCGTCGCGGTCGAGCCGCAACACGCGCGCGGACGGGAACAGCTCCGCGAGCCGGGCCTCGACGCGCTGCGTGCCGCGCCCGAAGGGGTGGATGTCCACGTTGCCGCAACTCGGGCAGTGCGGCGGGATGGGGCCCTCGGTGCCGCAGTGGTGGCAGCGCATGCGCCGGTCGGCCAGATGCACGACCAGCCGGGCCGAGCAGTGCGGGCAACCGCTGACCCAGCCGCAGGCCGTACAGGTGAGCACGGGCGCGTAGCCGCGCCGGTTCAGGAACACCAGCGCCTGCTCGCCGCGCTCGATCCGCGCCGCCAGCGCCTCGCGCAGTGCCGGGCTGATACCCTCGTCGAGCCGCACGTGGCGCGTGTCGACGACGCGCACGCGCGGCAGCGCCGCCGACACCGCACGCGCGTCCAGCCGCAGGTGGCGGTACCGCCCCTGCCGCGCGTGCTGCCAGCTCTCCAGCGACGGCGTGGCCGAACCGAGCACGATCGGCACGCCGCGCTCCTGCGCGCGCCATACGGCGACGTCGCGCGCCGAGTAGCGCACGCCCTCCTGCTGCTTGTAGGACGCGTCGTGCTCCTCGTCGAGCACGATCAGGCCCAGCCGCGGCAGCGGCGTGAACACCGCCAGCCGCGTGCCGAGCACGATGTCGGCCGCGCCGTCGAGTGCCTGCACGAAGCCGCGCGAGCGTGCGCCGTCGGACAGCGCCGAGTGCAGGCTGACGACATTGGCGAACGGGAAGCGGCTCGCGACGCGGGCCTCCAGCTGCGGCGTCAGCGCGATCTCGGGCACCAGCATCAGCACCTGCCGCCCCTGGGCCAGCGCGCGTTCGGCCAGCCGCAGATAGACCTCGGTCTTGCCGCTGCCGGTGACGCCCTGCAGCAGCCAGCACGCGAAGCGGCCGAAGCCTTCGGCCACGCGCTCGACGGCCGCCTGCTGGTCTTCCGTCGGCGCCGGCGCGCCGGCGCTCTCGTGCGGCGGCCGGTCGGCCGCGCCGGCGGCGATCCAGCCACGCCGCATCGCATCGGCCAGCGCGGCGCCCCCGGGCCAGGCGCGCACGACGCTTCGACGCTGCGCGCCGGCGGCGGCCAGCGCCTCGGTCAGCGCACGCGCGCGGCTCGCGCGCGAAGGCTGTCCGAGCACGGCACGACCGGCCTCGGTGACGGTGACAAAGGGATCGGCCGCGGCCGACTCGACGGCGTCCGAGCGGCGCAGCCCGGGCGGCAGCGCCAGCGCGACGACCTCGCCGAGCGGCTCGTGGTAATAGCGCGCGACGAAGGACACCAGCGCCAGCCAGTCGGCCGGCAACGGCGGCACGTCACGCTGGACGTGAAGCACGGGCTTGAGCGCGTCATGGCCGGCCTGACCGGCCGGCACGACCTCGACGATCAGGCCGTTCTTCTCGCCGCGCCCGAAAGGCACGCGCACGCAACGGCCGATGTCCGACCTGGACAGGTTTTCGCACGCATAATCAAACAGTTGCGGAATCGGAACCGCGATCGCGACGCGGGCGACGAGCTGTTCCGTCGGGCTCATGGTTCAGTCTTTTCCTTGGAAAACAACGCCATGCATGCGAAAGCTGATCGGGTTTTGGGAAAGAGGCGCTAAGACCTTGCCCCGGAAGCGCTCGTCGGCTTGTCCACAAAACCTGTGGATATCTTTGTGAAAAACATGGGTGAAACGGCGTCAACCCGCTGCAATCACGGCGGTTCCGTTACATTGCCCTAACAATATGCAGAAAAAAAATATATGCAAATCAGTAACTTGCCATAAATGCTTGGCGAGCAACATTTTTTTGCGCAAACCGGGCGGATGCGGGCCGTTTCGTGTGTATAAGTCAACACCGAAACAGGTGTTTACGGCCCGCAACGGGGCCGGAATCAGGCGCCGGAACGCAGTTTGCGGCTGTGTTCGTGCACGGTCTCGACGAGCACCGAGACCGACTCGGGCGGCGTGAACTGCGAGATGCCGTGACCGAGGTTGAAGACGTGCCCCGGATGCGGCCCGAAGGCGTCGAGCACGCGGCGCGCCTCGCGCGCGACGACCTCGGGTGGCGCGAACAGGACGTTGGGGTCGAGGTTGCCCTGCAGCGCGACGCGGTCGCCGACGAGCGCGCGGGCACGGCCGATGTCCATGGTCCAGTCCAGTCCGACGGCGTCGCAGCCGATTCCGGCGATGCGCTCGATCCACAGGCCGCCGCCTTTCGTGAACACGATGCTGGGTACGCGCTGGCCGTCGTGCTCGCGCGTGAGGCCCTGCACGACGCGGCGCAGGTAGGCCAGCGAGAACTCCTCGTAGGCGGCCTCGGACAGCACGCCGCCCCAGGAATCGAACACCATCACGGCCTGCGCGCCGGCCTCGATCTGGGCGTTCAGGTAGGCCGTGACCGCGTCGGCGGTGACGGTCAGGATGTGGTGCATCAGGTCCGGACGCGCGTAGGCCATGGTCTTGACCTTGCGGTAGTCGGACGAGGACTGGCCCTCGACCATGTAGCAGGCCAGCGTCCAGGGGCTGCCCGAGAAGCCGATCAGCGGGACGGAGCCGTCGAGCGCGCGGCGGATCTCGGACACCGCGTCCATGACGTAGGCCAGCTCGACGTTGGGGTCGGGCACGGACAGGTTGCGGATCTCCCATTCCTCGCGCAGCGGGCGCTCGAAGCGCGGACCCTCGCCCTCGGCGAAGTACAGGCCGAGACCCATCGCGTCGGGCACGGTCAGGATGTCGGAGAACAGGATGGCCGCGTCGAGGTCGTAGCGCGCCAGCGGCTGCAGCGTGACCTCGCAGGCCAGATCCTTGTTCTTGCACAGGTCGAGGAAGCTGCCGGCACGGCGGCGCGTCTCGCAGTACTCCGGCAGGTAGCGGCCGGCCTGGCGCATCAGCCACAGGGGGGTGTATTCGGTGGGCTGGCGCAGCAGCGCCCGCAGGAAGGTGTCGTTCTTGAGGCGGCTCACGGAAGCGGGTCCTGTGGGGCCGCGCGGACGCGGCCGGAAGGGGTTCGTAAAGGCCCGATTATCCCGCTTTTGCCGCCCCTTGCCGACCCCGGCCCGTCAGCGCCGCCAGAACACCGGCGTGAGCACCACGAGCAGCGTCAGGAATTCCAGCCGGCCGAGAATCATCGCGAAGGCCAGCACCCACATCTGGATTTCGCTGAGCCCCGCGTAGTTCGTCGCCGGCCCGACCAGCGCGAGGCCCGGACCGGTGTTGTTGATGCAGGCCACGACCGCCGAGAAGCCGGTGACGAGGTCGGCGCCCAGCGCCGTCATCAGCAGCGTCAGCGTGACGATGGACACCATGTACAGGAAGCTGAAGGCCAGCACCGCGTGCAGCACGTTCTCGGACACGCGCTGCTGGCCCAGGCGCACCGGATACACGGCGTTCGGGTGCAGCGAGCGTACGATCTCGCGGTAGGCCTGCTTGTACAGGATGATGGCGCGCATCATCTTGATGCCGCCGCCGGTCGAGCCCGAGCACGCGACGAAGCTGCCGAGGAACAGCAGCCACAGCTGCAGGAAGCCTGGCCACATCGTGTAGTCGTGCGTCGTCAGCCCCAGCGAGGTCGAGATCGACACGACGTGGAAGGCCACCTGACGCAGCGTCGTGGCCAGGTCGGAGGTCTGGTCGAAGTACGTCAGGTAGGCGGTCATCATGACCACGCTGGCCCCGAGCACGAGGAAGTAGAAGGGGATCTCGGGGTCGTGCAGGTAGGCGCGCGGCGAGCGGCGCATGAGCGCGAGGTAGTGCGTGGCGTAGTTCAGGCCGGCGAGCAGCGCGAAGCCGATGACCACCAGCTCGATCGGCAGGCTCTGGAAATGGCCGATCGAATCCGTCTTGCTCGAGAAGCCGCCCAGGCCGGTCACCGAGAAGGCATGGATCACGGCGTCCCACGGTTCCATGCCCGCCATCCACAGGCTCAGGCCGCAGGCCACGGTCAGCAGCGAGTACGTCACCCAAAGGCCCTTGGCGGTCTCGGTGATGCGCGGCGTCAGCGAGGACTCCTTCATCGGCGTCGGCACCTCGGCCTTGAACAGCTGCCGGCCGCCGATGCCCAGCAGCGGCAGGATGGCGACGACGAGCACGATCACGCCCATGCCGCCGATCCAGTGCATGAAGGTGCGCCACAGGTTGATCGACACCGGCAGATCCTCGACGCGGTAGAGGATGCTCGCGCCGGTGGCGGTCAGGCCCGAGACGGCCTCGAAAAAGGCACGCGTGACGCCGATCTCGGGCATGAACAAATACAGCGGCACGGCGCCGAACACCGGCAGCATCAGCCACGTCAGCACCACCAGCAGGAAGCCGTCGCTAGGCCTCAGGTCGCGCCGCGCGCAGCGCGTGAGCGCCCACACCACCATGCCGACGACGACGGTGGCGATGAGCGCGCTGTCGAAGGCCACGGCGGCACCGTCGGCGTGCAGGTGGGCCACCGTCAGCGGCACGCCCATCAGCAGGCCGAAGATGATGATGATCAGGCCCAGCGCGTTGAAGACGGGATAGAAGCTGCGCATCTCAGAGGAAGGTGAAACCGACCTGGAACAGCTTCTCGACCTGCCGCACGAGCTTCTTGTGCGTGCAGAACACGATGACGTGGTCGTCCTGCTCGATGACCGTGTCGTGGTGCGGCATGATGACCTCGCGCCGGATCACGCGCCCGTCGCGGAGCTCGTTGCGCACGATGGCGCCGATCGTGACGCCGCGCGGCAGCGGGATCTGCTCGATGGCCTTGCCGACCACCTTGGATTCCTTGGGCGAGCCGTGGGCGACGATCTCCAGCGCCTCGGCCGCGCCGCGGCGCAGGCTGTGCACGGCCACGACGTCACCGCGCCGCACGTGCGCGAGCAGCGTGCCGATGGAGATCTGCGCCGGTGAGATCGCGATGTCGATGGGCCCGCCCTGCACGAGGTCGACGTAGCTCTGGCGGTTGATCAGCGCCAGCGTGCGCCGCGCGCCCATGCGCTTGGCGAGCGAGGCGGACATGATGTTGTCCTCCTCGTCGTTGGTCAGCGCCACGAACAGGTCGATCTCGTCGATGCCCTCGTTCTCGAGCAGCTTCTCGTCGGTCGAGTCGCCGCGCAGCACCAGCGTGCGGTCCAGGTGCGTGGCCAGCATCTCGGTGCGGCGCTTGCTGACGTCGAGCAGCTTGACGTTGTAGTCCTGCTCGATCGAGCGGGCCAGCCTGAAGCCGATGTTGCCGCCGCCGGCGATCATGATGCGGCGCATCGGATGGTCGCCCCGACGCAGCTCGCGCATGACCTGGCGGATGTGCACGGTCGCGGCCAGGCAGAACACCTCGTCGCCGGGCACGATGATGGTGTCGCCCTCGGGAATCAGCGCCTCGCCGTTGCGGTAGATCGCCGCAATGCGCACCTCGATGTTGGGCAGGTGGTACTTCAGCGCCTTGAGCGGATGGCCCACGAGCGGGCCGCCCTCGAAGGCGTGCACGCCGATCAGGCTCAGCGTGCCGTCGGCGAACTCGAGCACCTGCAGCGCCTCGGGGAAGGAAATCAGGCGCTTGATGTAGTCGGTGACGATCTGCTCCGGGCAGATCGAGAAGTCCACGGCGAAATTGTCGGCCGCGAGCAGCTCGGGATAGTCGACGAACTCGCCCGAGCGCAACCGCGCGATCCGGGTGGGCAGGTTGAACAGCGTGCGCGCGACGCGGCAGGCGCACAGGTTGCTCTCGTCGGACTGCGTAACGGCGATCAGCAGGTCGGCGTCCTCGGCGCCGGCCTCGCGCAGCACGGACGGCGCGGCGGCGTTGCCGCACACGGTGCGCACCTCGAAGCGGTCACGCAGGGTTTCGAGCAGCTCCGCGTTGGAATCGACGAGTGTGATGTCGTTGGCCTCGGACACCAGATTCTCGGCCACCGACGTGCCGACCTGGCCCGCGCCCAGGATGATGATCTTCACTTGCGGAGCGTCCCCCTTCGGAAAGCCGGCATTGTATGTCTGCCGGCCGCGTCATGGTGCCGCGCGCGCCACACCATCGCTCAGTGCTCGGCGTTCTTGCGGTTCGGCTGCAACCCGAGCTGCTTGAGCTTGCGGTACAGGTGAGTGCGTTCCAGCCCGCATTTCTCGGCGATGCGGGTCATGTTGTTGCCCTCGGTGCGCAGGTAGTGCTCGAAGTACAGCCGCTCGAAGGCCTCACGGGCCTCGCGCAGCGGCTGGTCGAAGGAGATCGAATGCACGTTGTCGGCCGGCGTCGGCAGCACCCGGCGCACGTCGGCGAGGCTGATCTCCTCCTCCAGCGTGCCGAGCGCGAGCGACTTGACCGCCGCGCGCAGCTCCGTGAAACCGCCCGGCCAGGGCTGCGTGCGCAGCGCGTTGAGCGCTGCCGTCGAAAACGTGCGGCGCGGCACCTCGCCACTCTCGATCAGGTGCACGAGCAGCTGCGAGGCCAGCTCCGGCACGTCGTCCTGCACGTCGGCGATGCCCGGCGGCACCAGCGTGACCTCGAACAGCCGCGCGACGAGCTTCTCGTCCCAGCCGTCAGCGACGAGCGACTCGGGTGGCGCATCGGCGATGACGACGACATGAAGGTTGAAGCGGTCCAGCCGCTCCAGCGCGAAGGCGAGGTTCTTTTGCTGTGTGCGCGTGAGCTTGCCCGGTTCGGCCACGTAGATCACGCCGCCACTGGTGTTCTGCAGCTGGGTCAGGTCGATCGGGTGGGCGACGCTGGAGAAGTCCAGCCAGTGCGAGCCGGCCGGCTTGAGGCTGCGTGCGGCCAGTTCGGCCAGGCTGCCGGCGCCGGGGCGCAGTGTGAGCACGCGCGACTTCTCGGCGATCTGCTGCAGGCGCTTGCGCAGCTCGCGCAGCGGCGCCGAGCGCGGGAAGGCTTCCAGCGTCAGCGGCGCGGGCTGGCCCGAGGCGGCCGGGCGCTGTAGGCCGCGCTTGACCGCGGTGAGCAGCTTCTGCAGCGCGATCGGCTTCTCGAGGTAGTCGATGGCACCGATGCGCGTGGCCTCGACCGCCGTGTCGATGGTGCCGTGGCCCGACATCATGACCACCGGCATCGTCAGCTGGCCGTTGGCCGCCCACTCCTTGAGCAGCGTGATGCCGTCGGTGTCCGGCATCCAGATGTCCAGCAGCACCAGATCGGGCCGCTTGGCGTTGCGCACTGCCCGGGCCGCGCCCGCGTTCTCGGCGAGGATGACGTCGTGACCCTCGTCGCTGAGGATTTCGGACAGGAGTTCGCGGATGCCGACTTCATCGTCGACGATGAGAATGTTCGCCATGTGTGCTCTTTACCACGTTTCTACATTGCTTTCCGGAACCTTCTGGTCGGCCACCGGAAACCGGACGGTGATCACGGCGCCACCATCCACCCCGTTCGTGAGCTGGACGTCTCCCCCATGCTCATCGACGATCTTCTTCATGATCGCCAGCCCCAGACCCGTGCCGCGCTCCTTGGTCGTGAAGTACGGCTCGAACGGCCGGTTCAGCACCTCGGGCGGGAAACCCGGTCCGTTGTCGCGCCAGACCATCTCGACCATGGGGCCGGCGCGGCGCGCGGTGACGATGACCTTTGCATTCTCGACCGCGGCCAGCGCGTCTTCGGAGTTCTGGAACAGATTATGAAGTATCTGCCGGATCTGCGCCGGATCTCCCCGCACGGGAGGCAAGTCTTCATCGAACTGGCATTCCACGCGCAGCGGCGAACTCTCGTACAGGCCCAGCACCTCGTTGATCAGCGCATGCATGTCGACGGCCACCTGCGCCGGGCTCGGGCTCTGCGGCCGCGCGTACTCGCGGAAGGCGTTGACGAGGTTCTTCATCGCCTCGACCTGGTTGACGATGGTGCGCGTGGCACGCTGCAGGATGGCCTGGCCGTCCTCGTCGAGCCGCGATTCGAGCTTGTAGGCCAGGCGCTCGGCCGAAAGCTGGATCGGCGTCAGCGGGTTCTTGATCTCGTGCGCGAGCCGGCGCGCGACCTCGCCCCAGGCGGCCGTGCGCTGCGCGCGCACCAGCTCGGAGACGTCGTCGAACACCACCACCATGCCGCCGCCGCTCGAGGCCGGCAGCCGCGCGCCGTGGATGCGCAGCGTCTGCGGCTCGTTGCCCTCGCGCTCGATCTCGACCTGCTCGTGCCACTCGGCCTGGTTGCGGGCGAAACCGTCGAACAGCGCGTCGCGGAACGCGTGCAGGCGTGGCCAGTGGGACAGCGGGATGTCCTCGAAGCCCTCCAGCTCGTCGCCGAGGATGTCGACGGCACCGTGGTTGGACGCCCGCAGACGGCCGTCCTCGCCGAAGGCCAGCACGCCGGCCGACAGGTTGGCGAGCACGCTCTCCAGATACACGCGCGCCGTCTCGACGGCGTGACGGCTGCGGTCGGCCTGCGCACGCGCCTCCTCGAGCTGGCGCGTCATCTGGTTGAAGGACTGCGTCAGCACGCCCAGCTCGTCGCGCGCCGGCAGCGCGCGGCGGGGGCTGAAGTCGCCCTGCGCGACCGCCCGCGTGCCTTCGGCGAGGATGATCAGCGGCGTGACGAGCCGGCGCGTCAGCACGAAGGCCACGGCCACCGCACCGAACAGCGCCAGCAGCAGCGTGAAGGTCAGCGTCAGCAGGTAGATCTGGCTCAGACCGTCGCGGCCGATGACGATCTGCTGGTACTCGCGGTGGGCCTCCTGCACGGCCTCGACGTTGCGCGTCAGCGCGCCCGGCACGGGCTCGGTCAGCTGCAGGTAATACGGATCACCCAGCATGCGGGTCTGGATCGGGATCACGACGCGGATCATCATCGCGCCGTCCTCGCGCGTCTCGATCTGCGCGTAACGCCGCATCTGGCGCGCCTGCCGCAGCTGGGCAATGCTGGGCAGGTCGGGCAGCAGGCTGTCGACGCCGCTGCTGACGGTGGTGACGAGCTGCGCGTTCGGGCCCACCAGCGTCAGGCTGGCCACGCCGGCGCGCTCGCGCAGGGCATTGAGCCGGATCGACGACACGGCGACGTCGCCGTCCAGCTCCAGCGCCACGTCGCGGCCACGTTCGACGACCTGGCTCACGAGGTGGTCGAGCGCCGTCTGGCCCAGCGCGATGCCGCCCTCGAGCGCGCGCTCCACGCGCACGTCGAACCACGAATCGATGCTGCGCACGACGAAGAACAGCGACACCGCATACAGGATCAGCCCCGGCACGACGGCCATCAGGGCGAACATCAGCATCAGCCGGTACTTGAGCCGCGCGCCGAAGACCCGTTCGCGGTACTCGCGCCACAGCCGCACGAGCTGCACCGACACCACGCCGACCAGCACCGCGGCCGCGACGCCGTTGACGAACAGCAGTTCGGGGAACAGGCCGCCCAGCAGGTCGAGGTTGGCGCTGACCGAGGCGAGCAGGAACAGCGACAGGCCGGCCAGCACGACGATCAGGATGACGGAAAGGCGCTTCACGGCAACGGCTCCCCGCTGAAGGGCCAGCGCAGCCAGGGCGTCGCGAGCGTCCATTCCCGCCCGCCGGTGGCGGTCACGACCAGTGGCTTGGGCAGCAGCTCGATCTCGTGGCGCATGCGCAGCGCGGCCGTGTAGGTCGCGCCCTCCTGGACCTGGTCACGGCTCATGACATGCCAGTTGCGTACGCGGGACATCGTCCGGATGGCGCCGTCGAGCGTGTCGAAGGTGCGGTGCAGGCCACCGACCGACAGCCGGTAGCTGCGTGTGATCGCGTGGTAGGCCAGCCGGTACTGCAGGCGCCGCCTGGCGACCACGCGGTCGAACCAGTACCAGCGCGGCTGCTCGACGTCGAACTCGACGCTGAAGTACAGCGACACGCCGCGCTGCAGCGCGTCGATGAGTCGCGCGTTCAGCTTCAGGTCGAAGTCGGCGTTGACGACGTAGCCGTCCTCGGTGGCGATCAGCGCAGCCGAGCGCACGGCGGCTTCGGCCAGAGCAAGTGCCGGCAGGCCGAGCACGACCAGTGCCGCCAGCAGGCACAGCCGCTCACGCGTGCTTGCGCAGCAGCGCGTAATAAAAGCCGTCATGCTCGGCATTCGGCAGCAGTTGTAGATCCATGCGGCCATGCAGCGGCAGCCTTTCCACGTCGGGATGGCGGTTGCAGAACGCGGCGATGCGCGCGCCGTTCTCCTCCTCGAACACCGAGCAGGTGGCGTACAGCATTGTGCCACCCGGTGCCAGCAATGGCCAAAGGGCTTCCAGCAGCGCGGCCTGGCGGGCCGCGAAGCCGGCGATGTCGTCGTCGCGGCGCAGCCACTTGATGTCCGGATGGCGGCGCACGACGCCCGACGCGCTGCACGGCACGTCGGCCAGGATGCGGTCGTAGGGCACGCCGTCCCACCACTGCCGGGGCCGCGCGGCGTCGCCGCAGACCACGTCGGCCGACAGGCCCAGGCGATCGAGGTTGTCGCGCACGCGGGCAAGCCGGGTCGGATCGATGTCGAGCGCGGTCACGCGCAGGTCCGCACGCTCCAGCATGTGGGCGGTCTTGCCGCCCGGCGCGGCGCAGGCGTCGAGCACACGCTCTCCGTCACGTCCGTCGAGCAGCATCGCGGCCTGCTGCGCGCCAAGGTCCTGCACCGATACCAGGCCCTGCCCGAAGTCCGGCAGCTCGGCGACCGGCAGCGGACGCTCGAGCAGCAGCCCGTCCTCGCCCCACGCCCGGCTCGCGATGCCCGCTTGCGCAAGTCGCGCCTGATAGGTGTCGCGGTCCGTGCGGCGACGATTGACGCGCAGCCCCATCGGCGGATGCCGGTTGCCCGCCTCCGCCACGGCCTCCCAGTGCTGCGGATGATCGTGCTTCAGGCGCGCGATCCACCACGCCGGATGGCACAGCCGGGCGGTTTCATCCCGCGCGATGCGGGCGTCGAACTCACGCATGCTGCGCAGCGCATTGCGCAACACGCCATTCGTGACGCCACGCAATCCCGGCGCGAACGAGGCCACGGCCTCGACGGCCTGGTCGACGACCACGTGCGCCTGCTCGGGTCGCGCGCGCAGCCGGTGCAGCGCGACGAGCAGCAGCGCGCGCAGCTCCTCCGCGGGCGGACGCTGCAGCAGCGCGGAAAGGATGAAATCGCCCGCACCGTACTCGCGCAGCGTGGACCACGCCAGATCCCGCACGGCCCCGCGCGTGGTAGCGGGCCAGTCGGCGCCGGCCAGCATCTCCTCCCAGGCTTCGGTCAGGTTGCGGCCGTTGAACACGGCCAGCACGAGCCGGGACGCACTCAGCATGCTCCAGGCAAGGCTGTCCCGAGGGAGGCTGGATCGGGGTCGGGCTCGGGGAGGAAATCGATGCTGTTTCACGTGAAACGTCCGTGCGCTCAAGCGCGCATCCAATCGTAGGCCATGCGCGCAATCAGCGTCATGACGATGAGAAGAAAGAGCTTGCGCACAAACGCCGCGCCACGCTTCAGTGCCATGCGCGAGCCGATCAGCGCGCCGGCCAGGTTGCACACCGCCATCAGCAGACCGGCCTGCCACAACAGTTCGACGCTACCGACGAAGAAGGCCAGCGCCGCGAAGTTGGTGGCCACGTTGAGCACCTTGGCCGTGGCCGAGGCATGCAAGAAGTCGAGCGCGACGAAGCGCACGAGCAGAAAGATGAAGAAGCTGCCGGTACCGGGGCCGAAGAAGCCGTCGTAGAACCCGATCGTCGCCGCGATCGCGCACGTCACCGCAATATCCCGGCCGGACTGGCGTGTGGAGCTGACTCCTGTTCCGAAATCCTTGCGCGCGAAGGTGTAGATCGCAACGAGTATCAACAGCAGCAGCACGAGCGGGCGCATGAACTCGGTCGGCATCCAGACGACGGCGCGCGCGCCGAACCACGCTCCGACCAGCGCGCACAGCGCGCCCGGCGTCGCCAGTCTCCACGGAATCGCAACACGGCGTGCGTACTGGATGGCTGCGCTGGACGTGCCGACGATGCTCGCGATCTTGTTCGTGCCAAACAGCACGGCAGGGCTGGAAGTCGGGAAAGCCGTGAACAGCGCGGGAATCTGCACCAGCCCGCCTCCGCCCACCACGGCATCGACGAAGCCGGCAACGAAGGCCGCCAGGCCGATGAGCAGCAGTACGCCTTCAAACTCCATCGTACCCTCCGTGTGCGTGTTTCACGTGAAACCGCATCACTTGCCGATGCAGAACCGCGAGAAGATCACGCCGAGCAGATCATCCGGCGTGAACGCGCCAGTGATCTCGCCGAGCGCGTCATGCGCAAGCCGCAGCTCCTCGGCGAACAGGTCGAGCGATCCGGCCAGTCCGCGCGCCGTGCGCAGGTGCGAGGCCGCCTCGCGCAGCGCCGCCAGATGGCGTTCGCGCGCGATGAACACGTCCTCGCCCGACGCCTGCCAGCCCGCGGTGGCGAGCAGTTCGGCGCGCAGCAGATCCACGCCCTCCCCGCTGCGCGCACACAGCCACACGGCCGGTCGGCCATCGAGCTCGCCGCGCCGCGCCGGCTCACCAGCGAGGTCGATCTTGTTGAGCACGCGGATGCGTGGCACCGATTCCGGTACGCGCGCGTCGACCGCTTCAAAGTCGCCGGGCGTCGCGGCCTCGCCGACCATCACGACGACGTCCGCGTTCGCGATCTCGCGCCAGCTGCGCTCCACGCCGATGCGCTCGACCGGATCGTCGGTCTCGCGCAGGCCAGCCGTGTCGATGACGTGCAGCGGCACCCCTTCGATCTGGATGGTTTCGCGCAGCACGTCGCGGGTCGTGCCGGCCACGTCCGTGACGATGGCGCGGTCGTCTCCGGCCAGCGCGTTGAGCAGGCTGGACTTGCCGACGTTGGGCCGGCCGGTCAGCACCACACGCAGCCCCTCGCGCAACAGCGCACCCTGGCGCGCCGTACGCAGCACCGCCTCGAGGTGCGACTCGATCGCATCGAGTCGCTCGAAGGCACGCGCGCTTTGCAGGAAGTCGATCTCTTCCTCGGGAAAGTCCAGCGTGGCTTCGACCAGCATGCGCAGGTCGATCAGCTCGTCGCGAAGCGCTTCGACACGGCGCGAGAACTCGCCACCGAGCGAGCGCACGGCCGAACGCGCGGCCTGCTCGGTCGAAGCCTCGATCAGGTCGGCCACGGCCTCGGCCTGCGCGAGGTCCATGCGTCCGTTGAGGAAGGCCCGACGGGAGAACTCGCCCGGCTCGGCCAGCCGCGCGCCAAGCTCGACGCAACGCGCAAGCAGCATGCGCAGCACGACCGGACCGCCGTGCCCCTGCAGCTCGAGCACGTCCTCGCCGGTGAAGGAATTCGGAGCGGGAAAGTAGAGCAGCAGACCCTCGTCGATGACCGAGGCGTCCGCCGCGCGGAAACGGGTGAGACGTGCCCGGCGCGGTTCGGGCACGGAGCCGCACAGGGCTTCGGCGAAGCCGGACAGCGCCGGGCCCGAGACCCGGATCACGCCGATGCCTCCCCGGCCCGGGGCGGTGGCGATGGCGGCGATGGGTTCGCCCACCGCACCCGAAGCGTCACGTGCGAGTCTGGAGTCCGGCACCTTGCGCTCCGTCAGGCGGCGCGGCGCGCGCCGCGCGTGGTCAGACCGGCTTTCCGGCCTTCTTGGCGCTCTCGATCATGCGCGTGATCTGCCACTGCTGCGCGATCGACAGGATGTTGTTGACCACCCAGTACAGCACCAGACCCGACGGGAACCACAGGAACATGACCGTGAACACGACGGGCAGCGCCATCATGACCTTGGCCTGGATCGGATCGGGCGGAGCCGGGTTGAGGCGCATCTGCACGAACATCGACGCGCCCATCAGCAGCGGCAGCACGAAGTACGGATCCATTGCCGACAGGTCGGTGATCCAGCCCAGCCACGGCGCGTGACGCATCTCGACGCTGCCGAGCAGCACCCAGTACAGCGCGATGAACACCGGGATCTGCACCAGGATCGGCAGGCAGCCGCCGAGCGGATTGATCTTCTCCGTGCGGTACATCTGCATCACTTCCTGCTGCATGCGGGCCTTGTCGTGGCCGTACAGCTCCTTGATGCGCTGCATGCGCGGCGCCAGCACGCGCATCTTGGCCATGGATTTGTAGCTCGCGGCCGACAGCGGGAAGAACACGGCCTTGATCAGCACCGTGACCAGGATGATGGCCCAGCCCCAGTTGCCGGTCAGGTCGTGGAGCCACGACAGCACCCAGAACAGCGGCGCGGCGATCACGGTCAGCCAGCCGTAGTCGACGACCAGGCCCAGCCCCTCGGCAATGCCGTCGAGGTGGTCCTGCTCCTGCGGACCGGCGTACAGCCGCGTCGACACCGTGCCGGTCTCCTGCGGCGCGATCGCCTGCACCGGCATGATGACACCCGCCGTGTAGCGGTCCGGCGCGATGCGGCGCATGTAATTCTCGCGCGGCTGGCCCTCGGCCGGCAGCCAGGCGGCGACGAAGTAGTGCTGGACCATTGCCAGCCAGCCGTCGCTCGAGCGCGTGACGAACTTGGCCTTGCCCTCGTCGATCTCCTCGAACTGCACCTTCTGGTACTTGGACTCGGTGCTATAGACCGCCGGGCCCGTGAAGGTGCTGACACCGAACACCTGGACCGCTTCGGCCGGCTGGCCGTCGCGGGCGAACTGGAAGTAGGCGTGCGCGGACAGCGGGCGCTCGGAGCGGTTCGTGATCTCGTAACGCACGTCGACGACGTAGCTGCCGCGCGTGAAGGTCAGCACCTTGGTGACTTCGGCGCCCCGCGTGTCGAGCGCGCGCAGGCGCACCTCCAGCGTGTCCTGGCCCTCGGGCAGCGTCAGCTCGCCCTCGGGCAGCGCGTACGGCGTGCGGTGGTTCGGCAGGCCGTCACCGATCAGACCTCCCTGCGCCGCGTACACGTGGCGCATGCCGTCGTCGAACAGCACGAAGTTGCGCGAACGGTCGTCTGACGCGGCGTGGCGCTTGAGCTCCATGCGCACGATCTGGCCACCCTCGGCCGAAATCTCGGCCCGGACCATATCGGTCTCGACCGTCACGCGGCGCTGCGACAGCGGCGTGGCCGGCGCGACGGCCTGGGGCACGGCGCCCGGCTCACCGGCGGACGGGGACAGGTCGGAGCTCGGCACCGGGACCGCGCCGTCGTCCGAGGCCGCCGGAGCGCCGGCCTGCGCGGTGACCTGCGGCACGGGTTCGGCGGAACGCCGCTGGTCGGACACCCAGGCGTCCCACAGCATGACCACGGCGAAGGAGAAAATCAGGAAGGCAATCAGGCGGCGCTGGTCCATCGGTATCAGTCTTGGCTATGCGAAGGTTTGGAGACGGGATCATACCCGCCCGGATGGAACGGATGGCAGCGGCCGAGACGGCACAGGGTCATCCACGTGCCGCGCAGGGGGCCATGCGTCAGAATGGCTTCGCGGGCGTATTCGGAGCAGGTCGGATAGAAACGGCAGCTGTTCCCGGTCCACGGGCTGATGGCGTACTTGTAGGCAGCGAGCAAGCCGATCAGCAGTCGGGTCATCATGTCGGCAGGCGTTCCAGCAAACGGACGACGTCTTCGTTGAGCATCCGCCGCGTGGCGGCATCGACCGGCGCGTGCAGGCGCATCACGATGTCCACCGCCGGCAGCCCCGCGCGGCGGCGGCGGAACTGCTCGCGCACGATGCGCTTGACCAGGTTGCGCACATTGGCGCGACGGGCCAGCTTCTTGGCCACGACGACGCCGAGGCGCGCGCCGGGCAGACCGTTCGGGCGGTAGTGCAGCATCAGGTAGCGCCCCTTGAGCGCCCGCCGAAAAGCAAAAACGGATGAGTACTCATCCGTTTTTCGCAGTCTGCAGACGCCGGGAAAGCCTTGTCCGGCGTCTGGAGTGTCGTTCACCTCAGACGGCGAGACGGTGACGACCCTTGGCACGGCGGGCACGGATCACCGCGCGGCCACCACGGGTCTTCATGCGGACCAGAAAGCCATGGGTGCGCTTGCGACGGACGACGGAAGGCTGGTAAGTGCGTTTCATGTTGGTTCTGCCGGGTTTGGGTCAAACGCGGTATTTGATTTCATAGGGCCATGTTTGTCAAGCACATTTTTTGGCCGCTGCTGTGGATAAGTCGGGCGGATGGGGGTTAGAATCCGGGGGTCGCACCCCGATGCTGCGCCGACGCCATGCAGTTGTCCTGTCGGCCCTTTTCCGCATCGCGGATTTCCAGCATGCCTGGCAGACGGCGGCACGTCCCGGAGCCCCTGCGGCCGCACCGACGCGCCCCGCCTGGCATGGAACCACGAACGCCCAGACTGACGAATCCGTGACCCAAGACTTCTGGTCCTTCTGCCTGTCCCGCCTCGAGAGCGAACTGCCGCCGCAGCAGTTCAGCACCTGGATCAAGGCGCTCAAGGCCGATGACTGTGACAACGCCGACACGCCCTCGTTGCGTCTGCTCGCACCCAACCGCTTCGTGCTGCAGTGGGTGCGGGAGCGCTACCTGCGCCGGATCGGCGAGCTGGGCGAGGAGTATCACGGAACCCCGATCGACCTGCAGCTGGTGCTGCCGGCCCCCAACGCCGGCGCCACCACCACGCCCTCCCCGGCGGCGGAAGCGCCGCGCGGGACGCCCGCGCCCGTCCCGTCGCCCAAGCCCGCCGCGACCCCGGCTGCGACCCTGCCGCGCCGGCCGCCCGAGTCGGGCTACGACAAGACGCGTCTGAACGCCGACTTCAGCTTCGACAACCTCGTGACCGGCCGCGCCAACGACCTGGCCCGTGCCGCCGCGATGCAGGTGGCCGAGAATCCCGGCACGAGCTACAACCCGCTGTTCATCTACGGCGGCGTCGGCCTCGGCAAGACCCACCTCGTGCACGCCATCGGCAACGCCGTGTTTCGCAACAACCCGGCCGCGGTGATCCGCTACGTGCACGCCGAGGACTACTACGCCGACGTCGTACGCGCCTACCAGCAGCAGAGCTTCGAGCAGTTCAAGCTGTACTACCGCTCGCTCGACCTGCTGATCATCGACGACATCCAGTTCTTCAACCGCAAGACGCGCACGCAGGAAGAGTTCTTCCACGCCTTCAACGCGCTGACCGAGGCCAAGAAGCAGATCGTCATCACCTGCGACACCTACCCCAAGGACATCCAGGGGCTGGAGGACCGGCTGATCTCGCGCTTCGACTGGGGGCTGACGGTGCAGATCGAGCCGCCCGAGCTCGAGATGCGCGTGGCCATCCTGAAGAAGAAGGCCGAGGTGCTGCGCGCCCAGATCTGCGACGACGTCGCCTTCCTGATCGCGAAGAACCTGCGCTCGAACGTGCGCGAGCTCGAGGGCGCGCTGAACAAGGTGGTCGCCTATGCCAACTTCCAGAACCAGCCGATCACGCTGGAGCTGGCCAAGGCCGCGCTGAAGGACCTGCTCAACGCGCACAACCGCCAGCTGACGATCGAGCACATCCAGAAGACGGTGGCCGATTTCTACAAGATCAAGGTCGCCGACATGCACTCGCGCAAGCGCACCCGCGTCATCGCGCGGCCGCGCCAGGTCGCGATGTGGCTGGCCAAGGAGCTGACGCCGATGTCGCTGCCGGCCATCGGCGAGGCCTTCGGCGGGCGCGACCACACGACGGTGCTGCACGCCTGCCGCACCATTGCCGACCTGCGCCTGAACGACGCGCAGCTCAACCATGACGTACACGTTCTGATCCAGGTCCTGCGGGGATGAACGATCGAGAAGAGCCGAAACCGATACCACCAACAACAAAGACGGACGAATCTGACACCATGCACCTGCTCACCACTACGCGCGACGCCCTGCTCGCCCCGCTCCAGTCGGTCTCGGGCATCGTCGAGAAGCGCCACACCCTGCCCATCCTGTCCAACGTGCTGATCGAGAAGCGTGGTGAGCAACTCACCATGCTCGCCACCGACATCGAGATCCAGATCCGCACGACCACGGCCGGCGACCTGGGCGGCGAGGACGCCAACCTGACCGTCTCCGCGCGCAAGCTGCAGGACATCCTGCGCGCACTGCCCGAAGGCGCCGACGTGAACCTGACGCTCGACGACAAGCGCCTGACCGTGAAGGCCGGCAAGAGCCGCTTCGCGCTGCAGACGCTGCCGGCGGCGGACTACCCGCGCATGAATCCGCCGGAGGAGGGCGGCGCGCGCTTCTCCGTGTCGCAGAAGGCCTTCAAGCGCCAGCTCGCGCAGGTGTCGTACGCGATGGCGCAGCAAGACATCCGTTACTACCTCAACGGCCTGCTGCTGATCGTCGACGGCAACGAGCTGCGCATGGTCGCCACCGACGGCCACCGCCTCGCCTTCGCCGCCAGCCCGATCGAGTCGTCGCTGCCGCGCACCGAGGTCATCCTGCCGCGCAAGACCGTCACCGAGCTCGCCCGCCAGCTCGCCGACACCGACGACGTGCTCGAGATCATGCTCGCCGGCAACCAGGCGCAGTTCCGCTTCGGTCCGACCGAGCTGGTGTCCAAGCTCATCGACGGCAAGTTCCCGGACTACGAGCGCGTGATCCCGCAGAACCATCCCAAGCTGGTCGTGCTCGAACGCGCCTCGCTGCTGGCCGCGCTGCAGCGCGTCGCGATCCTGACCAACGAGAAGTTCCGCGGCGTGCGCCTGGTCATCGGCGACAACCTGCTGCGCATCAGCAGCTCCAACACCGAGCAGGAAGAGGCCGTCGAGGAGCTCGAGATCGACTTCCCGGGTCCGGGCGCCGACATCGGCTTCAACGTCAGCTACCTGCTCGACGTGCTCGGCAACGTCTCGGCCGACACCATCGAGTGGCGCTTCAACGACGGCAACTCGTCGGCCCTGCTGACCCTGCCCGGCGACGACAGCTTCAAGTACGTCGTGATGCCGATGCGCATCTGATCCGCCGTCCCCGCGGAGCCGCCGGCCCGACGGCCGGCGCTCCGCACCCCGCGCGAGGCGCCCCGGCGCGCCCGTGCCGATTCACCGAAGGTCCGCCGAACGCGGGCCGGAACACCGAGAAGACCATGTCCGACACGCAGAATCCGAAGCAAGACTACGACGAATCCAGCATCCAGCAGCTCGAAGGGCTGGAGGCGGTACGCAAGCGCCCCGGCATGTACATCGGCGACACGTCCGACGGCACGGGCCTGCACCACATGGTGTTCGAAGTGGTCGACAACGCCATCGACGAGGCGCTGGCCGGACACTGCGACGACATCGTCGTCACCATCCACGCCGACAACTCGGTGTCGGTGTCCGACAACGGCCGCGGCATCCCGGTCGGGGTCAAGATGGACGACAAGCACGAGCCCAAGCGCTCGGCGGCCGAGATCGTCATGTGCGTGCTGCACGCCGGCGGCAAGTTCAACCAGAACAGCTACAAGGTCTCCGGCGGCCTGCACGGCGTGGGCGTGTCCTGCGTCAACGCGCTGTCCAAGTGGCTGCGCCTGACGATCCGCCGCGACGGCAAGAAGCACTACCTCGAATTCCACCGCGGCGTGCCGCAGGACCGCGTGATCGAGGTCGTCGACGGCGTCGAGACCAGCCCGATGCGCGTCGTCGGCGAGACCACCAAGCGCGGCACCGAGGTGCACTTCCTGCCCGACGAGGAGATCTTCGGCGACATCGAGTTCCACTACGACATCCTCGCCAAGCGCCTGCGCGAGCTGTCCTTCCTGAACAACGGCGTGAAGATCCGCCTGATCGACCAGCGCGTCGGCAAGGAGGAGAACTTCGCCTTCGCCGGCGGCGTGAAGGGCTTCGTCGAGTACATCAACCGCAGCAAGACCTCGCTGCACCCGACGATCTTCCACGCCGAGGGCGCGACCCGCATCCCGACCCCGGGCGGCGACGCCGAGCTGACCGTCGAGGTCGCGATGCAGTGGAACGACTCCTACGCCGAACAGGTGCTGTGCTTCACCAACAACATCCCGCAGGCCGACGGCGGCACCCACCTGACCGGCCTGCGCGCGGCGATGACGCGCGTCATCAACAAGTACATCGAGGAAAACGAGATCGCCAAGAAGGCCAAGGTGGACATCACCGGCGACGACATGCGCGAGGGCCTCGCCTGCGTACTGTCGGTCAAGATGCCGGATCCGAAGTTCGCCAGCCAGACCAAGATGAAGCTGGTCTCGTCCGAGGCCCGTCCGGCGGTCGAGGAGGTCGTGGCCAGCAAGCTCGCCGAGTTCCTGCTCGAGAACCCGATCGACGCGCGCACGATCTGCGGCAAGATCGTCGAGGCCGCGCGCGCGCGCGACGCCGCACGCAAGGCACGCGAGATGACGCGCCGCAAGGGCCTGCTCGACGGCGTCGGCCTGCCCGGCAAGCTCGCCGACTGCCAGGAAAAGGATCCCGCGCTGTGCGAGATCTACCTCGTCGAGGGTGACTCCGCCGGCGGCTCCGCCAAGCAGGGCCGCGACCGCAAGTTCCAGGCCATCCTGCCGCTCAAGGGCAAGATCCTCAACGTCGAGAAGGCCCGCTTCGACAAGCTGCTGCAGAGCCAGGAGATCGCCACGATGATCACCGCGCTCGGCACCGGCATCGGCAAGGACGACTACAAGCCCGAGAAGCTGCGCTACCACCGCATCATCATCATGACCGATGCCGACGTGGACGGCGCTCACATCCGCACGCTGCTGCTGACCTTCTTCTACCGCCAGATGCCGGAGCTGGTCGAGCGCGGCCACATCTACATCGCCCAGCCGCCGCTGTACAAGATCAAGCACGGCAAGACCGAGCTCTACATCAAGGACGACAACGAGCTCAACCAGCACCTGCTCAAGCTCGCGCTGGAGAACGCCTCGCTGCTGCCGCGCACCGGCGCCGAGCCGATCGCCGACGAGGCGCTGGCCGGGCTCGCGCGCAGCTACCTGCTCGCCGAGGCCGTCATCAACCGTCTGGCCGCCTACATCGACCCGGCCGTGCTGCACGCCATGCTCGCGCGCAACATCGCCGTCAGCCTCGAATCCGAGGACGCCGCCCGCGCCTCGGCCGAGGCCATCACGCCGCATGTCTCCGACGACATCGTCGTGCGCCCCGAGTACGACGAGGAACGCGAGACCTGGCGCCTGGTCATCGAACGCATGCACCACGGTAACCGCCGCATGACGTCGATCGAGGAGGAATTCCTCGTCTCCGGCGACTACCGCAGCATCCGCAACGCCGCCGAATCCATCGCCGACCTGGTCGGCCCCGGCGCCGAGATCCGCCGCGGCGAGAAGAGCCAGCCCGTCACGCGCTTCGCCGACGCCATCCGCTGGCTGCTGGCCGAGGTCGAACGCAACCTGACCAAGCAGCGCTACAAGGGCCTCGGCGAGATGAACCCCGAGCAGCTGTGGGAAACCACCATGGACCCGGCCGTGCGCCGCCTGCTGCGCGTGCAGATCGAGGACGCCATCGCCGCCGACGAGATCTTCACGACGCTGATGGGCGACAACGTCGAACCGCGCCGTGCCTTCATCGAAGGAAACGCCGTCTACGCACGCAACATCGACGTCTGAGCACCGCCCGCCAGACAGGGAAAAGGCTGCCTTCCGGCAGCCTTTTCGTTTTTCCTCCTGTTGCATGACCGCCCGCACCCGGCGACGCCCCCCGGACGATCAGGCACAATGGACACCCGTCCCGCCGAAGCGTTTCGGCCACCGAGCACGCCACCATGTCCGCACCCGCCGCCGGCGCCCCGTCCTCCGAACACACGCGCGGCCTGATCGCCGCCGGCATCGTGGTGCTGTGCTGGTCGGGCTTCAACATCGTCTCGCGCGTCGGCTCCACCGGCGCGCTGACGCCCTTCGACATCGCGGCCCTGCGTTTCTCCATCTCGGGCCTGCTCGCGTTGCCGTTCTTCCTGCGCTTCGTGCCGGTGGCCGAATACGGCCGCTACTTCGTGCTGGCGATGGTGGCCGGCGTAGGCTATTCGGTGCTGGCCTACAGCGGCTTCGCCTACGCGCCGACGGCGCACGCGGGCGTGTTCATCAACGGAGGCATCCCGTTCTGGACCGTGATCCTGGTCGCGGCGACGGCGGGCTTCCACCTGTCGCGGCGGGTGCTGGTCGCGCTCGGCATGACCTCCGCCGGCCTGCTGCTGATCGCAGGGCGCAGCCTGACCGAGATCGGCGACTCCGACGTATGGAAGGGCGACGTGCTGTTCCTCGTCGCGGCGCTGCTGTGGGCCGTGTTCGGCATGCTGGGCCGTCACTGGAAGGTACCGCCGCGCGGCGCCATCGTCGGCATCGCGGTGTTCTCGATGGTCGCCTACATGCCGGTGTACCTGCTGTGGCTGCCCAAGTCCATCGCCCAGGCGCCGTTCGCCGAGATCGCGCTGCAGGCCGTGTATCAGGGGATGGTCGCGGCACTGGTGGCCGCGTCGATGTACACCTACGCCTGCCAGACCATCGGCGTGTATCGCGCATCGATGATGCTGGCCATCGTGCCGGGGGCTTCGGCCATCGGCGCGTGGGTGCTGCTGGGCGAGGCGCTGACGGTCACCGCGATCGTCGGCCTCGCGCTGGTTTCCGTCGGGGCGCTGCTGTCGGCACGGCGCTGACGCGCCGTGCCGGAACCCGGACTCAGGCGCCACGCAGGCGCAGCGGCCCCGGCACCTGAATGGAGGGCGCGACGCCCGAAGTGCCGGCCACCACTTCCGCGACCATGTCCGCGGTCGCGGCCGACAGCGTCCAGCCGAGGTGACCGTGTCCGGTGTTGTAGAACACGTTGGGCAGGCGCCCGCGGCCGACGCGCGGCATCATGTCCGGCATCATCGGCCGCAGGCCGGCCCACGGCACGACCTGACGCGTGCTGACGCCGGGGAAGCAGCGGTTGACCCACTCGACCAGCGGCCGGATGCGGTCGGCGCGGATGTCCTTGTTGTAGCCGTTGAACTCGGCCGTGCCGGCCACGCGGAAGCGGTCCGGGCCGAGCCGGCTGGTGACCAGCTTGGCCTCGTCGTCGAGCAGGCTGACCCAGGGCGCGGCGCGGCGGCTGGCCTCGTCCTGCAGCTGCACCGTGATCGAGTAGCCCTTGACCGGGTAGATGTTGACGCGGTCGCCGAGCGAGCGGGCGAAGCGGCGGCTGGCCACGCCCGCGCACACCACCAGCGCGTCGTAGTCCCACACCTCACGCCGGCCGTCGAGCTCGGTCGTCACGACGGCGTGCTGGCCGTCGCTGTGCAGCGCCACGACGTCGCGGCCGAAGAGGCTGCGCACGCCCATGCGGTCGAGCGCGGCCGACAGGCCCACCGTGAACTTGTGGATGTCGCCGGTGGCGTCGCTCTCGGTGTAGAACCCGCCGTAGTAGTCACCGGCCAGCGTCGGCTCGATCGCGCGCATTTCCTCCGGCGTCACGGCGCGGCGCTCCAGCCCGCCGGCGCCGAGCAGCTTCGTCACTTCGGCCGCATGCTCGAATCCGGCGCGGTCACGGTAGACGTGCAGGATACCGCGCTTCTCGCAGTCGAACTCGATGCCTTCGGCCTCGGCCCATTCGAACAGGTGCCGGCGCGCGGCAATCGCCAGCCTCGCGGTCTCGATCGTGTTCTCGCGGTAGCGCGGGATCGCGGCGATGAACTCCGCGAACCACGACAGCTTGTGCCAGCTCGGCTTCGGATTGATCAGCAGCGGCGCATCGCTGCGCAGCATCCACTTCAGGCCCTTGAGCACGGTGCTCCAGTGCGTCCACACCTCGGCATTGGACGCGGAGAGCTGTCCGCCATTGGCGAACGACGTCTCCATCGCGGGGTAGCGGTGCTTCTCGAACAGCGTGACGGAATAGCCCCGGCGGGCGAGCGCGTAGGCGCTGGTCACGCCGGTGATGCCTCCACCGATGACGGCGATGTTTTTCATGGGAACGGTCTCCAGACGTCGGGGGTTGGAGTGCCCGCGCACCATGCGCGTGACACGCCCCCTCTGTCCGGTACCTGAGAGATTCGCGCGGCCCCGCGGGGCGCGCTTGCTCCTTCGGTGTGCCGGGTGACGAATCCGGCAGCTCTTCAGAGTGGTGTCGATCCGGTCGGTCCTTTTGCCTGAGAGTTTCCGGGGCGGTTGCTCCTTCGGCGCCGCGCGATGCGCGGTCTCTCCCGATCGGATCCCGGCGTTCGCCGGCGATGACGGTTCCGACTCTACCCCGTTGGCGGGAAAAGGGAAAGCCGTGGAAACCCCGATCCGGCGATGCTCCGTCTACGGACCGGGACGGCGGGTGACGGTTCAGCCTGCGTAGTCCTGCTTCAGCTCGCCCAGCCGCGTCTCGATGCGCGGCGCGAGCACGGTGTAGCACTCGCCCAGCACGCGCTCGGCGGCATCATCGACCCATTCCATGCTGCCGCCGGCGAGCACGTTGGCGGCATAGACGACCTGCGGCAGCTTGCGAGGCGGCTCCATCAGCGGCTCGCGCGGGTGGTCGTGGTCGCGGACGGCCTCGATGACGCCCTCCGGAAGCTGCAGCGCGTACAGCAGCGATTCCCCGATGCTCTCGTGCCACTGCACGATCAGGTGGCGGACGGTGTCCGGCCGCTCGCGCAGCTCCTCGTACTGCGCGGCGCGGTAGAGCATGTAGAAGGCGCCCAGGTCATGCACCAGGCCGGCGAACATCGCCTCCTCGGCCTTCAGGTGCGGCGCGAGCTCGCGCACGATGATCTCGGCCGCGGCGGCCGTGTGCAGCGAATGCACCCACAGGCCGTAGGACAGCTGTCGGAAGCCGACCAGCTCCTTGGCGCGCACGAGCTGACTCATCGCGATGGCCAGCGCGGCATTGCGCACGGCGTTGATGCCCAGACGCTTGACCGCCGAGGTCACGTCGGTGACCGGCGTGGCCCCCAGCGCGGCCGCATTGGCCTGATGGATCAGGCGCGCGCAGATCAGCGGCTCGGTCTGGATCAGCGCGACGATCTGCTTGACCGTCACCTCCGGATTTCGCAGCGCATCACGCACGCGGGTGACGATGTCGAACGCGGTCGGGAAGACGATGTCACCTTCCGACATCTCCCTGGCGATGTCCTCCAGCATCCGGAAGCGCTGCTGTTTCAGGGCCTCGCCTTTCTTGTCCGGGTGACTCGCCTGGGTCATGGTGTCTCCGTGATCGACTCGTTCCTCATTCTATGCGATGCCGCAGTGCACCATGCAACGTCCGGAACGCCGCTTCCGCGACGAATTCCGCGATGCTTGATCGACATCCTGCCCTGCCGCATCCTCGACCCTTCACGAGACGGAGGACGACGGACTGTGGACGATCCGCTGGAGCAGGCGCGCGAACGGTTCCTCGCCGGCGTCGGGCACTTCGAGGCCGGCCGGCTCACGGCCGCGCGCGGGGCTTTCGAGGCCGCGCTCGCGCTCGCGCCGGACCGTCCGTCGGTGCTCGGCAAGCTCGGCATCACGCTGTTCCGGCTCGGTGACTGGCCGCGCGCGGCCGAGGTGCTCGCCCGCGCGCTCATCTCCGACCCCGGCCACGCCGAGGCACGCGTGTGTCTGGGACTGTCGCTGGAGGCGCTGGGCCGCTGGGAGGCCGCCGCCGAAGCGCTCGAACGCGGGCTGGAGGACTTCGACGGCGGCGCCTCCGGCTGGCTCGCGCTGGGCCGCGCACTGGGCCACTGCGGCCGCTTCGGGGACGCGCTGCGCGCGCTCGACCACGCGCTCGCGCGCGAGGAACACCTCGCGGAAGCCTGGAGCGTGCGCGGCAACGTACTGCGCGACCTGGGCCGGCTCGACGAGGCGGCCGAGAGCTTCCGCCGTGCCATCGACAGCGGTGCCGACCCCGAGCTGCACCGCTACTACCTCGCGGCCAGCGAGGGCCGCACGCTGCCGGCGGCGCCGCGCCGCTTCGTCGAATCGCTGTTCGACGAGTATTCGGTCGACTTCGACGCCCACCTCGTCGGCGAGCTCGGCTACCGCGGCCACGAACGCCTGCTGCGCCCGCTGCTCGACGGCGGCCGGCGCTGGCGCCGCGTGCTGGACCTGGGATGCGGCACCGGGCTGTGCGGCAGCGTCGTCGCGCCGCACACCGATGTCCTCGACGGCGTCGACGTCTCGGCCGCGATGCTCGGGCAGGCCCGCCGGCGCGGGCTCTACCGCCGGCTCGAACACGCCGACCTGCGGGACTTCCTCGCCGCGCACGCGGAACCGGCCGACCTGATCCTCGCCGCCGACGTATTCACCTACGTCGGCACACTCGACGACCTCTTCGTGCAGGTGCGCCGCCTGCTCGCGCCGGACGGCGTGTTCGCGTTCACGCTCGAGCGCGACGACGCGGACGAGGACTTCCGTCTGCTGCCGACGCTGCGCTACGCGCACTCCGAAGCCTACGTGCGCCGCCTCGCCGCCCGACACGGCTTCACGGTGCGCGACATCATCACTGACGGGCTGCGCACCGACCAGGCCCGGACGCTTCCGGCGCTTTACGTGTATCTGCAATGAATGCCGGCCTGTTCGACGCCCTGCCGGAAGACCCCGTGCCGCTTGCCGACGGAGCGGTGCTGCTGCCCGGCCACGCGCGGCCACCGGCGCAGGCGCTTCTTGATGCCGTGGAGGCGGTCGCCGCGCAGGCGCCGCTGCGCCACATGCGCACACCCGGCGGCCACCGCATGTCGGTGGCGATGACCAACTGCGGAAATCTCGGCTGGATCACGGACGCGACCGGCTACCGCTACACCCCGACCGACCCCCTGACCGGCCGGCCGTGGCCGCCCATGCCCGGCGTGCTGCGCGCGCTGGCACGCGACGCGGCCGCACGGGCGGGCTTCGACGGCTTCGATCCGGACGCCTGCCTGATCAACCGCTACGTGCCGGGCGCCCGCATGTCGCTGCACCAGGACCGCGACGAGCACGACCTGTCCTGGCCCATCGTGTCGGTGTCACTGGGCCTGCCGGCGGTGTTCCAGTTCGGCGGACTGAAGCGTGACGAGCGGCCGCTGCGCGTGCCGCTGGAGCACGGCGACGTGGTCGTGTGGGGCGGGCCGGCGCGGCTGCGCTTCCATGGCATCCTCGCGCTGAAGGACGGGCACCATCCGTTGACCGGCGCCGCACGCATCAACCTGACCTTCCGCCGCGCGGGCTGAGGCTCAGCCGGCGTCGGAATCGCGGCCCACGGTCCGCGCGGCGAGATCGGCCAGCGGAGCGAGGCGCAGCAGCGACAGGCCCAGCGCGCCCGTGGAGCGCACGGTCGGCCAGCGCGGTCGCAGCCGGTCGAACACGAAACCGGCGGCGAAACCGCCCAGCAGCAGCCGGACCGGGCCGAAATGCGCATGCAGCGCCTGGCCGAAGCCCTTCACGCCGTTCCGGATGCGCCGCTCGCGCAGGACGAGGTCGTCGCTCAGCGCGCGGACCTCGCGGAGGTGGTCGAGGATCATCACGGTCTTCCTTCCCCGTCCGTGTCGCCGCCGAGACGGGCGAACATCCGGCGGGTCTCGGTGAAACGCAGGTGCCGGGTCAGCCGGCGCAGGACGACGACGCAGGCGGCCGCTACACCAAGCAGCGCCACGCAGGCCAGCAGCAGCGCCCAGACCGGGTCCATGCCGCCGTGCACGACCAGCGCGGCCACGCCGGCGCCCGCGAGCGCCAGCAGCGCGCCCGCGACGACGAAGCCGGCCACGACCGCGAGCGCGACGATCAGCAGCAGCGAGGTCGCGAACAGCCGGGTCTCCGCGCCGAACAGCCGCGCGGCCTGGGCGAACCACTGTGCGAACTCATCGCGCAGCCCGCCGAGCCGGGCCAGCAGCTCGCGCTCGGGCGACGGCCCGGCCGCCTCCCCGGCATCCGGCGCCTGCGGCGCCGCGCCGGGGTCGCAGGCGTTCTCCGGGCGGTCCGTCACGGCGTCAGCGGCGACGGTTCAGCGCCGAGAACAGGGCGCCGGCGACGAAGGCGATGCCCAGCGCCGTCAGCGGATTCTCGCGCACGTAGTCGGTAACCTTGCCGACCAGCTCCTCGCCCTGGCTGCGCGCGAGTTCCTTGCCCTCGCGCACCTTCTCGGCCGCGCTGCGGGCCTCCGAACGCAGACGCTCCTCGGCGGTGCCGAGTCCGTCGGCTGCCTTGTCGACGACCGCATGCAGCTTCTCGGCGACCTGATCGACGGTTCCGTGCGCCTGTTCAACCGGTTTCTTGGTGGCCATTCCGACTCCCTCCTGGTTGGTTGCGAAACGTCCGCCCCACGGGCTTCCGAAGCGTAACGTGCCCCTGCAGCATACCCGGATCGCAGGACCGTGCCGGGTCGTCGTGTTGCATACTATGTCACCGTCCGCAGGACGCCGCCACCCGGCCAACGACAGCCGCAGCGGGCAGGCCTGTCTCCGGGCCCGGTCCGGAAATTTCCGGCCGGCACGCCGGAACCGGCCCCGACGCGCCGTCCGCATCCAACGCCGATGCCCCGGGGCCGCGCCGCGCCGCCGCAACGTACCGCCGAACCATATCCGGTAACCCCCCATGAACGACCACCGCATCGAACGCTTCCCGATCGCCGACCTCGAGCTCGAGGCCCACCGCTTCGACGGACACGCCGACGGCCCGCGGCTGATCGTGCTCGGCGCGGTGCACGGCAACGAGATCTGCGGCAGCGTCGCGATCCGCCAGATCATCGCCGCGTTCGAGGGGCGTGACCTGCACGTCACGCACGGCCACGTGACCTTCGTGCCGGTCGCCAACCCGCTGGCATGGAAGCAGCGCCGCCGCGAGGGGGAGCGCAACCTCAACCGCAAGCTGCAGCCGACCGACCGGCCGGAGGTGTTCGAGGATCATGTCGCCAACTGGCTGTGCCCGCTGCTCGCGCGTCACGACGTGCTGCTCGACCTGCATTCCTTCCACACACCGGGCGAGCCCTTCGTGATGCTCGGACCGGATGACAACGACGGCGCGCTCGAACCCTTCTCGCACGCCGCCGAGGAACGCGCGATGGCGCGCCACCTGGGCATCGGACGCTTCGTCGACGGCTGGCTCGACACCTACGCGCGCGGCGTCGACCGCCGCCGCGCCAGCGAACCCGGTGCCGATCCGGCCTACGGTATCGGCACCACCGAATACATGCGTAGTCAGGGCGGCTACGGCGTCACGGTCGAGTGCGGCCAGCACGACGATCCGGCGGCCATCGCCGTGGCCCGCCACTGCATCCTCAACACGCTGGCCTTCCTCGGCATGATCGACGAGCCGCCGCCCCCGCCGGTGCGCCGCGTACAGCACCTGCGCCTGTTCGACGTCGTCGACCGCGTGCACGCAGGCGACCGCTTCGCGCGGGACTGGAACAGCTTCGACTCCGTGCGCGCCGGCGAACCCATCGGCCTGCGGGCCGACGGCACGACGGTGGCCGCCGCGCGCGACGGCTTCATCCTGTTCCCGAACCCGGACGCCGGCCCGGCGCGCGAATGGTTCTACCTGGCCGAGGCCGTCTCCGGCGCTGCGTGATTTCCGTGGCTTGACGCTGCGCCACGCGCGGC
>Ga0182792_1000332_pt1 | contig 46222 bp, 52 predicted proteins | sample Passage237B_FD_130497 | JGI IMG/M metagenome (GOLD analysis project Ga0182792, IMG submission 130497) | Cellulose adapted compost microbial communities from Newby Island Compost Facility, Milpitas, CA, USA - Passage2 37B (version 2) (version 2) ...
GCTGACCGCCGGGGCGGGGCGAAAACCCAACCTCCCGTTGGCGGAGGGGACCAACAAGATAGCCGGGCCCGCGGGCCGCGCCCGCCAGCCGCTCGCGCCACGCCGGCACGGCTCGCGCGAGCCGCAGGCCGCGCTGGTCGGCCACGGTCGCGGCGGCCGGCTCGGACGTTCCCTCGACCAGCCACAGGCGGTCGACTCGGCGCATCTCCTCACCCTGCGCGAGCCAGCTCTGGCGCATCGCGTACAGGGCCTTGCGGCAGGCCTCGTCGCAGGCCGCGTCACCGACGAAGAGCAACGTCCAGTGTCCGCGCAGCGCGGCGAGATCGACGTCCTCGCCGCCGATGCCGGCCGCCCTCGCCTCGGGCAGCGGAACGGGTTCGATCAACTCACCGTAGTTCACGGTCGAATCGGGCTGCCAGAAATAGAACGTGACGTACGACGCCACGACCGGCAGCGAGCACACGAGGATCAGCGCGGCAAGGGTGAGCCTGGCGTTACGCGACATGCCTGCGGACACTCCTGAAGAGATGGAAGCCGGTCAGCGCCGCAGCCAGCGCGGCAAGCGAATACCACTGCACGGCGTAGCCGCGGTGCGTGTCCTCGCCCAGGTCGGGCCCACGCCAGTCGCGCACCAGCGCGTCAGCGGCTTCCGAGGTTTGCTGCACCACCCAGCCCGCCACGGGCATGCCGGACCATTCGGCGTAGGCGGCGGGGTCGACCCATTGCCAGCGCGCGCCGTCACGCGGCCGGTCGTCGAGCGAGAACGGCCGCGATTCGGGCACCGTGACGCGGCCGACGATCTCTACCGTGCCCTCCGGAGTCGCCACGACCGGCAGCGCCGTGCGGTCGAGTCCGGCCGCGATCCAGCCGCGATTGACCAGCACGGCCGAACCGTCGGCCAGTTCCAGCGGCATCAGCACGTGATAGCCGGGCCGGTGCTGATGCACGCGGTTGTCGTGGTACATCACGCCGGCCGGATGCCAGTGGCCGCGCAGGCGCACGTAGGACCACTCGGGCGGGGTCGAGCCGCGGGCGGAGGCCACATCGACGGCCGGCGCGTCGGCGAAGGCGGCGATGCGCGCACCGATCGCGCGCTTCTCCTCGGCGCGACGCAGCTGCCAGTTGCCGAGCAGCACGGCGACGACGGCCACGATGACGCCGGCGAGCACGGGAACGACGAGGACGGGACGCAGAACGGGCATCGGCACGCTACTTTTCAACCCACGGGCGGCCCGCTTGGCGCCACAATGCACGCAGCGCCTCGTCTCGCAGCGAGGTCCCGCGAACCTCCAAGGACCCCAGCATGAAATTCGTCGTCATCCTGTTCCTGGTGCTGATCGTGGCGAGCCTCGGCTCCGCCCTGTTCTTCCTGATCCGGGACAAGGGGCGCGGCACCCGCACCGTCAAGGCGCTCGCGGTGCGGGTCGGCCTGTCCCTGCTGCTGTTCCTGATGCTGATGGGGGGCTACGCATCAGGACTCCTCACGACGAAGCTATAGCCAGTACACCACCACGAACAGGCCCAGCCACACGACATCGACGAAGTGCCAGTACCACGCCGCGGCCTCGAAGGCGAAGTGGCGTTCCGGCGTGAAATGCCCGGCCCGCGAACGGAAGTACATGACGATCAGCATGATCGCACCGATCGTCACGTGGATGCCGTGGAAGCCGGTGAGCATGTAGAAGGTCGAGCCGTAGATGCCGCTCGACAGGCGCAGGTTCAGGTCGGCATGCGCGTGGATGTACTCATACACCTGGAAGCCGAGGAAGGTCAGGCCCAGCAGGATGGTCAGCAGCAGACCGTTCTTGAGCTGGTCCCGCTTGCCCTGCACGAGGCCGTGGTGGGCCCAGGTCAGCGTCACGCCCGACGTCAGCAGCAGTAACGTGTTGAACGCCGGAATGCCCCACGCGCCCATCGGCGTGAAGCCTTCGGCGTGCGGGTTCGGACCGTCGGTGGGCCAGGCCGCCTCGAAGCCCTGCCACAGCAGCGCCTCGTTCTCGCCCGAGCCCAGCCAGGGCACGCTCAGCACGCGCACGTAGAACAGCGCACCGAAGAACGCCGCGAAGAACATCACCTCGGAAAAGATGAACCAGCTCATCGACCAGCGGAACGAGCGATCCACCTGCTTGCTGTACTGGCCCGATTCGGACTCACGCACCACCGTTCCGAACCAGCCGAACAGCATGTAGATCAGCACCGCCACGCCCAGGAAGAGCAGGACCGGTCCGATGTCCATCTTGTTCAGCCAGGTCGTCGCTCCAGTAGCGAACAGGAACAGGGCGACCGAACCGTAGATCGGAAACTTCGACGGCTCGGGAACGAAGTACTTTTCCAGTGCGTGACTCATCGGTTACCCCCAATTTTTGAAAGCGCGGCGCTCGCGCGATCCCTCTGTGGATTGTTGTAGTGCTTTCTGACGAAGCCTTGGTCAATCGGCCGGGAACGTCCTCCCGGTTGCCTGCCCCTCTCTCTCCTTCCCGTCTTCCGGACCACGGCAGGCATCAGTCCGGAAGCACCAGATTCACGACGAACAGGATCGTCAGCACGAACACCACGCCGCCGATCACCCCCGCCACGACGACCGCCCGCGGATCGAGCGAACGCGCGTCCTGGTGATAGGCGCTGCGGCGGCGGATGCCGATGAACGACCACAGCACCGCGCGCACCGTCGCCCAGAAACCGGCCCGTTCGCCCGTCACGACCCGGCCTCCGAAACCGGCGCCTGCGCCGAACGCCCCGCCACACCGAAGAAGGTGTAGGACAGGACGATGGTGTTGACGTCCTCCGGCAGATCCGGATCGATCACGAAGGCCACCGGCATCACCCGCTGCTCCCCGCCCTGCAGCGTCTGCTGCGAGAAGCAGAAGCACTCCATCTTCATGAAATAGCGCCCGGCAAGCTGCGGCCCGTAGCTCGGGACGGCCTGCCCGGTGACCGGATGGTCGCGGGTGTTGACGACCTCGTAGGCGACCGTCGCGAGCTCGCCCGGATGCACCTTCAGCACGTTCTGCTGCGGGCGGAAGCGCCACGGCAGGTCCTGGTGCGTGTTGGCATCGAACTCGATCGTGACCACGCGCGAGCGGTCGACCTGCGTGTTCTTCGGCGCGTCGGCCGCGCGCAGCAGGTTGTTCAGCCCCGTCACGTCGCAGATCTTTTCGTAGAACGGCACCAGCATGAAGCCGAAGCCGAACATCACGACCACGGCGACCAGCAGCCTGCCGAGCAGGCGGTGGTTCTCGCGCACTTCCTTGCTCATCCCGCCAGCCTGAACTTCATCAACGCGAACACGAAGAAGAACACCGCCACGCCCGCCAAGATCAGCCCCAGCCGGATGTTCTTCGCCCTGCGATCGTCATCCATGTCCTGCATTCCGCGCTTCCCGTAGCCATCGGCCGCGACGGACGGACCGCCGCGGCACACGCCATCCGGTCACTTGACGACCGGCGGCTCCTCGAAGGTGTGGTGCGGCGCCGGCGACGGCACCGTCCACTCCAGCCCCTCGGCCGAATCCCAGCTCTTGGCGCCGGCCTTCTCGCCGCCGCCGCTGGCCGCCTTGATGACGACCCACAGGAAGATCAGCTGGGACAGGCCGAAACCGAACGCGCCGATCGACGCAAGCATGTTGAAGTCGGCGAACTGCAGCGCGTAGTCCGGCACCCGGCGCGGCATGCCGGCGAGGCCGAGGAAGTGCATCGGGAAGAAGGTGATGTTGAAGAAGATCAGCGAGCACCAGAAGTGCAGGCGCCCGATCCTCTCGTCCGGCATGCGGCCGGTCCACTTCGGCAGCCAGTAATACGCGCCGGCAAACAGCGCGAACAGCGAGCCGGCCACGAGCACGTAGTGGAAATGCGCGACCACGTAGTAGGTGTCGTGGATCTGGATGTCGACCGGGGCGATCGCGCAGATCAGGCCCGTGAAGCCGCCCATCGTGAACACGAAGATGAAGCCCACGGACCACAGCATCGGTGTCTCGAAGGTCATCGAGCCACGCCACATCGTCGCGACCCAGTTGAACACCTTCACGCCGGTCGGCACCGCGATCAGCATCGTCGCGTACATGAAGTACAGCTGGCCGGCCGTCGGCATGCCCACCGTGAACATGTGGTGGGCCCACACGATGAACGACAGGATCGCGATCGAGGCCGTCGCATAGACCATCGAGGCATAGCCGAACAGCGGCTTGCGGGCGAAGGTCGGAATGATCGCGCTGACAATGCCGAACGCCGGCAGGATCATGATGTAGACCTCGGGGTGCCCGAAGAACCAGAAGATGTGCTGGTACAGCACCGGGTCCCCGCCGCCCACCGCGCTGAAGAAGCTGGTGCCGAAGTGGCGGTCCGTCAGCAGCATCGTCACCGCACCGGCCAGCACCGGCATGACCGCGATCAGCAGGTAGGCCGTGATCAGCCAGGTCCAGCAGAACAGCGGCAGCTTCATCATCGTCATGCCCGGCGCGCGCATGTTGAGCACCGTCACGATGATGTTGATCGCACCCATGATCGAGCTGATGCCCATGATGTGGATGGCGAAGATCGCCATGTCCATGCCCATGCCCATCTGCACCGACAGCGGCGGATACAGCGTCCAGCCCGCCGCCGTGGCGCCGCCCGGCACGAAGAACGAGCCCACCAGCAGCAGCGCGGCGGGCGGCAGCAGCCAGAAGCTCCAGTTGTTCATGCGCGCGAAGGCCATGTCGCTGGCACCGATCATCAACGGGATCTGCCAGTTCGCGAAGCCGACGAAGGCCGGCATGATCGCGCCGAACACCATCACCAGGCCGTGCAGCGTGGTGAGCTGGTTAAAGAACTCCGGCGCGACGACCTGCAGCCCGGGCTGGAAGAGCTCGGCACGGATCGTCAGAGCCATCACGCCCCCCGCGAGGAACATGATGAAGCTGAAGATCAGGTACATCGTGCCGATGTCCTTGTGGTTGGTGGTCGTGATCCACCGCATCAGCCCGCTCGGGTGATGATGGTCGTGGTGGTGATCCACGTGTTCCGGGGTAACCGCCGCCATGTTGCCTCCTTCACTGACCCCGCCGATCCGTGGCCGGCGGGATTGAGCTATCGATGATCTGGATTCGCGCGGGACGCGGCCGCGAGGCCCGTCCCGCCCGGTGCGTTCGGATGCTCAGCGTCCCGCCGCGAACACGTCCGCGCCGACGGCCCCGGCGGAATTGCCGAAGCTGCTGCGGATGTGGGTCGCGATGGCCGCGAGCTGGGCGTCGGACAGGTGCGCGAACGGCGCCATGGCCGTACCGGGCCGTCCCTTGAGCAGGACCTGCGCCAGCCCGGCCGGATCGCCGTTGACGACGGTCGAACCCGCGAGCGCCGGGAAGGCCGGCGGCAGACCCTTGCCGTGGGGCTGGTGGCAGGCCGCGCAGGTCGAGGCATAGAGCTGCTCGCCGTCGGGCGCGGGAGCCGCGGCCGGTGCCGCAGGCGCGGCGGCCGGAGCGGGCGCCTCGGAGGACGGTGCCGGCTCACTGGCAGGTACCTCGGTCGTGGGCGCGCCATCGGCCTGGGACGTTCCGGCGGAGGCGAGCTGCACCGGTTTCTGCGACGCGACCCACTCGGCGTAGGCCTGCTCGGACACCACATGCACCTCGATCGGCATATAGCCGTGGTCGCGTCCGCACAACTCGGCACAGACGCCGCGATACACACCTTCCTTCTCGGCGCGGAACCAGGCATCCCGGATGAAGCCCGGAATCGCGTCCTGCTTGACGCCCAGCGCCGGCACCCACCAGGAGTGGATGACGTCGTTGGCGGTCAGCAGTACGCGCACCTTCTTGCCGACGGGGACGACCAGCGGGTTGTCGACCTCGAGCAGGTAGTGCTCGCCCTTGGCCTCGCGGTTCTCGATCTGGCTGCGCGGCGTACGCAGCGTGGACATGAAGTGGATGCCCTGCCCGTCGCCGACGACGTAGTCGTAGCCCCATTTCCACTGGTAGCCGGTCGCCTTGATCGTGAGCTCGGGCTCCGAGGCGTCACGCATGTCGATGATGGTCTTGGTCGCCGGCCAGGCCATGCCGACGAGGATGAACACCGGGATCACGGTCCACAGCACCTCGACCGTGGTGTTCTCGTGGAAGTGCGCCGCGACGGCGCCCTTGGATTTGCGGTGGGCGTAGATGGAATAGAACATCACGCCGAACACCAGGATGAAGATCACCAGACAGATGACCAGCATCAGGGTGTGCAGATCGTAGATCTGCGCCGCGACCGGTGTGACCGGTTCCTGAAGATTGAATTTCGCCTGCGCGAAGGCGGATTGCCCCCCCGCAAGCATAAGGCCCGACGCTGCAAGGCGACCGAAAAGACTCATGCCCCAAACCCCCCGTGTAGACATCAATGCTGTGCACGGAAACGCCGTTCCGCTGCGCGCACTCCGGAGCCGATTCGCTTCCGGACCACGAGGAAGTACTACCGAGGCACGACCTAACCCACTATCCGTCTTTCAAGGTCGTTACCCGACTTCCTGACGCTTGGGACTGGCTCGCGCGCCGCCGTTTCGTTTGAAATCTTTTATTGGCGCGCTTTTCCGTATGCCGTGGCGGAGTGTGCCACAAGCCCTTTCGGAGCGGCAAGACGATTTTTCCGGCGCCTTTCCATGATCTGGATCAAACATCGTCCACATTCCAGCAAACCCCGCCATTCAAGCAGGAAGCCGCATCCCGGCCGGTGACGGGCACGTTGCTTCGATGCGACGAGCGACCCGGGAAAAGCCTTCCGGATCGCCCCTTAAATTCACATGTCATTGACCGGACGGACATTCCCCAGCGCCCCCCGGACATCGCCCCCCGCCGCCGTCCGCCCGCGCTTCGCGCTACCCCTTCCGGACGGTACACTGATCGCTGTCCCAATCCGATCCCACGCCATGCCCACCGCTCCCGACTTCGAACGCAAGATCTGCCCGCCCGGACAACTCGCCGCCCGCGCCGCCGCACTGCCGCGCCCGCTGGTGTTTACGAACGGCTGCTTCGACATCCTGCACCGCGGCCACGTCACCTACCTGGCGCGCGCCCGCGCGCTGGGTGCGTCCATGGTCGTGGCGCTCAACACCGACGCCTCGGTGCGCCGGCTCGGCAAGGGCGACGACCGGCCGATCAACACGCTGGAGGACCGCGCCGCGCTGATCGCGGCACTCGGCTGCGTCGATCTGGTGACGTGGTTCGACGAGGACACGCCGATCGAGCGCATCCTCGAACTGCGGCCCGAAGTGCTGGTGAAGGGAGGCGACTGGGCGCCGGAGGACATCGTCGGCGCGCCGGAGGTGATCGGATGGGGCGGCCAGGTGCACTCCATCCCGTTCGAGCACGAACGCTCGACGACGGCGCTGCTGAAAAAGATCAGGGCCGCATGAAGCGGCCCAGGAACGGGATGCGTGCCCGCCTCAGCGCGGCCCGACGCGGCCGCGGTTGTCCTGCCACCACGTCACGGTGTCGGGATTGTTCAGGTGGTCGAACTTCTCGTCGTGCTCGTTGAGCAGACGGAAGATCGTCGAGGCGTGCTTGGGGTCGAACCCCTTGCGAGCACCGTCACGCGAATCGCTCAGCAGCTCCAGCAGCATCTTGCGGCACTGGGCGGTTCCCCAGAGCTCGTCGATGCGCGCCAGATGCGGGTAGGCCGCATACAACTCGGTGGTGTCGGTCGTTCGCTTCGTGTCTTCCATGAATGACTCTTGAATAACTCGGGACTGCGCGTGCTGGCACTATCGAACAACGCGCCCACAGCGTCAAGAACCGTCCACCGGCCGCGCGGTTGAATCTCACGAAGCGCGTAAAATGGCGGCCATCATGGCGATTCCCTCTTCCCCCGACGCGCTCCACATCCTCGAACACGTCTTCGGCTACACCGCGTTCCGCGGCGAGCAGCAGGCCATCATCGAGCACCTCGCCGCCGGCGGTGACGCCCTCGTGCTAATGCCCACAGGCGGCGGCAAATCGCTGTGCTACCAGGTGCCGGCACTGATGCGCCCCGGCACGGCCATCGTCGTCTCGCCGCTGATCGCGCTGATGCAGGACCAGGTCAGCGCGCTGGTCGAGGCCGGCGTCGCGGCGGCCTATCTGAACTCCAGCCAGTCGCTCGACGAGATGAACGAGGTGCTGCGGCGGCTGATGTCCGGCGAGCTGGATCTGCTCTACGTCGCGCCCGAGCGCCTGCTGACCGGGCGCATGCTGGGCACGCTTGAACGCCTGCACGGCGAAGGCCGCATCGCGCTGTTCGCGATCGACGAGGCGCACTGCGTGTCGCAATGGGGACACGACTTCCGCCCCGAATACCTGCAGCTGTCGGTGCTGCATGAGCGCTTCCCGGGCGTGCCGCGCATCGCGCTGACCGCCACCGCCGACCCCGAGACGCGCGAGGAGATCGTCGCGCGGCTGCGGCTGGAATCGGCGCGACGCTTCGTCTCCAGCTTCGACCGGCCCAACATCCGCTACCGCATCGACGACAAGGACAACCCGCGCAGCCAGCTGCTGCATTTCATCCGCGGCGACCACCAGGGCGAATCCGGCATCGTATACTGCCTGTCCCGGCGCAAGGTCGAGGAGACCGCGGCATGGCTGTCCGAGCAGGGCCTCGCCGCCCTGCCCTATCACGCCGGGCTGGGCAACGACGTGCGCGCGGCCAACCAGACGCGCTTCCTGCGCGAGGACGGCATCGTCATGGTCGCCACGATCGCCTTCGGCATGGGGGTGGACAAGCCCGACGTGCGCTTCGTCGCGCACCTGGACCTGCCGCGCTCGATCGAGGGCTACTACCAGGAGACCGGCCGCGCCGGCCGCGACGGCCTGCCCGCCGAGGCCTGGATGGCCTGGGGTGCGCAGGACGTCGTGCAGCAGCGCCGCATGATCGACGAATCCGAGGGCAGCGAGGACTTCAAGCGCCGCGCCCGCGCGCGGCTCGACGCGCTGGTCGGGCTGGTCGAGACGGTCGGCTGCCGCCGCCAGCATCTGCTCGCGCACTTCGGCGAGGACTCCGGCCCCTGCGGCAACTGCGACAACTGCTTGAATCCGCCACGCACCTGGGATGCCACCGAGGCCGCGCGCAAGGCGCTGTCCTGCGTCTACCGCACCGGCCAGCGCTTCGGCGCCGGCCACCTGATCGACGTGCTGCGCGGCGAGCGCACCGAAAAGGTCGAGGAGTGGGGACACCACGCCGTCAGCACCTTCGGCATCGGTGCCGAGCTGGACGAGAAGACCTGGCGCACGCTGTTCCGCCAGCTCGTCGCGCGCGGCCTGCTGACCGTCGACCACGACCGCCACAATGCGCTGGTGCTGACCGACGAGGCACGCCCGCTGCTGCGCGGCGAGGCCGGCTTCGAGCTGCGCATCACGCCCGAGCGCAAGCGCGCGCGCAGTGCCCGCCGCCGCATGCCGGAGATCCCGGACGGTGTGCCGCAGACGCTGTTCGACCGGCTGCGGGCCTGGCGCATGGAAACCGCGCGCGAGCGTAACGTGCCGGCCTACGTGATCTTCCAGGACACGACGCTGCGCGAGATCGCGATCGCGCGCCCGGCCTCGATCGCCGAACTGGGCGCGATTTCCGGCATCGGCGACCGCAAGCTCGAGGCCTACGGCAGCGCCATCCTCGACATCGTCGCGACGGCGGACTGAGCCTCATGACGGTCGCCCGGCACGCCCACTGGTCCTCGCGCCTCGGCTTCGTGCTTGCCGCCGCGGGCTCGGCCGTGGGCCTCGGCAACCTGTGGAAATTCCCGTACATGGTCGGCCAGAGCGGCGGCGCGGCCTTCGTGGCGGTGTACCTCGCGTGCATCCTCACCATCGGCCTGCCCATCCTCGTGACCGAATGGATGCTGGGCCGACGCGGCCAGCGCAACCCGGTCCACACCATGGCGCTGCTCGCGGCCGAGAACCGGCGCGGACGCGGCTGGGTGGCCATCGGCATCGCGGGCGTGCTGGCGGCCTTCCTGATCCTGTCGTTCTACAGCGTCATCGGCGGCTGGGCGCTGGCCTACGTCGTCCGGGCGGCAGCGGGTGGCTTCGCCGGTCTCGGCGGCGAGCAGTCGCAGGACGCCTTCGAGGCCCTGCTCGCCTCCGCGGGCGCGCTGTTCGGCTGGCATACGGCTTTCATGGCGCTGACCGTGGGCATCGTCGCGCTCGGCGTCACGCGCGGCATCGAAGCCGCCGCGCGGCTGCTGATGCCGGCACTGGTCGCGCTGCTGGTGGTGCTGATCGGCTACGGCGTCACGACCGAGGGCTTCGCGCCCACCGTCACCTACCTGTTCCGCCCCGACTGGAGCCGGCTCGACATCGACGTGGTGCTGGCCGCAATGGGCCACGCCTTCTTCACGCTGTCGCTGGGCATGGGAATCATGATGGCCTACGGTTCGTACCTGAAGCCGGACGTGAACCTGCTCACATCGGCCGGCGGCGTGATCGCGCTCGACACGCTGATCGCGCTCGGTGCCGGCTTCGTGATCTTCCCGATCGTATTCGCGCACGGCCTGGCCCCGGACTCGGGCCCCGGCCTGCTGTTCATCACGCTGCCGGTCGGCTTCGGCGCGATGGACGCGGGCGGGCTGATCGGCATCGCCTTCTTCGTGCTGCTGTCCTTCGCGGCGCTGACCTCGGCGATCTCGCTGATCGAACCGGTCGTCGAGTTCGTCGAGGAACGCAGCCCCTTCGGCCGCGCCGGCGCGACGGTCGCGGTCGGTCTGGCGGGCTGGCTGCTCGGCATCGCGGCGCTGCTGTCCTTCAACCACTGGCAGCACGTGCAGCTGGCGGGCTACAACGTGTTCGACCTGCTCGACCATGTCACCAGCACCTTCCTGCTGCCGCTGACCGGCTTCGGCGCCGTGGTCTTCGCGGCCTGGTGCCTGGACCGCGACAGCGTGCGCGCCGAGCTGGGCCTGAGTCCGGGCGGCTTCCGGCTGTGGACGCTGCTGACACGCTATGTCACGCCGGCCGGCGTGCTCGTGATCTTCCTCGCCAGCCTCTGAGCGACCCCGATCAGCGCTTCTTCAGCTTCGCCGCGAACTTCGCGCGGAACTTCGCCACCTTCGGCGCGACGACGACCTGGCAGTACGGCTGCTCGGGATGGTTGGCGAAGAAGTCGACGTGCACCGCCTCCGCCGGCCAGAACGGCGCCGGCATCTCGATCTTCGTCACGATGGGGGCCGGGAAGGCATCGGCCAGTTCGGCCATCACGGCGGCCGCGTCATGCAGCTGCGATTCGTCGGCCGGAAAGATCACGGAGCGGTACTGCGTGCCGACGTCGTTGCCCTGGCGATCCGGCGTCGTCGGGTCGTGCGTGGCGAAGAAGATCTCCAGCAGCTCGCGGTAGCTGACGACGGACGGGTCGAAGGTCACGCGCACGACCTCGGCGTGGCCGGTATCGCCACCGCACACCTGCTGATAGGTCGGATGGTCGGTGCGCCCGCCGCAATAGCCGGGTTCGACGCGCAGCACGCCCTCGACCTGGTCGAACACCGCCTCGGTACACCAGAAGCAGCCGCCGCCGAGGATGGCGGTGGCCGTGCCGTTCGGATGGTTCATGATGGGTCTCCCTGTTTGCCCTCCGCTCAGCGGAAGGTGATCGTGTAGTAGAGGTCGGCCGCGTTGTCCGTGCCGCCACGGGCGACGACCGAGAAGCGGCGCGTGAGCTGGTAGGTCAGCAGCACCAGACTTTCGGCGCCGGACAGGCTCTGCTCGAAAGACAGGTTCAGGTCGTCGGTCAGCCGCTTGCCCAGCGTCAGCACCTGTCCGCTCAGCTCGCCCTCTCCGGTCACGGTCGTGCCGCTGCCGACGACGCGGCTGGTCTGCACGCGGCCCACGCCGGCCGCCGACTGGCCGATGCCGAACTCGTCCAGCCCCAGGCTGCGCGACAGCTGCTCGGTCATGCCCCCGCCCGGTCCGCCCAGCAGCGCCTGCGCGGCCGGCAGCAGCAGGCTCAGGTCGGCCCCGCCGCCGGCGCTGGGCGCGCGGCCCAGCACGATCCACGACAGCTTGTCCGGGTCCGGCACGTCCGGCTCCGACACCAGCCGCACCTGCGGCCGGCGCACGCTGCCGGTGACGGCCACGCCGGCCTCGACGGCCAGCCCTTTGCGCAGCGCGACGACGTTCAGGCCCGGGTTGTCGAGCGGCCCCTGGAAATTGATGACCCCGCGCTCGATCGCGAGGCTCTGGCCGTAGCCGCGATACACGCCGCCCACGGTCTGGATGCTGCCGGCGGCCGACAGCCCCTCGCCCGGACGCTGCTGCAGCTGCAGTGCGCCGGTGAGCCGCGTGTCCAGTCCCAGCGCGCTCAGGTACAGCGCGTCGCCAAGCGCCACCGAGATGTCGGCCGACAGGTCCAGCGCCCCCCCCGAGGACGGCTCCTCGGCGCCGACGATCACGACGTCGTCCGACAGGCTGGGCGGAAGGGCCTCGGCGAATTCCACGTAGCCCGCGTCCGCGCGCAGTTCGGCGGTGAGGTCGAGCGAGGTCCAGGTACTCCGGGCCTGGCCGGTGCCGGACACGATCAGCCAGCGGTCACTGCGCTGCAGGATGGGCAGGCGGTCGGCCTCGAAACGGAAATGCCCCTCACCGCTCTCGAGCGCGATCTCGCCGGACGAGGTCAGCCGGCCCGGCTCGGCCGTGAGCGCATCGAACGGGATGCGGCGCTCGGCCGGACGCACGCGGTTCGGCGAGACGAAATCGAAGCGGCGCAGGTACAGCCGGTCGCGCTCGAACTCGGCCAGCAGCTCGCCGCCCGAGAGCTGCGCGCCGATGTCGACGAGCGTCATCGACAGGCCCTCGCCGCGAATGCGCCCGCGCGCCACCGGCTGCGCCGGCGTGCCGGAGAACGAGAACTCGGCCTGTACCGCGCCGTCGAGCACGGTCTCCTGCTGCAGCAGGCGCGACAGCCACGCGATCGAGGGCATGTCGAAGCGCACCGAACCGAGCAGGTCGGCCTCCTGCGCCAGCCCCCAGCCCGACACCTCGTCACGCCGCAGCAGCGCCGTGGCCGAGCCGCTCACCGTGCCCATCTCGGTGCCGCGCGCGTCGATCGACGCCGCCAGCCGCTGGCCGGACGCGACGACGACGGCCTCCAGATGCTCCAGGCCGATGCGCGTCGACAGCTCCCCCGGGATCGACAGGTCGCCAGACTCGCGGAACACGCGCAGCCGGCCGTCGGCGGTCTCCGCCAGCGCGATCTCCCACTCCGCGCCCAGCGTCAGCGGGCCCGGGCCGCGCCCGGCGCGCCGGCCCGGCTCGACGATCGCGAGCCCGTTCAGATGCCCCGCCAGCCGCGTGTGGCCCGGCGACCAGACGGTCTCGTCCAGCACCACCTGACCTTCCTCGCCGGCCCGGAAACGGGCCGGCGCCAGCTCCGCGCGCTCGGGCGATACGCTCAGCGCCACCGGCGCCGTCAGTTCCAGTGGAACGCGGCCCTCGAGCTTCAGCCGCTCCAAGCGGCCGCTCCAGGCCAGCGTGCCGTCGTCCGGCTGACCGCCCGCCAGCGCGAGCCGCAGACGATCCGATTCCGGCGTGGCGACGTCGAGTTCCAGCGCGTGCGCACGTCGCGTGCCGTCGAGCGATGCGCGCAGGCGCTCGACCCAGCGCCCCTCCAGCCCCCCGATGCCGGTGACGTCGAGCTCGAGCGCCAGCACGCCATCCAGTCCGTCGTCCGCCCCGCCATTCGCGCGGATGCGCGCAACCGCCACGTCGCCGGGCAGGCGCAGCGCCTCCCCCGACAGACGGAAACGGCCGGCCGGCGCCTCCGGCGTGCCGGCCAGACGGCCTTCCAGATCGACATTGCCGGCCAGCCCCAGACCCAGGCGCTCGAGCCGGCGCGCGACGAGCTGCACGTCCAGCGCGTCGCCGGCCTCGCCCCACGCGCCACGCACGCTCAGGCGGCTGGGCCCCAGCGTCAGCCGCAGATCGGCGTCCGGCACGCGCAGGCCGGCCACCTCCAGCCATCCCGCGCCACCCAGCGCCAAGTCGAGCAGCGTGCCCTCGCCGAGGCGGAAATCCAGCCGCATGCGGTCCGGGGCGTCGTAGGCCGCGCCCAGCTCCAGCGCGATCCGTCCGCGCGGCGCCTCCGCGTGCAGCCGCGCGGGGTCGAGTCCGGTGACGGCCAGCGTCGCGGTGGCCGACAGCGGCCGCGCCTCGGCCGGCAGCGTGATGCCGGCCTCGCCGGTCAGGCGCGCGTCGCCGGGCAGTGTCACGTCGATCGCTGCGAGCGTGACGGCCGCGGTTGACGCACGCACGTGTGCCGCGAATGCCTCGAGCGGCAAGCCGCCTTCGTCCACGCGCAGCGGTCGCGTGTTGCGCACGGAGACGTCCCCCTCCAGCACGTCGTCGGTGACGGTCGCGACCTGCGCGTCGAGCTCCAGCTCCGCCGACGGCGCACCGGCAACGAAGGCCGCGGGATCGAAGCCGCGCAGTGCGACGCGCGCGTCGCGCAGCGGCAGAGGATCGAACGGCGCGAGCCGTGCCTCGATCCGGCCGGAAAGGCCGTCGCCGGTCCCGTCCGCACGCAGCGTCAGCGCACCGAGATCGCCGTCAAGATCCAGCGACAGCAGGTATTCGCGCCCGTCCAGCCCGGCCTGCACCGTGCCCTGCGCGGCAACCGCGTGCGGGAACACGCCGGTGTCGAGATGCCCCTTCAGCGCCACGCGGCCCCACGGCGTCGTGAGGCGCAGCGCCTCGACACGCTGCACGGCGCCCTCGCCGGACAGGCGGACGCCGAGGTCGGAAAAGGCCAGCGGGGCGGCACCCGCCCCTTCCTCCCACGGCTCGACGAGGATGCGACCAACCTCGATGCCGGCGTCGAAACGCACGGGCAGCGCGAGTTCCGGCATCCGCGCGGGCTGGGCGGGCTCGGAGGAAGGACGGGTGGCGACACGGACCGTGTCGGCCTGCAGACGGTCGACGTGCAACCGGCCGTGGATCAGGCGCAGCGGGCGCCAGGCGAGCTCCAGCGCGGACAGATCCAGCCGCAGGTCCGGCGTTTCGACGCGCAGCCGCTCGACCGCCAGCGCTCCGCCCAGACGGCCGGAGACGCCCTCGGCGACCAGCGCGATGCCGGCCACGCGCGACGCCTGCGCGAATGCGAAGCGGGCACCGGATTCGGTGCCCAGCAGCCAGCCGGCCAACAGGACCGGCAGGGCGACCACGGCGGCCAGCGCCGCGAGGAGGACGCGTCGCACACCGCCGGAAGTCGGAGGGGAAGCGGGCCCTGGCCTCATTCTCCCCGGTCGAACAGCGCACGCAGCGCCGCGCCGGGGTCCGGAGCGCGCATGAAGGCCTCGCCGACGAGGAAGGCGTGCACGCCGTGCGCGCGCATGTGCGCCACGTCGGCCGGCGCGAGGATGCCGGACTCGGTGACGACGATGCGGTCGTCCGGGATGCGGTCGAGCAGGTCCAGGGTCGTGTCGAGGCTCACGTCGAAGGTGCGCAGGTTGCGGTTGTTGATGCCCACGAGCGGCGTGGACAGCTGCAGGGCCTGTTCGAGTTCCGCGGCGTCATGCACCTCGACCAGCACGCCCATGCCGAGCTCGTGCGCGACGGCCTCGAACTCGCGCATCGCGTCGAGGCTCAGCGCGGCGGCGATCAGCAGGATGGCGTCCGCGCCCATCGCGCGCGCCTCATACACCTGCCACACGTCGACGAGGAAGTCCTTGCGCAGCACCGGCAGCCCGCAGGCGGCCCGGGCGGCCTGCAGGTATTCCGGCGCGCCCTGGAAGAACTCGCGGTCGGTCAGCACCGACAGGCAGGCCGCCCCGGCGGCCTCGTAGGCCGGTGCGATCTCGGCCGGACGGAAGTCGGCCCGGATCACGCCCTTGGACGGGCTGGCCTTCTTGATCTCGGCGATCACGGCGGCCTGGCCGGCCGCGATCCGGTCGCGCATCGCGGCGACGAAGCCGCGCGGGGTGGGCGCGGCCTGGGCGAGCCGGCGCTGGTCGGCCAGCGGGACGGCGGCCTTGCCGCGCGCGACCTCGTCGCGCTTGACGGTCAGGATGCGTTCGAGGATGTCACTCATGCCGGGGCCTTGCAGGTCTGGGTGAAACGCACGAACTCGTCGAGCTTGGCGCGGGCCGCGCCGCTGGCGAGGATCTCGCGCGCGCGGACGATGCCGGCGCCGATGTCCGGCACGAGGTTGGCCGTGTAGAGCGCCACGCCGGCGTTGAGCGCGACGATCTCGCGCGCCGGGCCCTCGCGGTTCTCGAGCGCGCCGAGCAGCATCGCGCGCGAGGCCTCGGCGTCAGCCACGCGCACGTTGCGCGTCCCGGCCATCGCCAGCCCGAAGTCCTCGGGGTGGATCTGGTATTCGGTCACCTCGCCGTTCTTGAGCTCGCCAACCAGCGTCGAGGCACCGAGGCTGACCTCATCCATGCCGTCCAGACCGTGCACGACCAGCACATGGTTGGCGCCCAGACGCTGCATCACGCGCACCTGGATGCCGACCAGGTCGGGATGGAACACGCCCATCAGCGTGTTCGGCGCGCCGGCCGGATTGGTCAGCGGGCCGAGGATGTTGAAGATCGTGCGCACCCCCATCTCACGGCGCACCGGCGCGACGTTCTTCATCGCGCTGTGGTGGTTGGGCGCGAACATGAAGCCCACGCCGGTCGCCTCGACGCAGGCGGCGACCTGCTCGGGGCTCAGGTCCAGGTTGGCGCCCAGCGCCTCGAGCACGTCGGCCGCGCCGGACTTCGATGACACGCCGCGCCCGCCGTGCTTGGCCACGCGCGCGCCGGCGGCCGCGGCGACGAAGATCGTCGCGGTCGAGATGTTGAAGGTCTGCGAGCCGTCGCCGCCCGTGCCGACGACGTCGAGGAAGTGGTCGTGCGGCGGCGGCACGACCACCTTGGTCGCCAGCTCGCGCATCACGGTGGCCGCGGCGGTGATCTCGCCGATCGTCTCCTTCTTGACCCGCAGGCCGGTCAGGATGGCCGCCGTCATCACCGGCGAGATCTCGCCGGCCATGATCTGGCGCATCAGCGAGAGCATCTCGTCGTAGAAGATCTCGCGGTGGTCGATGGTGCGTTGCAGGGCTTCCTGCGCGGTGATCGTCATGGTTTCGGTCCTTTCCATGGTCAGGCCGGGACGTGCTCGTCCAGGAAATTCTTCAGCAGCTGGTGACCGCATTCGGTCAGGATGGACTCGGGGTGGAACTGCACCCCCTCCACCGCCAGCGTCTTGTGGCGCACACCCATGATCTCGCCGTCGTCGGTCCACGCCGTGACCTCGAGGCAGTCGGGCAGGCTCTCGCGCTCGATCGCGAGCGAATGGTAGCGCGTACAGGTCAGCGGATTGGGAAGGCCGCGGAACACGCCGACGTCGTTGTGATGCACCGGCGAGGTCTTGCCGTGCATCAGCCGCTTGGCGTGCACGATGCGTCCGCCGAAGGCCGCGCCGATGCTCTGGTGGCCCAGGCACACGCCCAGCAGCGGGATCCTGCCCGCGAACTCGCGGATCGCCGCCACCGAAATGCCCGCCTCGGCCGGCGAGCACGGCCCCGGAGAGATCACGATCTGGTCCGGCGCGAGCCGCGCGATGCCGTCCAGATCGATCTCGTCGTTGCGGAACACGCGCACGTCGGCACCCAGTTCACCGAAGTACTGCACGAGGTTGTAGGTAAAGCTGTCGTAGTTGTCGATCATCAGCAGCATGATCCCGCTCCTTGCAGGCTGCGAAGGCCGAAGGCGCGCCGCACGTCCTGCGGCGAGGCGAGCGCGAAACCCAGGGTGCCGAGCACCCCGGCCAGGCGAGCGACCTGTTCGGCGTTGTCCGCGAGCGGCTGGCCGCCCGCGGAGACGAGGTTGTTCTCGAAGCCGACGCGGCAGTGCCCGCCGGCCAGCGCGGCCTGCACGTTGCAGGCCAGTTCGGGTGGCCCGAAGGCGCACAGGCCCCAGGGCCAGCCATCGGGCAGTTCCGGCAGGTAGCCGACGACGTCGGCCGGACGGCTGACGCGGTCGCCGTAACGGCCCAGCACCAGCAGCACGAACGGCGTGCGCTGCGGCAGCCAGCCGCGCGCGTGCCAGTCGCGCAGCATCGCGAGCTCCGCGTGGTCGTAGACGATGTACTGCGGCACGGTGCCGCCGGCGGCCAGTTCGGCGAGGAAGTCGCGTGCGGAGGCGGTGTCGGACGCGCCGCCGTCGCCGAGCAGCTCGGTCAGGTTCAGCGACATCATCTCCGGCGCGAGCTCGCGGCCGACGCGCATCATGTCGGCGGGCGCGAACACGCCGACGCGTTCGGTCGTCGGCTGGATGACGAGGTCGCAGACTGCGCGCACGGCGGCGATGGCCTCGCGGTACAGGCCCGGATCGAGGCTGTGGCGGCCCTGCGCGTCGCGCACGTGCAGATGCAGGATCGCGGCGCCGGCCTCGCGGCAGGCACGCGCCTCGGCCGCGATCTCGGCCGGCGTCAGCGGGATGGCCGCGTGGTCGGCCTTGCCGCGGCGCGCGCCGTTGGGCGCGACCGTGATGGACACCGGCGCGTTCATGCACCCGCCTCCGGCGCGAGCTGCGCCACGGTCGCGTCGATGGACTGCACCAGCAGCTCGACGAGCCGGCCGATCTGCGCGCGCGTGATGACGAAGGGCGGCGCGATCAGCGCGTGGTCCCCGCGCCGGCCGTCGATCGTGCCGCCCATCGGGTAGATCACGAGCCCCTTGCGGAAGGCCGTTTCGCGCAGCGTCCGGTGGAAGGCCAGCTCGGGCTCGAACGGCGCCTTCGTCTCGCGGTCGGCGACGAATTCGATGCCGACGAACAGTCCACGGCCGCGGATGTCGCCGACGTGCGGGTGGCCGCCCAGCGCCTGTCGCAGGCGGTCGAGCAGTTCCTCGCCGAGGCGGCGGCTGCGCTCGATCAGGCCGTGCTGCTCGATGTACTCGATCACGGCCACGCCGGCCGCGGTGGCGAGCGGATGCCCCATGTAGGTGTGGCCGTGCTGGAAGATGTGGCGCCGGTTCGCGAAGGTGTCGACGATGCGGTCGTGCACGAGCGTCGCGCCGATCGGCACGAAGCCGGCCGCGAGCCCCTTGGCCAGGCACAGCATGTCCGGCACGACGCCGAACTGGCGGATGGCATACCACGAGCCGCAGCGCCCGAGCCCGGTCATGACCTCGTCGGCGATGAACAGCACGTCGTAGCGGTCGCAGATCTCGCGCACGCGGCGGAAGTAGTCCGGATGCGGCACCAGCGCACCGGCCGTGGCGCCGACGATGGGCTCGGCGATGAAGGCCGCGACCTTCTCCGGGCCGGCCTCGAGGATGGCGCGCTCGAGATCCTCGGCACACTCCAGGGCGCAGGATTCGGGCCGTCTGTCGAACGGGCAGCGGTAGCAGAAGCACGGCGCGACGCGCGGCGCCTTGAACAGCATCGGCTCGTAGATCGCCCGCCTCCAGCGGTTGCCGCCGGCCGCCAGCGCGCCCAGCGTGTTGCCGTGGTAGCTCTGGTCGCGCCCGATGACCATCCATTTGTCCGGCCGGCCCATCTGCACCCAGTAGGCGCGCGCGAGTTTCATCGCCGACTCGACGGCCTCGGAGCCACCGGAGACGAAATAGGCGTGGTTGAGTCCGCCCGGTGCCCGCTCGGTCAGCATGCGCGCGAGCTTCTCCTGCGAGGCGTTCGTGAACTGGCTGGTGTGGGCGAACTCGACGCGGTCGAGCTGGGCCTTGATGGCCCCGGCGATCTCGGGCACGGAATGGCCCAGCGAGGACACGACGGCACCGCCGCAGGCGTCGAGGTAGCGCTTACCGTGTTCGTCGTACAGGTAGGCGCCCTCGCCATGCACGACCGTCGGGTAGTAGCTGAACGGATTGCGGTAGAAGACGTAGGTGTCCTCGTTGACCTCCGGCTCGTAGGCGCTTCGTCTTCGTCCGCGCGGCGTCCGTTCGACCATGGTCAGTCCGTCCGCGTGTCGAGTCCCGCCTCGGCCATCTCGGCCGCCCTGAGCATCGCGCGTGCCTTGCTCTGCGTTTCCTGCCATTCGGCGTCGGGGTCGGAGTCGGCGACGATGCCCGCGCCGGCCTGCACGTGGATGTGGCCATCCTTGACCACCGCGGTGCGGATCGCGATCGCGATGTCCATGTCGCCGTGGAATCCGAGATAGCCCACCGCGCCGGAATAGATGCCCCGCTTGACCGGCTCGAGCTCGTCGATGATCTCCATCGCGCGAACCTTGGGCGCACCGGACACGGTGCCGGCCGGGAAGGTCGCGCGCAGCACGGCCATCGCGTCCAGCCCCTCGCGCAGGCGCCCCTCGACGTTGGAGACGATGTGCATCACGTGCGAGTAGCGCTCGATCATGAAGCGCTCCGTGCCCCGCACCGAGCCGATCTCGGCCACGCGGCCGGCGTCGTTGCGACCCAGGTCGAGCAGCTGCAGGTGCTCGGCCAGCTCCTTCTGGTCGGCGAGCAGCTCGCGCTCCAGCGCCAGGTCCTCGTCCGGCGTGGCGCCGCGACGGCGCGTACCGGCGATCGGGCGTACCGTGACGCGCCGCGCGCCGGTCTCGTCGTCCAGGCGTACGAGGATCTCGGGCGAGGCACCGACGACGTGGAAGTCGCCGAAGTCGAAATAGAACATGTACGGCGACGGGTTCAGCGAGCGGATCGCGCGGTACAGCGCCAGCGGGCTCGCCGCGAAGGGCTTGCTCATGCGCTGCGACAGCACGACCTGCATGATGTCGCCGTCGACGATGTACTGCTTGGCGCGACGCACCGCGTCCTTGAAGCCCTGCTCGCCGAAGCTCGACACCGGCGGCTGCGGCGTCGCGTGCGTGTCGGCCGGGATCGCCACCGGCTCGCGCAGCCGCACGACGAGCTCGGACAGCCGCGCGCGCGCCGCGGCATACGCGCCGGGGCGCGACGGGTCGGCGTAGACCACCAGCGTCAGCTTGCCCGAGAGGTTGTCGACGATGGCGATCTCCTCGGACAGCAGCAGCACGATGTCGGGTGTGCCGAGCGTGTCAGGCTTGATGCACGGGCCCAGGCGCGGCTCGATGTAGCGCACCGTGTCGTAGCCGAAGCAGCCGACCAGGCCGCCGGCGAAGCGCGGCAGGCCATCGCGCGGCGGCACGCGGATGCCGGCCATGAAGCCGGCGATGTAGTCCAGCGGGTCGGCGGTCTCCTGCGTCGCGACGACGCGATCGCCGTCGAGCAGGCGCACGCCGTGGGCGCGCACCTCGATGCGCGTGGCGGCCGCCAGCCCGATGATGGAATAGCGGCCGAAACGCTCGCCGCCCTGCACCGATTCGAGCAGGTAAGTGCGCGGCGTATTGGCCAGTTTCAGGTAGATCGACAGCGGGGTGTCGAGGTCGGCGAAGGTCTCGAGCGTGACCGGGATCCGGTTGTAACCCTCGGCGGCGAGACGATTGAATTCCTGCTCAAGCATGAGGACTCCACAAGCACGGTGAATCGGGTACGGGGTGCGGGCACAGGCCCGCCAGGGACGCGTCTGTTCAGTGGCCGGACGGCCAACGCCAGCGCCACCGGCCGCCGTTGCCGGTTGCGCGGAGCACGTCATTCCCGTAGAGGTCCCGTAGGCTGTGAGTCACGATGTCCGGAATCGATGTGTGGTCGGAAATCCTAGGCTATGCGCGCTGGATGCGGGAAAGCGCCTCGGATGCGGTCGATAGTAGCCCATCGCATTCGATGGTGTCCACCGGCACTCCCTCGGTGTAGCCGTAGGTCACGAGCAGCACCGGAATGCCCGCCGCGCGGGCGGCGAGCGCGTCGTTGGCCGAGTCGCCGATCATCAGCGCGCGCTCCACGCCGAGCAGCGCGCAGGCATGGTGCAGCACGGCCGGATCGGGCTTGCGCACGGGCAGCGTGTCGCCGGACACGACGGCCTCGAAATGCCGCGCCAGACCGAGCTGATCGAGCAGCGGCCGCGTGAACGCGTCGGCCTTGTTCGTGACGCAGGCGAGCCGGAGCCCCATCTCGCGCATCCGCGCGAGCGTGTCCTCGACGGTCGGATAGACGACGGCGTGGCGGCCGTTGGTGTCGGCGTAGTGGCGGCGGAACACCGCGATCGCGGCCTCGATCTCGGCCTCGGTCGCGTGCGTGCCCTCGGTCATGCAGCGCGTGACGAGGTTGGCGACGCCCTTGCCGACGAAACGGCGGATCTCGTCGAAGGCACGCTCGGGCCGACCCAGTTCGACGAGCATGCGGTTGGCCGCCTCCGCGATGTCCGGCAGCGAATCGACCAGCGTGCCGTCGAGGTCGAACAGCACCGCCTCGACGGCGAACGCCCCGCCACTCATGCCGCGGTGGCGCCGGCCAGCTCGGCGCGCAGGGCGGCGATCACGCTGTCGTAACGGTTGGGGTCGGTCGGCAAGGCGGCGCCGAACACCGCCGAGCCGGCCACGAAGGTGTCGGCACCGGCACGGGCGATCTCACCGATGTTGTCGATCTTCACGCCGCCGTCGACCTCCAGCAGGATGCGCCGGCCGCTGCGTTCGGCGTAGGCGTCGAGACGCGCGCGCGCGGCACGCAGCTTGTCGAGCGTGGCCGGAATGAACTTCTGCCCGCCGAAGCCGGGGTTGACGCTCATCAGCAGCACGATGTCGAGGCGGTCCATGACGTGGTCGAGCCAGTGCAGCGGCGTGGCCGGGTTGAACACCAGCCCGGCCTTGCAGCCGTGGTCGCGGATCAGCGCCAACGTGCGGTCGACGTGGTCGGACGCTTCCGGGTGAAAGGTGATGACGTTGGCGCCGGCCTTCGCAAAGTCCGGGATCAGGCGGTCAACCGGGCGCACCATCAGGTGCACGTCGATGGGTGCGGCCGTGTGCGGGCGGATGGCTTCGCACACGAGCGGACCGACGGTGAGATTGGGGACGTAATGGTTGTCCATCACGTCGAAGTGGATCCAGTCCGCGCCGGACGCGACGACGTCGCGGACTTCCTCGCCCAGACGCGCGAAGTCGGCGGAGAGAATGCTGGGGGCGATGCGGAACATCGGCGGCTCCTCGTTGCGGAAGCCGTGATTCTACCGCAGGCCCGGGGCCGCCCTAGAACTCGATGACGTCGCCGCGGCGCAGCGGCTCAGCCTGCAGGCGCGGCCGGTGGGCGGCGATCTGCTCGACGATGCGCGCCTCCAGTCCCGGCTTGAGGTGACTCACGTGCACCCTTGGCGAGGCTTCGAGCGCGCCGAGCAGCCGTACCAGTGCATCCGGGTACAGGTGGCTGGATTCCGTCGCCAGCCTGCGCTGCTCGTCCGTGAACGCGGTCTCGACGATCAGGTGCTCGAACGGCCCCAGCCCGTTCAACGCCGCGACGAAGCCCTGCTCCAGCCGCGTGTCGCCGCTGAACACGAGCCGCCCCGTGCCGCTGTCGATGAGGTAGGCCAGGGCCGGGATGCCGTGGTAGGCCGGAAGCGCCGTGATGTGCCCGCCAGCGGGCAGCGCGACGCTCTCGCCCTCGACGATGGGGCGCATCCGCAGGACCGGCGATCCGGGCGACGGTATGCGCGTGAAGTCCGGCCACATGCGGTCGTTGAAGACGTGGTCACGCAGCGCTTGCAATGTCTCGGCGCGGCCGTGCACGGTGATCGGATGGCGGCGCAGCTCGCTGACCGAATCGGCCAGCAGCGGCAGGTAGGCGATGTGGTCGAAGTGCGCGTGGGTCAGGAAGACGTGGTCGATGCGCGCCATCGCGGACAGCGGCAGGTCTCCCACGCCCGTGCCGCAGTCGACGAGTACGTCGTCGCCGAGCAGGAAGGACGTGGTGCGGCAGGCATTCCCGCCGATGCCGCCGCTGCAGCCAAGAACCGACAGCCTCATGCTTCCCCCTGCCCGCTGCCGGACCGATCGCGTTCAACCGCGCAGCGTAAACTCCATCCGAACGCCCGACAGCACGAACACCGCGCCGTCGTGCAACTCCAGTCCCTGTTCGGCGATGGGTTGGCCATCGACGCAGGGGCGCCCTCCCTCCACCGCCACCAGCAGATAGCCGTCAGGCCGGCGCGTGATCGCGGCGACCTGTCCGCCCGGGCTGCCGAGCATCGTGCGCGCCTTGCTGAGCACCACCTGGCGCCCGGCGTGCGGGCCGTCGAGCACGCGCACGACAGCCTGGCGCTGTGCCGGCGGCGGCGCGGGCTCCGGCGGAGGCGGACGCTCGCCCAGCGGCACGACGCTGGAGGCGCGCAACCGCTTGGCATCGTCGTCCTCGGGCGGATGCGCGGCGAAGAACTTCAGACGATACTTGCCCAGCTCGATGACGTCACCGTCCATCAGCGCCTTGCGCGTGACAGGTTTGCCATTCACGTACGTTCCGTTCGTCGAGTCCAGGTCCTCGAGAAAGGCGTCACCGAGCAGCGTCGTGATGCGCGCGTGCTCTCCGCTGATGGCCAGGTCCTCGATCTGGATCTCGTTCGTGCCTTTGCGGCCGATGTGGATGCGCTCGCGGTCGAGCACGATCTCGCGCAGCACGAGGCCGTCCATGCTCAGGACCAGTCGCGGAACGGTGCTCATGGCATTGGCGCCCAAGGCGTGAGTGGGATCATCGGTCCGATTCTAGCCGGTTACGACAGCATGCCGGCAACCGGCGCGGCGCAAAAAAAAGCGCCGGCCCTCGGGCCGGCGCCTGCTTGCCGTGTCGGTCGCGGATTACAGCAGCGACTTGAGCAGCTTGCCCATCACGGACGGATCGCGGGTGATCTTGAAGCCGCACTCCTCCATGATCGCCAGCTTGGCGTCGGCGGTGTCCTCGCCGCCCGAGATCAGCGCACCGGCGTGGCCCATGCGCTTGCCCGCGGGCGCGGTGACGCCGGCGATGAAGCCGACCACCGGCTTCTTCATGTTTTCCTTGCACCAGCGGGCGGCCGCCGCCTCGTCCGGGCCGCCGATCTCGCCGATCATGATGACGGCATCGGTTTCCGGATCGTCGTTGAACATCTTCATGATGTCGATGTGCTTCATGCCGTTGACCGGGTCACCACCGATGTTGACCACCGTGGACTGGCCCAGGCCGACGTCGGACAGCTGCGACGCGGCTTCGTACGTCAGCGTGCCGGAGCGCGACACGACACCGATGCGGCCCTTCTTGTGGATGTGGCCCGGCATGATGCCGATCTTGAGCTCTTCCGGCGTGATGACGCCCGAGCAGTTCGGCCCGATCAGCAGCGTGCGCTTGCCACCCGCCGCTTCCTTGGCGCGCATCTTGGCGCGGACCATCAGCATGTCGCGCACGGGGATGCCCTCGGTGATGCAGATCACGAGGTCCAGATCGGCGTCGACGGCTTCCTCGATCGCGGCCGCGGCACCCGCCGGCGGCACGTAGATGACCGACGCGGTGGCGCCCGTCTGGGCCTTGGCTTCGGCAACCGAACCGTAGATGGGCACGCCCAGCAGCGACTCGCCGGCCTTCTTCGGGTTCACGCCGGCGACGAAGCAGTTCTTGCCGTTGGCGTACTCGATGCACTTCTCGGTGTGGAACTGGCCGGTCTTGCCGGTCATGCCCTGGGTGATGACCTTGGTGTCCTTGTTGATCAGGATCGACATTCGGTTGCTCCTTTACTTGCCCTTGACGGCGTTCACGATCGCGGTCGCCGCTTCAGCCATGGTGTCGGCGGAGATGATCGGCAGGCCGGACTCGGCCAGGATCTTCTTGCCCAGCTCTTCGTTGGTGCCCTTCATGCGGACCACGAGCGGAACCTTCAGGTCCACCTCGCGGGCGGCGGTGACCACGCCGTTGGCGATGGTGTCGCAGCGCATGATGCCGCCGAAGATGTTCACGAGGATGCCCTTGACCTTCGGGTTCTTGAGCATGATCGTGAAGGCCGCGGTGACCTTCTCGGTCGTGGCGCCGCCACCGACGTCGAGGAAGTTGGCCGGCTCGCCGCCGAACAGCTTGATGGTGTCCATCGTGGCCATCGCCAGACCGGCACCGTTGACCATGCAGCCGATGTCGCCATCGAGGCTGATGTAGGCCAGATCGTACTTGGAGGCTTCGATTTCCTGCTCGTCTTCCTCGTCGAGGTCGCGGTAGGCGACGATGTCCTCGTGGCGGAACAGGGCGTTGGAGTCGAAGTTGAACTTGGCGTCGAGCGCCTTGACCGTGCCGTCACTCTCGCGGATCAGCGGGTTGATCTCGGCCAGCGAGGCGTCGGTCTCCATGTAGCAGGTGTAGAGCTTCTTGAACGTGTCGATGGCGTTGGCACGGGCTTCGGCCGGCATGCCGATGCCGTCGGCCAGCTCGGCGGCCTGCGCGTCGGTCAGGCCCTGCAGCGGATCGACGAAGACCTTGATGATCTTCTCGGGCGTCTTCTCGGCGACTTCCTCGATGTCCATGCCGCCCTCCGAGGACGCCATGATGGCGACCTTCTGCGTGGCACGGTCGGTCAGCGCGGCGACGTAGTACTCGTGCTGGATGTCGGCGCCTTCCTCGATCAGCAGGCGGCGCACCTTCTGCCCTTCGGGACCGGTCTGGTGGGTGACGAGCTGCATGCCCAGGATGGCGTCGGCATGCTGACGGACCTCGTCGAGCGACTTCGCCAGCTTGACGCCGCCGCCCTTGCCGCGACCACCGGCGTGGATCTGCGCCTTGACGACCCAGATCTTGCCGCCGAGCTGTTCGGCCGCCTTGACGGCTTCGTCGACGGAGAAACACGGAATGCCTTTCGGCGTGACGATGCCGAACTTCCTCAGCAGTTCTTTTGCCTGGTACTCATGAATTTTCATGGTTGCCCTTCGATCAGAGTTGCGGCCTCTGTCGGGCCGCGAACGGTTGATGGGACGATTCAAATTTTTTGAATGTTTGGCGGACGACGTCTCCGTTGTACCGACACCACCCTGGGCGCCGCCTGATGGGCGGCTCCGGTCTCGCGCACGCCCCCCGGTCGGGGACATTTATGCCAAGAACCGTGCAGTATAACTGGTTGTCGGGATGTGGAAATCCCGTATACGGCATTGCGCGGTGCAGCATCCACGGCCGCGCCGCGGTCACACCGGATTGTCGATGTCGAGGAAATCCACGCGCAGCGCCAGCTCGCGCGCCAGATGCTCGCCGAGCGCCCGGATGCCGTAGCGTTCGGTCGCGTGATGGCCGGCGGCGATGTAGGGCACGCCCGTCTCGCGCGCCAGATGGACGGTCTGTTCCGAGATCTCTCCGGACACGAAGACGTCCGCGCCGGCTTCGATGGCCTGCTCGAAGTAGCCCTGCGCGGCACCCGTGCACCACGCCACGCGCCCGACCGGACGCGTGGCGTCGCCGACGAGCTGCGGCACACGGCCCAGCGCATCGCCCAGCGACGCGGCGAGTCCCGCGGAAGTGCAGGCCTGTGCCGGCCGGCCCAGCCAGCCGAGCTGCTGATCGCCGAAGCGGGATCCGTCGGGCGTCCAGCCGGCCACACGGGCGAGTTGGGCGTTGTTCCCGAGCTCCGCATGGGCGTCGAGCGGCAGGTGGTACGCGAACAGGCTGATGTCGTGGCGCAACAGCGTCGCGATGCGGCGCTTGCGGATGCCGGTCAGGCGTGCGTCCTCGCCACGCCAGAAATAGCCATGATGCACGAACACCGCGTCATAGCCGCCGGCCACGGCGGCATCCAGCAGCGCCTGGCTCGCGGTGACGCCGCACAGCACGGACGTCACGTCCGCACGTCCTTCCACTTGCAACCCGTTTGGGCAATAATCGCGGAAGCTCGGCGCATCGAGCAGTCCATCCACATATTCCCGCAATTCGTTCAGTCGCATTCGTCCTCCACGGCAGCGTTTGCCCCGATGATACCGGAGGCACGCCGCCGGGCCGACCGACGCTGCGGGCACCGCGGATCCGCTGCATGTTTCGATTCTGGTTGATCTTCGCGCAGGCCGTGACGGTGACCGTCGCCGCGCTGTTCGTCCTCGGCACGCTGAAGCCGGGCTGGCTCGGGCCGGTGAATAGCAACCCCACCGTCGTGACGGTGCGCGAGGCGCTCTACGGCAGCAACGAGCCGGCACCGTCGGCCCGACCCTCCTATGCCGACGCGGCCGCCGCATCGATGCCGGCGGTCGTGCACGTGTTCACCAGCAATACGGTGCGCGTGCCCAGCCATCCGCTGTTCGACGATCCGCTGTTCCGCCGCTTCTTCGGCGTACCGCCCGACAGCGGCGCGCGGCGCGAGTCGTCCGGCCTCGGCTCGGGCGTCATCGTCAGCGCCGACGGCTACATCCTGACCAACAACCACGTCATCGAATCGGCCGACCAGATCGAGGTCGCACTCAACGACGGACGCAAGTTCCCGGCCCACGTCGTCGGCCGCGATCCGGAATCGGACCTGGCCGTGCTGCGCATCGAGGGGGCGGGCGAACTCAAGCCGCTGAGCTTCGCGCCCGACAGCGCGCTGCGCGTCGGCGACGTCGTGCTCGCGATCGGCAACCCCTTCGGCGTCGGCCAGACCGTCACGATGGGCATCGTCTCCGGTCTCGGCCGCTCGACACTGGGCATCAACACCTTCGAGAACTACATCCAGACCGACGCGGCCATCAATCCCGGCAACTCGGGCGGCGCGCTGGTCGACGTCAACGGCAACCTCGTCGGCATCAACACCGCGATTTACTCGAACTCCGGCGGCTCGCTGGGCATCGGCTTCGCGATCCCCGCCTCGCTCGCGCTCGACGTGTTCCGCCAGATCGTCGCCGAGGGCGAGGTCACGCGCGGCTGGATCGGCGTCGAGATCCAGGAGCTGACGAGCGAACTGGCCGAGTCCTTCGGCCTGCCCGAGGCCGGCGGCGCGCTGGTGGCCGGCGTGCTGCGCGGCGGCCCCGCCGAGCGCGGCGGCCTGCGGCCCGGTGACGTGCTGATGCGACTGGACGACCGTCCGGTGTCGGGCGCACGCGAGGTGCTCGACGCCGTATCGGGCATGACCCCGGGCCACCGCGCCCGCGTCGGACTGTGGCGCTCCGGTCAGAAGCTGGAACTGGCGGTAGAGATCGGCCGGCGGCCGACGCCGCAGCGCAACGGCACCCGCTGAGCGGGCTGGCTCACTTGCGCTCGGCTTCCTCGATGCGGTCGAGTTCGCGGTCGAGCTCGGCCTCGTCCGGCGCGGCATAGCCGGCCTCGGCCTCGTCCTCATCCGCCCTGGGCTTGCCCATCATGCGAACGATGAGCACCCCCAGCTCGTACAGCGTGATCATCGGCACAGCCAGCATGAACTGCGAGATCACGTCCGGCGGAGTGATGATGGCGGCGATGATGAAGGCGCCGACGATGACGTACGGACGCGCCTCCTTGAGCTTCGCCGCATCCACGACGCCGACCTTGGCGAGCAGGATCACCGCCACCGGCACCTCGAAGGTCAGGCCGAACGCGACGAACAGCGTCATGACGAAGGACAGGTATTGCTCGATGTCCGGCGCCACCATGATGCTCTTGGGCGCGAAGTCATAGATGAACTTGAAGACGGTCTGGAACACGAAGAAGTAGCAAAACGCCATGCCCAGCAGGAACAGCACGGTCGTACCGATCACCAGGGGCAGGCCGATGCGCTTCTCGTGTGAGTAGAGCCCCGGCGCGATGAAGGCCCATGCCTGGTGCAGCACGTAGGGCAGCGCCAGCAGGAAGGCCACCAGCAGCGTGACCTTGACGGGCACGAAGAACGGCGTGACGACGCCGGTGGCGATCATGTTCGTGCCCTCGGGCAGCGTGCTCATCATCGGCAGCGCGAGGATGTCGTAGATGTCGCCGGCCCACGGCATCAGCACGACGAACAGCACCAGGATGGCGACGACCGAGCGGAGCAACCGGTCGCGCAACTCCACCAGATGGGATACGAAGGTTTCTTCCACGGTCAGGCCTTGGGTGCCGCCGGATCGGTGCCTGCGCCGGCTCCGGACGGGGATTCATCGGCACGCGCGGGCGTCTGGCCGACCGGCTCCACGGCCGCATCGGTGACGGGCGCGAGCGAAGGAGGATTCATCGGGGGCGCGCCGGGCTCGACCGGGTCGAGCCCGCGCTCGATCTCGCCGGCGGTGTCGCGGACGCTGGATTCCACATCCTGCGCCTGCTTGCGCACGGTGCTCTCCAGCTCGCGCGCCTGTTCCTTGACCTGCTCCTGCAGCTTCTTGAGCTCGTCGAGCTGCATCTCGCGCGACACGTCGGCCTTCACCTCGGCGACGTAGCGCTGCATGCGGCCGAGCAGGTGACCCGCCGTGCGCGCGACCTTGGGCAGGCGCTGCGGCCCGACCACGATCAGGGCCACGAGCGCGACGACGACCATCTCGGAAAAACCGAAATCGAACATGGGCAGGGATCCGCGAAACCGATGGAAGCGGCGGGCGCCCGCGCAGCCGGCGTGCGGCGTGCGTCAGGCGCCTGCGCTCAGGAGCCGATCTTGTCGGACTTTTCCTTGACCTCGGCGTCGAGGGTGCCGGCGTCGGCGATGCGCTGCTGCGTGCTGTCGTCGGCCGGCGTTTCGACTTCCTTCATGCCTTCCTTGAACCCGCGCACGGCACCGCCGAGATCCGAACCGATGTTGCGCAGCTTCTTCGTGCCGAACACCAGCAGCACGATCACCAGGACGACCAGCCAATGCCAGATGCTGAAAGAACCCATTACGCTCTCCTCAATGCTTCAACATGGCCGGCAACACGTCCGGACCACCCAGTACATGGACGTGGAGATGATACACCTCCTGCCTGCCGACCCGTCCCGCATTGATGATCGTGCGGAAGCCGTCGTTCAATCCCTGTTCACGCGCGAGCTGCGACGCGACGGTCATGACCTTGCCCATCACCGACGCATGTTCGGGCTGCACCTCGAGCATGGACGGAATGTGGAGTTTGGGAATCACGAGGAAATGCACCGGCGCGGCCGGGTTGATGTCGTGGAAAGCCACGACGTCGTCGTCCTCGTAGAGTTTCTTCGCCGGGATCTGGCCCGCGACGATCTTGCAGAAAATGCAGTCGCTCACCGTACGGCCCTCATGCCTTGTTGCGGGAATTCTTCTCGTCGATGCCGGAGATGCCCTCGCGGCGCCGGAACTCGGCCACCACGTCCTCGACCGACAGACCCTGATGGGTCAGCAGCACCAGCGAATGAAACCACAGATCCGCGACCTCGTGCACGAGGTGCAGGCGGTCGCCATCCTTGGCGGCCATGATGGTCTCGGCCGCCTCCTCGGCGACCTTCTTGCAGATCGCGTCGGTGCCCTTGGCGTACAGGCTGGACACGTACGAGGTATCGGGGCTGGCGTTCTTGCGCGCCTGCAGCGTCTCCGAGACGCGGCGCAGCACTTCGAGATCGATCATTTGTAGATGTCCTTGGGTGACTTGATCACCGGCTCGACGGCCTCCCAGCGGCCATCGGCCATGCGGCGCTGGAAGAAGCAGCTGTGCCGTCCGGTGTGGCAGGCAATGCCGCCGATCTGCTCGACCTTCAGCAGCACCACGTCGTTGTCACAGTCGATGCGCATGTCGAGCACGCGCTGCGTGTGGCCGGACTCCTCGCCCTTGTGCCACAGCCGGCCGCGCGAGCGCGACCAGTAGACCGCCTCGCCGAGCTCGGCCGTACGTCGCAGCGCCTCGCGGTTCATCCACGCGAACATCAGCACGTCACCGGTGGACGCCTCCTGCGCGATCACCGGCACGAGTCCGTTCTCGTCCCAGCGCACCTCGTCCAGCCACGCCTCGCTCACAGCCGCACCTCGATGCCGCGCGCGCGCATCAGCTCCTTGGCCTCGCGCACCGTGTGTTGTCCGAAATGGAAGATGCTCGCCGCCAGCACCGCGTCGGCGTGGCCGACCGAGACGCCATCGGCCAGATGCTCCAGGCTCCCCACGCCACCGCTCGCGATCACCGGTACCGATACCGCGTCCGACACCGCGCGCGTCAGTTCCAGATCGAAGCCCGACTTGGTGCCGTCGCGATCCATGCTCGTGAGCAGGATCTCGCCCGCGCCGAGTTCGACCACGCGCCGCGCCCATTCGATCGCGTCCAGGCCGGTGTCCTTGCGGCCGCCGTGCGTGAAGACGTGCCACACGCCCGGCGCGACGGCCTTGGCGTCGATCGCAACGACGATGCACTGGCTGCCGACCTTGCCGGACGCGTCGGCGACGAGCTGCGGGTTGGTGACAGCCGCGGTGTTGATGCTGACCTTGTCCGCACCGGCGTTGAGCAGGCGGCGCACGTCCTCGACGCTGCGCACGCCGCCGCCGACGGTCAGCGGGATGAAGACCTGGTTGGCGACCTCCTCGACGACGTTCAGGATGATGTCGCGCGCGTCGGAGCTGGCCGTGATGTCGAGGAAGGTCAGTTCATCGGCGCCCTGCTCGTCGTAGCGGCGCGCGATCTCGACCGGATCGCCGGCGTCGCGCAACTCGACGAAGTTGACGCCCTTGACGACGCGCCCGGCGTTGACGTCGAGGCAGGGAATGATGCGCTTGGCCAGCATCAGTCGCCGGCGCCGTTGAGCTCGTCGGCGCGCGCCTGCGCGGCGGCGAAGTCCAGCGTGCCCTCGTAGATGGCGCGCCCGGTGATGGCCCCCATCACGCCCTCGCCCTCGACCGCGCACAGGCGGTCGATGTCGGACAGGTCGGTGATGCCGCCGCTGGCGATGACCGGAATGCGCAGCGCCTGCGCGAGCCGCACGGTGGCCTCGATGTTCACGCCGGAGAGCATGCCGTCGCGGCCGATGTCGGTATAGACCACGGCCTCGACGCCGTAGTCCTCGTATTTCCTGGCGAGATCGACGACGTCGTGGCCCGTGATCTTGGACCAGCCGTCGGTCGCCACCTTGCCGTCCTTGGCGTCCAGCCCCACGATGACGTGACCCGGGAAAGCCGTGCACGCGTCCTGCAGGAAGCCCGGATTCTTGACCGCGGCCGTACCGATGATGACGTACCGGATACCGCTGTCGAGGTAGGCCTCGATGGTGTCCAGGTCGCGGATGCCACCACCCAGCTGCACCGGAAGTTCGTCACCGACCTCGTCGATGATGGCGCGGATGGCCGCCTCGTTCTTCGGCTTGCCGGCGAAGGCGCCGTTGAGGTCGACCAGATGGAGCCGCCGCGCGCCCTGCTCGACCCAATGGCGCGCCATCGCGGCGGGGTCGTCGGAGAACACGGTGGCATCGTCCATTTCGCCCTGCTTGAGGCGCACACAGTGGCCGTCCTTGAGGTCGATGGCGGGAATCAGCAGCATGAGGGAAATCGGAACAAGTGAGGGAGTCGGGATCGACCGCGTTCAGGGATTCCAGCGGACGAAGTTCTCGAGCAATCGCAGGCCCGCACGGGCGCTTTTCTCGGGGTGGAACTGGACGGCAAAAATATTATCCCGGCCCACCGCACTGGTAAACCGGAGGCCGTAGGTGGTTTCCGCAGCGCGCACGGCCTCGTCCGCCGGCACCACGTAGTAGCTATGGACGAAGTAGAAGCGCTCGCCGTCGTCGATGCCGTCCCACATCGGATGGGCCGGGTCGAGCTGGCGAACCTCGTTCCAGCCCATGTGCGGCACCTTCAAGTGGCTGCCGTCGGCGGTCGTCATGGCCTCGGCCGCGGGAAAACGCACGACGCGCCCGGCCAGGATGCCGAGCCCCGGCACGCCCCCCTCCTCGCTGCGCTCGAACAGCATCTGTTCACCGATGCAGATGCCGAGGAAGGGCTTGCTCGCGGCCGCGGCCACGACGGCCTCGCGCACGCCGCGGGCATCGAGCTCGCGCATGCAGTCAGGCATCGCGCCCTGCCCCGGGAAGACCACCCGGTCGGCCGCCGCGACCTCGCGCGGATCGGAGGTCACGACGACGGGGTGCCCGGGCGCAACATGCTCGACGGCCTTGGCGACCGAACGCAGGTTGCCCATGCCGTAGTCGATGATGGCTATGCGGCTCATCGCAGCGTCACTCGCAGTGGTGGCAGGAAGCGGGAGCGGTCAGAGCGCACCCTTGGTCGACGGCACCGTGCCGGCCGTGCGCTCGTCACGTTCGGCGGCCATGCGCAGCGCGCGACCGAAGGCCTTGAAGATCGTCTCGCACTGGTGGTGCGCGTTGTCACCGCGCAGGTTGTCGACGTGCAGCGTCACGGCCGCGTGGTTGACGAAGCCCTGGAAGAACTCGCGAGCCAGGTCCACGTCGAAGCTGCCGATGCGGGCACGCGTATAGTCGACGAAATAGTGCAGCCCCGGACGGCCGGAGAAGTCCACGACCACGCGCGACAGCGCCTCGTCGAGCGGCACGTAGGCATGGCCGTAGCGGCGGATACCCTTCTTGTCGCCGAGCGCCTTGGCGAAGGCCTGACCGAGCGTGATGCCGACATCCTCGACGGTGTGGTGGTCGTCGATGTGGGTGTCGCCCTCGGCACGCACGTCGAGGTCGATCACGCCGTGGCGGGCGATCTGGTCGAGCATGTGGTCGAGAAAGGGAACGCCGGTCGCGAAACGCCCCTGGCCCGTGCCGTCGAGGTCGATCCTGACCGTGACGCGGGTCTCGAGCGTATTGCGGGTAACTTCAGCCTGCCGCATGGGGTGTCCGTTCGTTAATGGTGGGTCGTCATGGCCCCATGCCGGGCCATGGACACGCCATGATACCATCGCCGCGCGGCCGCACCGCAATCCACCGGCCGCCCCCCGCCCCCGACCCAAGCCCGACTGGAAGCACAATGAGCCGTTACTGGAGCCCCGTCGTTCACGGACTCGACCCCTATGTCCCCGGCGAACAGCCGCGCGTGGACAAGCTGATCAAGCTGAACACCAACGAGAACCCCTACGGCCCCTCGCCGAAAGCCGTCGCCGCCATCCGTGCGGCCACCGGCGACGCGCTGCGCCTGTACCCCGACCCGAACGCCCACGCGCTGCGCGAGGCGCTGGCCCGGCGCTTCGGCGTCGCGCCCGGCCAGATCTTCGTCGGCAACGGCTCGGACGAGGTGCTGGCCCACGCCTTCCAGGCCCTGCTCAAGCACGAGCGCCCGCTGTGGATGCCCGACATCACCTACAGCTTCTACCCGGTGTATTGCGGCCTGTACGGCATCGAGTACGAGACCGTCCCGCTCGACGACGAGTACCGCATCTGCCCCGAGGACTACCTGCCGCGCGAGGACGCGCGTGCCGGCGCGATCATCTTCGCCAACCCCAACGCCCCCACCGGGCGTCCGCTGGCGCTGGCCGACGTCGAGCGCATCGTCGCCGCCAACCCGCAGTGCGTCGTGGTCGTGGACGAGGCCTACGTGGATTTCGGCGGAGAGAGCGCGGTGACGCTGGTCGGCCGCTATCCGAACCTGCTCGTCGTGCAGACCTTCTCGAAGTCGCGCGCGCTGGCCGGCCTGCGCGTGGGCTACGCGATCGGCCACACGGACCTGATCGAGGCGCTCGAACGGGTCAAGAACTGCTTCAACTCCTACCCGCTCGACCGCCTGGCGCTGGCCGGCGCGATCGCCTCCGTCGAGGACGAAGCGTATTTCCGTGCCACCTGCGACCGCGTCGTCGCGAGCCGGGAGACGCTCACCGCCGGACTCCAGGCGCTCGGCTTCGAGGTCCTGCCCTCGGCCACGAACTTCGTCTTCGCCCGCCACCCGGAGCACGACGCCGCCCGGCTGGCCAAGGCCCTGCGCGAACGCTCCATCCTCGTGCGCCACTTCGGCCGACCGCGCATCGACCAGTTCCTGCGCATCACCATCGGCACCGACGAGGAATGCGCCGCGCTCGTCGCGGCACTGCACGAGATCACGGCCTGAGTGGCAGCGCCGGAACGAGAAAAGGGGCGCCCTGAGGCGCCCCTTTTCGTTTCGTCCGCGCGCGGGACGGCTCGGCATCACTTCAACCGCATCTCGGCCGAACGCGCATGGGCCTGTAGGCCCTCGCCATGGGCGAGGATGGAGGCCACGCGGCCGAGCTTCTGCGCACCGGCCTCCGAGATCTCGATGATGCTGCTGCGCTTCTGGAAGTCATAGACACCCAGCGGCGACGAGAAGCGTGCGCTGCGCATCGTCGGCAGCACGTGGTTCGGCCCGGCGCAGTAGTCGCCCAGCGCCTCGACCGACCAGTGGCCGACGAAGATCGCGCCGGCGTGGCGGATGTGGTCGACCCATCCTGCGGCGTTCTCGACGGACAGCTCCAGGTGCTCGGGCGCGATGCGGTTGGCGATGGCGCAGGCCTGTTCGAGCGAGTCTACCTTGATCAGCGCACCCCGGTTCTTCAGCGACGTGGCGATGGTGTCGCGCCGCGGCATCGTCGGCAACAGGCGCTCGATGGCCGTCGCGACGGCGTCGATGAAGTCGTTGTCGGTACACAGCAGGATGGACTGTGCCAGATCGTCGTGCTCGGCCTGCGCGAAGAGGTCCATCGCGACCCAGTCCGGATGGCCGCTGCCGTCGGAGATGATCAGCACCTCGGACGGGCCGGCCACCATGTCGATGCCCACGGTGCCGAACACCCGGCGCTTGGCCTCGGCGACGAAGGCATTGCCGGGACCCACGATCTTGTCCACCTGAGGCAGCGTCTGCGTGCCGTAGGCCAGCGCCGCCACGGCCTGCGCGCCGCCGATCGTGAACACGCGGTCGACGCCGGTGATCGCAGCGGCGGCCAGCACAAGCGGGTTCTTCTCCCCGCCCGGCGTCGGCACGACCATGATCAGTTCCTTGACGCCGGCGACCTTGGCCGGAATCGCGTTCATCAGCACCGAGCTCGGGTAGGACGCGCGCCCGCCCGGCACGTACAGGCCGACGCGGTCGAGCGGCGTGACCTTCTGGCCCAGCCTCGTGCCGTCCGCCTCGGTGTAGGACCACGACTCGGCCGTCTGCCGTTCGTGATAGCGGCGCACGCGGTCGGCTGCCTCGCGCAGCGCCTCGCGCTGCTCGACGGACAGGCTGTCGAGCGCCGCCTGCAGTTCGGATCGCGGCAGTTCCAGCTGGGCCATGCCCGTCACGTCGAGCCGGTCGAAGCGACGGGTGTATTCGATCACCGCGGCGTCACCGGTGGCGCGCACGGCGGCGAGGATTTCGGTCACGGCATCGTTGATGCGCGCGTCGGCGCCGCCCTCGAAGGCGAGCAGCGCGTCGAGTTCGGCGAGAAAGCCCGGATCGCGGGCGTCCATGCGACGGATGATCATGCGGATTCCTTCTTGCCGATGGCGCCGGCGAAGGCGTCGAGCATCGGCTGGATGCGTTCGTGCTTGAGTTTCAGCGAAGCCTGATTGACGACCAGACGCGAGCTGATGTCGCGGATGTGCTCGACCTCGATGAGACCGTTGGCGCGCAGCGTGCCGCCCGTCGACACGAGGTCCACAATGGCGTCGGCCAGCCCGACCAGCGGCGCGAGCTCCATCGAGCCGTACAGCTTGATCAGGTCGACGTGGACGCCCTTCTCGGCGAAGTGCGCCTTGGCGCTCTCGATGTATTTGGTCGCGACGCGGATCCGGCCGCCCGGGCGCGAGGCGGCTTCGTAGTCGAAACCCTCGCGCACGGCCACGGACAGACGGCAGCACGCGATCCTCAGATCGAGCGGCTGGTACAGTCCCTCGCCGCCGTGCTCGAGCAGCACGTCCTTGCCGACGATGCCCAGATCGGCCGCGCCGTGCTGGACGTAGGTCGGCGCATCGGTCGCGCGCACGATCACCAGCCGCACGTCGGGACGGTTGGTGCCGATGATGAGCTTGCGCGAGCGCTCGGGGTTGTCGGCCGGCTCGATGCCGGCAGCGGCCAGCAGCGGCAGGGTCTCGTCAAAGATCCGCCCCTTGGACAGGGCGATGGTAATGCAGGACACGGAAGAAACCTCGGTGTTCGGTCAGGGCGGGATTGTAACCCGCCAACAGAAGTGTTAGCCTGCCGGCAATGGCTGAGCCGCGCGGGGCGCGTTTCGGCCTTTTTCCTTTTCACGACCCCCTTGTTCTGGAATGACGGACATGAAGCCCGAAATCATCGTTTCCTCGCACGACCTCGACCGACTCGAAGGCCTGCTTGCCTCGCCCGCCGCGCGCAACCGTGCGGACCTGAACGGTCTGCGCGAGGAGCTGGACCGGGCGGAGATCCGGGAACCGGCCGACATGCCGCCCGACGTCATCACGATGAACAGCCGCTTCCGCATCCGCGAGCTGCCCTCGGGCCGTGAGCGCGAGCTGACGCTGCTGTGGCCGGGCGACCGCAGCCAGGGCGATGCGGGCATCTCGGTCTTCACACCGGCCGGCAGCGCGCTGCTGGGCCTGTCCGTGGGCCAGATCATCGAATGGCCGACCGTGGACGGCCACGCCGTCCAGCTCGAGGTGCTGGAGGTCGTCTCGCACCCGACGGCGGAGACGGCCTGATCAGCTGACGCGGAACACGCGGGCGCCGAGAGCGCCCAGCTTCTCTTCCAGCCGCTCGTAGCCACGATCGAGGTGGTAGATGCGCTCGATCGTGGTCTCGTCCTCGGCCACCAGCCCGGCGATCACGAGACTGGCCGAGGCACGCAGGTCGGTCGCCATCACGGTCGCGCCCTGCAGCTTCTCGACCCCCCGCACGACGGCCGTGTTGCCGTCGATGGAGATGTCGGCGCCCAGGCGCTGCAACTCCACCGCGTGCATGAAGCGGTTCTCGAAGATGGTCTCGCGGATCACCGACGAGCCTTCCGCGACGGTATTGATGGCCATGAACTGCGCCTGCATGTCGGTCGGGAAGGCCGGGTACGGTGCCGTCCGCAGGTCCACGGCGCGCAGCCGGCGCGGCGCGCGCAGGCGGATCGCGTCGGCCTCGGTGGCGACCTCGCAGCCGGCCTCGACCAGCTTGTCGACGACCGCATCCAGATAGCTGGCAGAGGTCCGGATCAGCCGCCCCTCTCCCCCCGTGGCGGCGATGGCGCACAGATAGGTACCGGTTTCGATGCGGTCCGGCATCACGCGGTGCGTCGCGCCGTGCAGGCGCTCCACGCCCAGGATCTGGATCACGTCGGTGCCGGCGCCACGGATGCGCGCGCCCATCGCCGTCAGGCACTCGGCCAGATCGACGATCTCCGGTTCGCGCGCCGCGTTCTCGATGACGGTTTCCCCGTCGGCGAGCGTAGCCGCCATCATCAGGTTGGCGGTGCCGGTCACGGTGACCATGTCGGTCACCAGCCGCGCTCCGCGCAGGCGCCGCGCCACCGCGTGCACGTAACCGTGCTCCACGCTGACCTCCGCACCCATGGTCTGCAGGCCGCGGATGTGCTGGTCGACGGGCCGCGCACCGATCGCGCAGCCGCCCGGCAGCGACACCCGTGCCTCGCCGCAGCGCGCCACCAGCGGTCCCAGCGCGAGGATCGAGGCCCGCATGGTCTTGACCAGCTCATACGGTGCGAACGGCGACGTGATCGCCGAAGCGTCCAGCGTGACCGTGTCGCCGTCGCGCGCGTGGCGCACACCCATCGAGCCAAGCAGGCGCAGCAGCGTGTCGATGTCGTTCAAGCACGGCACGTTGGTCAGCACCAGCGGCTCACGTGTCAGCAAGGCTGCGCACAGGATCGGCAGCGCCGCGTTCTTGGCGCCGGAGATGGCCACCTCGCCGCTCAGGCGGCTACCGCCCTCGATGCGCAGTCTGTCCATCGTGCGGCTCAGTATCCCAGCGTGGAACGCACGACGGCCCAGCGCGCCGGCGTGTAGGTCTTGAGACCGAGAGCATGGATCTCGCCGCTGTCGATGCGGTCGCCCAGCGTGCTCTTGACCATGCGGTGCTGGTCGGGAAGCGAAATGCCTTCAAACATCGGGCTCACGACGATGGCGCTGAAATGCACACCGTCATCTCCCTTGACCTCGATGAATTCGCAATCGAGCCCTTCCGCGATGAGCCGTTCGATTTCCGATGCCTGAAACATCTTCTGCTGTTCCTCTGTTGCGTCTGTTGCGTTGTCAGTTGCGTAGTTTGTAGCCCCGCGCCAGCAGCGCGAGCGTCAGTACCGCCACCACCGCCAGGCACAGCGCGACCACCGCCAGGCTCAGCCACGGCGACACGTCCGACTGGCCGAAGAAGCCGTAACGGAAGCCGTCGATCATGAAGAAGAACGGATTGGCGTGCGAGACGTCCTGCCACAGCGGGGGCAGCGAATGGATGGAATAGAATACGCCGGAAAGCATCGTCAGCGGCATGATCAGGAAGTTCTGGAAGGCCGCGAGCTGGTCGAACTTGTCCGCGATGATGCCCGCGACCACGCCCAGCGAGCCCAGGATCGCCCCACCCGCGAGCGCGAACGTCAGCACCCAGGCAGGATGCGCCACCGGCAGGTCGACGAAGGGCACGGACACCAGCCATACGCCGGTACCGACGAACAGCCCGCGCAGGATGGCCGCGCCGACGTAGGCGCAGTAGAACTCCAGGTACGAGATCGGCGGCAGCAGCACGAACACGATGTTGCCGGTGATCTTGCTCTGGATCAGCGACGAGGACGTGTTCGCAAACGCGTTCTGCAGCAGCGACATCATCACCAGCCCCGGCACGAGGAAGGTCGTGTAGCCGACGTCACCGTACACCGTCACGTGCCGGTCGAGCACGTGCGAGAAGATCAGCAGGAACAGCACCGCGTTGAGCACCGGCGCCGCGACGGTCTGGAAGGCGACCTTCCAGAAACGCAGCACCTCCTTGTAGAGCAGCGTGCGGAAGCCGGTCCAGCTCGACGTGGCCGGCCGTGGACGCAGTTCAGGCACGGCTCATGACCTCCACGAAGACTTCCTCCAGATCCGGCTCGCCGAGGCGCAGTTCCTCGATGCCGGCGCCGGCCTCACGCAGCCGCGCGAGCAGGCGCTCGACATCCGCGTAGGTCTCGAAGCCGAAATCGATCCAGCCGTCGTCGCGCACGCAGCCGCCGAGCTCCGCCGCCACGGCCGCGTTCGCCAGCCGCACCGACAGCGTGTGCGTCGCGAAGCGTTCGAGCAGCGCGCGCGTGCGCTCCAGCGCCACCACGCGCCCGCCCTTGAGCATCGCGATGCGGCCGCACAGCGTCTCCGCTTCCTCGAGGTAGTGCGTGGTCAGCACGATGGTGTGGCCGTCCTGGTTGAGCTTGCGGATGAACTGCCACAGGCCCTGGCGCAGCTCCACGTCGACGCCGGCCGTGGGCTCGTCGAGCACGATCACGGGGGGGCGATGCACAAGCGCCTGCGCGACGAGCACGCGGCGCTTCATGCCGCCGGACAGCGCGCGCATGTTGGCATCGGCCTTGGAAAGCAGGTCGAGGTGGTCGAGTATCTCGTCGATCCAGTCGTCGTTCCGCGCGATGCCGAAATAGCCGGACTGGATGCGCAGCAGCTCGCGCACCGAGAAGAAGGGATCGAACACCAGCTCCTGCGGCACCACTCCGAGCTGGCGGCGTGCGTTGCGATAGTCGCGCACGACGTCGTGACCCATCACGGCCAGCCGGCCCGAGGTCGGCCGGACCAGCCCGGACAACGCCGAGATCAGCGTGGTCTTGCCGGCGCCGTTGGGACCGAGCAGGCCGAAGAACTCCCCTTGCCGAACTTCGAGGCTGACGCCACAAAGCGCCTGCAGGTCACCGTACTGCTTGGTGACCTGCTCGATGCTGATCGCGGGAACCGACATCAGATGCTCTCTGCGGCCTCTTCACGGGGCAGCAACTCATCCACGCCGTACAGTTGGGCGAGGCTGCGCAGCCCCGCCGGCAGGCCGCGCACGGCCAGCGATCCCCCGGCTTTCCGGCTGGCGCGCATCCAGTCGAACAGCAGCGCCAGCGCGGCGGAATCGCATTCGGTGACGCCAGAGAAATCGACCACGAAGCCGCCCTGCCCGGCCAGCGCACGACCGTCGGCCAGCCGCGCCGCGACCGTGTCCATGGTCAGCGCACCGTCGAGCCGGAGCATGCGTTCGCTCCTGTCGCTCACGACTTTCCGGGCGTCGATGCGGGCACCAGCGACTTGTCGCGCGACTCGAGCGCGCGGATCAGGCCGTCGATGCCGCCGTTGCGGATCTCCTGCGCGAAAGTGCCGCGGTAGTTGGTGACCAGGCTCACGCCGGCCACGACCACGTCGAACACCTTCCACTCGGAGCCGTTCTTTTCCATCATGTAATCGACCGGCACGGGCTGGCCGCCCGGCTGGCGGATCTCGGTCTGCACGCGCACGGAACGGTCCTCGGGACTCATGCGCAGCGGACGGAAGTCGACGGTCTGGTTGCGGTACTCGGTCAGTGCGTTGGAGTACGTGCGCACCAGCATGTCATAGAAGCCCTTGACCAGGCGGTCACGCTGCGCCTCGGTAGCGTCCCGCCAGTCACGGCCGACCGCGAGCATCGTCATGCGCCGCAGGTCGAAATGCGGCAGCACGATCTTCTCGATGCTCTCGATGGCGCGGCTGGCGTCGCCGGCGCGCAGCTTCTCGTCGGTGCGCAGCACCTGCAGCACCTCTTCCGTCAGCGCCTTGACCAGTGCGTCGGGCTTGTCGGTGGGCAGGGCCCAGGCCAGCGCCGAGGCGGCGCTCAGGCACAGGGCGGCAAGCAGGTTCTTCATCGCGTTCACCCCGCGGTTCATTGGTTGAGCGTACGGCCGTCTGCGCCCACGAACTCCATGCGGCCGATAGCTGCGAGGGCCATCGCGTCGGCGTAGGTCTCGTAGTTCGGCAGGTTGCGCGGGCGGCTCTCCTTGCGGTCGAAATCCTCGTACTCGACCGGCGGGTTGCCGTCATGCACCTTGTAGCGACGGTTCTGCAGATAGGCGTCACGCACGAAGGCGTACTTGTCGAGCTGACCTTCAAGCGCGCGATCCGTTCCCAGAAGTTCGGAGCGCGTGTGAATGGCGCGCACGGCCAGCACGGTGTTGCGGGTCGGCACGTGGTCGATCTGCGCGAGGCCGCTGCCGTAGAAGTCGACCGGCAGCACGGCGGCGTCACGCACGGTGCGCGGGCCGAGGAACGGCACGACGAAGTACGGACCTTCCTTCACACCCCACACGGCCAGCGTCTGGCCAAAGTCCTCGTCATGCTTCTCGAGACCCATCTCGCTCGCGACGTCGAAGATGCCCAGGATGCCGAAGGTCGAGTTGACCGCGAAGCGCATCAGGTCCGACATGCCCTCGCCGATCTTGCCCTGCAGCAGGTTGTTGAGGCCGACCCAGATGTCGCCGAGGTTGCTGAACACGTTGCCGATGCCGGTGCGCACCATCTGCGGCACCACCTTCTCGTAGGCCTTGGCGACCGGCTTGAGGACGGCCTTGTCGACGCCCTCGTTGAACTTGAACATCGCGCGGTTGTAGCCCTCGAGCGGATCGTCCGGGTTGCGCGGATTGGAGGCGCAGCCGGTCATCACCAGCATCACGGATGCCAGCAGGAGCACGAAGGCGCGGCTGAGGATTGAATTGGCCATGGTCGTCTTCTCAGATTGTTATTGTCCGGATGGTTTCTTCCCAGGTCAGTCCTTGTCCGCGGCGGCGCGGTCGAAGAGGAACTGTCCGATCAGCTTTTCCAGCACGATCGCCGACTGCGTGATCTGCAGCATGTCGCCGTTCTGGAGGTTTTCCACGTCACCACCGGGGTCGAGCCCGATGTACTGCTCGCCGAGCAGGCCCGAGGTCAGGATGGACGCGATGGTGTCACGCGGGAATTCGAATTCGCGCGCGATGCTCATCTCGACCACGGCACGATAGGAGTTGGTGTCGAAGCGGATGTCGTTGACGCGACCGACGACGACACCGGCACTCTTGACCGGTGCACGCACCTTGAGCCCGCCGATATTGTCGAACTGTCCGCGCACGGTGTAAGCGTCGGTCAGATCCACGCTGGAGACATTTCCCACGCGCAACGCAAGAAAGAACAGCGCACCGATGCCGACGAGAACGAAGATCCCGACCCAAATGTCGAGCGTGGTACGGCTCATGACGTCCCCCGGAACATGAAAGAAGTAAGTACGAAATCGAGTGCCAGAATGGCCAGCGCCGAACTCACCACGGTACGGGTGATGGCGCGAGAGATGCCCTCCGCCGTCGGGTGGCAGTCATAGCCCTCGAACACGGCGATCAGCGAAACCGCCACCCCGAACACGACGCTCTTGATGACGCCGTTCAGGATGTCGTAACGGAAATCGACCGCCGCCTGCATCTGCGACCAGAACGCGCCGGCGTCGACGCCGATGACGACCACGCCGATCAGCCAGCCGCCGAAGATGCCCATCGCGGTGAAGATCGCCGCCAGCAGCGGCATCGCGATCACTCCGCCCCAGAAGCGCGGCGCGGCCACGCGCGCGATCGGGTTGACGGCCATCATGTCCATGGCCTTGAGCTGCTCGGTGGTCTTCATCAGACCCACCTCGGCGGTCACGGCCGAACCGGCGCGGCTCGCGAACAGCAGGCCGGCGACCACCGGGCCCAGCTCGCGCGTCAGCGACAGCGCCACCAGCACGCCCAGCGCATCACCCGAGCCGAAGCGCTGCAGCGTCTCGTAGCCCTGCAGGCCGAGCACCAGGCCGACGAACAGGCCGGACACGACGATGATCAGCAGCGACAGCACGCCACTGAAGTAGATCTCGCGGATCGTCAGATGCACACGGCGCAGCGACTGCCCCGAATAGAGCAGGATCAGGCCCAGGAAGCGCGTGGCGAAGCCGAGCCGCCACACCCCTTCGGTGACCATGTTGCCGACACGGCGGAAGGCCGACAACCATACGTTCATGCCGCCCTCCCGTTCAGGATGCTGTCGCCGATCGGCGGCGCGGCCATGTGGAACGGCACCGGCCCGTCGGCCTCGGCGTGCACGAACTGGTGCACGAACGGGTCGCGCGACGCGCGGATCTCGTCCGGAGTGCCCTCGGCGACGATGCGCCCGTCAGACACGAAATACACGTAATCGACGATCTCGAGCGACTCGTGCACGTCGTGCGTGACCATCACGCTGCTCGCGCCGAGCGCGTCATTGAGGCGGCGGATGAGCTGGCCGATGATGCCCAGCGAGATCGGGTCGAGACCGGCGAAGGGCTCGTCGTACATGATCAGCATCGGATCGAGCGCGATCGCGCGCGCCAGCGCCACGCGGCGCGCCATGCCACCGGACAGCTCGGAGGGCTCCAGATGCGCGGCGCCACGCAGGCCGACGGCGTTGAGTTTCATCAGCACCAGTGACTCGATCAGCTCCGGCGGCAGGTCGGTGTGCTCACGCAGCGGGAAGGCCACGTTCTCGAACACCGACATGTCCGTGAACAGTGCGCCGAACTGGAACAGCATGCCCATGCGGCGGCGCAGCTCGTACATGCGGTCGCGGCCGATGCGGCCCATGTCCTCGCCGGCCACCGTCACCGTTCCCGACACCGCGCGAAGCTGGCCGCCGATCAGGCGCAGCAGTGTGGTCTTTCCACAACCGCTGCCGCCCATGATGGCCACCACCTTGCCGCGCGGGACGACAAGGTTCACGCCTTTCAGGATCTCGCGTTCACCATAGGCGAAACGCACGTCCTTCAGCTCGACGAGAGGGGTTTCGGAAACGCCGTTCAAGGCTTCTGCCTCTTGGTTTGCGCAAGGGTCGCAAATCTATCACAGAACCTGTTTCAATCCGTCTCTTCCACACAACAGAACGACCGGGACCGTGATCCCGCGCCGCTCCTGGATCCGGCCACGGAGGCCCATTCGCGCCATGTCAACGCGCGCGCTTTGCTATACTCGCCCACCCACATTCGACCGCAGCGGACGCCAGACCACATGAGCAGTGCAAGCGACATGGCAAAGCGCGTACTGCGCATCGAGGCCGACGCCGTCGCGGCGCTGATCGAGCGCATCGGCGCCGACTTCGAACGCGCCGTCGAGCTGATCCTGACGCGAAGCGGCCGCGTGCTCGTGACCGGCATCGGCAAGTCCGGCCACATCGGCCGCAAGATCGCCGCCACGCTCGCCAGCACCGGCACCCCCGCCTACTTCGTCCATGCCGCCGAGGCCGCCCACGGCGACCTCGGCATGATCACGTCGGAGGACGTCGTGATCGCGCTGTCGAACTCCGGCACCAGCGAGGAGGTGCTGACCATCGTTCCCCAGGTCAAGCGCCGCGGCGCCAGCCTGATCGCGATGACCGGCAATCCCGCGTCCGCGCTCGCGCGCCAGGCCGACGTGCATCTGGACGCCGGCGTCGCCGAGGAAGCCTGCCCGCTCAACCTCGCGCCCACCGCCAGCACCACCGCCGCGCTCGCGCTCGGCGACGCGCTGGCCGTCGCACTGCTCGACGCGCGCGGCTTCAGCGCCTCGGACTTCGCCAGCGCCCACCCCGGCGGCGCGCTGGGCCGGCGCCTGCTGACCCTGGTCCGCGACGTCATGCGCTCGGGCGAGGCGCTGCCCATCGTCCACGCCCAAACGCCCATCCCCCAGGCGCTCGAAGAAATGTCGCGCAAGGGCATGGGCATGACCATCGTGGTCGACGAAAGCAGGCGTCCAGTGGGCATTTTCACCGAC
>Ga0182792_1000336_pt1 | contig 45892 bp, 35 predicted proteins | sample Passage237B_FD_130497 | JGI IMG/M metagenome (GOLD analysis project Ga0182792, IMG submission 130497) | Cellulose adapted compost microbial communities from Newby Island Compost Facility, Milpitas, CA, USA - Passage2 37B (version 2) (version 2) ...
AACCTTTTTAAACAGTCGATGCCAAATACGAAACAGACCGGGATTTGGACGGTCATTACATCTTCTTCTGTCGGTACACTCATTGAGTGGTACGACTTCTATATTTTCGGGAGCCTTGCCACCATTTTGTCCATCCAGTTTTTTCCCCAGGATAATCCTACCATTGCATTTCTCAATACGCTGCTGACATTCGCTGCCGGATTTATTGTGAGGCCTTTCGGTGCCCTGGTCTTCGGACGCCTGGGTGATATCGTAGGAAGGAAGTATACCTTTCTGGTGACACTGATTCTGATGGGTGGTTCTACCTTTCTGATCGGCTTGATTCCCAGCTATGAGAAAATCGGTTACGCGGCCCCGGCTCTGGTACTGTTCCTGCGTTTGGTGCAGGGGCTGGCCCTCGGTGGAGAATACGGCGGTGCAGCCACCTATGTAGCCGAACACTCGCCTGCAGGGAAGCGGGGTTTTTATACCTCCTGGATTCAGACTACCGCCACGCTGGGACTTTTCCTTTCCCTGATCATCATTCTCGTGACCCGAACTTCCATAGGGGAGGAGGCATTCCGCAACTGGGGCTGGAGAATTCCATTCCTCGTTTCGGCAGCTCTCGTCGGGGTGTCGATTTACATCCGTTTCAAAATGGCTGAATCCCCGGCTTTTGCCAAGCTGAAAAAAGAAGGGAAAACTTCGGCCAATCCTTTGAAAGAATCATTTGGACGGAAGGAGAACCTGAAGATGGTGCTGCTGGCACTCTTTGGCGCAACCATGGGCCAGGGGGTGATCTGGTACACCGGTCAGTTTTATGCCATGTCGTTTATCCAGAAGACCTGTAATATTGATCAGGTCCAGGTCAACTATATCATTGTGGCGGCCCTGTTGCTGGGAACTCCGTTCTTCATACTTTTCGGCTGGCTCTCAGACAAGATCGGCCGTAAATGGATCATGCTGCTGGGGATGCTGCTCGGCGTGATTCTGTACCGACCCATATATACAGCGATGTATAACCTGGCAGACCTGAAGCAGAAAACCGAAATGACCGATCTCTTCAAGATCGAACGCCATATGGAGCCCTGGGATGAAGATCCTTCCAAACAGCTTCTGACCATTACGTCGACCCGGATTTTCGCGGACGGAACGCAGGAGAAGGAAGTCAGGAGTGAACTGGACGGGCAACCGCATGGCCCGGTTATTAAAGGTACCCTGCTCGACGATTCGGCATTCTGGAAAATGATCATGCTGATTTTCGTGCAGGTGGTTTTTGTAACTATGGTATATGGTCCAATAGCGGCCTTCCTCGTGGAGCTTTTCCCGACCCGGATCCGCTATACCTCCATGTCACTGCCTTACCATGTGGGGAACGGGATCTTCGGGGGGCTTACCCCAGCCATCGCCACCCGTTTCTTCGAGGATTCCAAATCGGCAGCCAATCCTTCAGGGGACCCGCTAGCTGGCCTGACCTATGTGATCCTCGTGGCAGCCGTATGTTTTATCATCGGAACCATTTATCTGAAAAACTCTTACCAGTCGCATGAAAATTAGGTATACCCGAATCGTCAGGGTGTATTTTTTGAAACAGGTTATGAAATAAGATCGAAAATGAAAGCATTTCAAAAATTGTTAGGCGTAGTCTGGATGATACTGAGTGTCTTCGTCGCCTATTATATACTATCTACTTCCATAGCTGAAATCAGTGCTGGTGTACCGGAGGATGCTTCGATATTCTGGCCAATTATCATATTTATTTTCCTGCCTATATTGGTCGGATTAGCATTATTCGGGTATTACTCCATTAAAGGGGAGTATGAGTAAGCATTCATTCGTTAGTGTGTGAGTCAAGTAACAAACAAATAATTGAGTAATGAGAATTTCTAGTTACGAGGAGTATCAGGAGAAATACAAGCAGAGTGTAGAAGACCCTGAGGGTTTCTGGGCAGAAGTAGCGCAACAATTTCAGTGGAAAAAGCCATGGAAGAGGGTATTGGACTGGAACTTCACCGAACCGAATGTCAAGTGGTTCGAAGGGGGGAAAATGAATATAACTGAAAACGCACTTGACCGTCATCTGGCTGAGAGGGGAAGTCAGCCTGCAATCATCTGGGAACCCAATGATCCTGAAGATGATTCGGTGGTCTTAACTTATCAGGTACTGTATGACCGGGTATGCCGTCTGGCCAATGTGCTGAAAAAATACGGGATCAAAAAAGGGGACCGGGTGTGTATCTATCTTCCCATGGTGCCCGAACTGGCTATCGCGGTGCTTGCCTGCGCCCGAATAGGGGCCATCCATTCGGTGGTATTCGGTGGTTTCTCCGCCAAATCGATCGCCGACCGTATCAACGATGCGAACTGTAAAATGGTGATCACATCCGACGGTGCCTACCGCGGCTCCAAGGTGATCCCGATGAAAGAAACTGTTGACCATGCCATCGAATCTTGCCCCAGCGTGGAACGGGTTCTGGTACTGACCCGTACCCGTACTCCCGTATCCATGATCAAGGGCCGCGACCTATGGTGGGATGATGAAGTGAAATATGTAGAGGCCAAGTGTCCGGCCGAAGAAATGGATGCAGAGGACGTCCTCTTCATTCTTTATACTTCCGGATCAACCGGTAAACCCAAGGGGGTAGTTCATACCTGCGGTGGCTATATGGTTTATTCAACCTATACCTTTGCCAATGTATTCCAGTATGAACCCGGTGAAATCCACTTCTGTACGGCGGATATCGGCTGGATTACCGGACATAGCTATATTGTTTACGGACCGCTGTGCTACGGCGCAACCACCCTGATGTTCGAAGGGGTTCCTACCTATCCGGACGCGTCCCGACTCTGGCAGATCGTCGATAAGCATCAGGTAAACATTCTCTATACCGCTCCTACAGCGATCCGCTCACTGATGAGTTTCGGACTTCACTTCATCAAGGATCACGACCTGAGCTCGCTCAAAAAACTGGGATCGGTGGGCGAACCGATCAATGAAGAAGCATGGAACTGGTTCAAGACCTACATTGGCAAGGGCAAATGCCCGATCGTCGATACGTGGTGGCAAACCGAAACCGGCGGTATCCTGATTTCCAACCTGGCGGGGGTTACGCCTGAAAAGGCTACCTATGCGACGTTACCGCTGCCCGGTGTCCAGCCTGTACTGGTGGACGAAAACGGCAACGAGCTCGAGGGCAATGATGTGTCGGGTAACCTCTGTATCAAATTCCCGTGGCCGGGCATCATCCGGACTACCTACGGAGATCATGAGCGCTGCAGACAAACCTATTTCTCGACATATCCGGGTAAATACTTTACCGGCGATGGCTGTTTGAGAGATGAAAATGGGTTCTACCGGATCACCGGTCGTGTAGACGATGTATTGAACGTTTCAGGACACCGTATCGGAACGGCTGAGCTCGAAAATGCCATCAACATGCACCTCGGGGTGGTGGAATCGGCCATTGTGGGCTATCCGCACGATATCAAGGGGCAGGGAATTTACGCCTTTGTAATCACTGAGGAAAAGCCGAAGGATCCTGAAATGCTCAGAAAAGACATTACAGCTACCGTCGCGCAGGTGATCGGGCCGATCGCCAAACCCGATAAGATTCAGTTTGTATCGGGTCTGCCTAAAACACGCTCTGGTAAAATCATGCGCCGTATCCTCCGCAAGATCGCCGAGGGCGACCTCTCGAATCTGGGCGACACCTCAACGCTGCTCGATCCGGCCATCGTCGACGAAATCAGAGAAGGTGCCATCTAAAAACACGAATACCATGAAGCTCCGGAATTTGATCTGCCTCAGTGTATTGACTTTCACAAGTATCCTGGGGAAGGCACAGAATCCGGAGCCTCTTTTTTCATTTGGGGAAGTAATTCCTCTTCAAAACAGCCTGGGTATGCCCGGTGGTGGAGAACCTGTACCAATCCGCTGGTTCGACGTCAATACCGGTAAAGACACCTGGGAACACCGCGATAGTATTCTGGTTTGCAAAGGGCTTCCCATCGGGGTGGTACGCAGCGAATTTCCCTACGAGAATTTCATTCTTCACGTTGAATGGCGCCATATGGAGCCTGGCGGTAATTCCGGAATGTTTATGTGGAGTAAAGCCGTTCCCGGGCCAAACCGCCTGCCCGATGGCGTGGAAGTACAGATGCTGGAACTCGATTGGGTAAAACTTAATACGCGAAACGGTGTCGAGCCTCCCATTGCCTATGTCCATGGGGAACTTTTTGGCGTCGGCGGCGTCAAAACCATTCCTGACAATCCCCGGGGAGAGCGGAGCAAATCGATTGAAAACCGTTGTAAGGGCAGGGGAGAATGGAACACCTACGATGTGGTCTGCGTCGACGGAACCATCAAACTTTCGGTAAACGGCAAGTTCGTTAACGGAATTTCCCAATCCACCCAGCGGAAAGGATTTATGTGTCTCGAATCAGAGGGTGCCGAGATTCATTTTCGCAATCTCAAAGTGATAGAATTGCCTTCGGGATTCGGTCAGTTTGAGGTTAAATAGCTTAACGGATCTCGAATTTTCTTCGGTAATAGTTCTCGTAATCTCTTCCTTTGCCTTTGGGCCTTACCAGCAAATTGGCACTCAGGGCGGCCATACCCCCGACAATACCACCAATAACTCCCGTCAGCAGGATCAGCAGGATTGCGTTGCCATCCAATGGAAGCAGCCCGGCAACCCGCTGCGAAAGGATCGATTCGTTAGCCCGGTCTATCCAGAAGGCATAGAAGCCCCACGCACCGAAAATTCCGAGAAATCCTGCCAGAAAAGCAGAAATACCCGACTGCTGGAAAAACAGGGAAATAGCAAAGGCAGCAATGGCGATGGACCACCAGGGCAGGAACCTCCCCAGCACCAGGGATAGAATGGCCGTAAAAATGATTGCTATCAGTGTCTTCATAAGATCTATTCGTGTTCGTCGGTTATTCAGCAGGGGATAGGGTGATCTTCCATTTGATTCGTTCATGGGTGACATCCCCAGGTTTCATCACCAGCAGTTTATACATTTCTCCCCTTACCCAGCTGTCGATAAAGTTGTCATAATACGGGCTGCCCGGGTTGCCGCTCTGACCTGCAGGGTAGACCCCATAGGCTTCCGTTTCCTCTGTAAGATGAACAATCATCCGCCAGCTGGGGCCATGACTGACTGTCACGGCGTTAATGATATTGCCATACCCACCCACCGGCAGTCCCCGACGTGCAAAGGATGGTACCGAATTTTTCAGCAGGTGAAAAATGGAGGGGTTCTTGTATTTAGCCCATTCCAGCCGCCCGTTTTTTTCGGCTTCGAGTAAGGTCGGCACCGCTTTCTCGAGCGCAATTGCCAACACATCCCGAATTCCCTCCCGTTTTGGTGTAGTAACATCGTCATAGAATACAGATGCGGTGTCTTTCAGCAGAAGTTCTGTCAGAACCTGTTCGTCGGGCGCGGGAGCCTGGGGAGTTATCCGGGCCAGTTCGTCATTCCAGACGGTGGTTTTCAGGCTGTCCATCCATACCTGATAGACGGTTTGCCCCCTGGAATCGGGTCCCGATTGCCCGTCCCAGTTTTTCAGTAGTTCCCGGAATCGTTTGGCATCCTCCGACAGAGAGGCCTGTTCCGTAAATTTCAGAAACAAGGGCTGCAATGCGCGGCCGGTCACGTTGTCGTAGTCGCTCAGCAGTTTCTGCATATCTTCCACGCCAATCTGAGACATCTTTTCCAGCTTCTGTTCAATCGAGATGCCTCGCGGAGTGATGTAAAATCCGGGGATGAAATAGGGGTAAGTGTCATCTACGGGTCTTTGATTGGCGCTCTGGAGAAAGCCCCGGGACGGGTTAAGAATGTGCGGATTCTCATTCTGTGGGATAAAACCCTGCCAGCGGTAGCTGTCGTCGGTTCCAGGCATGACAAACAGGCCCTGTTTAGGCCAGCGGGCCGGGAATCTGCCCTGTTGCCAGATGGCGATATCGCCCGTTTTGGAGGCGAAGACGAAATTCTGACCCGGACAGGTAAAATGACTGATTGCTTCTACGTATTCGCGGTAGTTTTTGGCCCGGTTGAGTTTGTAGAATGTCAGGCCTTCGTTCGAGGGGTCGTGGGCAGTCCAGCGGACCGCCAGGTTTTCATGCTGGGTAGTACCGTTGGGAAATGACGATTCATACATCACGGGGCCGAAAACGGTGTAGGCTACGGTATCCACGACAGGGGCGGCACCCTTGACTTTGATTTCCTCGATACGCAGCTGAGTGGGGGTCCACTCCCCCTTGTACCAGTAGGCGTCTTTTTTGTGGTCTTTAAACCGGATTTCGTAATAATCCTTCACATCGCGCTGGGCATTGGTAATTCCCCAGGCTATGTGGTCATTGAAACCGATGATCACATAAGGACTGCCAGGCAGACTTACGCCGTAGGTTGAACCGGTAGGGTCTGTCAGCTGCAGTTCGTACCAAATCGATGGCAGGGAAAGCTCCAGATGCGGGTCGTTGCTCAGAATGGGGGCACCGCTTTTCGTCTTGCTACCCGCTACCACCCAGTTATTGCTTCCGTTATTCGGATTTGGTCGGTCAGTTTCTTGAAAGGCCACAGTTTTCCGGCTATTGAAATACAGCGTGTCGGCCGACGCAGGTATGACCGGTTTAACGGCCGGTGGGGCAAAGGGAGTCCCTTTCGGGACGATAGGTCTCAGGGAATCGGGAACAATCTGGTAGAGGCGGCTGAACTCCTCAGGGGTAAAGATAGCCCTGGCATTGGTATATCCCAGATCCCTTTCGGTTCCACCGGTCAGCATCTTGGCCATCATCTTCAGCAGAAGGGCTGTCCGCAGGTTACTCCAGGGTTCGGGTGCTATGTTGAGCAGTTTATATTCTACCGGCCATTCTTCGGGTTTAAGCGATGTCACATAGGCGTTGACGCCCCGGGTGTAGGCATCGTAAACCCGTTTTGTCAGAGGATCCTTTTCCATTTCTTCCAGCGCCCTTTCTGCGGCATAAACCATACCCAGACGACGTTGGGAACGGTCGAATTCGACAGCCGCTGGCCCGGCAATCTCCGAAACCCTTCCGGCAGCAGCCCGGGTTTGGAGGTCCATCTGGAAATACCGGAACTTCGCATGGATGTAACCCTGCGCTGCGTACAGGTCTTCGTCGTTTTCCGCAAAAATGTGCGGTACAAGGCGGTCATCTAGGTAAATTTCGACCTTCCCCTTCAGCTGAGGGATTGCCAGCGTGTCATTAAAATCATGGTTGACCGGCTCGGCATTCTGCCAGAATCCATGCTGGGGACTCAGAAACGATCCCAGAGCCATAGGGACTTTCTCACCGATAGGGTTATCAAGTACGAAAATCAGCCCCAGCGTAATCAGGGTGCTGATCAGAAACGGAACAATACGCATGTCTCTCTCCTGAAGTAAATCAGCGTGTTTTTACCAAAAGCCTTATCTTACAGTTAACCCGGTTTCGGACACGCTCAGGAAGGTGTGAACTGAACCGAAACGACTTTCCAGGCTCCGCCCTGCTTAATCACCACCAAAGTATACGCTAGCCGGTTGCGGAAAGACTGACCTTCGATGGTTCCCTTGACGTCCCAGACGCCCGTACAGATACCTGTGTCCTGAAAATTACGGGTATAATGACTGTAAATATTTCCGGATTCTATGACTACATAACCCCCCGAAATGCCTTCCAGTAGAGTGGATGAATCGACCGTCTGACCGTCGAAACTGACCAGTCGAAAGTCAGTTCCCAGAAGCCCGGCCATTTTGGAAGAATTTCCTTCCGTAAGGGCGGTCAGAAACTCACGGCCGGCAGTTCCGGCATCGGCAGGAGAGGTTTGGGTATACGCTTTTCCAAACGCCAGAAGGCAGCAGATAAACAGGACGAATCTGATTTTCATTTATAAAAAAGGTCGGTTTTAGCTTAGCTATTAATTAATCGGTAACTTCAAATGTATCAAATCTTTTTAACATTGGGATACTTTCGGGAGGCGAATATCAACGGTTACCAGAACCCGCGTACGATAAAAATCTAACGGAATCCCAAAATATCTTTTAACCGATTCAGTTTTCTTATGTGTAAAGAATCAGAATGAATATGACTACTCGATTTTCCTCCCTTTTTCCCTCGGTAACTGAGCATTTTGTATTGACACGGGTTAAGTTGCTGCCCGGAATTCTGATCATCCTGCTGACGGCCTGGAGCTGCTCTGACCGAAAGGAAGTGAGGGTAATCGGGAAGAATTTTTCGGAAGAAGTCACCAGTCTCCAGAATCTGGTGTTCACCTTCAATCAGCATTTATGGCCTGAAAACAGGCTGGAGGAATGGGATTCCACCCGATATATAACTTTTGAACCCACGATTTCGGGCAAGTTCCGATGGACGGCCTCAAATGAACTGGTGTTTTCCCCGTCTGTCCCCCTGGCTCCGGCCACTGTTTACAAGGCGAAATTGAATGAAGCATTGCTGACGCATACCAGCAGGGAGAAGAAATTCAGAGTAAGTGCCGAGACCCTCGTATTCCATACACCGTTCCTTACCGTTGAAAAAGCAAGGAGCTGGTGGGAAGTTGCAGCCGAAAGTGGCAGACCGGAGCCCCGTATCCGGATCCGTTTCAACTACCCTGTGGTAACGGGAGGGCTGAGAGATAAACTGAAAATTCTGGACGGGGACAGGGAAATCGACTACCGTTTTCTGCCAGGTGAGGAGAGCCAGTCGATTACGCTGGCGCTGGGGGCGGGGTTCACTGCCGATACTGACAGGGATCTGAAACTGCTACTTAAGGAGGGCATAAAGATAGAAAACGGCCGTTATACCACCGACAAAGACATTCAGCAAACGGTAACGGTTCCAGCGTCTGTTCGGTTGACAGTCCTGGATGTAACGTCGGATTTTTACAATAACAAAGGGCGCATGCTGGTTCATACCTCCCAGGACCTGGTTCCAGAGCTGATTGCCGGCAGTCTCAAAATCTTTCCGCAGATTCCCTTCAGGGTTAGTCGCGAAGAGGGTGGTTTCAGTGTGCAGGCCGATTTTCTGGAAAGTGAGACTTATGTATTGACGATCGGAAAATCGCTGAAAGGGGTATTGGGACAAACGCTCGTTGAGGAGGTATCACAGGATTTCTACTTCGGGAGAATGCCGGAATCCATCCAGTTTTTATCCAGCCGTTCGGTCTATCTGAGCGCAAGGGGAAATCGCAACATAGGTGTTCGGATTACCAATGTTCCTACCGTTAACGTGCAGATTTCCAGGATTTACGAGAATAATATCCTGCATTTTCTGAACAACCGCCGCTATGAGAACTATACCGAAGTGGGTGGCGTCTGGGGGCCGGACGGCACTTACCAGTATTCAGAAGATTATGGCAATCAATATACCGATGTACTGGTAAGCAAAAAGGTCCAGACTACCGATTTGCCCGGCAACGGACCGGAGAAAGCGCTCAACCTGGCCATCCCCGAACAATACGGTCAGCTGCGCAAAGGGGTATATCTGGTCTCAGTTGCCTCCACCGATGCCATGTATCTGGCAGCACATAAACTCGTGGCTGTTTCTGACATCGGGCTGATAGTAAAGCAGGGCAGGGATGAGGTGTGGGTCATGGCGAATTCCATTCACGACGCCAAACCGCTCAAAAACGTGGACATTACCCTCATCAGCTCCAACAACCAGAAAATGCACAGCATGAAGACTGGTTCAGACGGAGTAGCCCGCGTGTCAGGATTGTCGGAAACAGCACCCGGTTTCCGGCTGGCCATGGTCACGGCCAGTCTGGAGGAAGACTTCAATTTCCTGACTATCCGGGATGCTGCCGTGGAAACATCCCGCTTTGAAGTGGAAGGTGCCCGTAAAAATACGACCGGAGTGCAGGCTTACCTCTACGGGGAAAGGGATGTCTACCGGCCGGGGGAAACCCTGAATTTTGTATCCGTGGTGAGGTCGGATGACTGGAAAACCATGGCAGCGTATCCTGTCAAACTTCGCCTGGTGACCCCCAATGGACAGACCTACGGTTCCTGGCTGAAAGATACCGATGCACAGGGGGCCGCCGCTGTCTCGGTGAAGGTGGCGGAAGCATCCCTGACCGGCCGGTATACCATGGAATTATATAATGTAAATGACGTGCTGCTCGGGAGCACGTCCGTAAATGTGGAAGAGTTCATCCCCGATCGCATAAAAGTTGAGCTGAAGGGCGGTAAAAACAGGTATAATCTGGGTGAAAAGGTAAGTGTTACCGCACTGGCCACGAATCTTTTTGGACCTCCTGCCGCTAACCGGAATTTCGAAATGGATTTTCAGCTCCGTCGGAAGCCCTTTGCTGCACCGGATTATCCGGGCTACAGTTTTGAAATCCCGGCCGATGTCAAATTTGAAAACATGAAGAAACAGGGCAGTACCGACCCTCAGGGAAAGGCATTGGGCGAATTTCTGGTTTCAGGTAACTACAGTGACATTGGGGTACTCGACGGGAAAGTGTACGTGACGGTATTTGATGAAAACGGACGCCCCGTCAACCGGCTTCATTCCTTTGAAGTAGCTACGCAACCGGTGATGTATGGTATCGGTATGGCTGACCGCTACGTCGGAGTTAATGCTCCCGTTCGTATCAATCTTTTGGCGCTGGATCCGGCAGGGAAAATCAAGGCGGGAGAACGAGCGCTGGCAGAAGTGGTGAGGGTTACCTATCAAACGGTCATTGAAAAGAAATACGACCGTATGCAATATACCTCCAAACGCAAGGACGAACTGGTATATCAGCAGAACATTAGCCTTTCCGACGGTAAGGGAGGATTTCAGTACACTCCTGCCGTTTCCGGAGAATATGAAATAAGGGTACGCCGTCCCGGATCCGAACGGTATACCGTGCAGAATTTCTACGCCTATGGTTACGGGTATACTCAGTACTCTTCCTTTGAGGTGAGCAGTGAGGGAAGAGTGCTCATTGAAACGGACAAGGACAAATACAAACCCGGAGACAAGGCCAGGGTGCTGTTTAAAACGCCTTTTGACGGGCAACTCCTGGTGACGGTGGAACAGGACGCCGTAAAATACCATCAGATTCTGACTACCCGTAATAAGGCTGCTGAGGCAACGCTGAGTATTACGAAAGATCACCTGCCCAATATCTATATTTCAGCAACGCTGATCAGGCCTATGGACGATGAACAGATCCCGCTGACAGTGGCCCATGGCTTCGAACCCCTCATTGTGGAAGCCCCCGATCGTCAGCTCGATGTGCAGATTACCGCCCATAAAGCAGTGAGGTCCAAATCCAAACAACGAATTCGGGTTAAAACCAAACCAAACAGCTCCGTTACTCTTGCGGCGGTAGATGAAGGGATCCTGCAAATCCGCAATTTTACAACCCCCGATATCTACGGCTTCTTTTATCGCAAGCGGGCACTGGAGGTGCAGTCAGCCGATCTGTATGCCTGGCTTTTCCCGGAACTGGATTATGGAAAACGGTCGAGCAGCGGGGGGGACGGGTTGAACCTGGAGCGCAGAATCAATCCGCTTGGCAATGGAAACCGGGAGCTTGTACGGTTCTGGAGCGGGCTGTTGAAAGCGAACGGAAATGGAGAAGCCGAATTTGAGATCGACATTCCGCAATTCAGCGGATCACTTCGGGTGATGGCCGTTGCCTTCCATGACCATGCCTTCGGATCAGCCTCAACACAAATGACAGTTTCCGATCCGCTGGTGATCAGCGCAGGAGTTCCGCGCTTTGCCAGTCCGGGTGATGAAATCGACATTCCGGTTACGCTTACCAATACGGGAAAGGAAAATACGAATTCGGCGGTTTCGGTTTCGGTCGAGGGGCCGATTTCGGTCAGTGGTCAGAACGAGCAACAGCTCCGCCTCGAAAAGGAACAGGAATTGCAGGTTAAGATAGGGCTGAAGGCGTCGGATGCCGTAGGTACTGCCAAGGTCAAGATCAGGGCAAAGGCATTCGGTGAAACTTTTATCCAGGAATACAGTTTTACGGTACGACCGGCTTCACCTTTGCTGAAAGTGGCCGGATCGGGTGTGATCACCGGGGGCCAAACGAAAAATCTCTCGCTCAGTCATGGGTTTATGCCTGCAACGGCCGAAGCACAGCTGATCCTGAGTCGCTCACCCCTGGTGGAAAGTGGTGGTAAGGCATTGTCTACCCTGTTGGGTTACCCACACGGATGTTTGGAGCAAACCATTTCGAAGGCCTTTCCTCAACTTTATTTTGAAGATTTGAGTAAGACGTTGCTGGCGCGAAATGTCGCCATCACCCGGGGTGCAAGTGAATTAAACCCCGTCTATAATGTTCAGCAGGCTATCCGGAAAGCCGAATCCCAGCAGCTGTTCAATGGGGGATTTGCGATGTGGCCGGGGAGTGTCCGGGACGACTGGTGGGTTTCAGCCTATGCACTGCATTTCCTGGACGAAGCACGCAGGGCCGGGTTCGAAGTCAATCCCAACATTTACCATGCCGCAATTACCTATCTTTCCAATAAAACGGGTCGAAAAGATACCGAGCCTGCCACTGTCAGCACTGCTGAAGGCAGTAAAACGACCGTGGAAATCGCCTCCATGGAAGCCCTTTATTCACTCTATGTTCTGGCTTCGGTGGGCAACCCCAACAGGGCGATGATGAACTATTACAAGCAGCACCAGGAGTTACTTACGAATGAAACCCGATACCTACTTGCGGGGGCTTACCACTATATCGGAGATCCGGCGAGTTATAATGCCCTCCTGCCTAAAACCTTTGAGGCCGACGAAAGGATCTATCGTTTGGGTTACTTTAGTCCGCTCAGCAGTTTGGGGCTTATCCTGAACATGCTTGTGGATACCGACCCACAGCATCCGCAGATTCCGGTCCTCGCAAGACAGCTGTCCGGGTCGGTGGCATCCCGAAATTCACTAAACACCCAGGAGTCGGTGTTTGCCGTGCTCGCCCTCGGGAAGATCGCGAAGGCGACCTCAGGATCTTCTGTAACCGGTACGGTTATGGCAGGAGGAAAGGAAATCGGTCGATTCGACGGGGAGAAGGAATTACTCCTGACCGATAAGCTCCTGAACGGGCCGGTGAGCATTAATACACAGGGAGAAGGAAAACTGTATTGGTTCTCGGAAGTGTCGGGGGTAAACGCCGGGGGCGAATATACCGAAGAAGATGATGGGCTGAGGGTGCGAAGAACCTATCTGGATGTTCAGGGGAAACCGGTTGGCGAATTCCGTCAGAATGATCTGATCGTTGTAAAAATCACCTTGTCCTCCACACGTCAGGTGGATGTGCCCAATGTGGTCATAACCGATCTTCTGCCTGCAGGGTTTGAGGTCGAAAATCCCCGGCTGACGGCCTCACGGGAAATGCCCTGGATTAAAAATGCCTCCGCGCCGGAGTATTTTGACATCAGGGATGACCGGATCCATTATTTCGTAACCGCTACGCCCGTTGAGCAAACCTACTATTACCAGGTAAGGGTGACCTCGGTAGGGAACTTTACGGTGGGGCCGGTGTCAGCCGATGCCATGTACCAGATGCATCTGAAGAGCTACTCGGGAGGCCGTAAGATCAGGGTACGTTGATGGGAACGCGCACTTCCTTAGGGCAGACGGGCTTCATTCAGGTCAATGCCGAGAAGGGAAAGGGATAGCTGGTTCAGTGCTTCGAATTCACCCTCGAAATGTGCCGTCACCTGTTTGTAGACGAGTTTTTCGCCTGGTTTAAGGGGCAGGGCAGGGGAAGATGACTCGAGTTCGTAGAAGGGGCCCATCTGAGTTCCGTCTTCCAGTGGACCATCGTTGTAGGCATTTACCGCATCTCCCTGGTATGGATTCTGCTGCAGTTCCCATTTGGAATTTACATAGTCGGCCTGTGGATGTACTTCAAAAAGGATGAAGGTCAGTATGTTGCGTCCGAAATCGAAACTTCCGGCGACCGGTTTTGCGATCTGTGGGGATAATCCAAGCTTGCTGCGTTTGTTTCCGTCACAGCGGAAGAGCAGGACACTGTCTTTCCGGACCAACCTTTCCGCAGGAATACGGCCAAAGTAGTCATCTGTAATATGAGCATTTGCATCCGGCAGATTGCGGATTGGTATAATGGCCACCGTTTCAGGTGAAGGATTAAACATACCCAGCAGCCATACCGACAGCAGACCCGTTTCCCGTTTCCAGGGCTGTTGCCCCGCATTGGCGACCGTGTTCTCCGTTTCGTAGGCGACCCATTTCAACGTTTCCGAAAGGTTGGAGCCCAGACGTGACTTCAGTATATCAGGCGTAAGCAGACGGATAGCCCGGTATATGTCGAGGTCAAATCTAAAACCCTGATAGTTTTCCAGCGAAGTACGATAGCGGTAAATAACTTCCCTTGAGCTTGTAGACACTGCCTGATACCCGATTGTATCGATGAAAGCTGGTACCTGCCAGTTTTTGAATTCGAAAGAATCCCCTTTGCGGAAATAAAAGGAATACTGGCCTCCTTCCGGACCGATCCAGAACCGTTCTTCGCCACCGGTAGGATTGAACTGCGGTAACTTTTGTCCCGATCCGATAAGGTCGTAGTTGATCCAGCCCAGACTGGCCCCCCTGTCCCCACCGGCAGTACTGGTCATCACACGACCCTGCAGGTCACCGCTAACCAGTACGCTCGCTCCGTCACCATCACGCAATTCGGTTATATCCGACAGATGCCGGTTCAGGAATTCACGGTCATAGCCATAGCTGCCCAGGTGAAAAACTTCACTGTTTTCGTTGGTTTTGGGGGAACATGCAACCAGCAGACCGGCTACCACGGGCAGCCAGGGGGCTATACGGGGAAATGTGATGCTTACGGAGTTGAAAATCATGGGGATAAGGGATCTTGCTTTGGGTCAGGGTTTGAGAATTTTTCTTCTTTAAGTCGTGTCTACGATAGGTTTACTTAACATCTAAATCTTTTTTTTGATGGATTAAGCGGGGGGAACTGAAAATTTTTGGGGGTAAACTGTTGACAGGGAAAAAAAATTTTTTGGCACCTTTGCAACCCTTTTCGGATTTCGGAGTCTTTAGTATGTAATTCAAAAGTACCTGCCGAATAATAATACAGAAGAAAAACAAGGTACTATGTATTGCACAATACTGAAGTTTTGTGATATATTTGTAAACGAGATTAACCGGAGAAGATTAGACAACCATTAACCAACCAGAATTGAGATGAAAGCGGTTAAAATTTTTGCATTATTGCTGATACTGGGTCTTTCCCAGGCGGGTGCAACCGGCTTTGCCCATAACATGAACAAGGCACAGCAATTGCTGAAAGGCAAGAAAGAGGTTGTAAACAGTTGCGATACAGAAAAACCGAAAGCTGAATCGGAAAAAGGTGAATCCAGGAAGGTAGCTTCTGTAGACAAGGAGGCTCAGGGAGGAAACTCTATTTCGGAAAACGTGATCGGAACTTTGGTTCACTGGATGTCTCATGCGCTGGTAACCTACGCCAAAGCGAGGTTCTAACGCTTCCACTCCGGTTTCCATTTAATCTTCCTGCGATAATCCCTGGTCTTAAAGTGAAACAGGGAAACCCCCAGATAGCCGTAAGTCGCTTTCGTCTCACCCAATCCCAACAAAGCCGCCACATTACTGAAACCTAAGTGTACCGGACCTACCCGTCCGGTCACCCCGATGGTTGGCTTTTTCTTCCCCTCAAAAAAAGTTACCGGAAACGAGTAATCCGATTCTTCATATTCCCAGCGGGGTGCTACCGTAACATAGCCTGGCAGACTCACTGAATGTAGGTTTGGGGTATTGTTAAGGTTTTTTCCATAGACAGCATGGAGAAAGAATGACTTAAATACCTGCAGATCAGCTTCCAGGTGCAGCATAGCGGGCAGGTGGGACGTACCGGTAAAGGCACCGTTCTCTTCACCGCCTATCAGTGATTTAATGCCGTCAGGGCCCTGGTTAGCGAGGGTTTCCATTTCTTTTTGCTGCATGACAAACTGATCGCTACTTCCTCCGAATTGCGAAGAATGGGCTGTTTTGTACGAAATATTACCCAAATCAGTGACGGAGGCCGCCAGCCTGAGGACGTAGCCCAAACGGGAGTCGCCCTCGTCTTCTCGGTACCAGTGGGAACCAAGTTCATAGGTAACGCCTGCGTCGAAGGCAATTCCCTGACCATATTTGTCTTTATTTAAATAACTTCTGTCGTCGGAAACCGGGTGCGTATACCCTGCCTGGTACACGACGTTTTCCATGACGATCTGGTTTTCCCCGGCGGCACTGTATTCTTCATAGTGATAGCGGTCTGCGCTACCTTCGATAAAGCTCGCCCTTCCCCCGGTGAGGTATTTGAAGGTTGCCCCGGCTCTGAATTTATGCATGGGGGTATCCATCAGCAGTACACCATAGGAGAGGGCCAGTTCGGTAAAACTCTGCTGTTTGAGCTGGAACGGCCCCCAGTCGCCGCTACCACCCGAGGTCTTGGGGGTATCAAGCCTTTTGGTATATAGCATTTTAATGTCTTCAGGTATGCCGCTCCCCTGTACAAACCCTCTGTTTCGCAACTGAAAGGCAATGCCCTGTTTGCTGCCCAGGGAGATCAGCAGGGAAGGCAGGTGGAATGTACTGTTGAGGTCGATTCGTTTTCCATCCGTAATCGAACCCATGGTTCTGGATCGGCCATACAGCTGGTGGGTGGAATGGGAAGCCAGTGAGGGATAAAGTATGGAATTTCTTCCAAAAAACTGAAAATAACGCGCCGAGATGGTACTGTTGATGGTTCCCACGTTAAGTTGCCATTTGTAGGGAGTTCCACCCAGGGTGGATGGGTTTTTGGTGGCCCGGTACAGACCGCCGTAATTGCTCATGGAAAGCCCCATAAGGTCCTGAGCCTGGATCCGCATCACGGTCAGGCATAAGAAAGAAATGACAATTAAACGCTTCAAGGGGTAATCTGATTTGGTTGTAGACATCCTGATTTGTCATACACCAGGATTTCATTTTTGATCAGGTAATTCAAAGCACTGCTGAACACAGCCAGATCTGTTTCCGGAAAATACTGTTTCAGTTCGCCCGGAGAAGCCGATCCGGATTCGTTGACAAATTCCCGGATTCTGTCAGACAAGGCAGCCAGTTCTGATTCCGACTGCTGGGCTTTTTTCCTTTCGACACAATGGTCGCAGATGTTACAGTAGCCTGCCTCCTTTTCATCAAAATATTCAAGGAGCATGATCGATCTGCACTGGGCAGGGTGGCTTGCATAGTGAACGACCGCTTCTATTTTCGCAGTATTCTTGTCCCTCCTTTTTTTTATCGAATCGAAATTCAGGGGCAGCTGGGATGCGTCATACCGCGGGGTGAGAAACTGCATCTGAGGCATGTCCTTCTTCCGTTCATAGCTGATGATATTGCGGCTTGCCAGAAATTCCAACCCTTTGTAAATATCGTTTTCCGGGCAATGAAGCGATTTGGCCAGTGCTGATTCGGAAATTGGGACGTAGTCCGTGAATATTTCTCCTCCATAAAACCGCAACAGTCTTTTGATGAACGGGTCGAAGTTGATATGGCGGAGCTGAAAATCGTAGAGAGCAAGTTTGTCTACCAGTAATTTAATCTGGGAAGGACGGTCGAATATTTCATTCAGGAGGATGAAGCCTTCCTGCTCCAGAAATTTGAGGGTATAAAAGACGTCAGTCCGGAAAAAGCCAAAGGTTGCGCAGAACTGGTCGAGGTTAAAGTCATAGGTGGCCATATGGCCGCTGCCCGTGGGTATATGGAAATAATTGGCTAGCGCCTGATAGACTCTCCGAACAAAGTCTAGGTCGGGAAACTTGTGTTCCAGTTCTTTGCGCAGAATGGTAAAGTCCTGCTCGTGGTACAGGGCTACTGCGTAGGCTTTCTTACCGTCGCGGCCTGCACGCCCTGCCTCCTGATAGTAGGCTTCGAGGGATGAGGGCAGATCCCAGTGCACGACAGCTCGTACGTCGGGCTTATCGATTCCCATTCCGAAAGCGTTGGTGGCGACCATCACCCGGGTATCGCCTGTTATCCAGCTTTGCTGACGTCTGGCCCTTCCTTCGGCCGACAGACCGGCATGGTATGCCAGTGCTGAAATTTTCTGATCGGCCAGCCAGCTGGCAATCTGCTCGGTTCGCTTCCGGGTGCGGGTATAAACAATAATGCTGCCGGGTACCTTTTTCAGGATCGTCATCAGACGGGTTTCCTTCGCTTCCGTCCTGAAAGCACTGTAGGATAGATTGTCCCGGGCAAAAGTGCGGGTAAAGACCCGTGCATTTTTCATGGACAACTTATCCAGTATGTCCGTACGAACTTCCTGGGTAGCACTGGCTGTGACGGCTATCACAGGTACCCCCGGGAGTAATGATCTGAAATCGGTTATTTTGAGATAGGAACTCCTGAAATCATACCCCCATTGAGAGATACAGTGCGCTTCATCCACGGCCAGCAGTCCGACCCGCATCTTTTTGGTCCGGGCGATCATCAGGTCGGTGGTAAGCCGTTCAGGGGAAACGTACAGAAAGGAATACTGTCCGTAAATACAGTTGTCGAGCGTGATATCAATTTCCCGGTCCGACATCCCGGAATAGATGGCGGCGGCCCTGATCCCTCTTTTTTTCAGCTGGTCGACCTGGTCCTTCATCAGGGCAATCAGGGGGGAAACAACGATACAGAGTTTCCCCATGGCCAGGGCAGGCACCTGGTAACATACCGATTTACCCCCTCCGGTTGGCAGGAGCAGGAGCGTGTCGTTTCCTGCCAAAACCGACCGAATGGCATCCTCCTGACCGGGACGGAAAGTGGGGTGCCCCCAGTATTTTCGTAATATTTCGTGGATGTCAGTCATGTTGTCAACAGGATGGGCACCAAATTAAACGAATTTCCGCTATTTTTCGGGATACTGAATTTATAAGACCGAACCACTATGAAGGGCAGGATCCCGGCTTCCAACCTTTTGATCAATATACCCGGCCTGACGTGTACATTACTGGCCGCGCTTACGCTGGGCTGCAGCCCGTCAAAACAAATCAGTAAGAAACTGGGCAGTTTCGAAAAGGAATACAAATATCATCTCGGTGTTTCTGTCTACGATATTACGAATGATAGGCCGCTGTTGAGCTGGCAGGATGACCGCCATTACAACCCGGCTTCAAATACGAAAATCTATACCCTGTATGCCTGTCTCAACGCCGTCGGAGACTCTTTGCCCGGAATGGCCTACCGGGTATCGGGCGACAGTGTCTATTTTCGAGGCACGGGTGATCCATCGTTTTTGCACCAGGAGCTGCCTGAGAGCCAGGTTTACCGGTTTCTGAAAGATACCGACAAGCATCTGGTGTACTTTGCAGGGGAGCCGACAGATGGTCGCTACGGACCGGGCTGGGCCTGGGATGACTATAATGATTACTACCAGGCGGAAAAGTCTCCTTTCCCCTTGTACGGAAACGTGGTGCGGTTTACCGGGGATGCTTCCAGTGTGCTGCATACCGATCCGGCTTTCTGGTATACATCACTGGATGGAAACGGCGGTAAGCCGGGTATTGTCAGAGATGAGTTCGCCAATGTCTTCCGGTTTAAGGGGAGGCCCCTTCCGCCACAGCTGCGTCAGGATATTCCGGTCATCTTAACGGGTTCGTTGACGGCGAAACTCCTGAATTATTCGCTGGGCAGAGAAGTGTCTCTGCGGGAAGACTCCCTCACCGGTCCTGTTAAACTCATGTACAGTGTACCGTCGGACACGGTATATAAGCTGATGATGTACGACAGCGACAATATGATTGCCGAACATCTGCTTTACAGCTATGCCAGTGTGAACGGTCTTCCTCTGAACTCCCGGCAGGCGATTCAGCATGCCCTCAAACATGTGTATCAGCAGATGCCCGACACCCTGGTTTGGCGCGATGGGTCGGGATTGTCTCGCTACAACCTTTTCACTCCCAGGACGACGGTGGAGGTTCTCAAACGTATGCTGCAGAAGTTCCCTCAGGAAAAGGTATTTTCCTACTTCCCCACGGGTGGCAAGACCGGGACACTCAGGCATCTTTTTAAGGACAGCCCCATTGTGGTCCATGCAAAAAGCGGTAGTTTCAGTAACAATTACTGCCTGAGTGGGTATATGTTCAGTAAAAGCGGCAGACTGCTTGCGTTCAGTGTGATGAACAACAACTTCGCCTATCCGATCAGGGACATGCAGCGGGTGACCCAGGAAATTCTGAAAGAAGTGTACGAACGGTACTGATCGTCCTTTGGATCATTTCCAGCCATTGCGGGCCGTCGCGTCAACTGTATGGTGGGATTCGGGCATTCTGGCCGGAACCAGATTATCTGGTCGATGCCGGCGACTCACACCCGGATAGTGTAGGAAAAAATAAGCAGGAGGAGCGATGAGGGCTGTAATGCCAGTAATGTCTATCCCGAATAAACTTAAATTAGTTTTTATCATAACTGCCGATTGTCTTCTCACTATCAGACGTTTATGCTTTAGGGTGCGCTCGCTTTTAGCTTGGTTTTGTCGTTGAACAAGCGAGGAACGAAGGAAGCTCGTCGGTATATAATCCCCGACCAGGAGGAATGTACGATTCGGCCTGGGATTTTCTTCAGGAATAGGGAAATCCAGCCGTGCTTGTAAGCTGGTCCTCAATTCGGCGTTTTTGCCAGGCGGAATTTTTTGAGGAATTCCTGCCGCCGGGCATGGGGGATGGGCACTTTTTCGGTCGAGTTTTCGAAATAGACGAACTCCGAATCGAAACTTTCGATCCGGTCGAGGTTGATAATGTAGGAGCGTCCGAGGCGGTAAAAGTTCGGAGACGTGAAGAACTGTTCGATGTAGCCCAGGTTCATGGAAAGCACGAAGGGGGTCCGGCTGTCGGCCGTGTAGAGATCGACGTACGCCCCCTGCGCCCGGATAAAAAGGACAGCGCTTTTGTGAATTTTCTTGTGGCCTTTACTGTAGGGGAAAAACAGGTTTTCGCTGGACTCCGTGTCCGGTGTGGCCGGTTTATTGATCTTATAATGTTCGAAAGCCAGTTCGATCTGAAAAACGACTTCCTCCTTCCGGAAAGGTTTGAAAAGGAATGCTGCCGGTCGGGTGAGTTTCGCCCTTTCAAACGTGGCTGGGTCGGTATGGGAGGTCAGATAGATCACCGGGATGGAAATTTGCGATGTAATCTGACTGACGATCTGGATGCCGTCGAGCTCGGAGCGGTTCAGGCGTATATCGCTCAGCACCAGGTCCGGGGTGTCTGATTTCAAGGCCAGCAGAGCTTCCTGATAATTGGTACAGACAGGCAATACCTCGTGTCCATTGTTTTCGAGGACAATCTTGAGATCGGTTGCCGTGATGAGTTCATCTTCTATAATCAGAATTTTCATGTTTCGACGGGGCGTGGTGGTTCACACGATGATTGAACGTAAATACAAACACTGACCCACCCTGAAAGGAATAGGTCAGTTTACCATTAATCTGCTTCAGAATGAGGTCGATCAGCTGCAGACCGAACCCCTTACGTTCCGGATTCCTGAAAATGTCTTCGAGATTGAAGGTTCCGAAGTCCTGATAGGTAATCTCCATTTTATCCCGTTTAGCCCGGGAGCGTATGTAAATCTTCGGAGGATTATCTCGGAAAGCATATTTAAACGAATTGACGATCAGTTCATTGACGATCACTCCTACCGAGGTGGCGGTGTCGGGCTCGAGGTACTTCTCTTCCATATCCAGTTCTGAATCCACAAAACCCTCCCCAAAAGTAATCGCTACGGAGGTTATAATGTCATCGAACAGTTGCTCCATATCGATCAGTTCGAAGTCAGTGTTTTCGTACAGCTGACGGTGTAGCATAACGACCGAATCGATACGGGCCTGACTTTCGGATAGTGCATTTCGGGAGGCAGCGTCGGTGAGGTACTGTTGCTGAAGACTGAGAATACTGGAAATCACCTGCAGGTTGTTTTTGACCCGGTGGTTCTGCTCCCGGATCAGGAAGGCGTTCTTTCGGCTGAGCTGCTGTTGTTTCCGATAATTTTGATAGAGAAAATAACTCAGGGTACCCAACAGTACCAGGGAGATTACCGACAGTAGGATCATCAGCTTCTGCAGGGCGATCGTACGGCTGTGACTTTCGAGCTCTTTTTCCTGAAGCTTTAGCTCAAGTTCCTTTTTTTCAGTCTCCAGGCGGATGCGCCACCGGTTGATATTCTGATTTCGCTCATGCTGGACGATTTGGCGGGAGTAATTCATGGCCTTCTCGTACATTTTCAAGGCTTCTTCCCAGTTACCTGACGCTTTGTGGTATTCCGAGTAGGTAATATAATAGGCTGCTGAGGAATTATACCAGATATTCTGACCGTCATCAACGATTTTCTGGGCACGCGCCAGTGTTTTTCCTGCATTTTCCAGCGCCCCGAACCGCATCTCTGCCCTGGCCAGCTCTTTGCGGGCATTGAGCAGCGATAGCCCGGGTGGGTATTTCTCCAGGATGTTTACAGCAAATGTCAGATTATCAATAGCTTTCGGGTTGTTTTCTTCCAGATACAGGCAGCCCAGGTAAAAGCGGATCGTAGCCAGCTCTTTTTCGTCTCCCGATATCAGGATCAATTGCTCCGACTTTTCGGCATAAAACAACACACTGTCGAGGGGAATACTTCGGGTAATCAGCGTACGACTATCGGGGACATCATTTCGGTCCATATAAATTTCACCGAGCATCTTATAAGAAGCATGTATTCCCTTTTGCAAATGATGTTGCTCAAAAATGGCCAGGGCATCTTTGGTATAGTAAAGGGCCCTTTTCAGATTCTTTAGCCCCATTTCCATACTGGCCATCCGCAAATAGATTTTGCCGGCTTCATAATGGTTCCCGAACTGTTTATGAATCCCCAGGGCCTGGTAGTAATATCGGTAGGCTTCTTCAATATCAAACATTTCGGCATGACGTTTGCCGAGGAGATAGTAACCTTCTGCCATCACGGTCGAGTCCTGATCGCGTATCCCTCTTTCCAGCACTTCCATTGCATATTCCAGCCGCTCCCTATCCGGTTTGATCTGCAGGTCCGGGGTGGCGTTGAGGAATAGCAGAATAACGACAAGCAGTTTCAAGTCAGATTTCTGAAGGTTTAGTTTACGGTATACGCGGGCGCGTAACAGGTTTCTTCAAACGTTGCAATATTCCTTCTAATCTAGGAAAAAAATCGGTCTGAAGTACTTCTGTCAGGGGAATTTTAAAATGCTCGTAAAGTACATTTTGGGTTTTGTTAAATAGAAATGGCCGTTCATGAGGTTCGGGAGGCCAGATATGGGAAGTAATTCTATTTTTGTACGATTTCAGTTAATGAAATCAGGAAAGTGGAAGCAAAAGAGATTAAGATATTGGTAACCCTCCGGTATTTATTATCCACATCCTTAGGGGGCTAAGGCTCCACCATTAGTTTAAAGGATTTGAAATGGCATCGGGACATCTGTATGCCATTTCTTTTTTTATTCCGATTCGTCACCACCCTGAGCGCGGGCATCCTTACTGTAATCGAATTCAAGATTACCTTTTTCATCCCAACGCCGTACGACAAAGGGTTCGGCCTCTTCCCAGCAGTCACGCGCGTGTTGGGTTTCGGATTTGCGCTGGCTGCGGAGCGGATAATATTCAAACCACCTGCCTACTTTTTTACCGCGCTCGTATTTGCCCGTCTCTTTCAGTTGCCCGCTTTCATAAAAGGCGAGGTACTCTCCTTCAACCACACCAAACTGTATGGGTATAACTTCCTTGATTTTGGTTTTTGCCTCGTCGTAATAGGTGATCTGTGATTCAGCGGGGAAGCCTTTGTCCCAGACCGATTTGTCGAGGAGTATGTAGTTCCGGTCGTACCGAACCCAGCGACCATCTTTGGTACCCAGGTAATAGTAACCCTCCTCTACCAGGTTCCCGGCTACGTATTTCTTGTACGGACCGTGGAGGAGCCGGGCGTTCTGCTTATCACGTATGACGGAAGAGCTCAGGTTTTTTTTCTTCAAATCGTACCAGCGGGTCTGGGCGAGCCGTACGTAGGGATTAATCGTCTGTACGTCCTTGACTGTATGGAAAATTTCAATGTTGGCCTTGTCCCCGCTACCGTACTTGACAGAGCGTTCTTCCATCTGGATACCCTTGTATTCAACCTTCGCCAGTTTCGCCGCCTTTTTCTTCTTCCGGCGTTCTGACCTCCGCATTTTAAACTCCTTGACTTTCAGACCCAGATCGGGAATGGTCTCGCCGACCAGCGAGGAAAGGGTTTCGTTCCGGCCTCCGGGCAACCCCACCGACATTGTAGAGCCCGCATCGGCCTCTACACCCAGGTCACCCAGCTTTTTTTGAAGAGAATCTGTTTTGGATAAAGGCGTAGACCCCCCCGTTTTGTCTGTCTGGGCAAAACTCAGGGCGCTGTGCAGGCAGGCAAAAAAAAGAATCAGGATACCCCTAGACATGTTCGTACGCAAACAAATTGTGTATAATAAACGTTACTTTTGTACCGCCTATTGCCAGTGGAAATATAATTTAAGTGTAAAGATAAGAGATCATTGGAAAAGCAAGCTAAAATATATGTGGCCGGCCACAGAGGAATGGTAGGATCGGCTCTTGTCAGAAGATTACAGCGAGACGGGTATGAGCATATCGTCGTCAGAACCTCCAGGGAACTGGATCTGCGGAATCAGGCGGCGGTAAGGGAATTTTTCGCAGCCGAAAAGCCCGATTATGTTTTTCTGGCAGCGGCGAAAGTGGGCGGAATCATGGCCAATAACACCTACCGTGCCGAGTTTCTGATGGACAACCTCCAGATACAGAATAATGTCATCGATGCGGCCTACCGGAACGACGTCAAAAAACTGCTGTTTCTGGGGTCCTCATGCATCTATCCCAAGCTGGCACCGCAGCCCCTTAAAGAGGATTACCTTCTGACCGGACTGCTGGAGCCGACCAACGAGCCCTACGCAATTGCCAAGATAGCCGGCATAAAGGCCTGTGAAGCCTACAGAAGCCAGTATGGAGCTAATTTTATTTCGGCCATGCCTACCAACCTGTATGGTCCGAATGATAATTACGACCTGCAAAACTCCCATGTGCTCCCAGCTATGATACGCAAATTTCACGAGGCGAAGGCCCAGGGTACTCCCTTCGTGGAGCTGTGGGGTACAGGCTCACCACTACGGGAGTTTCTCCATGTCGATGATATGGCCGATGCCTGTTTTTTCCTGATGCAGGAGTACGACGGAGCGCAGCATGTCAACGTGGGGGTGGGCGAAGACCTGTCGATTCGCGAACTGGCAGAACTGATCAGCAGGGTGGTTGGGTATGACGGAGAGATCCGGTGGAATACAGAAAAACCCGATGGAACTCCACGCAAGCTGATGGATGTCTCCAAGCTTAACGCCCTCGGCTGGAAACATAAAATCAGTTTGGAAGAAGGTATCCGGATGACCTATCAGGATTTTCTTCAGCATCAGGAAATATATTGTTTGTAATAAAACACGTTATTATTGTTATTTGTCACGTTTGCCTAATGATTATATAGCGTTTGATCAGTTTTGCCTATGATTATTTTTTTCTCGGGCTGATTTTCGCTATATTTCCATAAAGATATTTGGTTTTTCTCTTTAACTTTGCGGCTCATCCAGTCGTTAATTTATTTCAGGGCTTTTTAAAAATTTTTTCACCTTGCTGAAGTTAGATCATATAGACAGAAAGGTACTGGAAAAACTCCAGTCTAATGCGAAAATCACGAACGCACAATTGTCTAAGGAAATAGGGTTATCACCCGCACCCACCCTCGAGCGCGTCAAGAAATTAGAGCAAAGCGGTATTATCAAAAGCTATCACGCACATCTTGATCCTCAGAAAGTTGGTCTGGGGGTAACGACTTTCGTTCAGGTCACATTGGTCGGCCATAAAAAGTCAACTACCGAACGGTTTGTTGAGAAAATTGAGCTGATTCCGGAAGTCATTGAATGTCACCATATCACCGGAAGCGGGGATTTTATGCTGAAGGTAATTTCCAGGGATATCAGTAGCTATCAGACGCTGATTCTTGAGAAAATCAACGAAATCGAAGAAGTTGCGAGCACCCAGACCATGGTGATCCTGCAAACCTTCAAAGACAGCAAAGTCCTGCCCATTCCCTGATACGGAAAAGTAAACGAAACGAACCGGGAGAAAAGCCTCAGTGATTCTTCCGGTTCGTTTTTTATTTAGCCTTACGCTGACTGCGGCGTTCTTTCTTTAGACTGTCGATGGCTTCCTTTGCTTCCTTGTACTGGGAGCTTTTCTTGGGGGCTCCGTCCATGGCTTCCTTGTAAAAGCGCGTGGCTTCTTCCAGGTTCTTTTCGTGCTGCGCGATTTTCCCAAGGCCTATGAGAGAGGCCGTGTAATAACCCGCCTTGGTGTCGCCCGTCTCCCGGGCAAACTGTATGGCCTTCTGGTAATATTCCCGGGCCATTCCGTAATCCCTGTGATAGTTATACGCATAGTAACCCAGTACGTATGCTGCATTCCGTCCGCTGACCCCTTCATAGCCAGGCTTTCCCTCACTGATCTTGTTCAAAATACTTCGGGCAGCCTCCTGGGCCTCCGTAAAATGCCCCGTTACAAAGGCAGTCCGGCAGTAGTATCGTTCGAAGTAGGGGTTGTTCGGATAGGTACGGTGCATGTACCGGGCTAGCTCATAGGCCTTGTTGTACTCATTTTCCATGCTGTAAATCTGCAATAGAAAATACCGGGCTTCGGTACGGGTGTAAAAGGCATTGTTGGCAACCTGCTCCAGCTGCCGGATGCCCAGCTCCTTGTCACCTTTGGGAAACAGAGCCAGCACCGGTTTCAGGGCAGGATATTCCCGGGGGATCCACTGAGCATAGTAATTATAAAGCCCGTCGCCGAAGAGCAGTTCCGGACTGAGTTCACCTTTTCCCTTGCATTCTTCCAGGTATTTCAGCGCATTTTTACCGGCAAAGGCTGCTTTGGCCCAGTGTTTACGCTCGGAGTGAAGGCGCCCCTTAAATGCGTAGGACGCAGCGAGGAAGAAGGCCGGTTCCACCTTGTTCTCCACATCATTGTATAGCCTCTTTGCGAGGTAAATGGCCGAATCGAGGTGCATGATCATCTTATCGTCGTACTTGGTCACGTCAGTATTCGGGACGATTTTCCACCATTCGGCCAGTGCCAGCATGAAATGCGGCATGGGATGGTTCGGGAACCGGTATTTCAGCCAGCGGATTTCCCTGTCCGCTTCGAAAAAGCGAAAGTTGTACAGGTGATTGATGGCATCCGTAGACTCGATTTCAACGCTGGGATTCTTCAGCACCATGTCGTAGCGCTTGTCCAGTTCCGCAGAAGAATAAAGCTGGGCAGATGCCGGTGTGATTGTGAGGAAAGCCAGTACTAAGCTGAATATATACCCAAAAATTCTGTCGTTCATAATCAATACCATTTCTTCAGCACAAACGCTCCAACTGACAAATCATTACACATCAACAACGTCGGGAAGGCTGAATACTGCATAATTTCAGCAAAGGTCGGAGATTCCACGTTCACCAGGAAACAATTTTTTAATCTACTGTATTCCAGAAAGATTTAAAGCCGAAGTGACGGGCAAAACATTGCTTATGCTAATAAATGAGTGGTATCTGATGGTAAATCATACTTTCTATCCAAATAAATACGTAAATAGGGGGCGAATTCTTAACCGTTACTACGAAACAGTCGTATAACCATTGTAGCCAATACTTTCAGCGTATGCGTTTACAGTTTTTTGGAGCAGCCAGAGAGGTTACCGGCAGCAAACATCTGATAACCACTGATAAAGGGACAAAAATTCTGCTCGACTGCGGCCTATTTCAGGGGATTCAGACGCACGAACTTAACCAGGAGTTTGGATTTAACCCTAAAGACATCGATTGTGTCATTCTTTCGCACGCACATATAGACCATTCCGGCCTGCTGCCCCGACTGGTAAAAAAAGGTTTCAGAGGGCCCATTTTTGCGACGCCAGCCACCGCGGATCTCTGTCACATCATGCTGCTGGACAGTGCCTATATCCAGGAAAAGGATCTCAAGATCCTGAATGAAAGACGCATGCGTCAGGGAAGGCCAACGCTCGAGCTCCTCTATTCCGTGGAGGATGCAGAGCAGGCGCTTTCGCTGTTCAAGCCTGTACCTTACCACATGCCCGTTCAGATAAACAACGGCGAGGTAGAATTTACACTCACTGATGCCGGGCATCTACTGGGTAGTGCTGCGGTGCACCTGAACATCGAAAATAGTGGGACCTATGTAAAACTTACCTTTACCGGAGACATAGGCAGGCCCAATGACAGTATTCTGCGTGCACCCGAACCTTTTCCACAGGCTGATTATATCATTTGTGAATCGACATATGGAGACCGTCTGCACAGCAATATTCCCGACATGCTGTCGCACCTGGAAAGAATCGTGAAGGAAACCTGCGTACTCAGACGGGGCAAACTCATCATACCAGCTTTTGCGGTCGACCGTACCCAGGAACTGATATATGCCCTCGACCAGCTGAGCAGCGCGGGAAGACTTGGGCAGATACCGGTTTATATCGACAGTCCGCTCGCTGTTCAGGCTACGCGGATCATGAAACAGAACGAGGAATATTTCAACCCTGAGATCAGGGCGTATATTGAAAAGGACGGGGATGCTTTTGCGTTTCCCAATCTTCACTACATCTCCAACGTAGAAGAATCGAAGGCACTGAATACCCGGCAGGATCCCTGCATCATCATATCGGCTTCGGGAATGGCAGAAGCAGGCCGGATCAAGCACCACCTCATGAACAACCTGGAGTCGGAGCGCAATACCGTCCTAATCGTAGGCTACTGTTCGCCGCATACCCTGGGCGGTGCTATCCGGAACGGAGAAGAGGTCGTACGAATTTTCGGTACCGATGTGCGGGTAAATGCCACCGTCGAAATTCTGGATGCGTTTTCCGGACATGCCGATTACCAGGAAATAGTACAGTTCCTTTCCTGTCAGGATCCGTCGCGCGTGAAGAAGGTCTTCCTCGTACACGGAGAGTTTGAAAAGCAGATCGCCCTAAAGTACACCCTCAGGGACGCCGGTTTTGAAGACATCCGGATTCCCCTGATGAACGAATGGGCGCTGATCTAGCGTTACCAGGACATACGGAAACCGATGCCATGAACATTGTCGATCTTGACCGAATGATCGTCGGTGGCCAGGTATTTGCGCAGGCGGGAGATGAACACGTCGAGGCTGCGGCCCATATAGTAATCGTCGTCGCCCCAGATGGCTTTGAGCAGATCTTCCCGCCGTACTACTTCATTGCGGTGGCTTGCAAAGTATTTGAGTACTTCACCTTCCCGGAAGGTCAGGGTCTGTACCTGACCATTGCGGGTGAGCGTGAGTTTCTGGAAATCGAATTCAAAATCGCCAATCGCAAACCGGGTAATTTCTTTTTCCACCGCGCGGTCTTTGCTTCGGCGGAGAAATACTTCCATCCGCAGTATCAGCTCCTGAATACTGAAGGGTTTGGTGAGGTAATCATCCGCCCCCAGTTTGAATCCCTGAATCTTATCATCCTGGAGCGAACGCGCTGTCAGAAACAGGATGGGTACCTCCTGGTCGGTCTCCCGGATTTTTCGGGCGAGCGTGAAGCCGTCCATCCGCGGAAGCATAACATCGAGGATGCAGAAATCGAATTTATGGGCATTGAAGGTTTCCAGGCCGGTGACACCGTCGGCACAGTGGATGACTTCATACCCCGATAGTTCCAGGTTATCTTTCGTGGCGAAGGCCAAACTGGGATCATCTTCCACAAATAAGATGAGGGGTTTGGGCCTTCCAGAATCGTTTCTCTTCATACAACAGGCAATGTTTCCGAAAAAGCTAGGCCAAGTTAGCTAATATTTTGAATTGGCTTCCCTTTCCCGGGCGGCTGTTTAGTTCGAGTTTCCATTTGTGGGCCCGGACAATCTCGCGCACATAGCTTAAACCGATGCCAAAGCCCTTGACATTGTGAATATCACCCGATGGAACGCGGTAAAACTTGTCGAATATTTTCTTTTGCAGGTCGGGTGCGATGCCGACACCCTTGTCGGAAATGGATATAATCATTTTCTTTCCCTGGTTGGCCGTCATGATCTGCACATCGGGTTCGCCCTGGGAATATTTGATGGCATTATCGACCAGGTTGCTGATCACCCCTCGGAAATGATCACGGTCGGCCACAATCACGTCGTTTCGGGCTAGGAGATTGGTTTTGATACAGCCATTGTATTTCTCCAGCAGCTGGTCGAGCTCTTTGTGGACTTCGATGGGCTCTGGCCGGATATCCAGCATGTTTTTTTCAGCCCGGGCCGTGGTAAGTACCAGTTCGACCTGACGCTGCAGACGGCCGATTTCATCCTTTACAATATTTACATACCGGGCATAACGTTCAGGCTGCAGGGTGATGGCCGGATTTTCCAGCACTTCGGAGGCAATTCTGATCGAAGAGATCGGCGTCTGCAGCTCATGCGTCATATTGTTGATAAAGTCCTTCTGCTCGTCAGACAACTGCTTCTGTCTCAGAATAACGAAAAGGGTATAGGCAAAGAAGCCCAATGCGATGACAATCAGGATGCTCGACCACATCCAGCCTTCCAGCTGCCATGGGATGGAGGCCGACTGGCTGGGGAATCGAACCCCCACATAGTAAGGATATTTGTCGGTTTTCAGCCAGTTGGCCGTCTGGGTTGGTGTCTTTTTCTGATGCCGGGTGCTCAGCAACATACCGTACTGCATCGCATTGGTGTTGCAGTCGTATATACCTACTTCAAAATCGGCGACAATGTTATGTTTGGTAAAAGCCTCCCGAAGATAATGCTCGAGGATGTCAGGCTGGGTACGGGCATTGGTATTGATCAGGAAGTAGTCCTGCGACAGCTGCTCTACCGGGTTGTTCTGCAGCATTACGTTACTAACCGTAGCCAGCTGTTCGGCTACATACTGGAGCGCTACGTGAGCCTGCTGGCTGAATTCACGGTTTCTGATCTCAATGATCCGGCGAACCCAGTAAATCTGTGTGAGTAAAACCCCGATGATAGAGAGTGCTGAGAAAACTACCAGCCACTGAATTGTTCTTCTGGACACGTCCTATTCCCGTTAAAAATACCCTGGTATTCTGTAAAATTCTCAATTTTGCCCTTAATATTCAATCAATTAACAGGGTGTTAACAAACGTTTGACTTTTGTTAACAGCAACAACAAACCCTAAGATTTAGTTTTGTAACGTGTTAGATCAGGTTATCGATCGGTTTTGCTCTCGATTTAGATTATGAAACGTAACGTCATTTTAACAGTTCTATTAGCCATGATAACTGTAGCTATGACCGCCGCGAAGTATGCGGCGGCTAGCTTCAAGTGGGAGGAAACGGTTCACGATTTTGGTAAAATACCTCAGGGTAAGCCAGTGACCGTAAAATTCAAGTTCACCAACGTGGGCAATGAACCTCTGATCATCAAAAATGCTACCGGCTCCTGTGGTTGTACCAATGTGACCTATCCGAAAGAGCCCATTTTGCCGGGACATACCGGTGAAGTAAACAGTACCTTTAATGCAGAAGCAGTAGGTGTATTTACCAAAACAGTTTCGGTAGAGTCGAATGCTGCAGAGGGCATTACCATTCTGACGTTTAAAGGAGAAGTTGTACAGTAGTTCCAAATCAAATAGTTTTCTGAAAAACGGGTCGTCAGGCCCGTTTTTTTTTGCTGAGGTGTCGGGGTGACGATTCCGGATCAAGCGCATTATTTGCGGAGCAACCCGAAATAATAATATCCTTGATGTGAACAAAAGAGAGACTTAAGACATTTTAGCAGTACCCGCGGGGGTTCGCTTATACACCACGCTAAAAAAAGATATTTGACATTCAGAAGCATCTCGATTATTCCTTGATTTCTGGTGCTGTTGATAGAACACTGGACACACTCGACAAAATATTACGAAATACATGTGTCACCCAGCCTAAAATTATACCAGTCAAGCATCCAACTGCTGACCAAGCTGTTCGGGCAACCCTGCGCGCTGGCCTTTGGCCCAAATGGCGGGCGTGGAGTGGTGGGAATGGCTTCGCCTGTGCGCTGGCCAGGGTGTAAAGAAGCCAGGGCGGGCTGGTAGCGTATTTGGGCCTTGATTTTTGGTACTTTTTATCAAGAAAAAGTACATCAAATTAAACTCATCGACGTCAATAATGTGGGCTGGGTTTTCAGAGCGGATCAGTGCTCAATCCCTGGTTTAATCTAACACCCTCCCCATCTTTTGTACTTGATCCCGGTTCCGCTAGGTTGATTCCTCCTACATCAGTATATTTCACGAACGAAGGCCTTAGAAAATAGATCCAATTCCACCGAGCATGAAAAGCGTCTTAATCGTCGAGGATGACAAGAGAATCGCTGAAAACATTTCCAAAGGGCTAATGAGCGAGGGAATGAGGGTGGAAATTGCCGCCGACGGTATCACCGGCAGGAATATGGCACTCGAGAAGGAATTCGACCTGGTTCTGCTCGACCTGAATCTGCCTGGCATGAAAGGTTACGATGTCTGCCGGCATGTACGCCAATATAAACCCCTCCTTCCCATCATCATCCTTACTGCTTACGGTGAGATCGAAGATAAAGTAGCAGGCCTTCGGCTTGGTGCCGATGACTATATCGTAAAGCCCTTCGATTTCAGGGAATTAACCGCTCGTATCTCAGCTGCCCTCCGGCGGAGCGACCTGCTTGTTGACAAGGGGAAAAACGATATGCTGAAAGTAGGCGACCTCTGTCTGAATATCCAATCCAAACAGGTAAGGCGGGGGGAACGCGAAATAGAGCTTACTGCCCGGGAGTTTGCTCTCCTGGAGTATCTGATGCGGCATTCGGGGCAGGTCGTCTCCAAAATGGATTTGGCAGAAAATGTCTGGAGGCTCAACTTTGATCCGGGTACCAATGTCGTGGAAGTATATATCAATTATCTGCGCAGAAAAGTAGACAAGGATTTTGAACGGAAGATGATCCATACCCGCCCGGGGCTCGGTTACGTGCTGCAAATTGAGGACAGTGACTAAAATTCAACCAAGGTGCTGTGAAAATCAAGAATAAGATTGCCCTGCAGTTTACCCTGATCGTCGCCGCCATTCTGCTGATCTTCTCGGTACTCGTTTATAGTGCTTCAGCCAACTACCGTGAAGAGGAGTTTAACGACCGTCTGTTCAGCAAGGCCTTGTCGACCTGCCGGTTTCTGATCATGGTGAAGGAGGTAGATGACAACCTGCTGCGTATCATCGATCAGAACACCCAAATACTGATCAACGAAAATGTGCTGGTTTTCGACAGGCATAACCATCTGATATACGCCGCCGGAGACAGTATCCATATACGCTACGATGATCAATTGCTGGAGAAAGTAAGGGAGGAAGAGTTGCTGGAGACTTATCAGGGCGCGAACCAGCTGGTGGGTATTTATTATGACGAGGGTGAGGAGCCGCTCATTGCCCTGGCTTCTGCCCATGACAAGTTTGGTATCATGAAGCTCCAGAATCTCAAACAGACGCTCCTCTGGTGCTTTCTGGCGGGTATCTTCTGTACAGTACTGCTGGGAATACATTTTGCGGGAGCCTCCCTTCGGCCCATAGCCGAAATCATCAGCCAGATTTCCACCATTACAGCCAATGATCTGCGGCAGCGACTCCCACAGGCAAACTCTCCCGATGAGATCGGACAGCTGGCCAGCAGGTTTAACGATGTACTGCACAAGCTGGAACAGGTATTTGATAAACAGCGCAGTTTCGTCTATCATGCCTCACATGAGCTGCGAACGCCCCTGGCAGCCCTGAAGTCAGAAATCCAGCTGGCTGAAAAGCAGGTTGACGAGCACCCGGAGCTGAAGAAAGTGTTCCATAATCTCTCAACCGATACCGAGCGTCTGATCAGTATTACCAACAGTCTGCTGTTGTTCGCACGGTCGATCGAGGACACGGGGCAATTCAGGATGGAAACCGTTAGGGTGGAAGACGTCCTTTTCAGTGCCAAGAACGAACTGCCCATTGAAAACTATGCCGACAGGATCCGGATCGGGTATGCGACTATACCGGAGGATGAAAACCACACCCTGGTCACAGGGAATGAGGAATTGCTGAAGCGGGTTTGTGCCAACCTCATGGACAATGCCTGTAAATATTCGGACGGGGTGGTAGAGGTTACCATTGATACGGACGACCGGTTTTGCTGTATCAAAATAACCGATCAGGGTATTGGGATAGCGGAGAGCGACCTGCCGCGAATATTCGACGTTTTTTACAGGGGGAGCAATGTCATTGGACTAAACGGGTTCGGAATCGGTCTGTCGATCTGCCAGCGGATCATCGATCGCCATGGGGGTGAACTGCTGGTGGAAAGTACACTCAGCCGGGGCAGTACCTTCACTGTCCGTCTACCTCACCTGTGATCTATTTTTGAGGAAGTTAGCTACATCATGCAGGCGGGGATCACGATTATAACACAAGGTATATTTTCTAATATATTTCTAATCGGTTTTGCCGGCACATCCCGTTGTATTTCAATAATTTTGACTATTGTGCAGTGATTTTCCCAGGAGAGTCTGCACAGTTCACTTCTTAAAGTGGTTGAAAAAGTCGTGTTATTTACGTGAAAGCCGACATCCCCTGGGTGTCGGCTTTTATATAAAAAAAGCGGCAACCTACTGAACGGGTCGCCGCTTTTCCATACTAACAAACTCTAATGTCTTTTATTTCAGAAGCTGAGTCCGAGGATTTCCACGAATTGTTCGGGACTGAACGATTGTGTGGCAGGTTCTGAAATCAGTGTCTCCACTTTACTTTCCGAAGCTTTAACTTCAGAAGCTTTATTATGCTCTGGCCAAACCCCGATGATGCGGTTGAGCTGTTCGGGGGTGAATTTGTCCAGCGTGCTGTGGTAAGTCTTCACGGTAAATTCAGGCAACACTTCAGAAGAAGCGGCAAGAATTGCCAGGTGCGACGCGCTCGCTTTTGGTTTTTCCTCTACAAAAGACAATTTATTGGAAAAATTATTTTTTGCTAAACAGATCTGTGACAGGAAAAGAAACGCGCCCAAAAAAATTGATGTCGAAATCAGCTTTGTACTTTTCATGGTCTTAATTAGTTTTCAAGGGTATGAAATATTATTTCGTTTTACTTGGTGCAAATGTAATATATAATTTGCAAATGTCAAGCAAAATTGATTTACACAAAATAATGTGTAAGTAGAAGGCAGAATAGTCGATTTTTCATGTAGGTATATACGCAAGAAAAAAATTGAATTATTTGACTTTTTTTCATTTGAACGAATCTTCTGAATCTACTATTGCCGGTTTTGGTGTCTGGATTTGTTAATTATTGTTAAAATACAATGGTGATGAGGGTTGGAAGGGCGTTTTGATCTGAGGGGAAGGGGAAAGTTGACTCCCTTGTATCGCCGGAGTGAGGAGAATGCCTGCATCGTCAGCCTTTGCCAATTAAAGCCAATGCATTACTTTTGAAGGACTGGCATGCGGGTCGGAAGTGCCCGGATGTCTGGTGTCTCTCTAACTTATACAATTTCAGTTAAATCGTTTTCCATTAAAATCATCTAATCGTGTCATTACTTAAAGACAAAGTAGCGCTAATTACGGGGGCATCCAGAGGTATAGGCAGGGCAATTGCGCTCAGGTTCGCCAAAGAGGGTGCCAATGTCGCTTTTACATACTTGTCGAGTGTAGAAAAAGGACAGGCTTTGGAAGCAGAGCTGGCTGCCTTTGGCATCAAAGCGAAGGGCTACCGATCGGATGCTTCCGACTTCAAGGCAGCAGAGGATCTGACCGCAGAGGTTATGAAAGATTTCGGTAAGATCGACGTGCTCGTTAACAATGCCGGGATTACCAATGACGGACTTTTGCTTCGGATGTCTGAGGAACAATGGGATGAAGTAATCCGTGTCAACCTGAAGTCGGTATTCAACCTTACCAAAGCCGTAACCAGAAATATGATCCGGGCCAAGTCGGGTTCTGTCATTAACCTGACCTCCGTAGTAGGTATCAGAGGGAATGCAGGCCAGGCCAACTATGCCGCTTCCAAGGCAGGTATCATTGGTTTTACCAAATCGGTTGCCCTTGAGCTGGGATCCAGAAATATCCGGTCTAATGCCATTGCTCCCGGCTTTATCGAAACGGAAATGACCGGAGCCATCGACGCGAAAGCTACGGAAGAATGGAAACAGTCCATTCCGATGAAGAGAGGCGGACAGCCTGAAGAAGTGGCTGATGCCTGTGTTTTTCTTGCTTCAGACATGTCCAACTATATAACCGGACAAGTGCTGCAGGTTGACGGAGGAATGCTTACCTAGTATCAACTCCTATGCAGTCAGGACTCCTGTTTACAACGCCGGTCTGGTTTGTGCTACTTTGTGTAGCGGCAGGGGTTCTGTATGCCTGGATACTCTATTCGCAGGCTGCACCCTGGAGTAAAACATGGAACATCGCCCTGGCAGCACTTAGAGGGCTGCTGGTGGCTTTAATAGGTTTTCTGTTACTCGGACCCAGGGTGCGCCATATTGAGACGTCCGTTTCCCGGGCGACTGCCGTTCTCGCCATTGACAATTCGTCTTCCATGAAAGAGGCGGGAAAAGCAGCCCTGCCTGCTCTCGGTCAGCTCGAAAGTTCACTCCGCGAAAAGGGCTACCATGTATCGGTAGCGACTCTTTCCGGTGACGACCGCAGCGATTCGGTTGACTTCAGTAGCGGGACTACCAATCTTTCAGCCTTTCTCAACCGGATCAGAAGCAATTTCGAAGGGGAAAACCTGACCGACGTTGTTCTGCTCTCCGATGGCATTGTAAATCAGGGGAGTTCGCCTGTCTTTGGGGTTTATCCCTTTAAGGTACATACGATTGCCGTGGGAGATACCATTCCCGCCAGGGACATCCAGATTGCCAACGTACGGGCCAATCAGGTAGCTTTTCTGGGCAATAAATTTCCCGTGCAGGCCGACATCTCCGCTTTTGGCATGAATGGGCAGAAAGCAACGCTCACGCTTCGTCACGGGCGCAATGTGATTGGGACGAAGACGCTCAGTGTAACCGGGGACAATTTTTTCGAGTCGGTAGAATTTCTCGTTACCTCCGCCGAAAAGGGTCTGCAGCGATATACCTTCGAACTGAGTACCATGGCCGGCGAGAGAACCCAGGCCAATAACCGGCGGGAGGTGTATGTGGATATCATCGACGGGCGGGAAAACATACTGATTTTGGCCCTGTCACCGCATCCCGACCTCAAGGCGCTGCGGAGCATTATCAGCCTGAACGAGAATTTTGAGCTGGATATGCATATCCTCAGTCTCGGACCTATTCCTGCCGAATACCAGAAGAAGAAATACGATCTGGTGATTTTTCATCAATTACCCGACCTTTACAATATGTGGAGCAATTCGCAGGCCGGTAGTTTTCTGGCCAGTGACATTCCCGCATTTTTTATTTTCGGCGCGCAGACTTCCCTTACCGCGTTTAACCGGGTAAACCGGAACGTGGCCATCGCGGGCGGTTCCAGCCAGCAGGATCAGGTTACCGGACGATTTAATAAGGCTTTCAACGCGGTCGTACTCGATGCGCAAAGACTAACCCGTCTCGAAAAGCTGCCACCGATCGCCGTACCCTTCGGGGAATATGCGGCGGTTCCCGGATCCGAAGTAGTACTCTATCAGAAGCTTGGAAACCTCGACACGCAAAGACCGCTATTGTCGGTCAATTTTGCGGGAGAAAGCCGGAAATCTGCGGTCTTTCTGGGTGACGGACTTTGGTTGTGGAGACAGGAAGAATTTTCCCAAACCGGAAAGACCGATGTTACCGATGAGTTGTTTCTGAAAATGATCCAGCTGCTATCCATTAAGGAGGATAAAAGGAAGTTCAGGGTTACGCCGGCCGACAGGGAGTTCACTACCCGCGAGCCTGTGATTCTGCATACGGAAGTGTATAACGACGTATTTGAAAAAATTTACGGACAGGAAATCACACTCAAGCTATCCAACGAAGACAATGAGGTTACTTCCTATACCTATATTAATAATGAGGGGCAACCCGAGTTCAGGATCAGCGGACTGAAGGAAGGAGCCTACCGGTTTACCGCTTCAACCTACGTTAATGACAAGCCCGAACAGGTAGAAGGGCGCTTCCTGGTCAGGGATATTGATCTGGAAAGTATTAACACCACCGCCGACCATGGGATGCTCAGAGAGCTGGCAGCCAAAACCGGCGGACGGTTTGTCCGTCAGGATCAGATATCCGAACTGACCAATCTGTTGGTGGAGTCGAAATCACCCGACCGGTTGAACAGCTCTGAAGAAGTTGTAGAAATTATCCATTTGAAATGGCTGTTTTTCGTGTTGGTGCTGCTGGCTGCCGTCGAATGGGCTGTCCGGAAATATCAGGGTGGCTACTAGTTTTTATTAGTCTTATATTCTGGAATAAAGGCTTTTCGCAAACCGAAAAACCCGATCCTGGCTCAGACTCCCTAATTTCACAAGTTTCCCCCAATTACCGGAAGTTGCACACCATCTTCGCAGCGCAGTCGGCTGTTTACGTGGGCGCACTGTACGGGCTCAGTAAAAGCTGGTATAAAAATCCACTCCACGATTTCCATTTCAAGGATGACTGGAACAACTGGTATCAGCTGGATAAAGCAGGGCATTTCTACACAGCTTTTCATATCAGTCATCTTACTTCCGAAATTTATCGGAGTACCGGAATTAACCGCAACCAGCGAATCGTATACGGCGCCTTGTCGGGGTTTCTTTTTCAGACGCCGATCGAAATTCTCGACGGCTTTTCATCGGACTATGGCTTTTCGGTTACCGATCTCGCTTCGAACCTGGCAGGAGCGGGATTTTTTGCAGGCCAGATGCTGTTATGGGACGAACTGCGGCTGCTTCCCAAATTTTCGGCTCATCTGAGTCCCTATGCCCGTCACAGACCCGAACTGCTGGGGCGAAGCTTCACTGAGCGCCTGCTCAAGGATTACAACGGCCAGACCTACTGGCTGTCATTCAGTCCCGGAACCTTTACCCAAAGGGGGTTCTGGCCATCGTGGCTGTGTGTCTCCGGTGGGTATGGCATCGGCGGAATGGTTGCCGCAGAAACAGAAAAGAGTGTCCAGCTCGGACACTCTCCCTATAAAAAGTATTTAATCTCTCTGGATATCGATCTGACCAGGCTACCCATCCGAAACCGCTTGCTCAGGCAGGTGGCCATGCTGGCCAATACCCTTAAAGTGCCTGCCCCAACCCTGGAGTGGAACAGCAGGGGTGAATTCCGTTTTCACCCCCTGTACTTCTGAGACGCTGTTATTTTACTTCAAAATCAGCCGGTTTCTTGCCTTTCTGGTGCTGGCTGAAACCAAACATAGTAGGTTTGTAGGTGCCCGGAATGCTTACATTCAGGTCAGGTGTAATCAGTTTCTCCAGCCCTGTGGCCCAGTAGGCTGCATTGACGATCAGCCGGCGCATGTCTTCACGAGTGAATTCAAGGGCAGTTCCCAGTGTCGTAGCGAAGATTTTATTGGTCTTGCCCGTTTCATTCTGATATTCCCTCACCCAGGCCAGTGGCATGATCGATTTCTGATAAGTCATCGGTGTGGTCGGATTCATGCCTTCGGTGACCTGTCCCCACAAAAGAACCTGTGCATTGTCGGGCAGTTTACTAATGGTGTAAACGTCGGTTTCACCCCAAATGTCATTCACGCCCTGAATGACCGGATGCTGGTGATGGAGGCCATTGATCAGGGCACGGGTACCTTCTTTGCCGTGATGGCCATGGTGGGCTACCCAGGTTTCACCCAGGACCTGTTTTCCAAAACCACCCGGCCATTTCCCGTCTTTGGCATTCCAGCTGTAGTGGGCGTAGGGACTGGTTTTATTGCGGCTGTAGGCAAAAGCGTGGGTAGAGGTCCGCAGCGCTATGATGGGTTTACCCGATTTCAGATATTCGTCGAAATATTTCATTTCCGAATCGGGCAGTTCCCGGAATCGAAGCCACATGATGACCAGATCGGCATTCTTCAGGGTTTCGAGGCCTGTGATATGGGTCTGGTTTTCCGGATTCACATACCCGGTTTCAGGATCGGTGGCAAAGAGGACAGTTGTATTGAACCCATGATATTCGGCAAGGATTTTGGCCATTAACGGTAAGGCTTCCTCGGAGCGGTATTCTTCATCACCGCTGATGAGCACAATGTTTTTCCCTTTTCCGGCCCCCGTTTTCCCCTGATATACCAGGCGGTCTCCCTGCGCAGCAGCTGTTTTATAAAGGAATACGGTGAATAAAAGTGCAACAGATATTCTAAACATAGGTTGGTTAAGCTTGGATTTTATTGTTAAAAGTAAGAAAAATAAGATCAATCCAACACAGGAAACGGGAATAAGCCTGGTGAAAAATAAAAAGGCGGCTCATCATGAGCCGCCCGGGAATTTAGTTGTTGAAATAAAATCTTACCCTTTTCTCCTCGTAGATATGCCCAGTGGGAGATAAAGCGGACAAAAACTGATGGACGAGGTGATCAGGAAAATCAGGGCCAAAAGGCCGAGGACGATCGCCCAGGCTCCCGTAATGACTTTGGTAAAATAAAGCAGGGTAATTATGACCGCGAACAGTATACGAACTGCCTTGTCCCGCTGCCCCATGTTTTTTTTGAGGACCATTATTTTCTTAGAAATTGTAACACATTCAGTGACTTCTGCTGGCGAGATTTAATACATTCTGCCAGGAACCCCCGTTAAGGACGTTCTGAAACCCCTGCTTTTTGAGCACCTTTAGTGCCATACTGCTGCGGGCTCCGCTCTGGCAAAAAACAATGATCGATTCCGACCCTTTTAACCGGGCAGAATCTGCCGAAATTTTTTGTAGTGGGATATTTACCGCGCCTTTTACGCTTCCCTGGGCGAATTCCTTTTCACTCCTGACGTCTACCAGCAGCGCTCCTTTTTCGATCGCTGCTATTAATTCATTTTCATCAGGACCACCCAGCAGGGACTTTAAAAACTTGAACATATTCCGGACGTTTAATGATGAAGGCAAATTTAGAGCTCCGGAATAGGGGATACAGTCACTTTTGTTACAGTAAGTTGAAAATCAGTCAGGCTCGTTCCGTACGCTGCATCCATTCCCTCATGCCGCCGAGGTAATTTATCACATTGGCAAAGCCGTGTTTACGCAGAAGCGAGTAGGCCAGGGTCGATCTGTCACCGGACTGACAGTGCAGGATGACCGGCCGGTCCTTACTGATCCGGTCCAGGTTTTTTGTCAGTGTACCTACAAATACATGGTCGGCCCCACGGATATGGCCGGCATTGAATTCATTCTCTCCCCTGACATCCACGATCTGCGTTCTTTCGTCCTGCACAGCGGCTTTGGTTTCTTCGTAGCCGGCCGTATGAGATGGCTCCAGGGGAATTCCGGGAAGATTGACGTCAGTGATGAATCCATAAATCTGGTCCATGCCGATCCGCATCAGTTTACGGGTGATTTCTTCGATTTCCGTTTCCCGGGCCAAGATCATAAAGGGAGTTTCATAATTGTGAATCCAGCCCATCCAGGTAGCGAGCGCGTTGTTGTGCTGTATGTTCAGACTGCCGGGGATATGTCCGGCGGCAAAGCTTTTTTTATGGCGTGTGTCTATTAGCGGTATGTCCTTTTCATAGCCTGCCAGAAATTCTTCCCTGGAGAGCATCCGGGGTTTTGGGATTTGGGTGAGAAGGGGCCTGTCCGATTTGTTGAGCCGTTTCATTGTCGAAAAATAACGGGGTGCTTCGGGCTGACCAGAGAGTAGGTATTGTATGAAATCATCCTCCCCCTCGGCACGGAATGCCCAGTTCTGGATTTTCTCGTACCCAACCGTAGATGATGGCACTGCGCCGAGCGCCTTTCCGCAGGCTGATCCCGCACCATGACCTGGCCAAACCTGTACGTACTCAGGAATGGAGGTGAATTTCCCGAGCGACTTAAATAACTCACGTGCTCCGTTCAGCTGACTGCCTGCTATACCCACTGCTTTTTCGAGTAAGTCGGGCCGGCCTACATCGCCTACAAACACGAAGTCGCCGGTAAAGAGCATTACCGGTTGATCGGTGGCCGGATGATCCGTGAGCAGAAAACAGATGCTTTCCGGCGTATGGCCTGGGGTATGGATTACGTCGAGGGTCAGATTTCCCACCACTATCCTGTCGCCATCCTTCAGTCCGTGATGCGGAAATTCGTACTGCCACTCATCTCCGCCTTCGTCCGATAGATACAGCGTAGCGCCTGTAACAGCAGCCAATTCCCTTGAACCGCACAGAAAGTCGGCGTGAATATGGGTTTCGGTGATGTGGGTGATCTTGAGTTGATTCTGCCGGGCTATTTCGAGATAGGTGTCTATATCCCGTTTGGGGTCGATCACAATCGCCTCCCCGGTTTGCTGGCATCCAATGACATAACTGTTTTGGGCGAGACTCTTGTCGGCGACATGTTCGAAGTACATAGGGGCAGTATGGTTGACGGGTGAAGTATTGGAACAGGTTTGTCAAATTTAATAATTGCTTGAAAATAAGCCAGAAAAGAGCTGTGTAATATAACTTCCAGGCGCAAGTTTAAACCCTGAAAGACAATGCCGGGAGTAAAAAGTACGTTGATACCCCGGCTGTGCGAACCGATTTAAACAGACAAGTGTTATTGATACCGTAGGAGTTTTTGCCAAAAAAAATAACCAGATGCGTCCCATTTTCATTTACACGGAACTTAGCCCCAATCCGAACTCGATGAAGTTCGTTCTGAATTTCGAACTCGTGCCGGACGGACTTTCCTTCGATTATCCTTCACACGAATCGGCCCTGGAAGAAGGAAGAATTTCTCCGCTGGCGGCTGATTTGTTTCAGTTTCCCTTTGTCAGGAGGGTGTTCATCGCCAACAATTTTGTGACACTCACCAAGGATGACGAAACCCAATGGGAGGACGTGATGCGAGATGTCAAATCGTTCATCAAAATATACTTCGAGGAAGGACAGCCCGTCTTCGATGAGACCACCATTCACAAAAATTCTGTAGTGGTTTCGGCAAATGAGTCGGAAACGGTGCAGAAAATCAAAGCCGTACTCGAGCAGTATGTGAGACCGGCGGTTGAGTCGGACGGTGGTGCTATCAACTTCCACTCATTCGACGAGGAAGGTGGTCGTGTGAAGGTACTTCTGCAGGGTTCCTGCAGCGGATGTCCCTCGGCAACCCTTACCCTGAAGGCAGGTATTGAAAATCTGCTTACCCGAATGGTTCCGGAAGTAAAAGAGGTGGTGGCAGAAGGAGTTTAGCACTGAACAAGACAGATGGGTTTTATATTCAACGCACTGCTTTTTGCGCTGTTTATCTTATTGGTTGACCGTTATGTCTGGGCAGGGATACGCAGTCTACTTCCCCTGAAAAAGCCCATTTTATACCGGACCATAGCCGTCATTTACTGGGGATTTACGGTGCTGATACTCATCGTCATCCTGTCCTCCGTATTCATCCCCAGAGAATACCTTCCCCACGGAGCCAGGTCATTGTTCTTTACCGTAGTCGGAATTCCGCTGCTGGGAAAACTGCTGACGGTATTTTTCCTCTCTCTGGATGATATGAGACGAGGAATTCTATGGCTGGTGAAAGCATTTGCGGGGAAAACCCGTGCAAAAAAAGAAGCTACCGTCCCTAACGAAATCACCCCTCCGGTCCCCAATACGATTTCCCGGTCTGAGTTTATGACCAAAACCGCGGTAGCGACGGGGCTGGGTATGGCAGGAACCATGCTCTTCGGCATTGTTTCAGGAGCCCATGATTACCGGGTGAGACGGGTTAAACTGCCGTTGAAAAATCTTCCCCGCAAATTTGACGGTATGCGGATCTTGCAGCTTTCCGACATTCACACGGGCAGTTTCTACAATCCCCGTGCCGTTAAGGGCGGGGTGGATATGGCCATGAATGAAAAGGCTGATCTGATTGTTTTTACCGGCGATCTGGTCAATGAGGAAACGGAGGAAGCCCGGGATTATATTCCTATTTTCAGTAAGCTCTCTGCTCCCCTGGGGGTTTATTCCGTCCTGGGTAACCACGATTATGGCGATTACAAGGTGTGGTCCAGCGCCCGGGAAAAGGAAAAAAACCTGGAGGATATGCTGGCAGCCCATAAAGCGCTGGGCTGGGATCTGCTGATGGATGAAAACCGCGGAATTACCGTGGAAGGTGAATCCATCGGGCTGATCGGGGTGCAGAACTGGGGCGGAGGTCGGTTTGCCAAGTACGGCGACCTCGACAAGGCACTGCAGAGAGCCGACGATTATCCGGTGAAAATCCTGCTCTCGCACGACCCCAGTCACTGGGATTTGAAAGTCAGACCGGAACATCCTGAAGTGGACCTGATGCTTGCGGGACATACCCATGGAATGCAGTTCGGCGTGGAGCTGCCTGGATTCCGCTGGAGTCCGGCACAATATAATTACAAGCACTGGGCAGGACTTTATCAGGAAGGAGCACAATATCTTTATGTCAACCGGGGTTTTGGTTATATAGGTTATCCCGGTCGTGTCGGTATACTTCCGGAAATTACCGTACTCGAACTGGTGAAAGCCTGAGAACCTTTAAAATTATGCTGGCCATGAAAAATAAGCTGATACTGCTTTTTGCACTTTTTATTACCACTGCTCCTGCATTGACTTTTGCCGGGAACATTGCCGTATCTGCTGAAATGGCTGGTGAGACGGTTGTGATGGTGCAGAACCAGAAAAAGAAGAAAGGTCCCAGAAAACCCCGGAAGAAAAAGTTCCTTGGCATTTTCAAGCGGAAAAGCGCCTGCGACTGCCCCAAGCACTGAGGAATTTAGCTGCATTTTTTTATTCAAATCCCCCACGGAAAGCCTGCCTAGATATTCGATGCTTTTTTTGTACTTTTGCGGCTTATAATACAGGGCTCCAGTTAAACAAAATAAGCCTTCTTTTTTAGTTCAGGCAAATGAAAATCAACTTACACGCAACAGAGCGGTTTGAGCAAAGACACCACGGAAAGTCTGCTTCAGATACTGAAGAAATGCTCAAAACCCTGGGGGTATCCTCCTTGGACGAACTCATCGACCAGACCGTACCATCACACATTCGTGCCGGTGAAGCCCTGCCGTTACCTTCCGGGGTTTCAGAGAATTTATTTCTGGCCGAATTCCGTCGGATCGCCCGTCAGAATGCGGTCCTCAAATCCTATATCGGAACCGGCTACTACGACACGATCGTACCCAACGTCATCCTTCGCAACATTCTGGAAAATCCGGCCTGGTATACGGCCTATACCCCTTATCAGGCGGAAATTGCTCAGGGAAGGCTGGAGATGCTGCTAAACTTCCAGACCGTTGTCATCGATCTGACAGGGATGGAAATAGCCAATGCCTCCCTGCTCGATGAGGGTACGGCTGCAGCCGAAGCTATGTCGATGTTTCATGCGCTGCGTCCGGCGGCTAAAAAAGGTGCACATAAATTCTTTGTATCGAAATGGGTGCATCCTCAGACCATCGACGTGCTGCATACCCGCTCTGCTCCGCTCGGTATCGAAATTGTAGTTGGTGATCATAAGGAAACAGACTTGACCGATCCTGAACTATACGGGCTGCTCCTGCAATATCCCGGTACGGAAGGTCATATTGAAGATTATACCGACCTGATTGCGGCAGCCCACGAGCAGCAGTTACAGGTTGCCGTAGCCGCCGACCTGCTGGCGCTTACCCTGCTCAAGTCACCCGGTGAAATGGGGGCGGATGCCGTTGTCGGTACCTCCCAGCGTTTGGGAGTACCTATGGGTTATGGTGGCCCGCATGCCGGCTACTTTGCCGCCAAGGAGGCTCACAAACGCCATATTCCCGGACGAATCATCGGAGTAACC
>Ga0182792_1000339_pt1 | contig 45557 bp, 37 predicted proteins | sample Passage237B_FD_130497 | JGI IMG/M metagenome (GOLD analysis project Ga0182792, IMG submission 130497) | Cellulose adapted compost microbial communities from Newby Island Compost Facility, Milpitas, CA, USA - Passage2 37B (version 2) (version 2) ...
CCAGCGGCTCGCCGCCGGTCAGCCGCAGCTTCTTCACGCCGCGCCGCACGAAGGCCGAGCACAGCCGCTCCAGCTCCTCCAGCGACAGGACCTCCGCCTTGGGCAGGAAGGTCATGTCCTCCGCCATGCAGTACACGCAGCGGAAATCGCAGCGGTCCGTCACCGAGACGCGCAGGTAGGTGATATGCCGGCCGAACGGGTCGATCATGGTCCCGTAATGTAGGCGGCTTCAGTCGGCTTTGCGACCCCCGCCTTTGGTATGAATTTCAAGAGGTTATCGACCGTGTCCGCCTCCGCGGCCGGCTTGTCGGTGCGGATGCGGTTGATGCGCGGGAAGCGCATGGCCACGCCCGACTTGTGGCGGGTCGAGCGGGCGATGCCGTCGAAGGCGATCTCCAGCACCAGGTCGGGCGCCACCTCGCGCACCGGCCCGAAGCGGTTGGTCGTGTGGTCGCGCACCCACTTGTCCAGCCAGCGCAGCTCGGCGTCGGTGAAGCCGAAATAGGCCTTGCCGACCGGCGCCAGCTCGCGCCGGCCATCCTCGGCCTCGCGCCAGCAGCCGAAGGTGAAGTCCGAGTAGAAGGAGCTGCGCTTGCCGTGGCCGCGCTGGGCGTACATCAGCACGCAGTCGGCCAGCATCGGATCGCGCTTCCACTTGAACCACGGCCCCTTGGGCCGGCCCGCGACGTAGGCGCTGTCGCCGCGCTTCAGCATCAGCCCCTCGATGCCGTCGCCGCGCATCGACTCGCGCAGCTCGGCGAGGTGGGCCCAGTCGGTGAACACGACCAGCGGCGAGACGTCGAAGCGCGGCCGCGGCTTCTGCGCCATCCAGGCCTCCAGCCGCGCCCGCCGCGCATCGAAGGGCAGGGCCCGCAGGTCCTCGCCCTCGAGCCACAGCACGTCGTAGAGGCGCACATGCGCCGGGTGCTCCGCCAGCATCTTCGGGGTCACGACCTTGCGGTTCAGCCGCTGCTGAAGATCGTTGAACGGCGCGATCGTCTCCTCGCGGCGGACCAGCAGCTCGCCGTCGAACACCCCTTCGAAATCCATGACCTCGATGATGTCGGGAAAGGCGGCCGAGACGTCCTCGCCGGCCCGGCTGTACAGCCGTTTCACGCCGCCCGACGCGGCGACCTGGACGCGGATGCCGTCCCACTTCCACTCGGCGCGGAAGTGGGCGGGATCGAGGGCGTCCAGCTCGGCCCGCTCGATGGGATTGGCCAGCATGGCCGGCAGGAAGGCGCCGCCGGCATTGCTGCTGGGACGCGGCCCGCCCTGCAGCAGCCAATCGAACAGCGGCCGGTAGGGCGGGCTCAGCCCGTGCCAGATCTCCTCCACCGCATCGACCGGCCGGCCGCCGATATTGGCCGCCGCCTGCTTGGCGAGGCGGGCCGAGACGCCGACGCGCAGCGCACCCGTCAGCAGCTTGAGCAGCGCCCAGCGTCCCGTCGCGTCGAGCGAGTCGAGCCAGCGCCGCAGGATGGCCGGCGTCTGCATCTTCGTGGCGCGCTGCAGCGTCTCCACGACCTCGTCCAGCGTCGGCGGCGGGCCGGCGGCCGGGTCGGTCTCCCAGACCAGCGACAGGGTCTCGGCGAGGTCGCCGACATAGTCGTACGAGAGGTGGAACAGCTCCGGCCCGATGCGGTCCTCGCCGAAGCCGCGCAGCAGGGCGGGCTTGGCGGTGGGGAAGTCGAGCCCGCCGGTCAGCGCCGCCAGCGCCCAGCCGCGGTCGGGATCGGGCGTCTCGCGCAGGTAGGCCTCGATCAGCCGCAGCTTGGCGTTGCGCGCCGGCTGGTAGGAGAGGGCATCGAGCAGGGCGGCGAAGGCCTGCATCAGGCGCCTTCCTCCTCACGGCCGGCCAGGTGCAGCGCCTCGGCATCGATGCCGATCGAGCGCGCGTGGTGCACCAGCGCCTCCTCGCGGCCATGCGTCACCCAGACCCGCGACGCGCCGACATCCTTCAGGGTCTGTGTGAGCTCGGACCAATCGGCATGGTCCGAGATGATCAGCGGCAGCTCCGCGCCGCTCTGGCGAGCGCGCGCCCGCACGCGCATCCAGCCGGAGCAGACGGCCGGCACGGGATCGGCGAAGCGGCGCGACCAGCGGTCGGCGATGGCCGAGGGCGGGCAGAGCACGATGGCGCCGCGGAAGGTCTCCAGGATGGCGTCGGAGACATGGGCGATGTCGCCCAGCTCGACGCCCTGATCCTGGTACAGCTTGCACAGCGCCATCAGGCTGCCGTGCAGCCAGATCCGCTTGTCCCAGCCGGCGGCGCGCAGCAGGCGGATGACGCGCTGGCACTTGCCCAGCGCATAGACGCCCACCAGATGCGTGCGCTCGGGAAAGGTCGCGACGGAGCGCAGCAGCTTGCCGATCTCGGCCATGTCGGAGGGATGGTGGAACACGGGCAGCGCGAAGGTCGCCTCGGTGATGAACACGTCGCAGGGGATCGGCTCGAAGGGCGGGCAGGTCGGGTCTGGCCGCCGCTTGAAGTCGCCCGAGACCACGATGCGCTGGCCCCGCCAGGTCAGCACGGCCTGGGCCGAACCCAGGATGTGGCCGGCCGGCGCCAGCTCGACCTCGACCTCACCGATGCGCACGCTTTCGCCGTATTTCAGCGCCTGCTGGCTGGTATCGGGCATGCCCTCGAAGCGTGTCCGCATGATCGCCAGGGTCTCGGGCGTGGCCAGCGCCTTGCGATGGCCGGGGCGCGCATGGTCGCCGTGACCATGCGTGATGACGGCGCGCGGTACGGCGACCGCCGGATCGATGTAGAAGTCTCCGGGCCTGCAGTAGAGCCCGCGCGGCGTCGGATGGAGCCAGGAACGGGGATCGAGCGTGTCGGTTGCCATTGAAGCGGATGGATCCTCCCCGCTGGATATGGGGTTGCCTGACCTGTTTTCACGCTGGTTCGCCAGCCGCGGATGGGCGCCGCGGCCGCACCAGCTCGCCCTGGTCGCGCTGGCGCGCCAGGGCAGGAGCGCGCTGCTGATCGCGCCGACCGGCGGCGGCAAGACGCTGGCGGGCTTCCTGCCCTCCCTGATCGAGCTCACCGAGCGCCGGCTGGCCGGCGACGACCTCGCCCACAAGAAGGGCAAGGGCGAGCTGCACACGATCTACATCTCGCCGCTCAAGGCGCTGGCCACCGACATCCGGCGCAACCTCGAGATGCCGATCGCGGAGATGGCCCTGCCGGTGCGCGCCGAGAGCCGCACCGGCGACACGCCGCAGAGCCGCCGCGTGCGCCAGCGCGAACGGCCGCCCGACCTGCTGATGACCACGCCCGAATCGCTGGCGCTGCTGCTGAGCTATCCGGACGCCGCGCAGCTCTTCACCAGCCTGCGCTGCGTGATCATCGACGAGCTGCATGCCTTCGCCACGAGCAAGCGCGGCCATCATCTCGCGCTCTGCCTGGCGCGCGTGGCGACGCTGGCGCCGCAGGTGCGCTTCGTGGGCCTGTCCGCGACTGTGGCCGACCCGCCGGCGCTGGCCGAGTTCCTGGCCGTGAAGGACGAGGTCGAGATCGTGGTCGGCGAGCCCGGCGCGCCGCCGGCCGTCACCCTCATCGACGCGCAGGAGCGCCTGCCGTGGGGCGGCCATATGGGCCATCACGCCGTGCCCGAGGTCTACAACATCATCCGTCAGCACGGGACCTCGATCATCTTCGTGAACACGCGCGCGCAGGCCGAGCTGGTGTTCGACCGCCTGTGGCGGCTCAACGACGACAACCTGGCGATCGGCCTGCATCACGGCTCGCTGGCCGTCGAGCAACGGCGCAAGGTCGAGGCGGCGATGGCGGCGGGCAAGCTGCGCGCCGTCGTGGCGACCTCGTCGCTCGATCTCGGCATCGACTGGGGAGACGTCGATCTCGTCATCCAGATGGGCGCGCCCAAGGGGGTGAGCCGCCTGATGCAGCGCATCGGCCGCGCCAACCACCGGCTGGACGAACCCAGCCGCGCCATGATCGCGCCGGCCAACCGCTTCGAGGTGCTGGAATCGCTGGCCGCGCTCGAGGCCATCGAGGCACGCGAGCTCGACGGCGATCCGCCGCGGCCGCCCTGCCTCGACGTGCTGGCGCAGCACATCGTCGGCTGCGCCTGCGCCCAGCCGGTCGACCGCGACCAGCTCTACGAGGAGGTGCGCACGACGCAGCCCTATCGCGACCTGCCACGCAAGGACTTCGACGACACGTTCGATTTCGTCGCCACTGGCGGCTATGCGCTGGCGGCCTACGATCGCTGGCACCGGCTGAAGCCGCTGCCCGACGGCCGCTGGATGCTGGCGTCGCAGATGGTGGCGCGGCAGTTCCGCATGAACATCGGCACCATCGTCGAGCTGCCGCTGATCAAGGTGAAGCTCCGGCGCGGCCCGGTGCTGGGCGAGGTCGAAGAGTCCTTCATCCAGGGCCTGGTGCCGGGCGACACCTTCGTCTTCGCCGGTCGCATGCTGCGCTTCGAAGGGGTCAAGGAGCTGATGGCACAGTGCGCGCCGGCGACCGGCGGCGATCCCAAGGTGCCGGCCTATGGCGGCGGCCGGCTGCCGCTCTCGACCTTCCTGGCCGACCGCGTCCGCGGCATCCTGCAGGATCCGTCGCGGCACCCGAAGCTGCCGGCCGAGGTGCGCGAATGGCTGCGCATCCAGCGCATCCGCTCGGCGCTGCCGGCCGGCAACCGCCTGCTGATCGAGGGGTTCCCGCGCGGGCCGCGGCAGTTCATCGTCGCCTACTGCTTCGAGGGCCGGAACGCCCACCAGACGCTGGGCATGCTGCTGACGCGGCGCATGGAGCGCATGGGGCTGAAGCCGCTGGGCTTCGTCGCCACCGACTACGTGCTGGGCCTCTGGGGCCTGCGTCCGCCGACCAAGGCACAGCTCGAGCGGCTCTTCGACGAGGACATGCTGGGCGACGACCTCGAAGCCTGGATGGACGAATCGACGATGCTGCGGCGGTCCTTCCGCAACGTCGCGGTGATCGCCGGCCTGATCGAACGGCGCTTCCCGGGCGAGGAGAAGTCGCGCCGCCAGGTCACCTTCAGCTCCGACCTGATCTACGACGCGCTGCGGCGCCACGAGCCCGACCACATCCTGCTGCGCGCCACGCGCCAGGATGCCGCCTGGCAGCTCGCCGACCTGCGGCGCCTGGGCGACCTGCTGCGCCGGGCGAAGGGGCGCATCGACTACCGCCGCCTCGACCGCATCTCGCCGCTCGCCGTGCCGGTGCTGCTGGAGATCGGCCGCGAGCGCGTGCTCGACGGCACCGCCGAGGACGAGCTCCTGGACATCGCCGCCCAGGAACTCATCGACGAGGCAACGCGGTTGTAGAGAAACTTGCGTTATTGATTCCGGGAAGCGAATGGCTTTGTAATCACGTATGTCGTTGTCGAGAGTCTCGCCATGACCGATATCCTTACGATCAGCAGCCCCGATGTGGTTGCACTTGTCGAAAAGGCGGCCAACCAACTCACGGGCGGCGACAAGACGGAAGTGGTGGCAATCGCGGTGCGCCGGCTGCTTGATGCATCGACGGAAGTACGGCCATTGTTCGGGGCTCATCGCGGCTCCGTCACGGCGCGCAAGGATGTCGATTTGACGGAGCCTGTTTTCGACGATGAGCTGGATAGCGAAACAGGAAATGAGATAACACGGTGATCTGCGCCGCATGGCCCAAAAATCAGGGCCATGCCCTCCGCGATCGGTCTTGGCTGTCCTCTCGTCACATACGACGACCGGATCCGCAGGTTCTCGAGGACCTACGGGCAGCAGTATCGATTTGCAGTCGTTTAGGTCGGCGCGGCGGCGCGGCGCCGCAAGCGTCAGCGCCGCTTGACGGGTTGGCGCTTCAGCCAGCTGCGATACTGGAGGGAGTTGGCGGCAAGGCTCACGCCGAAGAGGGCGAAGGCACCCAGCACCATCACGAGATAATAGAAATCGCCGGTTTTCATGGCAGGCTCCGTTGAAAGCCCGCAGAGAATTAAGGGACATTGGCGAGCCCGCGTTGATCTGGATCAACTCAATGGAAATCGCGCGAGGCGATGCGGATCTGGTCGCCGCGGCCGTGGATCAGGCGGAACGAGTCGATCCGGGAGATGGAATCGAGGTCGTCCGACCAATCCCAGAGCCGCTCGGCGACGAGATGGATCACCAGCCTTTCGCGCTGGATGCGGCCGCGGACCGCCAGCAGGCGGGAGCCCATGACGATGCGGCGATGGGCCTCGAAGACCTTGGGCCAGACCACGAGGTTGGCGATGCCGTGCTCGTCCTCGATGGTGACGAACACCACGCCCGAAGCGGTGCCCGGCCGCTGGCGCACCAGCACCAGCCCGGCCAGGACGAATTCGTCCTCGTTCCTGGAAGCCTCGAGCACCGAGGTCGGCGACACGCCGCGCCCGGCGAAGCGCGATCGCAGCAGTTCCAGCGGATGGGAGCGCAGCGACATCGAGATCGAGCCGTAATCATCGACCACCTGCTCGCCCAGGGTGAGCGACGGCAGGGCGACCGCCGGTTCGAGGTCGTGGACCTCCGGACCGTCGAGCAGCGGCAACCGGGCATCGGAGAAGCCGCGCACGGCCCACAGCACGTCGCGGCGCGACAGGCCCAGCGAGGCGAAGGCATCGGCGCGCGCCAGCGCCGCGACCTGGCGCCGCGTGAGGCCGGAACGCCGCCACAGGTCGGCGGGATCGCGATAGGGTTCGGTGCCACGGCGCTCCACCATGAGCTTGACCGCTTCCTCGGAGAGGCCCGTGACCTGCCGCAGGCCCAGGCGCAGGGCGCAGCGGTTGCTCAGCCCCGGCTCCAGCGTGCAGTCCCAGTCGCTGGCATTGACGTCGGGCGGCCGTACCTCGACGCCGTGCGCGCGCGCGTCGCGCACGAGCTGGGCCGGGGCATAGAAGCCCATCGGCTGGGAGTTCAGCAGCGCAGCGGCGAAGACCTCGGGGTAGTGGTGCTTCACCCACGAGGAATCGTAGACCAGGATGGCGAAGCTCGCGGCATGGCTTTCGGGGAAGCCGTACTCGCCGAATCCCTCGATCTGCTTGAAGCAGCGTTCGGCGAAAGAGCGCTCATAGCCGTTGCCGACCATGCCCTCGATGAAGTCCTCCTTCAGCTTGTGGATGGTGCCGCTCCGGCGGAACGTCGCCATGGCGCGGCGCAGCTTGTCGGCCTTGGCCGGCGTGAAGCCTGCGGCATCGATGGCGATCTGCATCGCCTGCTCCTGGAACAGCGGCACGCCCAGGGTTCGGCTGAGGATCTTCTCGAGCGCCGGCTTGGGATAGGTGACCTTGCTCGGGTCTGCCCGGTTCCTGAGATAGGGATGGACCATGCCGCCCTGGATGGGGCCGGGCCGCACGATCGCCACCTCGACCACGAGATCATAATATTCCTTGGGCCTGAGGCGCGGCAGCATCGACATCTGGGCCCGGCTCTCGACCTGGAACACGCCGACCGAGTCGGCGCGGCCCAGCATCTCGTAGACGGCCGGGTCCTCGGCCTTCATGCCGAGCGACTTGCGTTCGCCGTAGTGCTGCTCGATCAGGTCGAAGCTCTTGCGCAGGCAGGTCAGCATGCCGAGCCCCAGCACGTCGACCTTGTAGATGTTCAGGACATCCAGGTCGTCCTTGTCCCATTCGACGACGGTGCGGTCTTCCATGGCCGCGTTCTGGATCGGCACCAGCTCGTCGAGCCGGCCCTCGGTGAGCACGAAGCCGCCGACATGCTGCGACAGGTGGCGCGGGAAACCACACAGCGTCGCCGACAGTTCCAGCGCCAGCATCAGCCGCGGATCGGTCGGATCGAGGCCGGCCTCGCGCACATGGTCCATGTCGACGCCGCCCGACCCCATGCCCCACACCGTGCCGGCCATCGCGCCCACCGTGTCGGGTGACAGGCCGAGCGCCTTGCCGACCTCGCGGATGGCGCTGCGGCTCTTGTAGGAGATCACCGTGGCGGCCAGGGCGGCGCGCGACCGGCCTTTCGTTTCATAGATCCACTGGATGATCTCCTCGCGCCGCTCGTGCTCGAAATCGACGTCGATGTCGGGCGGTTCGTTGCGCTCGTTGGACAGGAAGCGCTCGAACAGGACCTCGGTCTTGGCCGGATCGACCGAGGTGATCCCGAGGCAGTAGCACACCGCGGAGTTGGCGGCCGAACCGCGGCCCTGGCAGAGAATACCCATCCTGCGGGCCTGCGTGACGATCTCGTGCACCGTCAGGAAGTAGGGCGCGATGTTCTTGCGGTCGATGAGCTCGAATTCGTGCTGAAGGGAGCCGATCACCTTGGCAGGGATTTCTTCGGGATAGAGATCGTTCGCGCCCGCCCAGGTGAGGCGCCTGAGCTTGTCCATCGGTGTCTCGCCGCCCTCGTACATCACGGGGTACTGGTAGGTGAGCTGGTCGAGCGAGAAGCCGCAGCGCCGCACGATCTCCTGCGTGCGCTCGACGGCGTGCGGGTGGCGGCGGAACAGGCGCGCCATCTCCGCGGGCTCCTTCAGGTGCCGCTCGGCGCTGGCGAATCGGCGGAAGCCCAGTTCGTCGACGGTGCAGCCCAGCCGGATGGCCGTCACGACGTCTTGCAGCGCCCGGCGTTCGGGCACGTGGTAGTGCACGTCGTTGGTGGCGACCAGGCCGATGCCCGTCGCGGCGGCGAGATCGTCGAGCATGGCCAGGCGGCGCGCATCGTCGCCGCGGAACAGCATGGTGCCGGCGAGGTAGCAGCGATCGCCGAACAGATGGGCGAGCGCGTGCAGGCGGTCGCGGAAAGCGGGATCGTCGAGGCGGCGCGGCGGCAGCACGATGGCCAGGAGGCCCTCGGCATGGGCGGCGAGATCGTCGAAGGCGAGGTCGCACCGGCCTTTTGCGGCGCGGCGGTTGCCCACCGTCAGCAGCCGGGACAGCCTCTTGTAGGCATCGAGGTCGGTGGGATAGGCGAGCAGGGAACAGCCGTCGCGCGTCTCGATACGGCTGCCGACCAGCAGCTTGATCCGCTCTTCCTTCGGCGGCGGATCGGGCAGGTCCTCGTAATATTCCTTGATCGCCGCATAGGCGCGCACCACGCCTGCCAGGGTGTTGCGGTCGGCGATGCCGATGGCGGTATGGCCGAGCTCCAGCGCCCGCAGGACCAGTTCGCCCGAATGCGAGCCGCTGCGCAGGAAGCTGTAGTTGGTCGTGACCTGGAGCTCGGCGTAGCGGGGCAGCTCGGCCTGCATGCGGTCATGCTCCGGCAAGCTCGTGGAGCCGCGACAGCGGCACGCAGCGGAAGGCGGCATCGTCGCCTTCGGCCAGGCGCAGGAAGCGTTCGTCGGCCACGACCAGCGGCGCCGACGCGGCCTCGGCACAGGCGGCGTAGAAGCAGTCGTGCACCGGCCAGTCGCATTGCAGCGCCAGCGCCAGCGCACGATCGCGCAGGCGGGCCGATTCGACGAAGGCCGGGATGAAGCAGGGCAGGCCGACATTGCGCACGATGGGCTCGACCTGCTCGGGCGAGAGCTCGCCCGCCATCGCCCGCATGCGGGCGAGCTCGGCCACGTCGGCGATCAGGATGTCAGGCGCGACGAGCTGGTGGCCGTCCGCCAGCAGCGAGCGCGCCTGCGGGCGCAGCGGCTCCTCGACGAACCATTTCAGGACCACGCCGGGCTCGACCGCCAGGATCATCGCCCGACCCCGGCGAACCGGCCCTCGAAGGGCTCGATCCGCCGCAGCGGCGCCGGCGTCATCGCGGCGATGCGGTCCGCCTCGGCCAGCGGATCGAGGAACGGCGGCCAGCGCACGGCCTCGCTCAGGATCTCGCGCAGCTCGGCTTCGAGGGAGTGGCTGTGGCGATGGGCGCGGTCCTTCAGCCGTTCGATGACGGTGCTGTCGAGGCCGCGCACGGTGAGGATGGTGCGTTTCATGATCGGGTCCAGGAATGGGTCAGGCGCAGAAACCGTGGAGGAACCAGCGGGCGGCCGGCCGGCCGCTGCTGGCCAGCGCGTAGGGGCCGTCGCGGAACAGCCAGAAGCGGCCGCCATCGTCGTCCTCGACGCGGTAATAGTCGCGGAACAGGGGCACCGTGTTGGCCGGCGGCCGGCTGCCGTCGGTCCGCGGCCGCCACCATTCGTCGGCGATCCGTTCCGGCCCGTCGGCGCGCACGATGCGATGGGCATGCTGGCGCCAGCGGAACACCGAGGGCGGGTCGTCGGGCACGATGGCCGTGACCTCGACCGGCTCGGGCCGCTGCAGCAGGCGCGTCGGCCGGGCGCCCTTGAGATCGGCCACGCGCCGCCACGCGCCGGCGGCCGCGGGCCGGGCCGCGCCGCCCGCCGTCTGCACGCGCTCGGGCAGGTGGCTGTCGCGCGGCAGCAGGCGCACCACGTTCTCCGCGCCCAGCCGCAGCGCCAGCCGGTCGGCGAGGTCGACCATGCCCTCGATATCGGCAGAAAGGACGGCCGTGCCCGAGGCGGCTCCCGCCTCCGGCAGGACATCCTGCGTGCCGTCGAAAGCCTCGACCTCGGGCGCGGCCAGGATCATCAGCTCGACGCCGAAGCCGGGATCGAGCTCGCCCAGCTTCTCCTCGAACAACTTCATCAGCCGGGGATTGTCGCGGTTGGGCCGGCTGGTGCCGATGGCCGTGCGGTCGACCGAGCCGTCGACGCGATAGAGCGCGATCTCGAGCCGGCGCGCGCCCACGCCCGCCTGCTCGAACTGGCGGCACAGGGCGGCCAGCAGGCGGCTGGTCGCCGCGGCGATGTCCTCGGGCCGTCCGATCGGCTCGACGAAGGCGAGGCGCGTGCGGAAGGCCGGCACGGCGCGGCGCGGCTCGATCGGCTCGGCCACGGTGCCCAGCGCCTGGTCGAGGCGGGTGAGCGGCTGGTCGCCGAAGCGGCGGGCCAGCGGGGCGCGCGGCAGCGGGTAGAGATCGCCGATGCGGCGCAGGCCGAGCTTCAGCATCGTCTCCACGATCGCCGCATCGAGCCGCAGGCCTTCGACCGGCAGGCCGGCGAGGGCGGTGCGCTGGCCGTGCCGCGGGCAGAAGAGGTCGGCCTGGCGCTCGGCGAAGCGCGCCAGCGCCCAGGCGGCGCCCGCCGTGTCGGCCATGGCGGCGCGGCAGGCGAGGTCGTGGCGCGAGAGGCGCTGCACCAGGTCGGCCAGCAGGGCGCGCTCGCCCTCCTCGTCCCGGCCGAACAGGTGGGCGCAGCCGGTCACGTCGAGCAGCAGCCCGGCATCGCCGCCGAAGCCGCCGGTGCTGCAGGCCTCCGCGCCTTCCTCGGCGACGGCGCCGCCCAGCGGGTCGAGCGCGACCCAGGGCGTGTAGCGGTCGCACCAGCCGGCGACGGCTTCGAGCAGGCGGCGGTCGGCCTGCGGCGCACCCGGCGTGGTCAGCAGGTCGGGCACGAGGGCGCGCGCATCGGCCAACCGCATGTGCGGCCGCAGGCCGGCCGCGCGGGCATGCGGATTGACCGCGACGAGGCGCGGGCAGCCGTCATGCCAGACGACGGTGGCGGCCGCCTTCGCCGACCAGTCGCGCGCCGCAGGATCGGACGTCGCTCTCGCGAGTCGATCCGTGGAGAGCTTGGGGAACCACAGAGAGACAATGCGCTTCATCATTCCACTCCAGGAGCCAGGAGGGCGTTTCCGCGACGGAGGGCAGGCCGAAGCGGTTGCGCCGGAGCTCGACGCGCCAGCGCGGGGTGCCGACGTCGTTCAGGCCAAAGCTCGCGCTGGACGTCGAGCGGGTCGGTGCCGAGGCGATGCGCCAGCGGGTCGTGCAGACGGCTTGTGCCGGGGCGGGCTGGCCGCGCAGCAGCAGGGCGGCCACGCCGCTCTTCTCGGCGGCGAGCGACAGGCGGCGGCCGGCGACGGGATCGGCCGCCCGGGTCTCGCCCAGCACGGCGGCGATGCCGGTGCCGCGCAGCCCTTCCTCCATGGCCCAGAACAGATCCTCGTCGCGCCGCACCGTGACCATCAGCAGCCGCGCCGGATCGAACCAGGCGGACAGCGCGGGAGCGTAGGGCGGGGCATCGAAGGCGCCCGACGGGCGGCGGCACCACAGCAGCGTGCCGCCCGGCCGCAGCGTCCCCAAGCGGCCCAGCAGATGGGCAGCGAAGCCGAGGGCGGCGCCGTCATGCGCGGCGACGCGGCCGGACGGGGCGGGGCCCGCCTCGACCTCGTGCAGCGCGCCGGTCAGCAGCCCGCCTTCGGGCAGCAGGGCATCGATGGCCGGCACCCCCAGGGCCACGGCCTGCCGTCCGGCCCGCTGGGCGCTGTGGGCGCGCTCCAGCCGGCGCACTTTCTCGCGCAGATCCAGCTCGCGCAGAGCCGGCGCCACCGGCGCGGCCGCATCGTTGGCGGCGCGGGAGGCAGCAGGGGGAGCAAAGGCATTCGGGGAAATGACGGGCATCGCCCCCTCGAGGGTGAAACGCGTTGGGAATTGAATGTTCTTGTTATGTTCCAATCACCGGACGGAGTCAACGAGAGTCCGTTCCGTCGAGTTTTTGCGCTCCGGGGCCGGGGGAGGAGCTTTCCGGGATACAATTGGTGGTATGCATGGCGGGCAGAAAGCTACTATTGATGGAATGATGCATGCACTGCAGTCAGACCGCCTTCGGCGGATCACGAATATCGACACGCCCCCGTGCCGGCGTGTAGTGGACTTCGAGCGCGTCCGGGTGAAGGCGCGCTTCCCTGCGGGCGATTAGAGAAGGTCATGCGGAAGGCCCCTGCCGCTGCAGCTGGCGAAAACGCCGTCGTCAAATCCGTCGGACGAGTCTTCGAGGTCCTCGAAGCCTTCAACGAGACGCGCCAGCCGATGCTGGCGATCGACATCGCCAAGCGCCTCAACTACCCGGCCTCCAGCACCTCCGCCCTGCTGAAGAGCATGGTGACGCTGGGCTATCTGAGCTTCGACCGGCGCGACCGCCGGTACTTTCCCACGATCCGCATCGCCATCATCTCGGAGTACCTGCACGGCGCGCTGCTGGGCCACGGCAACCTGATGGCCCTGATGGGCGACCTGCACAGCCAGATCGGCGAGACGATCATGCTGGGCATCCGCAAGGACCTCGACGCCCAGTACGTCCACATCATCCCCGGCATCTATCCGATCATGCTCAACGTGCCGCCGGGCACCGTGCGGCCGCTGCACCGCTCGGGCATGGGCTGGGCCCTGCTCAGCCAGTGCGACGACGCCGAGATCAGGTCCATCGTCGAGCGCGTCAACGCGACCGAGCCCGTCGACTACCACGAGCTCATGGCCATCATCGAGGAGGTGCGGGCGATCGGCTACGCGCGCTCCTACGGCACCTACGTGACGGGCAGCGGCATCATCGCGATGAACCTGCCGGGCTCCTCGAACGATCGCCACGTCGCCGTCGGCGCGGGCGGCCCCGTCGACCGGCTGCAGGCGCGCGAGCGCGAGATCGTGCGGCTGATGCGCAGCGCCATCGACCGCCACTTCGGCAAGCCCTGACCGCCGCCTCGCTTCGCCCCGGTCGAGACGACGGGAGGGAGGGCCGCTTCCTCCCCGTCGCCCCGAGCGCAGTCGAGGGGCCTTGCTTCAACGATCCGGCGGCTGGTCGTGGAAAGAAGGTTCCTCCGCTCCGCTTCGCTCCGGTCGGAACGACGGACCTCCCGTCGCTTCAACGATCAGGCATTGGAGTATCGAGGGAAGGTCTCTCCACTCCGCTTCGCTTCGGTCGAGACGACGGGGAGGGGGGGCCGCTTCCTTCCCGTCGCCCCGAGCGTAGTCGAGGGGCCTTGTTTCAACGATCCGGCAGCGGAGTGTCGAGGGAAGGTCTCTCCACTCCGCGCTGCGCGCTCCGGTCGAGACGACGGAGGAGAGAGGCGGGCGGCAACACCATCGTCGTCTCGACCAAGGCCCGCAGGGCCGCATGGAGAGACCTTGATTCGGCCAACGGGCGGCTGGTCGTGGAGGGAAGGTCTCTCCACTCCGCTTCGCTTCGGTCGAGACGACGGGGAGGGGGTGCCGCTTCCTTCCCGTCGCCCCGAGCGTAGTCGAGGGGCCTTGTTTCAACGATCCGGCGGCTGGTCGTGGAGGGAAGGTCTCTCTCCACTCCGCCGCCGTCAGCGCATCGTGCCGGGGAGCCAGGTCACGATCTGGGGGAAGATCGAGATGGCGAACATCATGGCGATCATCATCACGACGTAGGGGATGACGCTGATCGACATGCGGCCGATATGGACCTTGCCGATGCCGGACAGCGCATAGAGGTTGATGCCGAACGGCGGATGGATCTGGGCCACCTCGACGGCCAGCACGACGAACACGCCGAAGGCCAGGGGATTCATGCCGATCGCCTGGGCAAGCGGGAACATGATCGGCACCGAGACCAGCATCATCGACGTGGCCTCGAGGAAGGTGCCGAGCAGGATGTAGATCAGCACCATCAGCGTCACGACGGCCATGTAGCCGAAGCCGGATTCCGACACGAGGTCGACCACCATCTGCGGCAGGCCGGTCAGGGTGAAGAACTCCGTCAGCGCCTGCCCGAAGGCGATCATCATGAAGATCATGACGCTGGTGCGGGTCGCCTTCATCGTCGCGGTCCAGAAATGCGCCCTGGTGAGCGTGCGGGTCGCGATGCCCACGACGATGACGTAGGCGACGGCGAGCGCCGCCACCTCCGTCGGCGTGGCCAGGCCGCTGTAGATGCTGACGAGCACGCCGAGCGGCAGCAGCAGGACCAGGATGGCCTCGCGCGTCGCGCGCAGCCTCTCCCGCCAGGTGATCGGTTCGGGATCGGACCGCACGCCCGAGAAGAAGACGGCGTACAGCGCCATGAGCGTCGACAGCAGCAGGCCGGGAACGGCGCCGGCGATGAAGAGCTGGGCGATCGACTGTTCCGTCAGCACGCCGAAGATGATCATGGCGATGCTGGGCGGGATCAGGATGCCGAGCGTGCCGCCGGCGGCGATCAGCGAGCCGCTGAAATGCGGCGTGTAGCCGCCGCGCACCAGCGCGGGAAAGGCGACCAGCCCGATCGTGACCGCCGTGGCGACCGACGAGCCGCAGATGGCGGCGAAGATGGCGCAGGCCACGACCGTCGCCACGCCCAGGCCACCCGGCACCACGCCGACCCAGACCCGGGCGAACCGGAACAGCTTCTCGTTGAGGCCGGCCACCTCCATCAGGGTGCCGGCATAGATGTAGAGCGGCACGGCGATCAGCAGGAAGTTGCCGAGCGACTGGTAGACGGTGAGGCCGAGATTGAGCAGCGGGGTCGTGCTCTCGTCGAGCAGCCAGACTCCCGTGAGGGCCGTGATGCCCATCGCGCCGAAGATCGGCGTCCCCGCGATGATCAGGCCGAAGAAGAACAGCAGCATGCCGACGGCGATCATGAGGCTAGTCCCGCGGCGAGCGCATGCGGCGGGCCAGCCCGGCGATGCGCGCGAGAAGGCCCAGCAGGAGAACGAGGAAGCCGGCCAGCAGCACGATCTGGGGGATCGCCAGCGGCACGCCCACGATCGTCGAGGAGCGCAGGCCGTACTGCAGTGAATTGCCGACGAGATCGACCAGTCCCCAGCAGAGCCCCGCGATGAGCGCTGCAACGAGGCACCAGGTGACCAGCGCCACGCGCCGGCGCAGCCGCGGCCGGAAGAGATCGACCACCAGCCTCATCGCGAAGTGCTCGTTGTGGCGCAGCGTCTCCGCGGCGCCGAGCACCGCGACGCCGATCACCAGGTAGCCGGCGATCTCGTTGGCCCAGTCCGTCGGGTGGCCGAGGAAGCGCGCGAACACGTCGTAGGTCACGATCAGCGTGATCGCGATCAGGGCGACGCCGCCCAGGAAGGCGCCCAGGCGGCTGACGCCGCCCAGGATCGCGAAGAAGGGCCCGTGCTCCTCGGTTTCCGGGGCCTCGTCCGCCTCGAGGTTCACTTCGCCCCGCTGGCCGCCAGGATCGGAGCCATGATCTCCTTGCTGAAGGAGGCGCCCTTGGCGAGCAGGGGAGCCGTCGCCTCGCGCCATGCCGCGAACTGGGGCATGGACGGCTCGAGCATGGTCACTTCCATGCCCTTCTGGCGATACTGGTCGGCGAGGCCGGCGCGGTCCTTGATGATCTCCGCTCGGCAGGTCAGCTCGGCCTCGCGGATCGCCTTGGCGATGATCTCGCGGTCGGCCGGCTTGAAGCCGTTCCACCATTGCAGGTTGGCGGCGAAGCCCTGCATGCCGGTGCCGGTGAAGGAGCCTGGGATGATGGCGTACTTCACGACCTCGTAGACGCGCTGGGACTGGATCCCCTGGAAGCCGATGACGGCCGATTCGATCGTGCCGTGCTGCAGGGCCGTGTAGACCTCGGCGAACGGGATCTGGGCAGGAGCGCCCCCGAGCTGCTTGACCAGCTCGGCCAGCATCTCGGACGGCGCGCGCATGCGCAGTCCCTTGACGTCGCCCGGCGCCAGGATCTTGCGCGACGAGACGATGGCCGGCGAGCCGATGTCCGTCATGGCCAGCAGCGTCGCGCCGCGCTGGCGGAACTCCTTGTCGAGGACGTCCTTGAAGCCGCCCGGCTCGTCGGTCGCCTTGGCGACCTGTTCCATGGTCATGGCGGTCGGCAGGGACAGGGCGCCCACGTCCTTGATCAGGCCGGACCAGTTCTGGACGGTGATCCAGCCGAACTTGACCTTGCCGGTCGGGATGGCGATCGGCATGTCGACGTCCTGCGCGAGCTGGCCGGCAGGGTAGTGCTTGACGGTGATTCGGCCCTTGGTCTCGCGCTGCAGGGCCGCTTCCAGCGGCCCGAGGAACTGCACGATGTTGATGTGCGTCGGGCTACCCCACGTGGCGAGCGGGATGACGATCTTCGACTGCGCCCGCACGAGGGAGGGAGCCGCCAGCGAGCCTGCAGCCACACCCATGCCCAGCAGCAGCGGCCGGCGCCGCATCGTTCCTGTCTTCATTCGAATGTTCCTCCCTTGTCGGGCGGGATTGTGCTGGTCCCGATTTCCCGCCCTCAATCGACTGTTACGCAACCCTGCTATGTTCATTCACATATATGAATGAAGCGGCCAGGATTGCCAATCCGCTGCGTGGACTTGTGCAATGCAGCGTAAAAAGTGGCGCTTCCGTCATTTCACATATGTGTATGCATACGACACATTCTCCAAAATGAATTGAAGAAGGCCCTCTGCGGCAGCAGCCTCGTCGCGACAGGCAAGGAAGGGAGGAGCGGAATGTCCAACGGCAGGCTGATCATCCGAGGCGGCACCGTCGTCGATGGCACCGGACGCGAGCCCTTTGCAGCAGACGTCGAGGTCGAGGACGGCCGCATCGTCGCGGTGGGGGCGGTCTCGGGCCGCGCGGAGGAGGAGATCGATGCCCGAGGCATGCTGGTCACGCCGGGCTTTGTCGACATCCACACCCACTATGACGGCCAGGCGACCTGGAGCAACCGTATCTCCCCGTCGTCCTCGCATGGCGTCACGACGGCCATCATGGGCAATTGCGGCGTGGGCTTCGCGCCCTGCCGGCCGGACGAGCGGGAGATGCTGGTCAGGCTGATGGAGGGCGTGGAGGACATTCCCGGCGTCGTCCTGGAGGAAGGCCTGCCGTGGAACTGGGAGTCCTTCCCGGACTATCTCGACATGCTGTCGCGCCGGCAGTTCGATCTCGATCTCGGGGCGCAGGTCCCGCACGCGGCGCTGCGCATCTACGTCATGGGGCGCCGCGCCGCCGAGCGCGAACCCGCCACGGAGCAGGATGCCGCGACGATGGCCCGCCTCGCCGCCGAGGGCGTGGCGGCGGGGGCGCTGGGCTTCTCGACCTCGCGCACGCTCGCCCACAAGGCCAGCGACGGCCAGCCGACCCCGACGCTGAACGCCTACGAGCCGGAGCTCGCGGCCATCGCCGAGGCGATCGGGCGGACCGGCCGCGGCGTGCTGCAGGTCATCACCGACCATCCCTCGGACGAGGCGGAGTTCGCGATGCTGCGCCGACTGGCGGAGCGCGCCGGACGGCCGCTCTCGATCTCGCTGGGCCAGGCCGACCGTGCGCCCGACAAGTGGCGCCACGCGCTGCGCATGATCGAGGAAGCGAGCGATGACGGCCTGCCGGTCAAGGCGCAGGTCTGCGGCCGCGCCGTCGGTCTTCTCTATGGCCTCGAACTGTCGCTCAATCCCTTCTGCACGCATCCGGGCTGGGCGGCGATCGCGGACCTGCCGCTGGAGCGGAAGGTGGCGGCGCTGCGCGACCCGGATTTCAAGAGGCGCCTGCTCGCCGAGGAACCGTCGGACCGCCAGCAGCGCGAGCGGCTGTTCAACTTCGAGCGGCTCTATCCGCTGTCCGATCCGCCGAACTACGAGCCGGCGCCGCAGGACAGCATCGCCGGCCGGGCGCGCGCCGCCGGACGTACCCCGGCCGAGCTCGCCTACGAGCTGCTGCTCGAGCGTGACGGCAGGGCGATCTTCTACCGGCCGCTGCTCAACTACGCAGCCGGCACGCTCGATGCCGTGGGCGAGATGCTGGAGCACCGCGACACGCTCGTGAGCCTGGGCGATGGCGGCGCGCATTACGGCTTCATCTGCGACGCCAGCCTCCCCACCTTCATGCTGTCGCACTGGACGCGCGACCGGCAGCACGGCCGGCGCTTCTCCGTACCCGAGATGGTGAAGGCGCTGAGCCGCGACAACGCGCTGGCCGTCGGCCTGGCCGATCGCGGCGTGCTGGCACCGGGTTTCAAGGCCGACCTCAACGTCATCGACTACGACCGGCTGCACCTGCACATCCCGGAGGTGCGGTACGACCTGCCGGCCGGCGGACGCCGCCTGTCCCAGAAGGCCTCAGGGTACGTCGCTACCATCGTATCGGGTGTCGTGACGCAGCGTGGCGACCAGCCGACCGGCAAGCTGCCGGGCCGCCTGGTGCGCGGCGGCACGGCCTGACCGCGGGATGGATGCCCTGTCCGCCGAGCCCGTCGCCCTGCCGCCGCACGAGGAGCGGCCCGACGCGCCGACGCCGCTGGCCGGTACGCTGATCGTCGATTTCTCGCGCGTGCTCGCCGGCCCGGTCTGCACCCAGCTCCTGGCCGACCTCGGCGGCCGGGTGATCAAGATCGAGCATCCGGACGGCGGCGACGACATGCGCCATGTCGGCCCCGCCACGATCGGCGGACCGGCCGCGTCCTTCCTCGCCTTCAATCGCGGCAAGCGCAGCATCGCGCTCGACCTCGCACAGCCGGCGGGCCGGGAGGTGGCGCTGGAGCTCGTGCGGCGCGCCGACGTGCTGGTGGAGAACTTCTCGACCGGCGTGATGGAACGGCTGGGGCTGGGCTACGACCGCGTGTCGGCCGCCAATCCGCGGCTGGTCTACTGCTCGATCTCGGCCTATGGCCGCACGGGGGCGTTCGCGCGCCGGTCGGGCTACGACCCCGTCGTGCAGGCGGAGAGCGGGCTGATGTCCCTGAACGGCTTCGCCGAAGGGCCGCCCGTGCGGATCGGGCCGCCGGTGGTCGACATCTCGACCGGCATGATGGCCTGCAACGCCGTCCTGGCGGGGCTGCTGGCGCGCCAGCACACCGGCCGCGGCCAGCATGTCGAGGTCGCGCTGTTCGACACCGCGACCCATCTCGGCGCCATGTACGGCATGGCCCACCTGATCGACGGCAGCACGCCGACACGCTTCGGCCACGCCCCGCCCGCCGCTTCGCCGGTCGGGCTGTTCGAGGCGGCCGACGGGCCGTTCTACCTGACCTGCGTCAACGACCGGCTGTACCGGCGCCTCGTGGTCGAGGTGCTGGACCGGCCGGACCTTGCCGACGATCCGCGCTTCCGCACGAACCGCGACCGGGCCCACCATCGCGACGCGCTGCACGGCGCCCTCGGCGAGGTGTTCGCGACGCGGCCGCGCGACGAATGGATGGCGCGGCTGCAGGCGGCGAACGTGCCGGCCGGCCCGGTGCGCACGATACGGGAGGCCTATGCCAGCCCCGAAATGGCGGCACGCGGCCTGCTGCGCAGCGTGCCGCACGCGGAGGCCGGCAGCCTGCCGAACATCGGGCCGCCCTTCCGCTTCTCCGAAACGCCCACGGCGGCGCCGGTCGCCGCGCCGGCGCTCGGCGAGCATGCCCGCGAGATCCTCGGCGAGCTGCTGGGCTGGGACGGGGAACGGCAGGCGGCGCTGGCATCGGCCGGCGCATTCGGCAAGAACTGAGAACGGACCAGCGGACGAAGATCCGGCGACAATCAGAGAAAAAGGGTGAGGACACGGCCATGAACGATGCCAGCACTGCCAACCGGCTTCCGGATGCCTTCCTGACCGTGCGGCCCGACTGGCTGGCGCTGCACTCGGAGCCCGTGCTCGAGCCCGACCTGCCGATCGTCGATCCGCACCATCACCTCATGGACATGCCGGGCCACAACTACATGCTGCCCGCCTTCCTGGCCGACGTCGGCAGCGGGCACCGGCTCGTGGCGTCGCTGTTCGTCGAGTGCCGCGTCTTCTATCGCCCCTACGGGCCGGACGACCGCCGGTCGCTGGGCGAGACCGAGTTCGTGAACGGCGTGGCGGCGATGAGCGCGAGCGGCCTCTACGGACCCGCGCGTGCCTGCGCAGGCATCATCGGCAATGTCGACCTGCGCTTCGGCGACCGTGCGCGGGCGGCGCTCGAAGCGCATGTCGCGGCGGCCGGCGGCCGCTTCCGCGGCATCCGCAACGTCGCGGCGTGGCACAAGGACGGGCTGAGGGCGACCAGCGCCAACCCGCCGCCCGGCCTGCTGCTCGATGCGGAGTTCCGCAAGGGCTTCGCGGCGCTGGCGCCGCTCGGCCTCACCTTCGACGCCTGGATCCTGCACACGCAGCTCGGCGACCTGATCGACCTCGCGCGCCGCTTTCCCGAGACGACGATCATCTGCGACCATATCGGCGGGCCGGCGACCTTCGGCCCCTATGCCGGCAAGCGCGACGAGGTCTTTGCCGACTGGAGCCGCTCGATGCGCGAGCTGGCACGCTGCCCCAACGTGCAGGTCAAGCTGGGCGGCATGGGCATGCACGTCCTCGGCTTCGATTTCCCGACCCGGCCCGTGCCGCCGACCTCCGAGCAGCTCGCCGCCGCCTGGAAGCCCTATGTCGAGCTCTGCCTCGAGGCCTTCGGCACCCGCCGCGCCATGTTCGAGAGCAACTTCCCGGTCGACAAGGGCACCTGCAGCTGGCTGGTGCTGTGGAACGCCTTCAAGCGCCTGGCGGCCGGCTGTTCCGCCGACGAGAAGCGCGCGCTGTTCCTCGACAATGCCTGCCGCATCTACGGCCTCGACCTCGCGGCGCAGGGGATCGCCGTCTGACGGCGCGGCGGATGGCGATGCAGGAGATCCCGACGGACGGCGGCGTCCTCGCCTGGGACGCCGTCGACCTGACGCCGCCCTGGGCGCCGGCATCCTCCACGGTGATCCTGCACCATGGGCTCGGCACCAACGCGGATATGTGGAGCGGCTGGCTGCCGATCCTGGCGGCGCACCATCGCGTCGTGCGCTTCGACATGCGGGGAAGCGGGCGCTCGGCCCGGCTGGGCGACGGCGCGCCGCCGACGCTGGAGCGCTTCCGCGACGACGTGCTCGCGGTCGCCGATGCCGCCGGCGCCGCGCGCTTCCACCTGGTCGGCGAATCCTTCGGCGGCACCGTCTCGCTGTTCACGGCCGCGACACGCCGCGACCGTGTCCTGTCGGCCACCTGCATCTCCTCGCCGCACCGCGGCGCCGAGATCAGGATCCTCGACGGATGGGACGCGCTGGCCGGCGACGGCGCGGGCATGCGCCTGTGGTCGGAGCGCATGATGACCTACCGGTTCCGCGACGGCGCCGTGCCGGAGGCGGCGCTCGCCTGGTTCCGCCACGAGCAGGACCGCACCGATCCGCGGCAGGTCCGCGCGGTGGCGCATCTGGTGAGGAACACGGACCTGACGCCGCGGCTCGCCGGGCTGGACGTGCCGGTCCTGCTGCTGGCGCCCGATTCCAGCCCGTTCGTCGAAGCCGAGCTGGTCTCGGAGCTTCACGGATTGTTGTCCGCGAGCGCCCTGCAGGTCTTTGCCGGGACGCGGCACGGTCTGGCATTCTCGCACGCGGCAGACTGCGCCAGGCTGTTCCTGGCCTTCTCGGCGGGGCTGCCGTCGCAGGGATGACCGGCCGCGGGACGGCCGGAGTCCCGGCGAGGGATGCCGGCACGATGCTTGCGACGTGTCGAGCCGGACCGCACCCTGTCCGCGAAGGAGGCCTCGATGCGCCATCGACTGCCGTTGCTCGCCCTGTTCGCCGCCACCCTGGGCACCGTCCTGGCCCTCGCCGCCGGCCCGGTGCTGGCGCGCTGCGCGCAGAACCTGGTGGAACGCGGCGACCGGCCCGGCGTGCGCCTGGCATCGCTGGGGGCGTCATTGGGGGCGTCGCTGGACGGCCTGGCCGTCGCCTCCGGCGGCTCGCCCAGCCGGGCGACCATCACCTTCCTGGGCCATTCGAGCTACCAGATCGACACGCCGCAGGGCGTGCGCGCCATCACCGACTACAACGGCCTGAACGGCTTCGGCCGCAAGCCCGACATCGTCACGATGAACAACGCGCATTCCACGCACTACACCGACGATCCGGAGGAGGGCATCACCTACGTGCTGCGCGGCTGGCCGAGCCGGCCCGGCGAGACCGAGGCCAAGCACGACGTCACGCTCAAGGACATGAAGGTGTGGAACGTGCCGACCAACGCGCGCGACTGGGGCAGCAGCGCGGCGCGCATCAACGGCAACTCCATCTTCATCTACGGCATCGCCGACCTCTGCATCGCCCACCTCGGGCATCTGCACCACCGGCTGACGCCGGAGCATCTCGAGGAGCTGGGCCGCATCGACGTGCTGATGGTGCCGATCGACGGCGCCTATACGGTCGGCCTGCCGGTGATGGTGGAGGTGATCCGCCAGATCCAGCCCAAGGTCGTGCTGCCCATGCACTACTGGGGCCGCAGCCAGGTCGAGCGCTTCGAGGCCCTGATGCAGGACCAGGACGCCACCTTCGTCTGGCCCGACCAGCCCACCATCGAGGTGGTGCGCGAGGAGCTGCCGGAGAAGCTGACGGTCATGGTCGTGGGGGGCAATGGAGGGGATTGACGCCATGGGCTCTGTCCGGCGGTGTTACATGCGGGAGGGTGATGCCGATCGCGTTCTGTGGCGAGAGCGGAAGTGACAACGGATGGTAGTCGCCCCACAATCTCTCTCGTTCAGTGGACCAAAACCCTGTCGTTCAACGGGCAAACGACAACAAATGGCTCCTAACCAATGTTGAGCGTCGGTTCATCGCGCGTATAAAAGCGACCAATCGTGAAAGACTCCTCATCAAGGTCGGGTACTATCATTGCAGTAGCGAATATGATCTGGTGTTCCACGCGGCTTTCATTGGATATGCGTGCGACCTGCAATTGGAAATTATGACTCCTCACTGGTTCCATACCCTTGTCTTCCATTGTATCGATCATGCAGAAGCGTGGGTGCCGAAAATACGAAAGCTGATTTGCAGCGGCGAACAACCCAAGATAGAAGCTGCTCTTCAATATCACGCGCGAGCTCGCCGAGAAGTAAGAATGACCGTCTACTGAAATGCGATTCGCCCCGAAGTCAAACTCAATTCTTTGGGCATTCTCAAAACTATCCTGGCGGCGCAAGTCATTCCGTAGGAGTTGACGGATTTGTTCCTCTATAGCGGAATAAGCTTCTGTAAGCCTGCGATTCTGGGCAGAGCGTAGCCGCTCATTCTGCGACCTAATCTGAGCTATTTCTCCATTCACGCTGTCTTTACGCCGTTGAAGGCTATCGATCTGAGCGATTAGCTTGGCTTTCTCATCCAAGTCTTCTGACTGCCGATCAAGGTAGCCCAGCTCCCTGTGAAGGGCGCGCAGATTGGCTCGAGCCTCAGTGGACGGTAGCCGCTGAAGTGCTGCAAGTCGTTCGGACGTCACCGCCCAGTCCCTTCTAAGGGAGGCTATGTCACTTCTATGCTTTTCTACTTCTTTCAGGCGCCGCTCTTGAAGGTACTCCGATTGCTTGAGTTGAAGCGCAGCATCGTTCGTCAAGGCAACAATGCGAGCCTTTGCAGCATCGTCATCAAGCGGCGACTTGCATAGGTGACATGCCAATCGAGTACCGCCATCTGGCTTAGATATTGGCGCATAGCAGGCAGGACACACCTGGAAATCAACTTCCCCAATGTGGCTAGCTACAAGGTTTGCGTCACTCAAGGCGGAAATCTTCGCCTGGAGGCTCAAAATGAAATGAGCAGAGTCCGCAATATCAAGGTTCAGCGCGTCAAGCTCTGCTTCTTTCTTGCCGATCTGCTGCTGAATACGTTGCACATGGCCAAATACATCGTCTTGAGCAGCCAACGTTAGCGCGTCTTGCTCGGTGGCAGAGAAGATCTCCCTTTCGGCTTCGTCAATGTCATCCATCAAAATCCGATGTCGTTCGGCCAGCGTAGCTCGTTCCCCATTGAGCCACTCAACGGTCATGCTGTTTGCAGTTCCCAGCACAGCGTAAAGGCTGCGAAGCTCGACGGTTAAAGAGTCGAACTCCCTCTGTAAGTCTCGCAATCTCAGTTCGTTCGAATAAAGGGTGCTGTCATATGCTCCGCAGTGTAGCCGTCCGATGGTGTCGCGGAGTGTGGGTGGATCAAATCGTTCGAACTTAAAGATACTCTCAACTGGACTCAGCTGATCCGCATAGACGAGACGCAAATACTGGTGAAAGGTCACGTTCGCGGAGCTATCGCTTCGTACTTCCGGTATCCCTAGCAATCGGAAAAGAGCTTGAGAAAAACTTTCCAGGCTTTCTGAACGCCGATAAGGATACTTGATCCAATCGTCACGTCGCGCAGTTATAGCCTGGTTGAAGGAGCCTCCAAAGACCTCCATGGGCTGACCGTGTTCTTCGGACACACCTCGAAGAAGCGTGGCAGGTTTGTCATTCAGAAGAACCTCTACATAGACATGCGTACAGAGCTTGGCGATGTCACTCCAATCGACCAAGTCTCCGCCAAGGCCGTAGAAAATAAAATTCATGATGGTCGACTTGCCCGAGGAATTTTCTCCTCGAATTACATTTACACCTCGATGAAACTGCTCGTCGTAGGCAATATGACGTCCGCGATAGATTACCATCCGTGTTACAATGAGTGTCGGCTCAAATAGAGTCATAACGAAACTCCATCAGGCCAGTGCGATCTTTAAGTCCACCGACACCACTTAGCTCGTATTCATTCGCCAACGCGGATAGAAATTCCATCACGGCCGTTGATTCCAAGTTTGCCTGATCGATGCGCGCTCTCAAAGCCGCCGGAATTTCGCGATCATCAGTAACAACTTCATTTCGCTCGAGACGAGCTAGATTAACGTATCCTCTGGTTGCAAGTCCGTGAATGGCGACTATTTGAAAAGCTTTCATACGATTAAATAGCAAGCGACCATCTGGCTGCTGCTCGTACGGCGTCGCGCCAGCATTTGCGACCGCCCGATTTCTTAAGCCGCGATGTTTTGGCTGTACTCGAATACGCGTCATCTGGGACGGAAACATTAAGTAAAAGTCGAGTATGCGGAAGTGATCCCTATGAAGAACTCCACCCCGAGGCACCGCCGCGCGCAACCGAAGCATGCGAAATACCGTGTGGTACGGATCAAACGCCGGCTGATAAGACAACGGTATCATTTGTGCCACCGTATGAAGCACTGTTCAGCGAGCCAGTAAATCATTCCCATCGCGACGCTGTGGCTAATGCGGATTACCGGGCCTGCGCATTCGGAAACAGTTGGCCTCACGATGCGCTGATCAAACAGCACGTTAATCTCCTCGGGGGCTAGCTCCTCCAACTTGGGAAGAATGAATTGATTGAACTCATAGTCGGCGCGACTGAGCAAATAGGCAAACAGCTCTTGCGCAGACGCATACAATGACCACTGGGCCAGAATCTTGGTGAACTTCTCTTTCTGAACGAGAGCCCAGTCATATTCGTGAGCGCGGCTGCTCTTTTCCAGCTTCGCTTTTAGGCCAACCACACCGTCAGGGGCGCTATGTTGATGGTAATGTTGGAGTTCCTCCAAACACGCTTGTGCTTGCTGATCGCCCTCAACCTCTGCCTTGAGCTTCTCAAGCAATGCACCCAATGGATTGGCGATAGCCGGGGCGTAATGATGTTCAATTTTGTCTCGTCCAACAACATCACCACCAGCTCGCGCGCTAGTCTGATCGACATTGTTTACTATCGGCGGTAGATCGGCCTGCACATCACCGTCGTCCCAATCGATGGGGGTGCCTTTTTGAGTCGTCAGAGGTCTCCCTCCCGGAGACATCGGCTTAGTCATCGGCCACGCTTAGTCAGCTACTTGCGATTCATCGTGTTCTTATCTCTGCCCACTATATCGCCTCCGGCCTGTGCGCCCCTTTGATTAGCTGAACCGCTGATAGCCACGTCGCGATTCTTGCGCGTGATCCGCAGCGTTACAAATGAACCCACCCCCAAGCCACCAAGAAAGCTGAGGATTTCTGAGATGTAGTTTTCGAAAGACATCGTAGAACTCTAGTGGGGCACGGGAGCATGGAATTGCGCTCTCTCCAATGCATCCCGTCGGATCACGTCGAAAGTTAGATCTAACGCTATGGTGGCATTTCTTCTTTCAGGCTGCAAGTAATGCTGCCGTGCATTTGTGAATCATTGCTCCTGAAGAGGGTCAACTGGCATGTCGGGCAATACGTCGCGAGTTGGCATAGGGACATAGGGGGAGAGATCTATCGATCGTCGTAGATGGGCCAACGACTTGAGGTAGAATTCGATCGCGTGTTCTTCACGCGGGAAATGCCATCAGGGTGTCGCCCGCCTTGTATGCGATGCGTGGCGCTTCTCTTCATCTTGAGAATACCGCATGGGCGGCGCTGCGCTCCCAAGTGCGATTACCGACATTTCATCATCAAGTTTCTCTTCTCTCAAAGCGAGAGAAACCTGATTGACGATCGGTGATACAGTCCCCCCAACAACGACAGACAAAAGGGTGGAAACGTGGCCTCATCTTCCGCGATCAGCGCGCATCTCGCCGTCCGGCCCGACTGGCTCGCCAAGCGTCGGGGGGGGGCACTGGAGCCGGACCTGCCGATCATCGATCCGCATCATCACCTGATCGACCGGCCGGAGAGCGGGACCTACCTGCTACCGGACCTGCTGGCCGACATCGGCGAGGGCGGCCACAACGTCGTGGCGACCGTCTATCTCGAATGGCTGTCGATGTACCGCGCCGACGGGCCGCGCGAGATGCGGCCGGTGGGCGAGGTCGAGTTCGCCAACGGCGTCGCCGCGATGGCCACCAGCGGCCGCTACGGCAGGACGCGGGTGTGCGCCGGCATCGTCGGCCATGCCGATCTCGACCTGGGCGCGCCGGTCGCCCGGGTGCTGGAGGCCCAGATCGCACACGGCGGCGGCCGCTTCCGCGGCATCCGCTTCATCGCCTCGATGGATCCCGAACAGGGGCAGTGGGGCGCCACGGCTGTGCGGCCGATGGGCTGGCTCAGCGACAGCAAGGTGCGCGAGGGCTTCGCGCAGCTGGCGCCGCTGGGGCTGAGCTTCGATGCCTGGGTGTATCATCCGCAGCTTGCCGACGTGGCCGACCTGGCGCGCGCCTTCCCGGGCACGCAGATCGTCCTCAACCACGTGGGCGGGCCGATCGGGCTGGGCCGCTACAAGGGCCGGCGCGACGCCGTCTTCGCCGACTGGAGCGCGCGCATCCGCGAGCTGGCGGCCTGCCCCAACGTCCACGCGAAGCTGGGCGGCATGGGCATGAAGATGTTCGGCTTCGACTTCCACGAGGGCGACCTGCCGCCGGATTCGGAGCGGCTGGCGACGGCGTGGCGGCCCTATGTCGAGACCTGCATCGAGGCCTTCGGCACGAAGCGCGCGATGTTCGAGAGCAACTTCCCGGTCGACAAGGGCTCGTACGGCTACGGCGTGTTCTGGAACGCCTGCAAGCGCCTGGCGCAGGGCATGAGTGCCAGCGAGAAGGCCGACCTGTTCCACGGGACGGCGTCGCGCTTCTATCGCCTGGGACTCTAGGCCGGGCGTTCCGTCCCGTTCCGGCTAAGGGGCGACCGTCCGTCGGTCCAGCAGGTAGCGCCGGATGTCCGCCACGCCGCCACGCACCACGACCTCGACGATGCGGTCCAGCCGGCCGCGCCGGCGGCGCCATGCCGCGTAGGTCATGGCGTCCAGCGGCGTGAAGGTCGCCAGCCCGCGTCGCGCCGGCCGCCGGATGGTCGCGCCGCTGTTGATGGGGCTGATCTCCACCCGGTCGGCATGAGCGGCGACGAGCGCCAGCGTGTCGAACACGAGCACCTCGCGCGGCCGGCCGCGATTCAGGCGCGCGCCGAGCAGCCGCTGCAGCCCGCTCTCGTCCGACCAGAAGAAGACGCGCTGGTTGAGGAGGCGCAGCCAGTCCCGCGCGCCGAGCCCGTCGTCGAGGCATGCGGCCAGGGCGCGTTCGCTGAGCGGCAGGTTGTCGTTGAGGATCGCCTGGCCGTGCAACGGATGGTCGAGCACGACTTCGACCGGCCGCCGCGTGGCGAGGAGATCGTCGCGCGGCGCGCGATCGGGCGCGAAGAGCGCGACGAGATCGCAGGCCGGCAACAGGCCGTGCCGCGCGATCGATTCCCAGGCGCCGGGAGACGTCACGTGGAAGAGGCGGGGATGTCGGCCGGCCAGGTCTTCGGGCGTCATGCACCGCAAGGTACACCGGTTCTCCCTCGGCGTGATGGCATCGGATGCGAACGGCCCTGGCCGCACGATGCCGATGGGTTCGGCTCCTGACGGGCTCGGCCTTCGGGCGTCAGTGCGCCATCAGCACCGGCACGGTCATGCGCTGGAGCATGGTCCGCGTCGCGCCGCCCAGGATGAACTCACGCGCCCGCGAGTGGCCGTAGGCGCCCATGACGACGAGGTCCGCCTTGTCCGCGGCGGTCTCGGCCAGGAGGACGTCGCCCACGGCCGCGTCGGCGCCCCGCGCGGCGCGGGCTTCGGCCTTGACGCCGTGCCGTGCCAGCCACGCGACGGCGTCGGCGCCCGCGACGTTCTCCATGCCGGCCTTCCCGGTATCAATGGTGAGGACGGCGACCCGCTCGGCGCGTTCGAGGAACGGCAGGGCATCCTTGAGGGCGCGGGCGGCCGGCGTGCTGCCGTCCCAGGCGACCAGGATCCGCCGGCCCACGCTGGCGGCGGCGCCTTGCAGGGGGATGAGCAGGGCGGGTCCGCCGGCATCGAGGGCCAGCCGCTCGCTGATCGCGTATTCCGGCCGCGGCAGGAACTCGTCGGCGTCGACCTGGCCCACGACCGTGAGATCGGCCGTGCGGGCGCAGGCTGCGATACCGTTCACCACGTCGCCGCCGATCTCCAGCCAGTCGCCCGTCCCGCCGCTCTCGCGCAGGCAGCCGTCGAACGAGGCCTTCAGCCGGTCGCGCGCCTGCAGCCACCAGGCCTGCATCGTGGGCTCGGTGCGGGCGGCGACCTCCTGCATCATGAAGAACGGGATGTCGCCCGCGGCGCTGGTGAAGGCGCCGGTGAGATGGGCGCCGAACGCTTTCGCCAGTTGGCCCGCGACGGTCAGCCGGACCGGGCAATGCTTGGAGACGTTCACATGGACGAGAATGCGCTTGAAGGCCATCACATCGCTCCGTCGGCTGGGACTCGGACCGGACGATAGGGTGCGGCGGGTAGCGTGTGATTGACCTGGGTCAATCGTCCCGGCCGGGGGGTCAGGCGCGGCCTGCCGTAAAGCCCGACAGGAACTGCACGAGGTTGCGGCCGAGATCGTCGCCGAGATAGCCGCCTTCCTGCACCAGGACCGTGGGCAGGCCAAGGGCCGCGATCCGCCGTGCCATGGCCTGGAAGCCGGCGCCGGTGACCTTGAGGCCCTGCAGCGGATCGCTCTCGCTGGCATCCAGGCCCAGCGCCACGACCAGGGCCGCCGGCGCGAAATCGCGGATGCGGGCGATCGCCGTCTCGCCCGCCTGCAGCCACGGCGCATCCGGCGAGCCGAGCGGCAGCGGCAGGTTCAGGTTGAAGCCCGTGCCCCTGCCGGTCCCCGCCTCGTGGGCGTGGCCCCAGAAGTAGGGATAGTAGCCGTCCGGGTCGGCATGGATCGAGACAGTGAGGACGTCGTCGCGCTCGTAGAAGATGCCCTGCGTGCCGTTGCCGTGATGGACGTCGATGTCGAGGATGGCGACGCGGGCATGCCGGCCGCGCAGGCGCTCGGCGGCGATGGCGGTGTTGTTCAGGAAGCAGAAGCCGCCGGCCATGTCGGCATAGGCGTGATGGCCGGGCGGCCGGCAGAGCGCATAGACCTCGCGTTCGCCTTCGAGCACCAGGTCCGCCGCCGTGGCCGCCGATTCGCTGGCGGCCAGCGCGGCCTCCCAGGTGTGCGGGCCGATCGGGCAGGCGAGGTCGACCTGGTGCCAGCCGGCCCGGCCCGCCAGCGCCCTGGGGTAGGTCGCGGGATAGCGCGCCGGATGGACGTTGGGCACGACCTCGGCCGAGGCGCCGGGCAGCTTCGCCCAGTCGCGCGCGATGGTCTGCAGGAAGTCGAGATATTCGGGCGTGTGGACGCGCGCGGCCGGTGCGGAGCCCAGCGCGCGGGCATCGAGGACCTCGTGGCCGGCGCCCTGGGCCGCCGACAGCAGCCGGTCGGCGCGCTCGGGCTGCTCGGCGCTGCGCTGCTTCACGCCGCGCACGAAGAAGGTCTGCGGGTCGTGGCCGGCATGCTTGTCGGAATAGACGATCTTCATGGGACGGCTATAGCCCAGCTCGCCGCCGGCGCAGAGTCATGTTCCTCGCCCCCGTGAGGGGGAGAGGAGCTTGGGTGGTCATCACGCCGTGGCGACGGCCTTGGCGTCCTTCAGGGCCGCGATCTCGGCGTCGCTGTAGCCGGCCTCGCGCATGATCTCGACCGTGTGCTCGCCGACCATCGGCGACTTGCGGCGCGTCTCGACCGGCGCGTCGGACAGGCGGATCGGATTGGCGGCCGACTTGATCGGGCCGAGGCCGGGATAGTCGATCTCCAGCACGCTGCCGCGCGCCGTGGCGTGCGCGCTGGTCATGGCCTCGCTGATCTTGTAGGCGGCGGAGCAGGCCATGCCGGCGGGGATCAGCTTGTCCAGCAGCTCGTCGCAGGTGTGCTGGAGGAAGTATTCCTCGATCATGGGCTCGAGCACGCCGCGATTGGCGACGCGGTCGGCATTGGTGGCGAAGCGCCCGTCCTCCAGCCAGTCGGTCCGGCCGAGCGCCTTGCACAGCAGGCGCCAAAAGGCGTCGTTGGTGCCGGCGATGAAGATCGGCTGCGTCTTCGTGGGGAAGACGCGCAGCGGGCAGATGATCGAGTTGGAGGTACCCATGCGGATCGGGTCCTCGCCGGTCAGGCCCTGGTTGGTGATCCAGTGGCTCATCATGTGCATGCCGACATCGAACAGCGACAGGTCGAGGCGCTGGCCGCGGCCGGTCTTGTGGCGGCCGAGCAGGGCGAAGGCGATGCCGGCGGCGCAGAACGAGCCGGTGGAGTAGTCGATCGCCGCCGTGCCGACGCGGCACATCTCGCCGCCGTCGGGGCCTGTCGCATCCATCAGGCCGATCTCGGCCTGGATGCAGGGATCGTAGCCGGCGCGCCCGGAGTAGGGGCCGGTCTGGCCGTAGCCCGACACGGAGGCGTAGACCAGCCGCGGATTCTCCCTCGACACCGTCTCCCAGCCGAAGCCCAGCTTGTCGATCACGCCCGGCGTGAAGGCCTCCATGAAGACGTCGGCCTTGCGGACCAGCCGCATCAGCACCTCGCGGCCGCCTTCGGTGCGCAGGTCGACGGCCAGCCCGCGCTTGTTGCGGTTCATGGAAGGCACCCAGGCGCCGCCGAAATGCGGGCGGAAATGCTCGCCGTTCAGCGGCTCCACCTTGATCACGTCGGCGCCCATGTCGCCCAGGATCTGGCCGGCGGTGGGACCGGCGATGACTTGCGTGAGATCGAGAACGAGCGTGTCGGAGAGCGGAAGCATGTTTCGGTACGGGACTCTGTTGTGGACCGCAGCGACCCTTACCGGGACGCGAGGGGCCACACCAGCTTGGCGGCCTGCGATCCAGAATTGCGAACCATTATCAATTGCTATAGCGTCCGCCGCGCGCACACCGAGAATCCCGCGGAGAGACATCGAGCACGCCGTGACGTCCGAGACTGCCGACCTGTTCAGGGAACATCGCGGGGCCCTCATCGAGTATGCGGCCGCCATCGTGGGATCGCGGGCGCAGGCCGAGGATCTGGTGCAGGAGGCGTGGTTCCGCCTGGATGCGGCCGTCAAGAGGCGGGTGATCCGCGAACCCCTGGCCTACCTCTACCGAATCGTCCGCAACCTCGCGCTCGACGGCAGGAGCGCCGCGCTGCGCGAGGGACGGGTGGTCACGGCGACCGACATCGCCGACGCGGCGACGGCGCAGTTCGCCGGCCCGACGCCCGAGGGCATCGCGCTCTACCGCGACGAGCTGCGGCAGCTCCTGCAGGCCATGGACGAACTGCCCGAGCGGACGCGCATCGCCTTCCAGATGCATCGGCTGGGCGGCTACAAGCTGCGGGAGATCGCGGCCCATCTCGACATCTCGCTGCCGCTGGCCCACACGCTGGTCGTGGACGGGCTGGAGCATTGCAAGCAGCGGCTGAGCTGGATCGGGTCCCGGCGGAGTCTGTAGAGTTTCGACGGTTCGCGGCGTCCGCGACGAGGAGTGCAAGGGATGGAGGGCGAGCCGGCAACGGCGAGCACGAAGGCGTCCAGGGAGGCGTCCGAATGGTTCGTCTTCCTGCAGGACGATCCCGGCGACCGCGCCCTGCGGCGCCGCTTCGACGCGTGGCTGGGCGCCAGCGCGGAGAATGCCGCCGCCTGGGCCGAGACGCTGCGCACCTCTTCCCTGGCCGAGGCATTGCTGCCCTTCGACGCGCGCGACTGGTCCGTGCCGCCCACCCGGCTGCCGGCCGAGCGGGCGGGATCTCCGCCGCCACGCCGCCTGCGGCGCTGGGGGCCGCCGCTCGCAGCCGTCGTCGCTGCAGCGTGCCTCCTGGTCGCGTTCGCGCCCGCCGCGATCCTGCGGCTGCAGTCCGACTACACGACGGGCACCGCCGAGATGCGCGACGTCACGCTGGAGGACGGCAGCGTCGTCACGCTGGCGCCCGACAGCGCGATCGCCGTCGCCTACTCGGCCGCGGCGCGCGAGATCCGGCTGCTCGCGGGCGAGGCCTTCTTCTCGGTCACGCCCAATGCGCGGCGGCCGTTTCGCGTCGCCGCCCGCAACGTCGAAGCCGCCGTCCTGGGCACCAGCTTCGACGTGCATCTCGACAGCCGGGCGGTGGGCGTGTCGGTGCGGCACGGGAAGGTGCGGGTCGCGACGGCCGGCCACGCCGAGGTGCTCGAAGCCGGGCAGGCGGTGCGCGTCGCGTCGGCGGGCGGCGCCCTCCAGAGGACGACGCTGTCGCCGCAGACGGTCGGAAGCTGGCGGGGCGGCCAGCTCGTCATGGAGGAGGGGCTGCTCGGCGACGTGGCCGGCCAGCTCGACCGCTATTTCGACGGCACCATCATCCTGGCCGAAGAATCGCTCCGCGACCGTCCGGTGACGGGCGTGTTCGACCTGCACGATCCGCAAGGCGCGTTGCGCGCCATGGCGAAGGCGCTGGACCTGCGCGTGCGGCAGGTCACGCCCTGGCTGCTGATCGTGTCCAGCCGCTGAACCGTCCGGACTATTTTTAGAAAAGCGCGGCCGGGTCCTGTCTCAACAGTGACAGGGTCGACGCGGCGCACCCGCCGGCAGAGTCCGCGCAGGCACCCTTGGTCTCGAAGCGGGGATGTTTGCGGGCGATGAAGCGGAGTTGTGTGCGGCGCGGATGGTTCATGGCGATGATGGGAGCGTCGGGTCTGCTGATCACGTTCGCCGGATCGACGGAAGTGATGGCGCAGGCCGTGGTGCCGGCCGGCGAGACCAGCCAGGCGGCGGAGCAGCGGACATTCAACATCCCGCCGCAACCGCTGCAGAGCGCGCTGGTGCTGTTCGGACAGCAGGCCGGCCGCCAGGTCGCTGCCGACGGCGCGCAGATCCGCGGCGTGGCCTCTCCCGGCGTGCAGGGGACGATGAGCGTCGAGGAGGCGCTGCGCCGGCTGCTGGCCGGCACCGGCTTCACCTACGACGGTGCGGCCGGCGCGATCATCACGGTGCAGAGGCTGGGCGCCACGGGCCTGCCGCCGGGCGTGATGCAGCTCGATCCTGTGCAGGTGCAGGGCTATCCCGTGCCGTCGCAGGCCATGATCGACAACGTCATGCCGCCCTATGCCGGCGGCCAGGTGGCCACGGGCGGGCAGCTCGGCCTGCTGGGCAACCGTGGCGTCATGGACACGCCCTTCAACCAGACGAGCTACACGGCGAAGAAGGCGCAGGACCAGCAGGCCAAGACGGTGCAGGACGTGCTGATCGACGATCCGTCGGTGCGGACGATCCGGGCCGACGGCGTTCCCGGCTCGGACGGCATGCGCATCCGCGGATTCACCGTCGATACCACGGACATATCGTATGGCGGCCTCTACGGGATACTGCCCAGCTTCTCCATCATGTCGGAGCTTGCCGAACGGGTGGAGGTGCTCAAAGGACCGACGGTCATGCTCAACGGCATGCCACCGACCGGCGCCATCGGCGGCTCGATCAATCTCGTGCCGAAGAGGGCGCCGGACGAGCCCCTGACGCAGGCCACCGCAAACTACGTTTCGGGCGCGCAGTTCGGCGGTCATGCCGACGTGGCCCGCCGGTTCGGGGACGACAAGCAGTTCGGTGTTCGCGTGAACGGCGTCTTCAGGGCCGGCCAGACGGATGTTCGCTGGAACAGCGACGAGCGGGCGCTGGGCGTGGCGGGCCTGGATTTCCGCGGCGAGAGCGTGCGCTTCTCCGCCGACGTCGGATACCAGTACCAGTATATCGGCGGCGCGATCTCGTATCTCGGCGTGATGCCGGGCATTCCCTTGCCGTGGGCGCCCAGCGCGCGGAGCAATGCCGCGGGACAGCCCTGGAACTACTCGGAGCGAAAGGACCTGTTCGGCGTGTTCCGTGCCGAGCTCGACGTGACGGACTGGCTCACGGCCTACGTTTCGCTCGGCACCCATGACTCGCGAACGACCGGACTGTATGCGGACGGCGTCGGCATCACCGACGTGAACGGTGCGGCCTTCACCCTTCCCCGCAACTTCAGCGGCTACACGACCTACCGGACGGCGCAGGCCGGCGCTCGGGCCCTGGCCGACACCGGTCCGATCGGCCATGAGCTGGCCTTCACGGCGACGACCTACCTGTCCCAGGCCGGCGCCGCGAGCGTGCTCGGCCCGCAGTTCAACACCAACATCTACAATCCCACGATCGTCGCACGGCCCAGCCTGGCGACACCCAACGCAACCCAGACGTCGACTTCCCAACTGTCGAGCCTCGGCCTCGCCGACACGCTGTCCGCCGCCGACAAGCGCATCCAGCTCACGGTCGGCGCCCGCCTGCAGCAGGTCTCGGCGGCCAACTTCAATGCGACGAGCGGCGCGACGACCTCGTCGTACGACCAGAGCGCGCTGAGCCCGTCCGTCGCCCTCGTGTTCAAGCCCTGGAAGAACGTCTCGGTCTACGGCAACTGGATCCAGGGCCTGCAGCAGGGAGCGATCGTCGCCCCGCCTTTCAGCAATGCGGGCGATATCCTGCCGCCCTACAAGTCGACGCAGTACGAGGCGGGCGTCAAGGTCGACTGGGGGACGTTCACCACGACGGCGAGCGTCTTCCAGATCTCGCAGCCGAGCCTGCTCACCAACACCGCGAACAACACGCAGATCCTGGGCGGCGAGCAGGTGAACCAGGGGCTCGAACTGAACGTGTTCGGCCAGCTATGGGAAGGAGTGCGCCTGTTGGGCGGCGCGATGTTCCTGAGCCCCGTCCTGACCCAGACGCAAGGCGGCCTGACCGACGGCTGGATCGCCCCCTTCTCGCCGACCCTGCAAGTCAATCTTGCGGGCGAGTGGGACTTGCCGTTCGTGCGCGGCCTCACGCTCGACAGCCGCGTGATCTATACCGCCTCGCAGTACATCGACACGACGTGGCCCCGCAGGTTCCTGCCGGAGTGGACGCGCTTCGATCTGGGCTTGCGCTACGCATTCGAGAATCCAGGCGCCGCGGGCAAGCTGCTCGTTGCGCGCTTCAACGTCGAGAATGTGCTGGACGCCAACTACTGGGCCAGCGGCAACGGACCCTTCACGCTCTCCCTGGGCGCACCACGGACATTCCGGCTCTCGCTGACGGCGGACTTCTGAATTGTGCCAACCCCGTCGGATCGGCGGACGCTGACATGGGGGCCACTTTTCGCGCTTCCATGACCTGGCTGCACAGCTGGGCCGGGGTCGTGCTGGGAGGGCTGCTGTTCGCCATCTTCTGGACGGGGACGCTGGCGGTGTTCGACTACGAGATCGACCGCTGGATGGCACCGACGACACGGCTCGAGCTGCCGGCGAAGCCGGCCTCCCTCGAAACGCTGCGTCCCTTCTATGAAGCCGCTGTCGCGGCGAAGGCGTCGAACTGGTTCGTCGTCCCACCGACAGAGCGAACGCCGGTGTTCCTCATCGGCTGGCGCCATCCATCGGGATCCATCATCCGCCTGGCGCATCCCGAGACGGGCGCTCCGCTGGCGGATCCGGGGACCTTGGCCGGCTCGCGCTTCATCTATCCTTTCCACTACATGCTCCACATCGAACCCCGGCAGATCGGTCGCTGGATCGTCGGGCTGGCAGCGATGGCGATGCTGGCGTTGCTGGTGTCGGGGGTTGTCGTCCATCGCAAGGTCTTCGCGGACTTCTTCACGTTCCGGGCGGCAGCGAAGCCCCGCCGGCAGATCCTCGACCTGCACAACGTCACCGGTGTGGTCGCCTTGCCGTTCCACATCGCCATCACCCTTTCGGGTCTCATCTTCTTCTACTCGACCTATTTCCCGAGTGCCTGGAGAGTCGTCTTTCCGGACGTGCAGGCGCTGTACGTCGACGCTCTCGGCTTCTACGAAAGGCAGGCGTCGAACCGGCCAGGCGCGCTCGCCTCGCTCGATGACATGGCCGCCAAGGCGCGGCATCTCTGGGGCCGCGGTGAGCCGCGCTACCTGGTCGTTTTCAACTCCGGGGATGCAGCCGCCTACGTGCTGTTTGCCAGGTCCGGCGAGGACAGCGTCGAGGGAACGGACGACGCGGCCTACTTCGATGCGGCTTCCGGCGCCCTGTTGCATCAGCACAGCGCCGGCCGGCCTGTCCTGACGGCACAACGATTCATCGCCGGCCTGCACGCGATCCAGTTCCGGCACTGGACGTTGCGCTGGCTCTATTTCGGACTGGGCCTGGTTTCCTGCGTCATGATCGCCACGGGCTATCTGTTCTGGCTGGAATCGCGGCGCAAGAAGCATGCGCAGCTCCGGCTCGGTGGTGTACGTCTCGTCGAAGGGCTGACCGTCGGCTCGGTCACGGGCATCGTGATCGCCACGTTCTCCTTCTTCGTCGTCAATCGGCTGCTGCCGCTCGGTACCACCTTCGCCGGCCAGGACCGGGCGGCGCTGGAGGTCTGGACCTTCTGTCTCGCCTGGACCGCCGCCTTCGCCCATGCTTGGCTGCGGCCGGACGAGGCCTGGATGGAGCAATGCGCCGCCATCGCCATGCTCGCGGCCGCGGCGGTGGCACTCAACTGGCTGACGACGGGCGATCATCTCCTGCACAGCCTCGGGCATCGCCATCTGTGGCCCGTCGCCGGCATGGACCTGCTGCTGCTGGCCGGCTCGGCGATCGCAGCCGTTGCCGCCTTCCGCCTTCATCGCCGGGTGAGGAAGATGCCCTCCTGAGCCGACGCGTCGCACTTTTTCCGCCGCCAGCTGCAAAATAATCGCTCCGTCGTTCGTCATACGGAGAGGAGAGGCTCTATCCGTCGGGAGGGTAGGCAGTGGAGGGGGCATGGCGGACGATCACGCGGCGCGCGGCTCCGCTCGGACGGGCGGGATCGGCGATCCGGCGAGGCGTGGTCGCGCCTCCGGGCGGAAGGCGCGATTCGCGATCGTCGCGGTCGTCGCGGCGCTGCTGATCGCCTTCTCCTACGTCGCCACGCGTGCCGCCTACGATCCGGCGGCCGAGTTCGCGACGGCGACCATCGGGCGGGGCGACATCGAGGAGGTCGTCACGGCTTTGGGCAAGATCCAGCCGCGCCGTTTCGTCGACGTCGGGGCCCAGGTCTCGGGGCAGCTGACGCGCATCCACGTGCAGCCCGGCGACCAGGTGAAGGCCGGTGACCTGCTGGCCGAGATCGATCCGCGGGTGCAGGCTGCGAAGGTCGATGCCGACCGCGCGCAGCTCGACCTCCTGAAGGCACAGCTGGCGGAGGCGCAGGCCCAGGCCGAGTATGCCGACGGCGAGTTCCGCCGCCAGATGCAGCTCAAGCGCGAGAACGCCGCCCGCGACGACGTGCTGGCGATGGCCCGCCGCGACAGGCGCGTCGGCGCGAGTCGCGTCGACGCCATACGCGCCCAGATCCAGCAGGCCGAATCGACGCTGCGGGCCGACGAGGCGCAGCTCGGCTACACCCGCATCTTCTCGCCGATGGACGGCACCGTCGTCTCGGTCGACGCCCGCGCCGGCCAGACGATCAACGCCAACTATTCGGCGCCGATCCTGATGCGCATCGCCGACCTCTCGACGCTCACGGTGTGGACGCAGGTCTCGGAAGCCGACGTCACGCGCCTGCGCGACGGGATGGCGCTCTATTTCACGACGCTGGGCTACGCCGACCGCCGTTGGACGGGAACGTTGCGGCAGATCCTGCCGGCCCCCGTGAAGCCGCTGTCGGCAGGCGGCACCGACCAGAGCGGATCGGCCGGAGCGCCGGCCCAGCCGGCCGCCAACGGCGTCGTGCTCTATACCGCGCTGTTCGACGTTCCCAATCCCGAGGGCGAGCTGCGTCCCGAGATGTCGGCGCAGGTATTCTTCATCGCCCGCGTGGCCAAGGATGCGATCGTCGCGCCGATGGCGGCGCTGACGCGCGCCGGCACGACGCCCGGCCTGTACAGTGCCCGCGTCGTCGTCGGCGACCGCATCGAGGAGCGGCCCGTCCGCATCGGCATCCATGACCGTTTCCACGCGGAGATCCTGAGCGGACTGTCGGCCGGCGACCGCGTGGTGACTGGTCCGCAGCCCGGCACCGGACGTTCGTCGCTGATCGGATTCCGGCTGTGAGCGGCGAGGCGATCCCGCCCCTGATCGAGCTGCGCGACGTCCGCAAGGTCTACGATACCGGCGGCGTGCCGGTCGAGGTGCTGCGCGGCGTCACCCTCAGCATCCGGGCGGGCGAGTTCGTCGCCATCATGGGCGCCTCGGGATCCGGCAAGTCGACGCTGATGAACCTGCTCGGGCTGCTCGACCGGCCGACCAGCGGCACCTACCGCTTCGCCGGCCGGGACGTGACGCCCCTCGACCATGACGAGCGCGCGGCGCTGCGCCGCCACGCCTTCGGCTTCGTGTTCCAGCAGTACAACCTCATCCCGTCGGCGACCGCCCTCGAGAATGTCGAGATGCCGGCCATGTATGCCGGCACGCCGCCGGACGTCCGGCGGGAGAGGGCGCGGGCGCTGCTCGCGCGGCTGGGGCTGGGCGAGCGCCTGCGCCATCGCCCCAGCCAGCTCTCGGGCGGGCAGCAGCAGCGCGTGTCGATCGCGCGCGCGCTGATGAACGGCGGCTTCGTGGTGCTGGCCGACGAGCCGACCGGCGCGCTCGACAGCCGCACGAGCCGGGAGGTCATGACCCTGCTCAGCGAACTCGCCGCCGAAGGCCACACGGTCATCCTGATCACCCACGATCGCCGCATCGCGGAGGCGGCGGACCGCGTCGTCGAGATCGCCGACGGCACGATCGTCGCGGACACGGCGCGGCCGGGACGGCCGCGATCGTCGCTGGCCGAAAGCGATACCGCCGATCGCGGCGCGCCGCTCATGGCCGACATGGGCGAGGCGCTGCGCCAGGCCCGCCGCGGCCTCGCGGCCAACCCGATCCGCACGGCGCTCACCCTGACCGGCATCATCATCGGGGTCGCCTCGGTGATCGCGCTGATGGCGATCGGCGAGGGCACCAAGCAGAGCGTGCTGGAGCAGATCAGCGCCTATGGCACCAACCGCCTGTACGTCAATCCCGGCAATGCGACGGGACGCGGCCCCGGCGGCACGCTGTCGGTCGCCGACGTCGAGATCGTGCGCGGCGTGCCCAACGTGGCCGCCGCCATGCCCTATCTCGAGCAGCAGGTCACCGTGCGCTACGGCAATGTCGATGCGCGCACCACCGCCACCGCCGTCACCACCGACTATCCCCGGATCCTCAACTGGCCGGTGGTTGAGGGCGGCTTCTTCACCGAGGCCGACGAGCGCGGCCTGGCCACTGTGGCGGTCATCGGCAAGAAGGTGCGGGACGCACTGTTCCCGGATGGCGCCGATCCGCTGCGCACGTTCATCCTGGTCAACGACATCCCGTTCCAGGTGGTCGGCGTGCTCGACGAGAAGGGGGCGCTGACGGGCAGCGCCAACGCCGACAACACCATCGCCATCCCCTTCACGACCGGCAGCCAGCGGCTGTTCGGCACGCCCTACCTGACGTTCATGTCCGTGCTGATCGACGATTTCGGGAAGGCCGGGGAGACGGTCGAGGACATCACCGCCACGCTCGCCGCCGCCCATCGGGTCGAGGACTTCACCGTCTACAACCGCGCCGCCAGCATCGCCGCCCGCATGAAGAGCCAGAGCAGCCTGACCCTGCTGCTGGGCTTCACTGCCGCGATCTCGCTGCTGGTCGGCGGGATCGGCATCATGAACATGATGCTGATGACCGTCGCCGAACGCACGCGCGAGATCGGCATCCGCATGGCCATGGGAGCGCGGGCCGCCGACATCCTGCGCCAGTTCCTCGCCGAGGCGCTGATGCTGGCGGTGGTCGGTGGCGTGATCGGCTTCCTGATCGGCCATCTCACGGGACTGGTCGCCACGACCTTCGGCACGCGTGTCATCTTCACGGCGCACGCCGCCGTCGCCGCGCTGCTCTGCAGCGTCGTCACCGGCCTCATCTTCGGCTTCATGCCGGCGCGCCGCGCCGCACGGCTCGATCCGGTCGTGGCACTGGCGCGGGAATAGGCGGATGCGGTTCGTCCTCCTGCCGCTGCTCGCGATGCTCGCGGCCGGCGCCTGCGCGTATCACGACGAGGGCAAGCGGCCCGAAGCGGAGATGCCGTCGAGCCTGGAGGCGGCGACGCCATCGGCATCCGTATGGCCCGATCCGGAGTGGTGGCGACGCTTCGGCAGCGCCGAGCTCGATTCGCTGATCGTCGAGGCCAGGATGCGCAACCAGGAGTTGGCGGCGGCCATGGCGCGGGTTCGCCAGGCCCAGGCGCTGGCACGCGTCGCACAGGCGCCCCTGCTGCCCGCCCTCGGCCTCGACGCGTCGGCGACAGGCCAGGGCGTCAACGACCAGACGGGCGCAAGCAGCGGTCTTTACCCGACGGCCTCGCTGGCGGCGCGCTACGAGATCGACTTCTGGGGCCGCAACAGCGCGGCCGCCGCCGCCGCGCGGTCGCTCGCGGGCGCCAGCCGCTACGATCAGGAGACGGTGGCCCTCACCGTCGTGACCGAGGTGGCGAACCGGTATTTCCAGGTCCGGGCGGCACGGGCGAGGCTCGGCATCGCACGGCAGAACCTCGCCACCTCGCGCAGCGTGCTCGAGCAGGTGGCGGCGCGGGCGCGCGCCGGCACAGCCCTGCCACGGGAGTTGGCCCAGCAGCGTGCGCTGGTCGCCATGCAGGAGGCGGCGATCCCGCCGCTGGAGCGCAGCGAGGTCGAGGCGCTGGCGGCCCTCGCCGTGCTCCTCGGCCGGCCGGCGCAGGGCTTTGCCGTCCGCCAGTCGGGCCTGGATGCCATCGTGCCGGCGCCGGTCGAGCCCGGGCTGCCCTCGGAGCTGCTGGTGCGGCGTCCCGATATCGCCGCCGCGGAGGCCGAACTGGCGGCCGCCAGGGCCGACGTGGCCGCCGCCCGCGCCGCGATGTTCCCGCGCATCAGCCTGACGGGCACGGCGGGCGTCCAGAGCGCGGCGCTGTCGACCGTGACCGGCGGAACGAGCTTCCTCTACTCCCTGGTCGCGGGCCTCACCCAGCCGATCTTCGACAACGGCGCACTCGCCGGCCAGCTCGAACAGGCCAAGGCGCGGCAGGAGGAACTCGTCGCCAACTACAGGGCGGCGATGATCGACGCGTTCTCGGACGTGCAGAAGGCCCTGCAGGCGACGGCGAGCCTGGCGCGGCAGCAGGCGATGCAGGAGGTCGTGGTCGCCGAATCGCGCGAAGCCTTCGCGCTCGCCAGTGCGCAGTACCGCGCCGGTGCCGAGGACATGCTCACGGTCCTCGACACCCAGCGCGTTCTCTATGCGGCGCTGGACCAGCTCGAGCAGGTCAAGCTTGCCCGCCTGCAGGCGCTGGTGGGCCTCTACAAGGCGCTGGGCGGAGGCTGGCAGGCCGGCGGCGCCTGATATCCACTGCATCAATTGCAAACGATTCGCAGTTGCCTTAGGGTGCGGCCGTGTCTGGCAAGGATATCCGCACCCTGTTCCTGGCCCATCGGCAGGAACTGCAGGCCTATCTCGCGCACAAGGTCCGGAACGGCGAAACGGCTGCCGAGCTGGCGCAGGAGGTGTTCCTGCGCTTCGCCGAGCAGGGTCCTGCCGCGCAGGCGGCGATCGCCCATCCGCGGTCCTACCTCTACCGGACGGCGCACAATCTCGCGGTGGACCATATCCGGCGCGAGCGCCTGGGACGGCTGGATCATCTGCCGGACGAGACGGTCGCCGGCATCCCGGACGAGAGGCCGTCCCCCGAGCGTATCGCCGGCAGTCGCAGCGACGTCGCTGCCGCTCGGGAGGCGCTGCTGGAACTGCCCGAGCGCACCCGCCAGGTCTTCGCGATGACGCGCATCGACGGCCTGACCTACGCCGACGTGGCGAAGCGGCTGCAGATTTCGCCCAGCTCCGTGCAGAAGCATCTTGCCCAGGCGGTCCGCCACGTGATGATGCGGATGCGCTCGGCGCGTGACTGACCGGAGAATCCGTTACCGGATTGGCCACACCGTACGTCTTATTCTGCTGCAGAGTGGCGTCGCGAGCGGCGAGGGAAGGACAGGCAGGGCGCGTGACCGGGTCGACCGACCGACAGGACCAGATCGAGGAGCATGCGGCCCTCTGGGTGGCCCGACTCGGCGAAGGGCCGCTCGACGCCGGGACGCATCGGCGGCTCGAGCAGTGGCTTGCCGAGGATCCGGAGCACGCCGCGGCCTTCGCCGAGGCGCAGTCGGCCTGGGCCCTCATGGACGAGGTCGCGCGCGCACCGGGCCGTCTTGGCGATGCCCTGCCGCAGCCTCCGCGCCGCCGCCCCGTGGCGCGATGGCGTACACTTGCGGCGCTCGCGGCAAGCCTGCTGGTGCTGATCACCGGCGCGGTGCTGTGGACGGGCGACCTGCTGCCCCTCGTCGCAGCGGACTACCGCACGGCGCCGGGAGAGCTGCGCACCGTGACGCTGGCCGACGGCAGCGTCGTGGAGCTGGGCCCGCACAGCGCCATAGCGCTGCGGTTCGACGATCGGGAGAGGCGGATCGACCTGATCCAGGGCCTCGCCTATTTCGTCGCCGCGCCGCGCCGAGGAGCGGAGACCAGGCCTTTCGTCGTCCATGCCGGTGCCGGCACGGCCCGCGCGCTGGGCACGCAGTTCGAGGTCCATCGCTTCTCGGAGTCGGTCGAGGTCACGGTGGTCGAGCATGATGTCGCGGTCGCGCTGACGGCCGGCGACGGCCAGGCGACCGACGTCGTGCTATCGCCTGGCCAGTCGGTCCGATATGCAGAGGCCGGCATTGGACAAGTGCGGGCGACGAACCTCGATCATGCCCTGGCCTGGCGGCGCGACCGCCTGATCTTCGACCGCGTGCCGCTGGCGCAGGTCGTCGACGAGCTCAACCTCTATCGGCGCGGCCGCATCGTCATTGCCACGTCCGAACTGGCCGGTCGCCGTGTCTCGGGAGTCTTCGACATGTCGGATGAGGAAGGGGCGCTCTCGATTATCGCGCGCGAGCTCGACGTCCGAACCGTCTCGGCGCCACTGCTCACCGTCCTTTACTGAGAAATATCGCGGCGGCCGTTACCGACTCTCGCCACGCGTCCGTCTCATTGGGAAGGAGCGGCTGCAGCAGGGCGAGGGGAGCATCATGGTCATGGCGAACGGACGGCTGCGAAAGCTGTTCCTTGTCGGGGCGGTCGCCGCCGTGTTTCCGGCGGCCCTGGCCGGCCGTCCGGCGCTCGCCCAGGAGCCTCCCATGCTCGCCCAGGCCGCGACCGCCTATGACATCCCGGCGCAGGACCTCAACACCGCGCTGCTCACCTTCGCCGATCGCGCCGGCTTGCAGATCTTCTATGACGTGACGCGCGTCCAGGGGCTGCGCAGCGCGCCGCTGGTCGGCAGCTTCACGCCGCAGCAGGCGCTGGCGCAGCTTCTTTCGGGGACAGGCATCACCTTCCGCTTCACCGGTCCCAACGCGGTCTCGCTGGAGGCGCCGGCGCCGGGCGGAGCGGGCGTCCTGCAGATCGATCCCGTCCGCGTGCAGGCGAACGTCATCCCGCCCCAGGCGATGATCGACAATGCGCCGCCGCCTTATGCCGGCGGCCAGGTGGCGCGCGGCGGCCAGCTCGGGCTGCTGGGCAATCGCGACTTCATGGACACGCCGTTCGACATGACGACGTACACGTCGCAGAAGATCGAGGACCAGCAGGCGGCCACGGTGGCGGACGTGGTGAACACCGATCCCTCGGTGCGCGTCACCAGCCCCGTGAACGGCATGCTCGATGCCTTCTACATCCGCGGCTTTCCCATCGCCGAGGGCAACTTCGGCGAGGTCGCGTTCGACGGGGTCTACGGGGTGGCGCCGAACTATCGCGTGTTCACCGACTATGTCGAGCGCATCGACGTCATCGCGGGACCGGCCGCGATGCTGTTCGGCATGGCGCCCAACAGCAGCGTCGGCGGCTCGATCAACATCGTCCCCAAGCGGGCCGGCCCCACCGACCTGACGCGGGTCGCGGCGGAGTATACCGGCCTGTCGCAGCTCGGCTCGCGGCTCGATTTCAGCCGCCGGTTCGGCGAGGACCGGGAATACGGCCTGCGCTTCAACGCCGGCGGCTATACCGGCAATACGCAGATCAACCACCAGTCGCGGCAGGCGCTGGTCGGCGCGCTGGCCTTCGATTTCCGCAGCGAGCGGTTCCGGGCGACCATCGACGTCGTCGGCCAGTACGAGAACTTCACGGCGCCGTCGCGGCCGTTCCTGCTCGCGGCCGGCGTGGCAATGCCGGCGGCGCCGAACGGCGCCAGCAACGTCACGCAGACCTGGGAATGGTCGCAGGTGGCCGACCAGTCGCTGCTGGTCCGCGCCGAGTACGACATCCTGGACAATCTCACCTTCTTCGCCGA
>Ga0182792_1000340_pt1 | contig 45547 bp, 36 predicted proteins | sample Passage237B_FD_130497 | JGI IMG/M metagenome (GOLD analysis project Ga0182792, IMG submission 130497) | Cellulose adapted compost microbial communities from Newby Island Compost Facility, Milpitas, CA, USA - Passage2 37B (version 2) (version 2) ...
ATGAAAGCCCTGTGTAAAAAAGAAGCCAAGGAAGGCATCTGGATGATCGAGGCGCCGGTGCCGGACATCGGGCCGGATGACGTGCTGATCAAAATCCGCAAAACCGCCATTTGCGGCACGGATCTGCATATTTACAAATGGGACGCATGGGCGGCGAAAACCGTGCCCGTACCGCTGATCACCGGCCATGAATACGTGGGCGAAATCGCCAAGGTCGGCGCGAACGTCACGGGGCTGGAGATCGGGGAGCGCGTCTCCGGCGAAGGCCATCTGGCCTGCGGCAAATGCCGCAACTGCCGCGGCGGCAAAATGCACCTGTGCATCAAAACCGTCGGCGTGGGCGTGAACCGCCAGGGCTGCTTTGCCGAATATTTCGCCCTGCCGGCCGCGAACGTCTTCAAGCTCAGCGACGACATTCCCGATGACATCGCCGCGTTTTTCGACCCGCTCGGCAATGCCGTGCATACGGCGCTGTCGTTTGATCTGGTGGGCGAAGATGTGCTGATCACGGGCGCTGGCCCCATCGGCGTGATGGCCACCGCAATCTGCCGCCATGCCGGCGCGCGCCATGTGGTGATTACGGATGTGAACGATTACCGTCTCGGCCTTGCCGGAAAAATGGGCGCGACGCGCACGGTGAACGTGACGAAACAGAACCTGAAGGACGTGATGAAAGACCTCGGCATGACCGAGGGTTTCGATGTGGGACTGGAAATGTCGGGCAATGCGCAGGCCTTCCGCCAGATGACGGAAACCATGCGCCACAGCGGCAAAATCGCCATTCTGGGCATCCCCCCCGCCGATACGGTGATCGATTGGAACCATGTGATTTTCAAGGGCCTGACGCTGAAAGGCATCTACGGCCGCGAGATGTTCGAAACCTGGTATAAGATGAAATCCATCGTGCAGTCGGGGCTGGATCTGCGCCCGCTGGTCACCCATATCTATCCTGCGGATGAATACCAGCAAGCCTTTGACGCCATGCTGCAAGGCGACACGGGCAAGGTTATTCTGGACTGGACGGCTTAAGAGGCCTGGCTGCCGAACGCAGCTTTTTCAACCTTGAAACGCGCGCAATGGCGGGCGGTGCATTCCACCTCTCCCGCATAAACGGTCATGTCTTTTTCGGCAACAAACGTCAGGCGCGCGGGTTTGTCCGCCGCCTTGTTAAAGGTGACGATGCGCACATTGCCATAGCCCATGTCTTCCACCGTCTGCCGGGCCACCGGCGTGACAAAAACGGGGTCGGCATCCTGCATCCGGTTCACCTTGGGCAAAAAAGCGATATTCGCGCCCCCCGCCACCACGGCAAAAGCCAGCGTCAGCCCGTAGAGCATCCTGCCGTCGTTGTTCTTTTTGGCGGCTTCGTTTTTTTCGGGTTGGTTGTTCATGGAGGCCTCGGTACGGTCTGGTTATGCAAGATGCGGCAAATCTACAGGCTTTCCGTAATTATATCAATGAAAAAAGGCTATATTATTGAGGAATGCCCGCAGATATCGCATAGTATAGCCATTCCCATTCACCCCTGACGGGGCACATACACCAGATACGGAGAAACACCCATGAGCGCGAAGAAAAAACCCGCCAGCAAGTCGAACGTCCAGCAAATCGCCCTTGCCGATACGGCGGCGCATTTGCTGAAAAAAATGGGCGTACCGGCCAAGGATTTCGCGGCGGGCGACCTGAAGGTTTTCTCCCCCATCGACGGTTCGGTCATCGGCATTGTCAAGATGCATACAGGCAAAGAGCTGAATGCCAAAATCACCGCCGCGCACAAGGCCTTTCTGGAATGGCGCGTCACCCCCGCCCCGCAACGCGGCGAACTGATCCGCCTTTTCGGCGAGGTGCTGCGTGAACATAAGGAAGACCTTGGCAAGCTCGTCACGCTGGAATGCGGCAAGATCCTCACGGAAGGCCTTGGCGAAGTGCAGGAGATGATCGACATCTGCGATTTCGCCGTCGGCCTGTCGCGCCAGCTTTACGGCCTCACCATTGCTTCCGAACGCCCCATGCACAAAATGCAGGAGAACTGGCACCCCGCGGGTGTGGTCGGCGTGATTTCCGCCTTCAACTTCCCTGTTGCCGTCTGGTGCTGGAACTTCGCTCTCGCCATTGTTTGCGGCGACAGCGTGGTCTGGAAACCGTCCGAGAAAACGCCGCTGACCGCCATGGCCTGTCAGGCGCTGTTTGAAAAAGCGCTGGAACGCTTCGGCAAAGCGCCGAAAGGTCTGTCCGAACTCGTCATCGGCGACCGCAAGATCGGCGAACAGCTGGTGGACGACAACCGCCTGCCCGTGATTTCCGCAACCGGTTCCACGCGCATGGGGCGCGAGGTCGCGCCGCGCGTGGCGGCCCGCTTCGGCCGCACCATTCTGGAGCTTGGCGGCAACAACGCCATGATCCTGACGCCCAGCGCCGACCAGAACCTTGCCCTCATGGGCACGGTTTTCGGCGCGGTCGGTACGGCGGGCCAGCGTTGCACGACGCAGCGCCGCCTGATCGTGCATAAATCCATTGCCGATAAATTCGTCAGCCGCGTGAAAAAGGCCTATCAATCCCTGACCGCAAAAATCGGCAGCCCGCTGGAGAGCAACACCCTGCTCGGCCCGCTGATCGACAAGCAGGCTTTCGATGCCATGCAGGCCGCGCTGAAAAAAGCCCGCGCCGCCGGCGGCAAGGTCACAGGCGGGGAGCGCGTACTGGTGAAGGAATATCCCAAAGCCTATTACGTCACGCCCGCGCTGGTCGAAATGCCCAAGCAAAGCGCCGTCATGCAGCACGAAACCTTTGCGCCCATCATGTATATCGTGAAGTACGATACGATAGAGGAAGCCATCGCCATCCAGAACGATGTGCCGCAGGGGCTGTCGTCCTGCATTTTCACCAATGACGTGCGCGAGGCGGAACTGTTTACCTCCGCCGCAGGTTCCGATTGCGGGATTGCCAACGTCAACCTCGGCACCTCCGGCGCGGAAATCGGCGGCGCCTTCGGTGGCGAAAAGGAAACGGGCGGCGGGCGCGAAAGCGGTTCCGACAGCTGGAAGGCCTATATGCGCCGTTCCACCAATACCATCAACTACGGCTCCGCCCTGCCGCTGGCGCAAGGCGTGAAGTTCGACGTTTGATGCCATGACGGCTTCGGCTTCGGAAAAACCGTTGCGGGTCTTTATTGTGCACGGCTATACCGCCGCGCCCGACCGGCACTGGTTTCCGTGGCTGAAAGCCGAAATGGAAAGCCGCCACGACGCGGCGGTGCATATCCCCGCCATGCCCGATCCCGACACCCCCTGCCCCAAGGCATGGCAAAAGCATTTGCAGGATGTCATCGGCACGGCGGATGCACATACCTATCTCATCGGCCACAGCCTCGGCAGCGTTGCCGTGCTGCGCTACGCGGCAGGGCTGGCGGCGGATGTGACGCTCGGCGGGGTTATTCTGGTGGCGGGGTTCAATGCGCCGCTGCCGACTCTTCCCGCGCTCGACGGTTTCATGGCGGAACCTGCGCATACCGATGCCGTCATTGCCCGCAGTCCGAAACGCGCCGTCATCCATTCCGACAACGATGCCATCGTCCCACCCGCCTTCACGGCCGATCTGGCCGCCGCGCTGGACGTTGCGGCGGATGTGGTACCGAACGGCGGCCACTTCCTCGGCGATGAAGGCTTCCGAGAATTTCCGCTGGTGTACGAGAAATTGCAACGCTTCATGCAAGGCGGCACATAAGAATAAAAAGCCTCGGCAGAGAGACCGGGGCTTTTGGTATGCAGCGGCATTTTGTCTAGGCGGCTTTTGGGCCTTTGGGTACTTTGGCGGCGGGGGCGTATTGGCGGCGCAGGGCGTCGCGATGCTCGGCCAGCCAATAGCCCGCGATGATCGTTTTCATGTCGTTGTTCACGCCGGTTTTGACTTCGTTGATGAAATCCGCCGCGGAGACCATACGGGTTTTGATGTTTTCCTGTTCGTTCTCGTTGCCGAAAATGCCCGCGCCGGCCGAAGTATCGACAATACCGACGACGATGGAGATTTTTTCCGACGTGCCGCCCGCGCTGACATAGGCATCCTGAATCTGTTTGGCGTCTTTGAGCACCAGCCCCGTTTCCTCCATCGTTTCGCGGATGGCGGCATTGACGGCCGTTTCCCCCTTGGCGATGCCGCCGGCGGGCAGCGTATCGGTATAGGGATATTCCCCCGCCGCCAGAATGCCGGGGCGCATTTCGTTGACAAGCACGACTTCATCGCGCTTCGGATCATAGGCCAGCACGGCCACGGCATGGCCGCGTTCCATGACAAGACGTTCATAGGTCGCCGTGCCGCCTTCGTGCTGGTCGGCCTCGATTTCATAGCGGTTGATTTTCAAAAAGCCGTTGAATTCGTTTTTCACGCTTTTGATACGCGCCTGCAACTTTTTGTCTTCGGGTTTGGGGCCGGTCATGGCGTTTTCCTTTTTTGTGGGGAATCGAGAATATACTCCTATTGAGTATTTTATATACTCTAAAAGAGCATAAACCAACCCCTTCTTTCAACAAAAACGGGAAAAGCGGATTACAGGCCGGGGCCGTTGTTTTTCTTGGCGAATTTGGACGGATTGTCGTTCAGCGCCCGTTCCGCCGTATATTCGCGGCGGATCCGGTCGCGGTGTTTGTGCAACCAGAAGGCGCAGACAAGGCTCTTCATGTCTTTCAGGCTGCCGTTTTCGGCGCGGGCCAGAAAATCGTCAAAGCTGACGACAACGGTTTTGATATCCTCGCCTTCGCTGGCATGTCCGTGGATACCGCCTGCCTTGGTCATATCGACAATGCCGAAAACCAGCGCCAGACGCTCGGACGTGCCGCCGGAGCTGACATAGGCGCCTTCGTGGATCATGCGGGGGTTTTTCAACTCCAGCCCCGTTTCCTCCAGCATTTCGCGCTTGGCGGCGGCGATTTCATCCTCGCCGGGGTCGATCATGCCCGCAGGCAGGGAATCGTTGAAGGGATATTCCCCTGCGGCCAGCAGGCCGGGGCGCATTTCATTGACCAGCAAAACCTCGTCCCGCGCGGGGTCGTACCCCAGAATGGCCACGGCATGGCCGCGCTCGAAAATCAGGCGTTTGACGGTCATGGAGCCGCCGTCATGCGTATCCTGCTCGATGGTCAGTTCATCCATTTTGAAAAAACCGTCAAAGACGCGTTCCTTGCCGATGATGCGGGCCTGGGGCTTTTTGTCTTCGGGCTGGTTTGACATGGGAAAACACCTTTTTCATGACGGAGAAGGATATGTTTTACCATATAGAAAGAGTCGCGTCCATAAAAAAGCCTGCGCATCGGCAGGCTTTTTTATTTAATATCAACGATTTGAGTATAAATATCTCCGCGCCGAGTTTATTGATGAATCCCCTTGGCGTAAAGGTCGATCACCAGACGGTGCTGGGATTTGCCGGAGATGACCGTCTGTTCCTTGACCACCGCAGGGGCGATCAGGTCCACATAGAGCTTGCCGTCTTTATAGACCCAGCCGCTGACCAATGCGCCGCCGCTGGCCTTCCATTCGGGCTTGGGCGCCGCCCAGTTGAGACGCGGCAGGCTGACCACCAGCTGGCGGCCGTCTTTTTCTACATGGCTGCTGGCCTCCGTGGCAGCGGTCACATCCAGCACGATGCGGGTTTTGTCCAGATGGTCGCCGATACGCACGGCCTTGATATCGCCCACGGGTTTATTCGCCTCTTTGACCAGCACGGCTGTCTTTTCCGCCAGTCTTTGCTGGCGGCCGGCAATTTCGCGCATCCCTTCTTCCAGCACTTCCACACGGTCTTCCATGGCGGGGGCGAAGACATCCAGATCATCGCGCAGGGTCTGCACGGCTTCCTCCAGACGCTCGAAACGGGCCTTGTTGTTCTTGACCGGCTCGGCGAACAGCGGGGTCAGGCGCATGCCCTCCGCCGGCGCCAGTGCCGCCTGTTCTTCCGCGCTCAGCGGCGCGCGGCGGGTTTCCGCCGGATCGCGTTCGCTGAACGTGCAGGCCGACAGCGACAAAGCCAGCAGCGTGCCCGATACCAGCATAAGGGAGGTCTGACGCAGGGACTTGGACATAGGAAACTCCGTATGTTCTTGATTTTTAAATATGCGTCATTCTAGCGGATGTTAACCGTTTGATAAACTGTTAAAAAAACCGCGTTGCATAATAAAATTATTTGACGAAATCCCGAATCTCTGTAAAAGTAGTGGAATGAAGCACGCATTGGCACATTTTAGCATCAAAGGATTCATCGCTCCGCTCGGCGCGAAGGTGAATACGTTGGTTCGACGACCGATCCGCTGACAGCGGACGGAGCCTTCCTCGTCTGAAAACGAGCAAAACTCCATAAAGACTTTCAAGACCGCCGCCCCGACGGGCAGCACGACTGACAATATCTCTTTATTCGGAGTTCCTCTAAAATGTCTTCCAAGCAATCCGGCTCCCACGAAATTCTTGTCAAAGACCGCATCATCGACGAAGCCGTCGAGCTGCTGATCGGCAATTATGCCGACGGCAAAGCCAAAAAAATCGGCCTTGAGGTCGAAATGCCCTTCGTCAACAACATCGATCTGAAGCCGATCGACTTCGAAGGCATGAAAAGCATCACCGCCATTTTCAACATGCTCAGCGGCGGCAAAAAAGACTGGCTGCCCGGCGAGATTGAAAACGGCAAGGTAACCTCTTTGAAAAACGCCACCGGTTCCATCACGCTGGAACCCGGCGGGCAGATCGAGTTTTCCAGCGCCGCGCGTTCCACGCTGCAACAGCTGGAAAAAGACGTGGATGCCTATTTCAAGGACATGAAAAAAGTATCGTCCCAGATCGGCATTGATGTCGTGCCCTACGGCTTCCATCCGCATCTGACCATTTACCAATGCCCCTATATCGACGAAAGATCGCGTTTCAAGGCGCTCAAATCCGTTTTTGAGGCAGAGGGCGGCTTTTCCGCCTGGGGCCAGAGCTGCAGCGTGCAGGTCACGCTCGACAGCCCGTCGAAGGAAAAGGCCTTTGACGCCTTCAAGCTCGGCCTTTTGCTCCAGCCCATCGCAGCGGCGGTTTTTGCCAACTCTCCCTTCTCTCTGGGGCAGGACAGCGGCCACCAGTCCTGGCGTCGCCAGAAACTGCAGGCGCTGGACAGCCCCCTTTACAAAGTGCCCGAAGAACTGTTCGAACCGGGCTATACGCTGAAGGACTGGGCGGCGCATACGCTCTCCGTCCCCATGAGCTTTATCGTGCGCAACGATGCCTATATCGCCGTTGCGCCGAAGCCTTTCTATGAAATGATCGGCAAGCCCCTGCCCGAGCTTGCGCATCTGCCCGAAAGCGAACAATACCTGACCAAGAACGACCTGCTCGACCACATGACGGGCATCAAGCCGGAAATGCTGCTCAAGCCGAACCTGCTGCTGGAATGCCGCGCGGCGGATCTGGGCCCGACGAAAAACCACTGGATGGCCGTCGGCGCGTTCTGGACGGGGATTTTGTACGACGAACAAGCCTTCAAGGCCGCACAGGACTATGTGGCCGACTGGACAAAGGAAGAGCGCATCGCCATCCGCGACGGCGTGGCCAAGAACGGTCTTGCCACCACCGCAGGCAACAAGAACGTGCAGCAAATCGCCATCGACCTGATCGAGATTTCCAAACAGGGCCTGTCGCGGATCGAACCCGATGCCGTGAAGTACCTGAATGTCATCGAAGAACAGGTCGCCAAAGGCCTGACCTCCGCCACCAAGGCCGTCCAGAAGTTTGAACAGAACGATGGCGATATTCACACCACGCTGAAACAAACCTTCCTGTTCCATCCGGAGACAACCCAATATACCGTCAACAACGAAAAGCCGGCCCTGCAAATCAAGCACAAAGGCAAGAACAAGCCAAACAAACAGGACAAGCCGGGCTTTAATTCCTGACGCTGAAGATTCCGACATAACCCGCCCCTTGTGCCGTCTTTCGGCCCATCATCGGGCGGGTTATTTTTTTGGACACGCCTTAACAGACCGAGGATATGATGCTGACCACCCATGTGATTGAAGGCACCGCAAAAGGCCCCCGCTTCCTGCTGACGGGCGCGGTACACGGCAATGAAAAATGCGGCACTGCCGCCATTGGCCGTTTGCTGATGGAAATTGCGGCGGGACTTGTCACCCTGCACAAAGGCACGCTGGTCGCCGTGCCGGTTTGCAATCCGCGCGCCTATGCGCAGCACACACGGCAGGCGGAGGAAAACCTGAACCGCGTTATCAGGCACCACGACAACCCGACCGCCTATGAACATCATCTGGCCAATGAACTGACCGGCGTGATCGACACTTGCGACATCATGCTGGATTTGCATTCCTATTCATCTGGCGTGCGGCCGTTTTTGTTTCTGGACAATGACACGCCTGAAAACCGCGCCTTTGCGCAGGCACTCGGCATCCCCTACTGGATCACGGGCTGGGACGAACTTTATGCCGACCAGCCCGAACTCAACGGCGGCGATACGATGTCCTACGTCAAAAACGCGGGGAAAACAGGGCTGCTGGTCGAATGCGGCCAGCATGAAGACCCCGCCGCCATTTTGCATGCCTATCACGCGGTCCGCGCGGCGCTCGCGCATTTCGGCATGACCGATCCCTATGAAGCGCTCGACCAGACCCCGCCACAGGTCAACCGCCTCACCGCCGTCATCACCAAAGACCGCGATGGCGTTTTCGCCAGGCCGTGGCAACATCTCGATCCCGTCAAAAAAGGCGAAGTCGTCATTCAATACGCCGACGGCAGTACGCTGACCGCGCCCGAGGACGGCGTTGTCATCATGCCTGCGCCGCAGGCCGCGCCGGGTTCGGAATGGATTTATTTCGGCGTCGCCGAATAGCAACGCGCCGCAGCGCGGCCCGCAAAAACCCCCGCCGGCATCGCGCGCGGCGGGGGTTTTGTTTGCGGTATCCGGCGTTATTCGGCGGCTGCGATTTTGACCTTCGGCGCATCGTCCGGCGCAGGGGCGCCGTCTTCCGTGCCGGGGATCAGTTCCAAAGCCTGCATATCGTACAGAGCCTTGTACCGCGACTTCGGGTTCGCCATCAGCTGGGCATGGCTGCCCTGCTCGATGATCCGCCCCTGATCGAAGACCAGAATGCGGTCGGCTTTCTGGATGGTCGAAAGCCTGTGCGCAATCGTGATCGTCGTCCGGCCTTCCATCAGGCGTTCCAGCGCCTGCTGGATGTAATGCTCCGAAATCGAATCCAGACTGGATGTCGCTTCATCCAAAATCAGGATCGGCGCATCGGCCAGAATCGCGCGGGCAATCGCGACCCGCTGGCGTTCCCCGCCCGACAGCTTCACCCCGCGCTCGCCGACCAGGGTATCGTATCCCTTGGGCAGGCCGGAGATAAAGTCATGGGCAAAGGCCTTTTTCGCCGCATCGATGATCTGCTCCTGCGTCGCGTCCGGATTGCCATAGGCAATGTTTTCCGACAGCGAGCGGTGGAACAGGATCGGGTCCTGCGGCACCAGCGAGATGGACTGACGCAGGCTTTCCTGTGTTACCTGCGAAATATCCTGCCCGTCGATGCGGATCACGCCTTCGCTGACGTTATACAGACGCTGGATCAGCTTGACGAAGGTGGATTTGCCGCTGCCCGAAGGCCCCACCAGCGCCAGCTTTTCGCCCGCGCGTATATCGACGCTCAGGTCATGATAGATCTTCTTGCCCGTATTCGGATATTCGAATCCGACGCGGTCGAAGGAGATCAAATCCGCCCGCGGCGCACGGGATACCGTCAGAGAGGTCGCCCCCGCCACATCCACAACATCGTCTTCGCGCAGCCAGAACTCGATAATGTCCTCCATATCGCTGACCGAACGTTGCAGATGCGAAATATGCATCCCGATGTCGCGCAGATAGCCGCCGATGATAAAGAAGGTCGTGATGACCAGCACGATATCGCCGGGCGTCGCCTTGCCCGTGCTCCACAGCACGATGGTGGTTGCCACCATGCTGGCCGTCATGAACAGGCGCATGACCGAGCGCACCGCATCCGCCCCCACCCCCGTTTGCCAGGCGTGGAGCGATTTGTTGCGCCAGTAACGCACCGTATCGGCAAAGAGCTTGTCTTCGCGTTTTTCCGTACCGAAGGACTTTACCGTGGGGTTCCCCGTGATGATATCCGCCAACGTCGCGCCCACCTTGGTGTCGAATTCCGCCGAAGCACGGAAGCGCGGCGCCAGAATTTTGACCGACATCCAGATGCTGATCGCGCAATAGGTCAGGATCATCACCGCCGCCAGACCGCCGACCAGCGGCAGGGAGACGGAGAGCATGACCGTCACGCCGATCATGATCGTGATGGCGGGCAAAAGGCCCATCAGCAGGGTATCTTCGAAGCTGTCGAAAGACCACATGCCGCGCGTGATCTTGCGCACCGTGCCGCCGGCAAAGGTATTGGCATGCCAGTCGGCGCTGAAGCGCTGCACCTTGCGCAGCCCGTCCACAACGATTGCCTGCAGGTTTTCCACCGCGAAACGGTTCCAGATCATGATCGACCCGATGCGGAACAGCTGGTGCAGCAGCGCCAGCACGGTAAAGCCCCAGAAGGCCGCCCATGCCGCATCCATCGCCGTGGCATCTCCCGCCGTATGGGCGGTCATGGCATCAACAATGCGGCCCGTATAAACCGGCACGACGGCGTCCATCAGGACGGACGACAGCATCAGAATGGCCGACCCCGCCCCCAGCCAGAGGCGCGGCCGCCAGTAATGGCCGGCGAAGCGTAGCACCGCGCGCCACGTCACAATACGTTCTTTTTTCTCTTTTTCGTCTTCCATATGCGTTTACCGCAGGCCTTGCGTGCAAGGCACAGGCAGTCCTTTCCGTTTGATCTGTTCCCTGTTCAGACCGCGCAAGAGGCGATAAAGCGGTTTTTTGTTATTCAGAAAGTTCGAAAAACGCTGAATGACCGTGTGTGTGCCTGCCTGAACATGTTGTTGCGTATCCAGGCCGCGGCAGAAAAGTCATCCGCCAAAGAGGCCCGGAAATGAAGTCTTGGTCATAGATATTTTCATCGTTCATTTCCTCCTCTGGTTAGATGGTTGAGACAAAGGTACGCGCAAAAGGATTTCGGCGGCACCATGGCTGAATGTTGCCACTATGACACAGAAAGATGTGACAGAAAAGCCGAAAATTCCCGAAACGGGTGTTCCTATTCCGCCGTTTCCCAAATAATCATTTTGGCTAAAGGACTTTCGATGCAAATGCGCTCGATAATTTCCGCCGTCACCATGGCCGTTTGTGGCAGAAATATCACGGCCGTTTCGGGCTTTTGCATCGCGGCGCGCAGCGACTCGGCATCTTCCGCCACGACCACATCGGCGGCCTGACGGATCATCTCCGCCTGCCATCCGCCCGCAGGCAGACGCGCCAGACGGCTGGCATGATGGAAACCGTGGCGCGCGCTTCCGGCCGCTTCCTGAAAGGCGAGCGTTTCCAGCAATTCCATCGCTTCTTTTTTCTGAACCTGCATTTTATCCTCCTCGCGTGTCATGGTTTACCGATCGTCTCCCCGCCTGCGCCGGTCAGCGCGGGCGCGGCTTGACGATATTGGTATAGACCGTCGGGCGGGATTCCGCGCGATGGATGATCTGGCCCAGCGTGCAGCCCTTGTCGACCGTCATCTGGTTCGGATCGTTGTCGCTTTGCGTGACATCGGCAATTTCGCACAGGGCGGAGAAGGCCTTGATCAGGCTTTCGATCACCTGCTGCGTATTGCCGCTGACCAGCTGGCCTTTCTCGCCGCGCACTTTCGCGCCTTCGGCCAGGAAGTCATTGATGCGGCTGACGGAGGCCGGATCTTCCTTCACCACGTAATTGATCCCGTTCTTGCTCAGCGCGGATTTCAGCTGCGTGGAAACATCCTCCGGCCCGACGACCATCATCTGGTCGCGCACCTTGTCCTCGATGACGTAGAGGTAGCTCTCCTTCTTCTGGCTGTCTGCGGCAGCCAGAATGGTGAGGTCAAAGCCGACCTTGGACTTGCCCTGCAGGGTATTGAAGGCTTCGATATCCGCAGGATCGGTCGGTTTTTCGTCCACATATTCCATCAGTTCCACCGGCCAGACGCGGGAGCGGTTCTGCCCGCCGTATTCCGGCACGGCGAGGGCCGCCAGCGCAGAGCGGAAATCGGCCAGAATATAGTCTTTGGACGTGGACACATCATCCAGTTCGTAGTTCGGCAAGGCGCGCCCCTCGATCATCGGCTCGCCATTGACCTTGTTGAGGTCGTCGTTCGGCAGCACGAAGGCCTTGGGCGAACGATCCCCCGCCGATTGCAGGGTTTTCAGCGCACGGCCGAGGTTTTCCAGCGGGATGATGTAGTTGTCGTCACCCTGCATGTTGCTGTAAACGCCGCGCAGGTTGGCCATCAGCACGTTGCGCACCTCCAGCAGGTCCTCCGTGCCGCCCAGATCCTTCAGGCTGTCGTATTTCATCAAATCGGCAATCGGCTTGATCGTCGGGCTCGGCTTGGCCTCCTTATGATCCGGCGGAAAAATGCCGTTCTGCTCACACAGGTTGATCAGCGCGGCGCGCGTATTGGGCATGCCGACCGTATCGTTCACGATGCTTTCCTGCACCTTGCGCACAAGGTTTGCGCCGAAGCGGTGCCAGCCCGGCGTTCTGTCACCGATAATCCCCTTGTCCACCGCCTTGAAGGCATCGGCCAGTTTCAGCGACAGTGTCGCCGTCTTGGCGGAGCGTACCTCCGGCATGGACTGGATGGCCTGGTTATAGTCATCGATCACCGTACGGAAGCTGGTGCGGATTTTACGCGCGCCCATGGCCACTTCGTCGGCGAGGTTCTGGTATTCTTTTTTGTTGTAAAGCTCCGATTCCGGATCGGAGAGTTTCATACGCTCGTATTGATAGCTGGCGTATTGGTTGACCGCCTGCACGGTTTCCTGGAAGTTTTGCAGGAAATAGATTTCATGCGGCGGGATCGCCTTTTGCTCCTGCGGCGACAGGCCGGCCTTGCGTAAATCGACCAGCCACTCCGCGAATTCGTCGGGTTTGGCCTTGGCCAGATCCTCGAACAGGTTATACAGCGTCACCAGCGGCAGGCCCGTCCAGATCTGCGAAATACGGTGTTTCCAGTCGCGCAGCTCCGGCTCGCCGATGCGGTGCGGCTTCAGGCGGTCTTCCATGGAGATGGAAAGATCCTGCGTCGTATCGCCGTCGGTTGCATCGTTCCCCGCGATACCGATGAACCAGCCGACCTTCAGGTCCTTGTCCGTAACGGTAATCGCCTTGGGGCTGTCGCCGTCACCGGCTTCAGCCATCGGGTTATAGATCGTCACGCTGTTGCGCTGGCCGTTGGCCAGTTCGAAGAAGGTCTGGAACATATCCAGCGTGCCCTTCTTGCTCTTGTTGAATTCGTCAAGGAACAGCGGGCGGCCTGTTTCGATGGATTCAAACACCTCGCCCTTCACGGTTTTGATACCAAAGGCGTTGTTTTGCGTCTCGATCCCTTCGTTGGCGTAAATGGCCTCCATCACCTTTTGCGCGCGGATCATCGCATCGCCGCGATCTTCCGTGGTGACCTTTTCGCCGCCTTCTTCAGTCTGGCGGCGCTGGCCGATGGCATCCCAGTTGATGGCGACCTTGTCGCCGTTACGTACGACGGAACCGGGGAATTCCGCCTCCAGCGTATCCAGGCTGGCCTGTTTCACCTGCCCCTTGGCCACGCGGTCTTCAAACTGTTCCTTCACGCCCTTGCCGTAATCGATGACGGTGCGGTAAAACAGCTCGCGCATGTTCATACCGCCGCAATCCACCATGATCGGGCCTTTTTCATGCACGATGTTGCCCACCATGCGGAACAGGTGCGATTTACCGGAGGACGCGTCACCGAAAACCGTCATAATGCGGTTTTTGCTTTCCGGCTCGATCTTGGCCAGCAGGTCGCGCAGCATCAGCATCATGGAGGGCGTCGGCATTTGGCGATAGAGGATACCGTTGACGCGTTCCACGGACTGTTCGGTATAGATCACCATGGGGTTGTTGGTGGATTCAATCACCTCCACCACATGTTCCATCTGGCCGTTGGCGCCCTTCTGGATTTTCGCCATCGGATAGGGCAAACCCGGAAAACCGACGGGCACACGCAGGCGTTGCAGGTCTTCCGCCGTCAGCTCCGCGATTTTCTTGTCGCTGAGAGGTCTGTTGTTTTCCGTTGCCATTTTTATCTCTCCTCTATCAAAAAAGTACCTTGTGCCTGTTGCCCTTTGCGGATGTCCGGTATTTAATTCGTTAAATCCCTGTGCAGTTTCTTAAGCCTTTGCCGTTTGACTTCATCCGGCTCGGACTTGACCTGGAAGCTGCGCACGCGTTTCAGCATCAGGCGCGCGAGATCCAGCGGAATGGTTTCGGGGTCGTCCCCGTGCATGATGCCGACAAGACGGCCGCCCGTTCGGTCGATCACCCCTTGGAAAACGCTCTCCATTTTCGTCTTGCCGGCATAGCGGTTGTTCAGCACGGCCACGTCAATGGACAGGTTCTTGGCATTCTTGCTGACCGTTTCCAGCGCTTTGGCCGCCGGCCCCGGGTCGAAAATATCGCCGTCGGAGAAGACAAGGATATGGGACGATCCGCTGACCGTGCCGTTTTTGTTTTTATGCCCCGCCATGCTTTCCACGGTTTTGATGATACCGGGCGCAAGGTCGGTGCCGCTGCCCGTGCCGTTGCGCAGGGCTTCAAGCCTTTCACCGACTTCGCGCGGGTTGCTGTCGGGGGTGGCCACCACGCTCGGCACGGCGTCGCCCCAGATCAGGATGTAAGAATCAATTCCCGCCTTGCGGCAGGCCATGTAACCGATGGCCGCGCTTTGCAGCGCCGCCTCCATCGCCGAAACGCCGTTGGCCAGACGCACCCCCGGCATGGAGCCGGAGCCGTCGATCATGAACACGACCTCGATCGTGCTGTCGGTCATGGCGATGGCGTCTTCGTGGAATTTCTTGAAATCGTCGGGCGAAAGCTTCTGCCCCGTCGCCTTGCGGAATTTGGTTTCCAGCATGCGGTCGCGGTTCAGGCGGTCGAGGATGTCGCCGTCCTCCGCGATGTAGTCAAGGTTTTTGGACTGGCGCAAAATCTGGCGGCGCTGTTCGGCGCGAATGTTTTTATAGGCCTGCGCCGTGCGGTTGATGACGGGCGAAAGCTCCAGCATGCGTTTGTTGAAATCGCGCCAGTCGCCCTTGGCAAGCGCGGCCAGATCCACGCCGCGCTGGCTGCCGCCCTGATTGGAGGACAGATCGCCCGGCTGGCTTTTCGGCATGTTCTTAGCGGCTTCTTTCATCGCCTGTTTTTGTTCTTCGCTGATGTCTTCCTTGATGACATCTTTTTTGCGCTCGTCACCGACTTTTTTCGGATTTTGCGGCGCCTGCTGCGGATCGTGATCCCAGCCGGGGCCGCCGCGACCTTCCGCGTCCTTGCCGTTTTCGGGCTTGTTCCCGTCTTTTTTGTCCTGCCCCTGGCCGGCGGCTTCCTGTTGCTTTTTGTGGTCGAGATCCTCTTTTTCCTTCGGATCTTTGGCCATGCCCTTGATCTGTTCTTTCAGATCATCATCCAGCTCTTGCGGCTCGTCGTCATCCGCGCCGCCCCCTGCGCCGGATTTGTCCTGATTTTTCTCGCCGTCGCCGGACGGATCCTGATCCTGACCGTTACCGCCCGAGGGATTCTGATTTTGATCATCGCCGCCGGCATTCGGCATGCCGCCGCCCTGCTGACTGTCGGGGAAACCGTTTTGCTTGCCCTGTTGCGGGCTGCTTTGGCCGCCCTGACCGGACTGGCCGCCGGACTGGTCGTTGTTTTGCTGGTTCGGATCGTTTTCGCCGCCGCTCTGGCCCTGTTGCCCCTGTTGACCTTGCTGACTGCCCTGCTGGCCGTTTTGCTGTTGGCCCTGCTGCGGCTTGTTTTTGTTGTTCAGGTTGTTTTCAACCTGTTTTTCAAATTCCTTCAACAGCACATCGGCATAGGGCTTGATATAGATATCCCAGATCTTGCCCATGATCTGCGCGCGTTTTTCCGCCATTTCGGCCACGACGGCGCGATAGCTGTCCTCCGCCGTCGTATGCGGCGGCTTGACCAGAATGCGGTCGGCCGGTTGCGGCTGCGACATGCGGATGCTGTCCTGCGCGGCGGCGGAAAGATCGCAAAGGTATTCAAAAGCATCGCGCCCGTTGGCATCGGGCACCTTGGACATATCGACCGTGCGGCGGATATCGTCGGGGAAAACGCGGAAGCGTTCCCAGTTTTTGTCCTGATTGCTGAACAGGCCGTTTTTCTCGTAACCCGACAGCAGGGAGGCGCGCGTGATTTCGTTGTACATCTTCTGCGCGATTTCGGGCGAGATTTTCCCCGCCTTCACATCATCCACCTGCGCAGCGGTCAGCGGAGAGGTCATCAGCTTGATATAGGCTTTCCGCGCCTTTTCCTCTTCTTGTTCCTTTGCCTCGCGGATGCGTTTCTGGATTTTTTCAATCAGCGTATCGTCGTCGCCCGTGCCGCCCGGTGCCTCGTCCGTTTTGATCTGCACGGGTTTCTTCGCATCTTCGCCGCGCAGGATTTCGGCATAGCCGCGCAGCACCATGGCCGCGTGGTTGAGGGAATGCCCCATGTCCTGCGGCAGTTTGTTCGTCATGTCGATGGCGAACTGATCGACGCAGATATCCTCCATCGTGTTCCAGGCACGGTGCCAGAGCTGCCATTCGCCCACTTCCAGCGCGAGCTGCTTTTGCTCTTTCTTGGTTTTCTTCGGCGGCGCGCCGTCCGCATCGATGGAGCGCGGATCGACCATTTTCTCGACGGTTTTGTAGAGTTCCTTCATGCGGTCGGGATAGCTGCCGGCGCTCAGCTCGCTATGACCGATTTCATGCAGGTGAATGGCGCGTACATGCTCGAAACCCGTCAGCAGCATGAAATAAAGATCGAGGTTGATGTGGTTCGTAATCGGGTTGTGATAGAACCACGAGCCGGGCACGCCCCAGTCAAAGGTCACGTCATCGTTTTGCAAGGATGCGGAAATCACCTTGGCGACCGCAATGCCTTCGTTGTGCAGGCCGATAGTGCCCTGCAACTGACTCCAGAGCTTGCTGCGCTCCACAGGCTCCGTCCCCGCATCCATCATGCGCGTGAGCGTCGCGGCCCAGAGCAATTGCTTGGCGGGCGTGTTCAGCTCGATATCCAGCTCGCTGTCGACTTCGCGGTCGGCGACGGCTTTTTTGGCAATATCGATCTGGGACGAAATATCGTCAAAGGCGCGCAGGCGTTCGACAAAATCATCGTATTGCTGCGCGTCGAATTTCTTTTCCTGAAAGGCTTTTTTCAGATCAAGGCGCAGCTGCGTGATGGGCAGGGCGAGAATGCGATCCATCTCCTCGCCGCCAAAAAAATTCGCCGCTGCTTTTTTCAGGCCTTCCAGCATGATCCGTTGCTGTTTTCCTTTCGCCTTGTGCCGGTGCCGGAGCGCCGGATTACAGATAAATATTATGGGTGCTGAGCCTAGACCCGGACACTCACATTATTTTCTATAATAATTAAATTACCGTTAATTGCCACTGGTTTTGATATTATATGTTTAACATGTTGATTTTTCTTAACAAAGAAAATATTGCGGTTCGTTCTCATTTTCAGCGGCGTTTTGACAAAAATGTCGCATACCAGTCTCACTTCTGTAATTTTATTGCGCGTCTTTTTACGGCATTTTTATTGTTTTGGGTTTACTCTTGGGAGTGGCATCACGGAATTTCGGGGGAGATCGATGTTCCAGAAAGACTTTCTTAAAATCACGGCGTTCTATGCGCTGGGCATTATTGTTATTTTCTACATCTGCTGGCTGGCGCTGAAAGCCGCCCTGCCCGAGGCGCAACTGGATCTGGTGCAAACCCTCTCCACCACCTTCGGCATCAACCTGCCCAACGACATGCCGCTGCAAACGGATACGGAACTGCGGATGTTCTCCGTGGTGCTCATCATCGCGGCCATGTCTATTGCGCTGATCGTGCTGAACGTCTTTTTCAGCGCCATCATTACCGCCCGCTTCATCCGCCCGCGCGTCAATGTGCTGACCTCCTCCAAAGGGGTGCTGAGCACCACGTGGAACGCCTCCTCTCCCTATATGCTCGTGCGCATGTCGAATTTTGACAGCACCGATCTGGTGGATGTGACGCTGAATGTCGTCCTGACGGTGGAGGAAGTACGCACCAACGGCCTTTCGACCGAACAATTCCTGTGCTATCTGCCCATACAGGAATTCACGCCCCAGCGCGTGCTGGTGATGGAACAGCGCACGCCGTGGAGCATCGCCGTGCCCGCCGATATTCTGCTCAGCAATTCGCTGACCAAAAATTACCACTTCAAGCCCGGCAAGCCGATTGTGGCCTCTTTCTCCCCCGGCAAAAAAATCGTCTCGGCCCGGCGCACGCTGCAAATCCTGATTCAAGGCACGGATGCGCGTTCCTATTCCCACTTCGTGATCCACCGCCGCGTGCCGATTGACGAGCAAAACGGCAACCAGTACACCCTGCATCTGCACAAGGGCGCCTTCAAATCCCTGCCCATGCGGATCGAGGATCCGAACGATCTGGAGCAGGTGGTGGACTAAACGGCGTTCCGCTTGACAGCGCCTGTCAGGGAAACCGCCCGGCGATTTTTGCGATGCATTTGTCGCAGGCGAAAAACGCGAAAAGCAGGCCGAGAATTCCCATCCCCGCAATGACAGCCGCCAGAATGGAGACGCCCGCCAGCGCATAGGGCCCCGTGCCTTTTATCACGGCCAGATAGACAAACCACACGGACAAGGGCAAACACCCGAAAAGAGAACTGAACAATACGAGAGGGCGTTTCCAGCGCCTGACCGTCAATTGGTCATTGCCGGGCAGCTTGGGCAGTTTTTTTGCGACACGGCAAAAACGGCATGTATCGGACATCTTCCCCCCTTCGCGCAAAAGCGAAAGCGTCCCGCCTTTGCCCTGTTTCCATTATACCTGCTTTGCAGGGCGCGCCGCAAATGGCCTCGCCCGGAACAGGAGCATGTGCCTGAAAGGAAAAGATGTTTAGAAGGAGATGAACAACCCGCCGTTGACGGAGATATTCGTGCCCGTGATATAGCCCGCGCGTTCATCGACCAAAACGCCGACGACATAGGCGATTTCTGCGGGCTGCGCCATGCGGCCCATGGGGATCTGTGCCACAATCTGGTCGGAAATCTCCTGCGGGATGGCTTTGGTCATGGCGGTTTCGACATAGCCTGGGGATACGGAATTGACCGTCACGCCCTTGCGCGCGGTTTCCTGCGCCAGCGCCATGGTAAAGCCGTGCACACCCGCCTTGGCGGCGGAATAGTTGGTCTGGCCGAACTGGCCCTTCTTGCCGTTGACGGAAGAAATGTTGATGACGCGGCCAAAGCCCGCATCGGTCATCCCGTCGATGAATTGCTTGGTCACGTTGAACAGGCTGTTAAGATCGACGCTGAGAACGGCGTTCCAGTCATCCTCGGTCATTTTCTTGAGGGTTTTGTCGCGCGTGATGCCCGCGCAATTGACCAGCACCTGCACCGTGCCGTGTTTTTCGCGGATGGTTTGCGCCATTTCCGCGCAGGAAGCGAAGGAGGCAACATCGCCGGATACGATATCCGCATCCACGTTTGCTGCCTGCCATTCCTTCAGTCTTTCCTTGGCCGTCGCCTCTTCCGCCGGATGATAGCCTGCGATCACCTTGTAGCCTTTATCGGCGAGTTCGCGGCAAATGGCCGAGCCGATACCACCAACGCCACCGGTGACGAGAGCTATTTTTTTTGTCATTTTCATGCATCCAGCGAAAAGTTGCGACGTTTCACACACCGTCTATCAAACGGTTCAGAGAAATTGCCACAATGGCCGTGACAATAAAAGCCTTAAGCTGCTTTTTTATCCGCTTTGGTTTTTGCAAACTCGTTGCCGGCAGCTTTCAGCGCGCTTTCGAACAACGCGTTGTAGGTCTTGCCCGCATCGGCCAGCAGATCGGCATAGGCGCGGCTGGAATCGGTCAGTTTTTTGCTGACGTCCTGTGCCCATTCGGCCTGCAGGGCGGCAAAAGTCTTCACGTCCTTGGTTTGCGCCAGCTCTTCTGCCTTCGCGGTCGCGGTATCCACCAGCGCGGAGGTCAGTTCAACCTGCTCTTTCAGCAGTTTTTCGCCGAGCTTCAGGTTGGCTTCACCGAGTTTTTTCCAGTTTTCGAGGGTTTGCTGGTTCAGCTTGGCAAGGTTCTCAAAAATTTCGTTTTGCATCGTTCTTCTCCTTAGGGAAAGGGGTTAGAAGTCTCTTGTTTATCACTTAAAGAATCAGCTGCTGCACCGCAACATTGCTGCAATGCACAAGATATAATGCTTTAGGCCCCCGTGTCAAGGGGCCTAAAGCATTGAAATACAATAAGTGTTTGGTTTTATTGACGCTTTTTCTGTAAATCGGCGTCTTCCGCAGGAGCTTCCGCAGCGGTTTTGCGGTCTGCCGCGGGGCGCATCATGCCGGCGGTGGCAAGATCGAAGAAGCGCTGTTGCATCCCCTTCCACATCTCGAGGTTCCGCTCGGTCATATCCTGCATCATGCGGGCCATGGGATTGTTGCCCAGCATGCCTTCCACCATTTGCTGCTGGAAGCGCTTTTGCTGCTCGGTAAAGAGTTGCAGGTTTTTCTCCAGAAACTCACCGAACAGGTTTTTGGCGGCGTCATCGTAAAAGCCGATGAACTTGGTCAGCATTTCCGTCGTAAAGATCGGGCTGTCGCCGTTTTCCTGTTCGATGATGATCTGGATCAGGATCGATCTTGTAATATCTTCCCCGCTCTCGGCATCGACGACCTTGAAATCCTCGCCCTCCTTGATCAGCTGGTACACGGATGCCAGCGTGATGTAAGAGCTTTTCTCGGTGTCATAGAGACGACGGTTCGGGTATTTCTTGATGATCCGCATTTTTGTTTTACTCCATCAGTCCATGAAATGGCCGCCGTTGGTGGCAATATTCGCGCCGGTAATGAACCCGCTGTCCTCCTGGATAAGGAAGGATACCACATGGGCGACATCTTCCGGCTTGCCGAAGCGGCCGACCGGGATTTGCGACATGATGCTCTGGCGGATGTTTTCCGGCACAGCCTGAATCATGTCGGTATCGATATAGCCGGGAGAGACCGTATTCACGGTAATGCCCTTGCGGGCCACTTCCTGCGCCAGCGCCTTGGTGAAGCCGTGCATGCCGGCCTTGGCGGCGGCATAGTTGGCCTGGCCGAACTGCCCTTTCTGGCCGTTGATCGACGAAATGTTGATAATGCGGCCAAAGCCTGCTTCCAGCATGTAATCCAGCACGGGGCGCGTGACGTTGAAGACGCTGTCAAGGTTGCTGCTGACGACATCGCGCCACTGGTCATAGCTCATTTTGCGCAAAGTCGCATCGCGCGTGATGCCCGCGTTGTTGACCAGCACCGTAATGGGGCCAAGGTCGGCGACAATCGCCTTGACCGTTTTTTGCGTGTCTTCAAAATCCGCCACATCACATTTGTAGGTATGAACCGTATAGCCTTCCTTGGCCATTTCGGCTTTCCATGCCTTGGCTTTTTCCTCGTTGCGATAGGTGGTGGCGACGACATGGCCGGCCTTGGCAAGGCGGCGGCAAATCTCGGTGCCGATGCCGCCCGTCCCGCCCGTCACCAGGCATACGCGGGGCACGGCCTGCGCGGCCGGCGGCTGGTCGTTGGAAAACTGGGTGTCGTTCGATTGCACGTTCTGGGTCTTTACTAATGCGGTCATGTCTGTCTTTTAACCTCCTGAAAACTGATTGCAAAAAATGAAGTACATGCCGTTACACACCGTGCTGCGGGAATGCCGGAAATACAGTGGCATCCGTTCGCACCGGCCTTGCAGCCCCCGATCGGCAAAAAGCCGCATCCTTGGGGGTGGTTCAAAAGCAGTACTCATTGCCGCTTTCAGAGGCTTTAAGACTGGACATAAAATAGCGGCTGATGCTGCATTGCGCAAGCATTTCTTGCCTGTGGGAACGGTTTTTCCTATACTCGCCCCGCAGCGCAGCAAAAATTTGTTGCGGCGCACAATTTTATGCTATACTGAAATCAGAACCCCGATATTTCATACCCTTTTTTGAAACACGCAAGAGGTGCGCACATGGCAGCCGAACAAACCGCCCAGAACAATGACTGGTTCCAGGCACAACAGCAGTACTGGGACGCATGGTTTCAAGGCCAGCGCCAGTTTTTTGAACAACAGGCAGGCAATCCCGCCGCAGGGCTGAACGCGCAATGGGAAACCTTCTTGCGCGAATGGCAAAACCTCACCGCCGCGAACAACGTGCCGGGCGCGGAGCAATACCGCGCGGCTTTCACGCAAGCAGGCAAAAGCTTTCTGGATCTGATGCAGCAATTCTGTCAGGCCGGCGCCTGCCAGGCGCCGGAAGAAGCCGTCAAGACCTGGACGGAAAACCTGCAAAAATTCTGGGGCGGCATTTTGCAGCAAAACACCCAGCCTTTTGATGCCTATACGCAGTTCAAAAGCTTTACCGATACCTTTACGTCCGCCGGCCCCGCCTTCTGGGGCGATCTGTTCAAAAACCCCGTGCCGGGCCAGAGCCACCCGCATAATGCGGCGGGCTTCCTCTTCGATCCCTTCGGCTTTTACGCCTCCATGCCCGGCGTCGGCTATACGCGCGAAAAACAGGAAGATCTCAACGCGCTCTACCGCCTCTGGGTCGATTACGAAGGCCAGATGCGCCGCTATAACATCGAAATGACCAAGGTCGGCCTGCAGGCGTTGCAGCAATTCCAGACCTATCTGATGACCCCGCCGCCGGAAGGCACAAAGCCGCTGGAATCCCTGAAAGACATCTACATCAAATTCGTGGATATCGCAGAGGATGTTTACGCCGAATTCGCCCTTTCCGAGGAATACACGCAGCTTTACGGCGATGTGGTGAACGCCCTGACTTCCTACAAAAAACAGCTGCACACCTTCGTGGACGATATGCTGGAGCAGATGAACCTGCCCAACCGTCAGGAGATCGACAGCGTGCACAAGCGCGTGCATGAGCTGCGCCGCGAAAACCTGCAATTGCGCAAGGATATTGAGGCACTGAAAGCCGCCGTCGGCCTGAAGGACAAGCCGAAAGCCGCCGCCCCGAAAACCGCCGCCAAAGCCGCGCCGACGCCGATCCGCAAAACGGCGGTTGAAACGCCGCCCGCCAAAAAAGCCAAGGCCGCAAAAACCAAAACGACCGCGAAAAAATCCACCGCGAAAAAGGCAGGTAAAAAATGATCTCCGCCATTCAACTGAAGCCTGAACAAATCCTCAGCGAAATCGCCAACTTCAACCGCAAGCTGGGCGAAGGCATCCAGAACCTGCGCAAGGTGGGCGATCTGCCCTCCGGCGTCACGCCCAAGGAAGCGGTTTATGCCGAAGACAAGCTGACGCTGTACCACTACCAGAACCCGACGGGCGAAAAGCCGACGAACAAAACGCCGTTGCTGATCTCCTACGCGCTGGTCAATCGCCCCTATATGACGGATTTGCAGGAAAACCGCTCCATGATCCGCGGCCTGCTGGCGCAGGGGATTGACGTTTATCTGATCGACTGGGGCTATCCCGACCGCTCCGACCGTTTCCTGACGCTGGATGATTACATCAACGGCTATATCGACCGCTGCATCGACGTCATCCGCGAACGCGCAGGCGTGGACAAAGTGAACCTGCTCGGCGTATGCCAGGGCGGCGCCTTCAGCCTGTGCTATGCCGCGCTGCACCCTGAAAAACTGAAAAACCTGATCACCATGGTCACCCCCGTGGATTTCCAGACGGAAGACAACATGCTCGGCCACTGGATCAAGCATATCGATGTCGATACGCTGGTGGACAGCATGGGCAATATTCCGGGCGACCTGATGAACTGGACGTTCCTGAACATGAAGCCGCACCGCCTGCTGGCGCAGAAATACATCGACATGGTCGATATCATGGACAACCCGCAGCAGGTCTGCAACTTCATGTATATGGAGAAATGGATTTTCGACAGCCCCGATCAGGCCGGTGAAGCCTATCGCCAGTTCGTGAAGGATTTTTACCAGCAGAACAAGCTGATCAAGGGCGAAGTCAATATCGGCGGCGATGTCGTGAACCTCAAGAACATCACCTGCCCCGTTTTGAACATCTATGCCAATGACGATCACCTCGTCCCGCCCAGCGCCTCCAAGCCGCTCGGCCAATACGTGGGCACGAAGGATTATACCGAACTGTCCTTCAAGGGCGGGCATATCGGCATTTACGTCTCCGGCTCCGCGCAGGCCCTTGTGCCGCCCTCCATCGGCAAATGGCTGAACGCGCGCAAGTAAGCGCAAACCTGAACAAAAAAGCCCCCGATGTTTCGGGGGCTTTTTTTTGCGGTTTATCCGTTAATCCCAGCGCACATCCACGCTGTGCATGGCGGAACAGCAGGCACGCGGGTCGCATGCCTCGCCGTTGGGGAAGCTGCATTGTTTTTGCACCGCCCCTTCGTACATGAAACTGCCCGCAGGGCCGCTGACGGTAACGGCGATGTTATCGGGAATATCGCTCAGGTACAGCCCGCTGAAACCATGCGTTTTCGCCGGCATGGCGCAGCCGGATTCGCCGATCTGGACGCCCGCCGCACTACAGGTCACCGCCGGCGCATCGCAACCGTTGAAGGGCAACGCGCCCTCGCATTGATATACCTTGTCGTCCGCAATGATTTTGAAGGCATATTGCCCCTGCGGCCATTGGGCGGCGTTGAATTGCAGCGTATAGCCCTCCACGCACCACATCTGGGTGCAGGCGCGCTGCATGGCAAAAGCCGCCGTACTGGCCAGCATGGCGCACATCAGGACAAACGCGATACGGATGCGAGGCCCCATCTTATTTCGTCCCGAAAATACGGTCGCCCGCATCGCCGATCCCCGGCAGGATATAGCCGTGGTCGTTCAGCTGGCGGTCGATGGCGGCGGTATAAACCGGCACATCGGGATGCGCTTCGCCAAAGGTTTTGAGGCCTTCGGGCGCGGCGATCAGGCACATGAATTTGATATCGGTCGCATCGCAATCCTTGATGCGCTCCACCGCCGCAACGGCGGAATGGCCCGTCGCCAGCATGGGATCGACAACAATGACCTGACGGTTGGCCAGATCCTCCGGCATTTTAAGGTAGTATTCGACAGGGATCAACGTTTCGGGATCGCGGTAGAGGCCGATATGCCCGACGCGCGCGGAAGGCACCAATTGCAGCAGGCCGTCCAGAAAACCCGTCCCCGCGCGCAGGATCGGCACGATGCAAAGTTTTTTACCCGCGAGCATTTTGCCTTTCATTTTTTCCAGCGGCGTTTCGATCTCCACCTCTTCCATCGGCAGGTCGCGCAGCACCTCATAGCCCATGATGGTCGAGACCTCGCGGATCAGGTTGCGGAAATCCTGCGTCGCGGTGTTTTTGTCGCGCATGATGGTGAGCTTGTGCTGGATCAGCGGATGGTCGATGACGTGAACGTTACCGGTCATGGTATTTCTTCCTTCAAAAATGAATGCAGGGGCTTTAACAAAGCCGCTTGCGGCAATAAGAATTTTTACAGTAAAATCATGCCCATGACAATATTGGCATGGCCGCATGGCAGGAGGAAGCCCCATGAAACTGCAATACTGTTCCATCACCGGCGCCGATGATGCCGTCAATATCACGGATTTGCTGGATATTGCAGCGCAATACCCTTTTGTTGAATGGGCGATCCTGTTATTGCCCGCCAAGGCCGGCACCCCCCGCTTTCCCACGCGCGGCTGGATCGACCGCTTCGCCAAGGCGGCGGCGGAAAAGAACCTGAATACCGCCATGCACCTTTGCGACGAGGCGCTGCTCGGCTTTGTGGCGGGCGATGCGGATACCCTCGCCGCCATGCAGGGATTCAAGCGCATCCAGCTGAATTTGAAATTCGGCGATGTGGAAGGCAAATACAGCGAGACGGATCTCGTCGCCCGCGTACAGTCCATGCCCGAAAAACAATTCATTATCCAGTACGGCAAGGACAAGCAAAGCCTGCTGCCGCTGCTGAAGGATACCCCGAACCATGCTGTGCTGTTTGATGAATCCGCCGGACGCGGCATCAACCCCGGTACATGGGACGCCCCGCTGGCAGGCCATTTCTGCGGCTACGCGGGCGGGCTGAACCCCGACAACCTCACGCGCAACCTTGAAACGATTGCCAAGGTCGCAGACGGCCATACCACATGGATCGACATGGAAACCGGCGTGCGCACCAACGACGTTTTCGACCTTGAAAAGGTCAAAAGCGTGCTGGCGACGACAGCGGCCTTTATGCAGCGTTAAACCGGACGGAAAAAGCCTTACTCGTCCAGCGGACGGCCTTTCACGTTTTCCAGCGCATCCTTTGTTTTCACTTCGGTTTGCGCAAAGTAACCGGCGGCTTTTTTGGCTTCCATTTCCACCGAGGCATCGGCGGGAATCAGCTCCGGCGGGATTTCCAGACGTTCGCCGATCTCGATGCCCTGGCTTGCCAGCGCGTTGTACTTCATATCGCTCATGGAAGCGAAGCGGTCGATTTTCTTGATGCCGAGCCAGTGGAACACATCGGGCATCAGCTGCTGGAAGCGCATATCCTGCACGCCGGCAACGCATTCGGTACGCTCGAAATACTTATCGGCGCGGTCGCCCCCTTCCTGACGCTTGCGCGCGTTATAAACAAGGAACTTCGTCACCTCGCCCAGCGCGCGGCCTTCTTTGCGGTTATAGACCACAAGCCCGCAACCGCCCTTTTGCGCCATGTCGATGCAGATCTCGATGCCGTGGCACAGATACGGACGGCAGGTGCAGATGTCGGAGCCGAAAACATCCGAACCGTTGCATTCGTCATGCACGCGGCAGGCAACTTTGGAATCCGGCCCCGTCAGCTTCGACATATCGCCGAAGAAATAGACCGTATGGCCGCCGATAGGCGGCAGGAAGACTTTCAAATCGGGGCGCGTCACCAGCTCGGGGAACATGCCGCCGGAATTTTCGAACAGCGAACGGCGCAGATCGGATTCCTTAATATCGAAACGGCGCGCCATGCCGGGCAAATACCAGACGGGGTCAATCGCCGCCTTGGTCACGCGCACATCGCCGTTTTCCTTCAGGATAACGCCGTCGGGCTTCAGGCGGCCCTTGGCGATGGCTTCATGGATTTCGGGCATGTTGATATGCGCCTTGGTAATGGCAATCGTCGGGCGCACGTCGAGACCTTTTTTGCGCTCGTCTTCAAACATATCACCCGCCAGATGGCCCCAGGGGTCGAGGCTCACGATCTTGTCTTCCTCGAACCATTGCTCATAGGGGCCGATTTTTTCCACGGGCGTGGTATTCGTCAGATCCGGCACGTGCAGCGGATCGAGCGAGCCCGTCGCCACCGCCACGGCGCGATAAACGGAATAAGCCCCCGCATAGGCGCCGATCACGTTGGACGCGGCATGGTCGGCCATGCTGGCGATCAGCGGGCCGCGCTCCTCGCCCGTTTTGGCGCCCCAGTTGATTTTGGGCACCTTGCCGTCGCGCGGCGGGTGGGAGGTCAGCACGATATGGGACGGGTTGTTGGTCTTGTTCTTTTTCATCTCTGTTCCGTTTCGTTTCGTCAATTAAGAGCGCCGGTGCCGCATTTTCACGCCACCGGCAATGTTGCAATGCACAAACCAATTCATTGAAAACTATACTTAAATTCTGTCATGAACCCCTTCGGGAAGCAAGCATCCGCGCAAGCGAAAACCGTCTTTATGGCAAAATTTTTATCCAAAACCCGCCGTTTCAGAGCAAAAGCCCCCGCGCCTTGCATACCGCCAGCGCCCAGCGCAGATAGGGCATGGTCTTTTCCTCCCCCAGCGCGGCATAAACGTTGGGGAAATGCCGCGCCTCTCCCTCGTAACAGCCGGTGATGCTGCCGTCGCGGTCATGCCAGAAATGCACATGCACGGCTTCGGTATGATCGGTTTCCCCCTCCGTCACGATGCCGAGGAAAACAACATCCTCCGCCGCGACTGCCGCGCCCAGTTCCTCCTTCAATTCGCGTTGCAGGGCGGTCAGGATATCCTCCCCCTTCTCCACTTGGCCGCCGAAGGCCGTGTACCAGCCGGGGCGCGTGCGCCAGTGCGGTGGGCGGTATTGCAACAGCAATTCGCCGCTTTGCGTCATCACCACCGCATCGGCAAAATGCTGCCGGTAATCGGCACGATTGACGTTGCCGTGTATTTTCAGATCGGGAAAAACGTCATCCATGCCTATTTCACCAGATAGGCGATGTCGGGCGAGCGGTACACGGGCGCGCCGTCTTCATATATCTGTACGGCCAAAGTGTGCCTGCCTTTGGCGAGCGGCCAGAGGAATTCCGGTGATGCCGCCGGCGCGCCGAGGCTTTCGCCGTTCAAAATCCATTCCGCCTGCTGCCCCGCCTTCAGCCCCGCCAGCGTAAAGGCGAGCTTTTGCCGGTCCATGGGAATGCGTGGATCGATGGCCATTTGCAAACCGTCGGTGGGCTTGACGATTTCGTATCCTTTGGGCTGCACCACGGTGGCCACTTCCTGCGCAGGCAGATGCCCTTGCATGAACCATTCGCTGCGCTGATAACAACGCGACAAATCGCGCGGATCGGGCACGCAAATATCCTGCCGCACCAGCGCGGGGCTGAGCCGCAGGGGGCGGGCGGCACGGTTTTTGTTCAATTCGGCAAAAATACTGCGCAGCGCGAGCGCCGGCCCCGTGCCGCCCGTCACACCGTCCGTCGGCTTGTGGTCAAGATTACCCATCCAGATGCCGACGACGTATTTGTCGTTATATCCCACCGCCCAGGCATCGCGGTAATCGGTGGAGGTGCCGGTCTTCGCCGCCGTTTGCTGCGGCATGTTCAACACGCTGTTATGGCCGAATTCCAGCGCGCGCGCATGCGGGTCGGACAGGATATTGCCGATCAAACGCGCCGCCGCATCGGAATAAACGCGCCGCCGCACCGCGGGCGCGCCTCCGTCCAGCATGTAATGCAGCGGGCGGTACACCCCGCCGTTCGCCAGCGCGGCATAGGCGGTGACAAGCTCCAGCAGCGTCACCTCCCCGTTGCCGAGCGCGAGGCCGTCGTCATAAATATCCGCCCCGCGCGCAAGGCTTTCAAAGCCCAGCTGATGCAGCTTTTGCAAATAATCCGTCACGCCGACATAGCGGATGGCTTTCAGCGCCGGAATGTTCAGCGAATTGCCCAGCGCCTCGCGCAGCGTGATGTAGCCGTAGAAAACGCGGCTGTAATTGTGGAAGCGGTGCAGCCCCGTGCCGATGGCCTCGGCAAAGGGCGCGTCCTCGATCAGCGTTGCCGCCGTCCAGCTCTTGTCCAGCGCCGCCGCATATAAAAAAGGTTTCAGGGCGGAGCCCGGCTGGCGCGGCGCGGTCACGGCATCGATTTTGCCTGCGGGTGTCTGATCGCTGCCCGCGCCTGCCACGACCCAGGCCAGTATCTCGCCCGTTTGATGATCCGCCACCAGCGCGGCGGCATTATGCAGTTTTTTGGGCTTCAGCGCGGCGACGCGGTCATCGAGTATGCGTTGCACCTGCGCCTGCAAAGCGGCATCGAGCGTTGTTTGCATGCCCGTTTCCCCCTGACGGCGCAGGAAGGAAATGAAATGCGCGGCGTCCACGGGCAGCGCGGGTTTTTGCAGCGTGAAATCCTGCGCGGCGATGGCGGCGCGGTCTGCGGCGGAAAGCGCCCCCGCCTGCTGCAACCTGTCCGCCAGCCGACCGATGGCGGCATCTATTTTTTGCGGATCCTTGTAAAGATCATAGCCCGATGGCGCGCGCACCAGCACGGCCAGCGCCAGCATCTCCTTGGGTGTCAGGGTTTCAAGATCGCGGTTGAAATAATAGCGTGCCGCCTGCACCACGCCGCGCCGTTGCGCGGCATAGGGCACCTGGTTGAGATAAAACTCCAGTATGCGTGCCTTGTCCGTTTTATGTTCCAGCCGGAGAGCATCAAATCCTTCCACCCATTTCGACCAGAGCGTGCGCGGGCGCGGATACAGCAGACGCACGACCTGTTCCGTCAGCGTGCTGGCCCCTCGCACCGTGCCGCCCGCGCGGATATTCTGCGCCAGCGCCGAAAAACGCGCGCGCCAGTCGATGCCGCCGTGTTCAAAAAAACGCTTGTCTTCCGACAGCACAAAAGCCGTGCGCAGCAAAGCCGGCATATCGTGCAGCAAAACGCTGTCCGTCGTGTTCCATGCGGCCTGATAGGTAACGGCGAGAGGCTGGCCGAAACGGTCGGACAAATGCGTGCCATAGGCGGCGGCACGCTGTTTTTCAAACAGCGGCGCAATATCGCGCATGTCGGCAAAGGTTGCGCCCGCCAGCAAAAGGCAGGCCATACCCAAAACCGCAAGCCCCTGTTTAAGGCGTATCCGCAGCCGTAACATCCAGTTCACCCATCACGCCCTTGCCATAGACATCGGGATCGTACATTTCCTCTGCCAGCGTCGGCATGCGCGTGAACTGCCCTTCGGCAATCGCCTGCGCGGTATAGCTCAGATGATAATTGCCGGGCGGCAGATAATCCGAATAAAAGACCACGCGGTCATGGCGCATTTCCTTGTGATAGAAGCTCCAGCGCGAGACGTTATAGCCCTGCCAGTCGCTGAACTTGAAGAACCATGAACCGTCCGCCGCCTTGAAGGCTCCCTTGTCCGCATCGACGGAGGAGGCGGTGGCCAGATCCTTGTTCACGGTTTCCAGCCCGCCGGGCAGCGGGTCATTCACCACCACAAAATTGCGCGCCGCCGGCAGGGAGAGGAAAAGATCCACCCGCACCAGCTCGCCGCGGCGGATGCTGTCTTTTTCCTTCAGCAGCACCCATTTGCCGTCGCGTTCCACGCTGTATTCACGGCGGATCTCCATGCCCGCATTGACAGGCTGGCTGACATCCGACCGCGGCGCATAGCGCAGGCGCGTGGCGTGATAAAGCCGCCCCTCGCCCTTGCGGGAGATTTCCACCGTCGCCTTTTGGCCGGCATTTTCAGCGGACATCGGCTTTTCCAGCGTCACGGGGTTGTCGCGCAGATCGGTAAAGGATGTTTCGCCGAAATCGACGCCGTTCAGGCTTGCCTTCACGGTCATATCGGGTTTGACGTTTTCGTAAACGCGGCTATAGGCGACAAGGGCGTTCATGCAGAACATGTTTTCCTGCGTGTTTTCCCAATGGTCGCGGTTCCGGCGCGTTTGCGTCACGGTGCGTACAAGGCGGAAGGGCACGTCGCCCACCAGCCTCTGCCCGTCCTCGATCTCCGCCAGCGCGGTGAAACTGTCCAGAATGGCGCAGTTTTCACGCAAGGGGCTGGAAAGGATGCGGGCATAGCTGTCATCCAGTTCCTCGTTGAAAATGAACTTGCCGCCCGTCTGGTTGCCGTGAGCGAGAATTTTTTTCGCGGTTTCCAGCGCAATCTCCTTGCCCTCCTTCACGCCGAGCGCGGCGCGCAGGTAATGCGCCTTGCCGAAAAGGCTCATCCCGTCCACATGCGGGCGGAAGCGTTGCAGCTCGTCCATGGAAAGTTTTCCTTCCGCCGACAGCGCCGCCAGCGCGACGGCCCGCACGGTGGAGCGCATGCCCTCCGAATAGAAACTTGGCGCCGTATCGTTGCGCAGGAAGTTTTGCAAATAGCCGTGCAGTTTTTGCGCCACGGCCTGCGGCACGTCATATCCCGCCGCCTTCAGCCATGTAAAGGCCAGCGCGGTATAGGCGCTGAGATAGGGGCTGACGTAGCTGTCATGCGCATAGAAATAGGCCATGCCGCCGTTGGGCGCCTGAAAGGCGGCGGCATCTTTCAACATGTTTTCGGTGATTTTCCCGCTGCCTTCCCATGTGAAGCTCTCGGGCATATAGGCCTTGAGGCTCTGGTAATGCGCGGCCATGACCCCCTTGGTCAGGATCTGCTCCCAGCAAAGATAGGGATAATCGCGCATGTAGCGGAAGGCCCCTTCGACCGCGCTGATCACGCTGGGCGACAGCACGACGCTGATCCCCCCGATATCGGGAAAGATGTTTTCGGGGAAGGCAATGCTTTCCGTGACCTTGTCCTCCGTCGTCGTGCCGTAGCTGGCCGCCGTTTCAAGGCTGCGCATTTTATGCACGGGCACGGCGTATTGCAGGCCGTCGGCATCCACATCATCTCTGGCCGTGGCGGTAAAGGCAACGGCCTCTTTCGCCGCATCCGCCGTTTCGGGCAGCGCGGTCGTAGCAACCGGCATGTAAACGGTTGTGCGTTTATATGGCGCCAGCACCACTTCCTCGGTCAGCGTTGCGGGATGTTTTGCCGTATCGATCGGCCCTTTGGCGGTAATGGTGACTTTCAGCGTGCGCGGCTTGTCGGTACGGTTCATGACGCTGAAACCGGCCTTGAAACTGTCGCGCTCCGTTACCTGGTTCGGCATCACGGGGCGCAGTTCCGTGGGACGGTTGACCTTGAAACTCCCCTGCCCCAGCCCCATGCGGTCGGTCGGCGTCACAGCCATGGCCAGCACGCGCCAGCCCGTCAGGTTGTCGGGCAGATCAAACGTCACCCGCGCCTTGCCGTTGCCGTCCGCGCGGACGGAGGGATTCCAATAGGCAACAAATTTGAACAAATCGCGAATGGACAGATCCGCCCCGCCGTCGCCGCCCTGATTGGCGCCCTTTTTCTCGAGCTTCTGGCGGCCGATCAGCCGGGTAAGCAGGTTATAGTTCTGCACGTCCAGATCCTGCAACTTGTAAAAACCTTTATACGGGTCATAGGTATTCTTGCCGCCCGCAATAAGGTCGAAAACCGCTTCATCCAGCACGGCCACGGCCATTTCCACCGGCTCCGCCCCGTTCGGGTGGCGCGGTACGGCGGAAAGTTCCACCGTCACCTTGTCGCGCGGGCGGTACACATCCTGCGCCGTTTTGGCTTCGACCACGATTTCCTTATAGGGATCGGTCACCTGCACCGTTGTATACCCCATACGGAAAGACGGCTTGCCGAGATCCACGCCGCCGTCGATCGGCTGGTCCGCCACGCGCGGTGATGTCACCATGATGGACAGGTAAAAGCCCGGCACGTAATCGGGCTTGATCGGCACTTCGATAATCGGCGTGCTGCCCTCCAGCGTCATGCGGAAGGTGTCGATGATGCCGTAACGCTCCACCGTTACCAGCGCCTCCGCCCCCGGCCAGGGGTTTTTGACCAGATAACGTGCGGTATCGCCCGTTTTATAAGACGTTTGTTCGGGGATGATGGTCAGCAGCGTATCGCTGCCCTCGTTCCACAGCACATAGTCGCGGCCCGAAACCCAGAGACGCATCACGGTTTGATGCGTACGGCCCTTGGTATCGGCAATCATCGCCGTCGCACGATAAGAACCGGCGGCTTTCGGCGTAAAGGTGCAGGCCTTGCCGGTTTCTTCCGATGCGCCGTCGCATGCGTCCGTCTTTTCCCAGTTGGTCGTGTAATGCGTCAGATAGGCATTGCCCGCGCCCTTGACCTTGGCGGCGCTGGTCACTTCACGTTCGATCAGCACATGCGTTTTTGCGCCTTTGACGGGGTTGCCCTTGCTATCCACCACGATATATTCCACGCCGGCAGGCTTGCCCGCTTCATATACCCATTGCGTATTGCGCAGGCCGACAAAACGGTCCACGCCCGCATAATCGGCGGCAGCGGCGGATGCCACATATTTGCCGCGGTCATCGCGCACGGCGGTTTCCACCGTCAGCGTGCCGTAATAAATATCCGGCTGCTCCAGTTTGAAAGAGGCGCGGATATCGCCGTTATGATCCACCGCGCCGCTGGTCTGGAACACCTGCCGCGTATAATTGTCCTGCCCTTCGGTCGAGAAATAGAAGGCGCTGGCATTCGGGTGCTTGGCGCTGAAACCGCGCGGTTCAATGCTGGCCGTGATCCGTGCCTCCGCCTCCGTATAGGGGCCGCCCGCGTGCATGCGCGCGCCGGATTCAACCTCCACCGTCTGGCCGTTTTCAAAGGCATCGCCGTTCAGGCCGGTCGTCACGCGGAAGGGCGCGGGCGTAAAATCGCTCACCAGCACGCGCATCGGCTCCCATGTACGGTCATGCCCCTCGTTTTCCTCCGCGTCGGCATTGCCGGTGAAATCGCCTTTCAGCTGGAAACGATACCAGCCGACGGGCGCTTTTTCCGCCACGGCAAATGCGCCGTCATAGGCGCCGAAGGCGTTCAGGGTGATATTCTGCACGCTCTGCGCGATGTTGCCCTGCGGGTCGATAATGTTCAGCGTATAGCCGCTGCGCGGCGGCGGGATAAAGCCTCGGTCGTTTTGCTGGCGCACGTAGATTTTATACTGGATGGTATCGCCTGCGCGGTAAATTCCCTGCGCGGTGGCGCCCCATGCCATCATATGGCCGTAACGTCTGGTGCTATGGGCATAAATATTCTCGTTCGAAATGCGCCATGTATTGATACCGAAATCATAGCTCAGCGGCAGCAGCGCCATATCCTCGCCTCTGTCGGCGCGGACAAGCAGCTTGATCTCGTTATCGCCCCAGTTATTGGCATAGGTCTGGTCGGGGTCCAGTTCCTCGTTCCCCGGCAGAAGGGCAAGGCCGTTGTCATCCGTCACGGCCTGCGCGAAAACATCCCCCGTTTTCGGCGCGGCAAGGTCGGACAGGCGGCCGCGATAAATACGCACCGTCGCCCCCGCCACGGGCGCGCCTGTGGCCATATCGGTCAGCCAGACAAGCGTGGAGAAATGCCCCAGCTTGACATGCATTTGCCACGGCGTGACCTGCGCAAACAGTTTGCGCTCGCTCGGATGTTTGCCCTGCACCACCGGTTCGGTATCCAGATACCCGTAAACGGCGCCCGATTTGCCGCCCAGCATCCCGCGCACGCCGAAGGCTTTGGCAAATTGCACGTCCTGCACGGCGGGAATATCCTCCCCATACGTCAAACCATCCGTTTCCCCTTTGGCTGTCAGGCGTTTGTAGCTGAAGGTCGTGGTTTTCAGGTTGTTGACGTAGAGCGGTACATCACTGTCCGCCGCGCTTTCCAGCACCGCGTTGTGGTGGTTCAGCTCGAAATTCGGGCGGCGGTGATCGGTTGCAAAAGACAGGCTGAATCCCTGCGGCAAAGTGGCGGAAAATTCATCCTCCAGCAGCGTTTGCGGCGTTTTCCTGCCGAAAAGCGCGCGGAACCACGCACCGATTTTGCCGAAGAAGGAGAGCTTGCGATCTTCCAGCGTCACCGTGTAATCCGCCGCCGCCTTCAGCCCCTGCGGCAAAAAGACGTCATAGGTATTGCCCTTGCTGTGCGGGCGGTTCAAACGGCTGTATTCGTATTCCAGCGCGCCCCAGACGTCATCCGCCTGCGTCTTGCCGCCCAGCGGCGGGTTGAAGGTGACATGTTTCTTGATCTGCGACCGTTTCACCGGTGTTGTGAATTGCAGCGCGATAGGGCCGAGCGGATCGCATAATTTTCCCGCCGCGCGCGGATTGTCGCCCGGTTTGATTTTGATTTCCCGATTGTTGTTATCAAAACAGCGCAGGCCCACGAAAGCAAAGGCGGGGAAAGTATCAAAGCCGACCACATCGCGGCTGTCCGCGCTTTTCTCCTCCCCTTCCGCAGACACAAGACCGGGGCCAAGTTTCAGCATCACGCTGCTATCGAGCGGAAGGGATTCCGCCGGCTCCAAAAGCCAGACGCGACGGGCTTCAATGCCGTTCTTGCGGGTCAGGCGGTCATCGCTTTTGCGTTCTTCCTGTTTGCCGAAGAAAAGGAAACGGCCGCTTTCCCCCGGGACGGGGATAAAGGACGGCGCTTCATGGTCATCGGGATCGGCCGACAGTTTGACGGCCACGGCCTTGCCCTGCCCGGTCACCAGCGTCAGGGCCGCTTCGGCAGAAGTTTTTGTGACGGGCTGGTTGAAAGTCAAGCGCATCACGGGGTTGCCCGGCCCGCGCCATGTCTTGAAATAATGATAGCGCACATCGGCGCGCTGCGTGGTGAATCTGGCGGTAAAGGGCGCGGCAAGCTGCGCGCCGTCCTCCGCCGTGATGCCGGGCTGCATCGTCACGGTGTATTTGGTTGCAAGTTTTGTTTGCTTGCCGTCACCCAGCTGGCAAAGCAGCGTGGAAGGATCTTTCCATCGCCACGCGCAATCCAGCGCAGGCGTGATGGAGACATGCACTTCCTCCGCCGTGCGCTCCATGCGTCCCAGCGGCACAACGGGACGGTTGAAGGTAAAGGCCAGCTGGCGCGTTTCCGGCACGTTGTCGCCATCGGGGGTAAAGCGGATGACCTCCAGCGGTCGGACGTCTTGCGCCCCTGCGCGCTGCACGGGCAGCAGAAAAACAACAAGCATGAAGGCGGCAAGGAAGATGCGCATGACCAAAAAGCCCCGCTGGAAATGAATTTTTAAGGGATATTGCCCGATAATAATGAAAAAGCCGTGAAGATGCGAGGAAACATTATCCCCAAGCCCTTGCAATATTTGGCATAAGCGTTTAAAACGCCCGCAAAAGGATGTAGCAGCACCATGACCGATACTATCGACCAGAAACCGCAGGATAATCCACCCGAGATGGCGCAGCAGCCCGCGCGCAAACCGCTGGAACAACTGGCCGCGCTCGGCCGGCGCGTCAGAGAAGCCTTTACCAGACACCCTGCCGATGCGGGCGAAACCTATTGGCAGCACCTGCTGTTTACCCTGTGCATGGCGGGGCGTTTGCTGCTAACCAGCGCGATCCTGATCATTCACGGGCTGTTTCCTTTCCTGTTCTGCCATACGGCTAGCGGTAAAATGAAGCATTGTCAGGCAGTTATGGCCGAACGCGCCCGCAAAACAGGCTGCCCCGAGGAAAGCGCCCCGCAGGCGGAATAAACCCTATCCCCTCTTTTTTTGGCAAAATCTGCACCTCTGTCCGCCCCCTTGGCTTGACAGAATATGAAAGCTGTGGTGTTTTAACCCAGCATCATTTTTATTTTTTATGAAAATATATACCGCCGCGGCTATGGTGCCGCCGTCCGGCCTTCATGGAGTAATCCGAAGATGACAAATCAACCCGAGAAAAAACCGAACAGCGCGCAGCCCGTCGTTCCCGCCGAACCCGCCGCGCCCGCTGTCAACGCGCCTGCCAATAATAACGCGCCCGCTGCGCCTGTCGTTGCAGACAAAAAATACGGCCGCGGCAAAAAAGCGCTCAGCATTGCCTTCAACATCGCCGCAGGTTTTGCCGCTGCGGCTGCCGCCAAAAGCATTGTGGCGGTTCCGATGACCCTTTTCGCCGCCCCTGCGGTGGCGACGCTGCTGGTTTCCTCTCTTGCCGTCGGCGCGGCCATGACGGCCATGTGCCATGCGGGCCAAACCTACAGCGCGCGCAAGAAAGGCGTGGAAGGCCCCAAATTCTGGACCAAGCAGAACCGCAACATTTTCCTGAAAAGCAGCGGCTTTGCCCTGATCGGCGGCGCGTTGTTCATGGGCTTTGGCGAAGGACTGTTCGACCGTTTCTTCGGCACGACACCGGATGTGCCGCCCGCCGCGCCGGGGATTGATCATGCAGCCCCGCCCGCCGTGTTGCCCACGGACAATACGCCCGCACTGCCCGATGCCGCACCGGATGCGACGCCGGAGGCGGTCGTCGCACCAGCTTGCCCGACGCCGATGGAATCCTTTGCCAAACTGATCGAAGGCCAGCCTGTTTCGGAACGCGTAACGGATGCACTGGCCCGCGCCGGTTCCTCGAATGCCGCCGTGGCCGCACAGGGGACGAAGGATCTGGCTTTCTTTGCCTTTAACGGTTTTGACGGCGTGCCGCAAAGCGATACGGTTGCCGCAGGGCTGTTCCAGCAGGCGGCAGAGGCCGGCAACGTGCAAGCCAAAATCGACCTGCTTTATATGCAATACCACGGTCTGGGCGGCGTGACGGCCAACCCCTCCGCCGCGCTTTCCGCCATGAACGACATCGGCACGCCGCGCGCCGAAATGTTCGTGCAGCAATGGGGCGGCGCGGAGAAAATCACCGAACGCGTCGCTTTCGACGCCAAGGCGATCCTCTCCGGCGTCAAACTGTGCCCCGCGCCGTAAGACCGCAGGCTGAACCGATAAAAAAGGCCGGTATGCAGACCGGCCTTTTTTATTTACACTGCGCCCTATGAACCATGTGCCCGTATATCAGATGACCGACGACGAATTGCTGTCCCGCGTGATTTACCGCGACCAGCTGGTCATCGTCATGAACAAACCCGTCAACATGCCCGTGCATGCGGGGCCGAAGGGCGGGCCGAGTTTTGAAGACCATTTCCCGCAGCTGCAATTCGGCTACAAGGAAATGCCCAGGCTTGCCCACCGGCTGGACCGCGATACCAGCGGCTGTCTTGTGCTGGGCCGCAACGACCGCGCCCTGCGCCGCATGGGGCGGCTGTTTGAAAGCGGCCAGGTGGATAAAACCTATTGGGCCGTCACCTCGGCCATGCCCGCGAAGGCCAAAGGCACGATCGACACGCCCTTGCGCAAGGTCAAGCTTGCCAAGGGATGGAGCATGCAGCCCTGCGGCGTCAACGACCCCGATGCGCAACAGGCGGTGACGGATTACACGGTTTTGAAAACCTTTGACGACGGCAAGGCGCTGCTGGAACTTTATCCGCAAACAGGCCGCACGCACCAGTTGCGCGTGCATCTGCAATCCATCGATTGCCCCATTCTGGGCGACTGGCTGTACGGCGACAACACAACGCGGCCGGAAAGCGGCGATTTTCCGCTGCTGCATCTGCATGCGCGGCGGATTGTTTTTCCGCTGCATCACGACCAGCCGCCCGTGGATGTCACGGCCGATCCGCCCGCGCATTTCAACGCCTATTTATAAAACCGGACATCTTCCAGAAACGGGAGATCCGGCAGCACGTATGTCGCAAGGAAGAATACGGCGCTCATCGCCGCCACACCCGTGCAGAGCGACGTTATCCATGACAGTTGCAGGAAATGCAGCGGATAAAATGTCGGGAAAGGCGCCATATCCGCATCCCTTTCCAGCTCGCCCGCCGTTTCGCCCAGTTGCCAGTACAGCACAACAAAACCGCCAAGGAAGATCAGCACCGTCGCCAGATAGAAGGACATGGCCAAGGCGCAAACGGCAAGAAACATATAGGCGATGCCGGAAAAATAGCCCCAGCGCGCCGCCGTCGGCCGGTTCAGGATTTTTAGGTTATGGTTGAGCATCCAACCGAGCGGCACCGGCCCGCTGAGCAACCCCATCAATCCCGCATGCGCGCAATCGTAATAGTACCGGCGGATATCTTCGGGCGGCTCGCCCATAAAATGGTCAAAATGCACCATTGCTAGGCTGCGGCCTGCCCCGCCCCGAGCGTGCCGGCGCAGGCGTTCCGGAAGACGGCGGCATAATCATCCGCCGTCAGCTCCACCGGATTGCCGCCGGCGGAGGGATCTTCCGTCGCCATGCGGCCGACATCCGCCGCGCGGTCCGTCGGCACGCCGATATCCGCAAGGCTGTGCGGAATATCCAGCTGTTTGCGGAAATCCACAATCCACGACAGCACGGCGTCATATCCGCCCTTGCCTGCGGGCAGGTCCAGCACGCGCGCCAGAATATCCATCCGGCCTTCGATATAGGCGCGATTGCGCACCACGACATAGGGCAGCAAAATGGCGTTCAGCAAGCCGTGCGGCTTGTCGTAGAGCCCGCCGAGCGGATGCGCCAGCGCATGTACGCCGCCGAGTCCCTTCTGAAAGGCTGCCGCGCCCATGGAAGCCGCCGCGAGCATATGCGCGCGCGCCTCGATATCCTGCCCGTTTTGATAGGCGCGCGGCAGATAGGTCGCCACAAGGCGCATGCCTTCCAGCGCGATGCCGTCCGCGAGCGGATGAAAGCCCGGCGCGCAAAAAGCTTCGAAACAATGCACAAAGGCATCCACGCCCGTTGCCGCCGTGATATGCGGCGGCAGGCCGACCGTCAGTTCGGGATCGGAAATCACCAGTGACGGCAGCATTTTGGGATGGAAAATGATTTTCTTTTCGTGCGTTTCCTCGTTCGTGATGATGCTGGCGCGCCCGACTTCGGAGCCTGTGCCCGCCGTCGTCGGCACGGCAATGACGGGCGCCATGGTTTTTTCATTCACGCGTAGGTAATTGTCCCCTTCGTCCACGAAATCCCAGAGCGGGCGGTTCTGCCCGACCATCAGGGCAATCGCCTTGGCCGCATCCAGGCCGCTGCCGCCGCCGAAGGCGATGACGCCGTCATGCTTGCCCGCCTGATAGGCTGCGACGCCCGCCGCGACGTTCGCGCCCGTGGGGTTCGGCTTGATACCCGCAAAAATATCGGCCGCAAGGCCCTTGTCCTTCATCAGCTTCAGCGCGTTCAGCGTGATGGGATTGGCCTGCAACCCTTCGTCCGTGATCAGCAACGGTTTTTTCATGCCCAGATTGAGGCAGAATTCCGGCAGATGGCTGATGCTGCCTGCGCCGAAAACCACACGCGTCGGATAATTCCAGGTGCCGGAGAGAATTTTTTCGGACATAACGGTGCCTTTCCCAAAAATCAGATTTTTTCGCGCAAATGAAAACCCTTCGGCCGCGTCAGGCTTTCAAAACAAAGCTGGGACAGCGACGCGCCGCGCCCCGTATCCTTCACGCCCGTCCACGGCAGGCCGGGATCGACGTAATCGCAGCGGTTCATGAAAACCGTGCCCGTTTCAAGGCGATTGCCGATCTCTTCCGCCGCCGCCGCATCCTGCGCCCAGACGGAAGCCGTCAGGCCGTAATCGCTGTCGTTCATCAGGCGCAGGGCTTCGTCGTCTCCGCCGACTTTCATGATGCCGACAACGGGGCCGAAAGTTTCCTCCGTCATCACGCGCATGCTGTGGTTCACATGAACCAGCACCTGCGGGGCCAGATAGGGCGTGCCCTTTTTGCTCATCGGAAAAAGTTTTTCGTCGATCAGCGGCGTCGCGCCCGCGGCAATGGCTTCTTCCACCTGCCCGCGCACAAAATCCGCCGCCGCCGTGCGCACCATGGGGCCGAGCGTCGTTTCCGGATCCAGCGGATTGCCCAGCACGTATTTTTTGGTCAATTCGACAAAACCTTCCACAAAGCGGTCATACACGCTTTCATGCACATAGATGCGCTCGATGCCGCAGCAGCACTGGCCGGCGTTGAAAAACGCCCCGTCCACCAGATTTTCAACGGCATGTTCCAGATTAGCATCCGCGCGCACATAGGCAGGGTCTTTCCCGCCGAGTTCAAGGCCCGCCACAATGAATTTGCCGCTGATCGCCTTTTGCACCGCATGGCCCGCCTTGACGGAGCCGGTGAAATTCACGAAATCGACGCGCGGATCGGCCATCAGTTTCTCGGAATCCGCATGACTGAGGTCAAGATACTGGAACACGCCTTCAGGCAGTCCCGCTTCCTTGAAGGCGGCGGCGAAACGGTCGGCGCAAAGCGGCGTTTGCGCGGAATGTTTCAGCACCACCGCATTCCCCGCCAGCAAGGCCGGCACAATGGTATTCACCGCTGTCAGATAGGGATAGTTCCACGGCGCAATAACGGCGACAACGCCCACCGGCTCGCGGCGGATAAAACGTTTGAATCCCTCGCGCGCATCTGGCGGAATGATATCGGCAAGCGCCTTGGGCGCCAAATCGACCATATATTTGATACGCTCTGCCATCGCGCCCCTGATTTCGCCCGGGGTATAGCGCACGGGGCGGCCCATTTGCCGCGTCAGCTCCGCGCCGATTTCATCCGCCTTGGCGACAAGCGCGTCCATGAACTTCAGCATCAACGCCTGTTTTTCCGCCATCGGCACCGAACGCCACGATTTTTGCGCGGCCTTCGCGCGCGTCAGGGCCGCATCGATATCCGCCGCGGTTTGCAGCGGGCGTTCGACCAGCACACTGTTATCCACGGGAGAAATCGTGCGCAGCATTTCTGCCTGTTCTTTTTTCGCGGCTTCGGCCATGGTCATACTCCTTAAATAATCTCGAAATAGCGGGAAAGTTCCCAGCTGGTGATGTTTTTGCGGAATTCGCGATCTTCCCATTCGCGGGACTGGGCGTAATGTTCGACAAATTCCTTGCCGAACAATTCTTCCGCCACTTTGGATTTGCGCAGGCGGCCCGCCGCCTCCGTCAATGTTTGCGGCAGGGACAGCGGCGCCGGAAACGTCTTGTCATAGGCATTGCCCGTCACGGCTTCGGTCGGCTCTATCTTGTTTTCAATCCCCCAAAGGCCGGAGCCGATAGCCGCAGACAGCGCGATATAGGGGTTGATATCCGCCGCCGCGATACGGTATTCCACGCGCTGCGATTTTTCGCTGCCCGGAATGACGCGCAAAGCCGCGGTGCGGTTTTCCACCCCCCATGTCGCGGAAGTCGGCGCCCAAAAGCCCGGCACCAGACGGCTGTAGCTGTTGACGGTGGAAGCCACCATGGACAGCAGCTCGGGCATCAGCTTTTGCTGGCCGCCGATGAACCAGCGCATTTTGTCGGACATCTGGTGTTTTTTCTTCGCATCATAAAAAACGCCCTTGCCCGTTTTGCGGTCTTGCAACGACAAATGGATATGGCCCGATTGCCCCGGCCAGTCGTTCGACCATTTGGCCATGAAGGTCGCCATCCAGCCGCATTGCTGCGCCAGAATTTTGGTGAAGGTTTTGAACAATGACGCACGGTCCGCCGCCTCCAGCGCATCGGCATGGGCGATGGCGGCTTCCAGAACGCCGGGCCCGGTTTCGGTATGCAGCCCCTCGATCGGCATGCGCATGTCACGGCACATGGCCAGCAGGTCATGGTAAAAATCCGCATGCACGGTATTGCGCAGCATGGAATAGCCAAAGAAACCGGGCGTGATCGACTTTAAATTGCGATAGCCTTTTTCGCGCACGCTGTGCGGCGTTTCCTCGAAAACAAAAAATTCGAATTCGCAGGCCGCCGTGACGTTGTAGCCCATGCCTTCCGCTTTTTTCACCACGCGCTTCAGCAGATTGCGCGGGCAGACGGTTTCCGCCTTGCCGGCGAATTCGGCGATGAACAGCGGCACATCTTCCTCGAAAGGCAAGTGCCGCACGCTTTCCGGCACGATGCGCGCCTCCGCGTCGGGGTAAGCGGTGTGCCAACCGGTGAATGTCGCGCTATCATAGAGCTGGTCGTTGCTGTCCCAGCCGAAAACGACATCGCAAAAGCCGAAACCCTTGTCGAGCGCGGAGATGAATTTATCGACCTGCATGTATTTGCCGCGCATGATACCGTCGATATCGAATGCGCCGACCTTGACGTATTCCGTTTTCAGTTGCCGCAGGCCTTTTTTAATATCGGCGACCGTTTTGCGCCCGAATACCTTTTCGACATCCATGCAGCGCTCCCCCTTTTGCTCGAAATATCCAAATCGAAAATGAAACAGGGGATATTATATAGAGCGGCGGCAAGCCCTCCAACCGTGTTTATTTTTGCATAACTGAAGGGCGATATGCTTCCCCGCCCTGCCCCTTACGCCGTTTTATAGGCAAAGACCTTCATGCCGGGTTTCAGGGCAAGCTGGAATTTCTTCACGATCAGGCCGTGCCGTGCCAGCAATCGGGTAATGCCTTTGCGCGTGAAATAGGTCAGGTGGTTCGGCGGCGTCACCATGCCCCAATCCGTGAAGTTTTTGGGCACGCCGAAATGCCCGCCGTCGGGCGCCGTCAGATAAAGCAAGCCGCCTTTGTTCAGCAGGGAGGACAGCGCCGCAACGAATTCCTCTGGATTGTTGACGTGCTCAATCACTTCCGACATGTAGATCATGTCAAATTTGTCGCCGCGCGCGGCCAGTGCTTCGACGGTGATAAATTCAAACCGCGCCTTGTCGCCGTATTGTTCCTGCGCGATGCGCAGCGTGGCTTCGTCGATATCGATGCCATAGGCATCCAGCCCCAAAGAGGCGGCCGCCGCCGTCACCGCGCCGATACTGCAACCGATATCCAGAAACCGTTTGCCCGATGCGCCGGATTTGATCATGCGGCGCACGCGGCCAAGGCCGCGCTTGAACTTGCGATCCTGCTTTTTCAGGTAATTGCCGGTTTGCTGGTAATTGGCGTAATAGGCCGCCAGTTCTTCGTTGCCGGGGTACGGGTTCGTGATCGTTGTGCCGCAAGACGCGCAACGCAGCAGACGGTATCCGTCTTTTTCTCCGATAAAGGAAAGATCCGTTGCCAGACAGCCACGGCACCAGTCTTTGCCGGAATCTTTTTGAAGCGCTTCGTTTGCATGTTCCATCTTGGGCATCCTGAATGAATTTTACAAATATATATCAATACATTAGCTTATAATTTAAAACAGAGCCGGATGCCAGCCCCATTCCGCCCGCGCGCGCTGGAAAAAATTTATGCTATAATTTCAAGTATGTGCAGAATCAAACGCCTTCTTTGCCCGCTTGTCATTTTCGCCTTCATGCTCTCCGGCATGCCGGCGGCGGCGCATCTTTGCCTGCATGACATGCACAGCGGGAAGGCCGAAACGGCGCAGACGCAGCCCGCCGCCGAAACGCCGCCCTGCCACCAGCAAGCCGCCGGACAGAACACCGCCCCAAGCCAATCATCAAAGTCTTCGGGCAAGATGGATTGCTGCGGCGACTCTTGCACCTGCGTGGCGGGTACCTGCGCGGGCAGCCTTGCCCTGCCCGCATTGCACACGGATTCCCTTGCCGCCGCGCTTGCTACCGCGGATTTTGTTCCCGCAGTGGCGCATTTCCGGCCCTTCACACCGGAGCAAGCCACACCGCCGCCCCGCGCCTGATCCCCTTCGCGCCTGACATTTTTATGACGGCTTTGCCGTTCCGCGTCTTTTTTTGATGAACGGAGTTTTCCGATGCGAAACAAACTGCTGACGGGCCTTTGCGCCCTCGCGCTTATGCTGCTGTCGATGGCGGCAGATGCCCGCCCCGTGTCCTATCCCGGCGGATGGACATTCATGACCATGAACGATGCCGACCAGAATATCACGCATATGCTCTATACCCTCACGCCCCGTCTGGCACTGGGGTACAGCGGCGAATACTGGCGCGAGGGGCATTTCCAGCTGCACGGCCTGCAAGCCAATACGCTGCTGAAACGCTGGAACCAAAAAAACAGTCAGGGCAACCTCTACCTCAAATCCGGCATCGGCGGCGCCTATAGCGACAAGGCGCCTTTTGACCATGACTGGCGCGCGGCAGCCTTTACAGGCCTTGCGGCGGACTGGGAAGACCGGCGTTACTATGTCTCTTACGAAAACCGTATCGTCTGGGCGGATGATATTTACGACGGCTTTATGCAGAAAGCACGCGTGGGTATCGCCCCTTATATCGGCGATTACGGCGATTTGCATACATGGCTGATGCTGCAAATAGACCACAAGCCGGAAAGCGAGGACAGCTTCACCGTCACACCGATGGTGCGTTTCTTCAAAGGCGATCATCTTCTTGAAGCGGGTGTGAGCAACAAAGGCAAGGCCCTGTTCAACTGGACCATC
>Ga0182792_1000342_pt1 | contig 45426 bp, 38 predicted proteins | sample Passage237B_FD_130497 | JGI IMG/M metagenome (GOLD analysis project Ga0182792, IMG submission 130497) | Cellulose adapted compost microbial communities from Newby Island Compost Facility, Milpitas, CA, USA - Passage2 37B (version 2) (version 2) ...
AAATCAGTCCGATTTTCTTCATAGGGCGGGTAATTTTCCGGTTGTGTGTTGCAACTTCCGGGAGGGAAAGCGCATCCTGTTACTAATAAAAGTCCAAAAAAACAGATTTCCTTTTAAATCATTCCGTTAATCGTCATTTTTGTATCCCGAAATTCGGATTCCTTTACGAGGATGAAGCATACGGCTTTGGTTATGCGTACCTTTAACAAACCAGCCACTAAAATTGATACAAATTGGAACATTTACCTATGCTTAGATTTCTTGCAGTCTTATTATTGATTTCTCCCTCAGTTTTTGCTCAACAGGCTGTTTCAACCATTAGAGGCTACGTGCTGGATGAGGACTCTCATACCCCGCTTCCAGGAGCTACGGTCGTGCTGAAAGGCACTGATAAAGGAACTTCAACCGATGCGAGCGGAGCCTTCCGTCTGGAGAATATCGAAACCGGGCGGTACAATGTTCAGGCCAGTTATATCGGTTACAAAACTACCGTAAAACCTGAAGTGCTTTTGGAATCGGGTAAGGAACAGGTTCTTACTTTCTACCTCACCAAAGGTGACTCTACCCTGAGAGAGGTGGTGGTTCACTACCTCAAATCGGAAAACCTCAATAACGTTTACGAAATCACGAACGAACAGACACTCCGCTATGCCGCAACTTACCTCGATCCTGCCCGGGTTGCTTCTTCACTACCGGGAGTAGCCATCGCGCATGATCAGGCGAATGGTCTGGTGGTTCGTGGAAACGGACCCAATACCACGCAATGGAGACTCGAAGGGGTGGAGATTGTCAATCCCAACCATTTTTCCAACGCCGGTACCTTCAGCGACAGGGCTACCCAGACGGGTGGGGGAGTGAATATCCTCAGTACGCAGCTCCTGGGGACCACCAATTTCCTCACAAGCGCCTATGCCGCCAGCTATGGAAATGCGCTGGGCGGTATCATGGACATGCGCTTCCGGAAAGGGAATGACGAGAAAAGAGAATTTACCGCACAGGCGGGCCTGATCGGTCTGGACATCGCTGCGGAGGGACCATTCTCGGCCAACAGCAAGGCCTCCTACCTGGCCAATTACCGCTATTCTTTTACAGGTATCCTGGGCGCTATGGGCGTTGACCTGGGCGGTGAAAGCATGTCGTTCCAGGACTTGTCCTTCAATATCAGTCTGCCGGCCGGTAAAGCGGGTGTTTTCACCGTCTTCGGGATGGGGGGAACCAGCAAAAACGTTTTTGAGGCAAAGGATGACGTCAGCAGCTGGGAATACGAGAAAGACGGATTCAACATTACCTATAAAAGTAAAATGGGGGCTGCAGGAATTACCCACACGCTGCCGCTCTCTGCCAAAACTTCCTGGCGTTCGACCGTTGCCTTCTCAGGACTATCTTCCGAAAGGGAAGGTATCCGCCTGAATCCGGACAATGTCAGTGAGGTGCTTTATTCCGAAATTGATGAGGTCGAAAAAGCCAAGATCGCCTTTACCACATCCCTGAACCACCGTTTCAACAGCAAGCACAGGGTATTGGCCGGTGCCTATCTCTATCAAGATTATGACCGTCTGAGAGTGAATGACAAAGAAGGAGAGATGGACGGGCTTTCCTTTATGCCCTATTTAACCTGGCAGTGGCAGCTTTTCCGCAAGTTCCGTACCGAACTGGGGGTAAATTACTTCTATTACGGATTTAATGGCAAGGAATCTGTAGAGCCCAGAGGTGCTTTGAAATGGGATATCGGCAAAGGTACGATCGGCTTCTCCTACGGATGGCACAGCCAGGCACAAACGCCTCAGGTATATCTTTCATTAGGTTCGAAGGTTTCCAATCAGAACCGATATCTCGATCTGACCAAGGCCATACACTACTCCCTGAGCTATGAATACCACTTCAAGGGAAGCTCTTCCCTGAAGGTAGAGGGATATCTTCAGGAGCTAAGCAACGTTCCGGTTGCCACCACCGTGCCGACCTATTCGGTGTTGAATCTGGTGGAAACCGCAGTTTCTCATGCACTGGTTAACAAGGGATCGGGTCAGAACCTGGGTGTGGAAGCGACCTGGAATACCTACCTCGCCAGAGACTTCTACCTGATGATTTCCGGCTCCCTGTATGACTCGAAATATAAAGGAGAAAGAACAGGCTGGAGAAGTACCCGTTTCAATGGTAATCACAGCCTGGCCGTTACGACCGGAAAGGAAATCAAAACCGGAAATTCCATCTGGGGTATCAACGCCAAAGTGTTATGGCTGGGCGGATTCCGCGATACGCCTGTAGACGTAGCCGCCTCGGAAGCTGCCGGTACGACCGTATACCGCAACAACCAGGCCTTTACGCTGCAGATGAAGGATTATTTCCGCCCCGACCTGCGCATCTACTGGAAGAAAAACAAGGATAGTTTCAGTTCTACGTTGTCGCTCGACATTCAGAACGTCTCGTCGACCAAAAACGAGGCATACAGCTATTACGATACCTACGTTAAAAAAATCGTGGTTCAGCATCAGTTGGGCATGATTCCTGTCCTCAGCTACCGGGTTGAATTTTGAAAGCCGTACAGCAATATCGTCCGGGGGGAGCCGACCAGCTCTACATAGGGGAGGCTGAAAGGCCTGTGCCTGGCCCCGGTGAGCTGCTGGTAAAGGTAAATTATTCGGCACTTAACCGGGCGGATATCCTTCAGCGTGAGGGAAAATATCCGCCGCCAGCCGGGGCCAGTAATATTCTCGGACTGGAACTTTCGGGTATTGTCGAGGATCTCGGTGAGGGAGTGGCCGGATGGAGTCGGGGCGACCGGCTCTTCGGGCTGGTTCCCGGGGGAGCACAGGCCGAATATGCCACCATCCGGCAGGAAATGGCCCTGGTCATACCGGATGAAATCACCTTTGCAGAAGCAGCCGCCATTCCCGAAGTTTTTCTTACGGCTTATCAGGCGCTTGTATGGCTGGCCAAGGTGAAGGCGGATGAAAAAGTACTGATCCATGCAGCAGGCAGCGGTGTAGGAACGGCTGCCATTCAGCTCGCCCGGTTGTTCGGAGCGGAGCCCTTCGCGACCGCATCTCCAGCTAAACACGCATTATGTCTGGAACTGGGAGCAGCCGGTACTTTTGATTACAATCACCCTGAATTCTGGCTGCAACTGAAAGAAGCTACCGCTGGAGTAGACGTAATCATAGATCCGGTAGGGGGGAAGAATTTCGGTGAAAACCTTAACCTGCTCAACAGAGATGGCCGTCTGGTCATGCTGGCAGCAATGGGCGGTACCAAAGCTTCCGAACCCAATATCGGCCAGATCGTCTTCAAACGGCTTAGCATTCTGGGCACGACCCTGCGTTCCCGGAACCTGGAATATCAGATAGCCCTTACCCGTGAATTCTGGGCCCAAACCCGCGATGCCTTTGTTTCAAAGCAGCTCAAACCCGTCATCGACCGGGTATTTCCCTTTGAGGAGATAGCAGCCGCTCACCAGTACATGGAGGAGAACAGAAATGTTGGAAAGCTGCTGTTGAAAATATCCTGAATAAAGAGGTTATATCGTTACTTTTGCACCGAACGTATTTCATGGGCAGCAGGCAGTATCGGAACTGCTTCCTGTGGCTATTTAAATTTGATAATCAACATAAACCGTCATGAGTATTTTAGAAAAGGTCCAGGGCCTGTCGAAACAATATAGTCAGGACACCACCGCGAACCGACGCCATCTTCATGCGCATCCCGAGCTATCGTTTGAAGAGTACAAAACGGCTGAATTCGTTGCGAAGGAGCTGACGGCTATGGGGCTCAGCCCTGTGACCGGTATAGCAGGTACCGGAGTTACCGTTACCATTGAAGGCCGAAACCCGGAGAAGAAAGTAGTAGGACTCAGGGCCGATATGGACGCCCTGCCCATCATCGAGGCGAATGAAGTTCCCTATAAATCCCAAAACCCCGGGGTAATGCATGCCTGCGGGCACGATGTGCATACCTCATCTCTGCTGACAACCGCGCGCATACTGAATAATCTGAGAAGTGAATTTGAGGGTACGGTGAAACTGGTATTCCAGCCGGCAGAGGAAAAGGCTCCGGGGGGAGCTTCTCTCATGATCCGGGAGGGAGTGTTGCAGAACCCGTCGATCCATAGTATGATCGGTCAGCACGTGGCTCCGAATATTCCGGTAGGCAAGATCGGATTCCGGGAAGGCATGTACATGGCAAGCACGGATGAACTGTATCTGACCGTTAAAGGTAAGGGCGGCCACGGGGCCATGCCCGACCAGCTGATTGACCCTGTTCTGATCGCCTCCCATATCATCGTAGGGCTTCAGCAGATCATCAGCCGTAACCGTAAACCCGCCAATCCTTCCGTTCTGTCTTTCGGACGATTTATTGCAGACGGCGTGACCAATGTGATCCCGAACGAAGTTACCATTCAGGGAACCTGGCGCTGTATGGATGAGGAATGGCGCGCCGACGGTCTGAACCGTATCCGGAAAATGGCCGAGGGAATCGCGGAATCGATGGGAGCTACCTGCATAGTGGACGTGGTGAAAGGTTATCCTTTCCTGAAAAACCACCCTGAACTGACACGCCGCACGAAGGAGGCAGCCATTGCCTATATGGGTGAGGAAAACGTCATCGATCTGGACATCTGGATGGCAGGAGAGGACTTTGCCTTCTATTCACAGGTGGTGGATTCCTGCTTCTACCGCCTCGGAACCCGCAATGAGGACAGGGGAATCGTCTCCGGTGTGCACACGCCGACCTTCGATATCGACGAAGAAGCCCTGGCCATAGGGCCCGGTCTGATGGCCTGGCTGGCACTGGAAGAACTTAAAGTTGAATAGCATGCACCCAGAGCTGGTTGTGCCCGGCCTGGTGGAGCGGTACCCGGGCCTGTTTATGGGCCAGAGTACCCGTGTCGCGGGCAATCTTGGGCTCCATACCGACGATGATAGGTCTGCGGTTTTGTCCAACCGGGCTCGTCTCTGGGAGCTGATCGGAACCTCGGAGGACCAATCGGCTGGCGGGTATCAGGTGCACGGCGACGCAGTGAAACTGGTAACTGAGCCGGGATATTTCGATGGTCACGACGCCTTTGTCACCAATGTGCCGGGTGTATTCCTCAGCGTAACCATAGCCGATTGTGTGCCGGTACTGATCTACGATCCGGTCCGTACCGTGTTGGGGGCCGTTCATGCCGGATGGCGGGGAACTGCGGCCGGAATCACGGCAAAAACCGTTGCCAGAATGAGAGATGAATTCGGCACGGACCCCGCAGACTGCGTAGCCTATATCGGAACGTGCATCAGTTACGATTCCTTCGAAGTTGGCGATGACGTCGCTGCGCATTTCAGTGAAGAATTCAAGACACAGCTTTCTGGACGCTATCACGTCGATTTAAAGGGAGTTAACCGAAGTCAACTGTTAAAGGCCGGACTAAGGGGAACTGCTATTGAAATTTCTCCGTTTTGTACGGTAAAGGATTCCGATCGTTTCTTTTCACACCGAAAGGAACAAGGTAAGACCGGCCGGATGCTGGCGATCATCGGAGTCAGGACAACTGCTTGATTTTCGGATCTCTGTGCTATTGGATAAGAAAGGGCTGTCACAGGTTAGTCTACCGTGACAGCCTTTTTTTGCTTCGTGGTTACCCCTAACGGTCGGGTTACGATCGTATCGACAGGGAGCCAAAGTAGGCCGGGCGATGGAAGGCGGGCTGTTCGCCGCTCATGGTAGCACTCCAGCACAGGAAATCGCAGTTGCCGAGGTCGCATTCCCAGTCGCGTTGGGTAGGTTCGGTATGCAGGACAATGCGGTAAAAATTTAGCCGGTACGTCTCAGCGGGAGAATCTGCCAGCAGCGAAAGAGGAATGGTAATACTGCCCGACCACTCATTTTCACCGACCCTTACGGCATGGGTAATGCCATGGTCGGGATAGGGGAGCATTGTCAGCTTCTCAGGCCTGAGCCCCGACAGGTTCTCTACCCAGGCTGCAAACAGGGCATTATTCGGATTAATCTCCAGCTCCAGGTATCGACGAGGGGTATCCTCCCCGGCCGCTATGAAAACTTCGAAGACTTCCTGCCGCCACAAGTCGGTATTATGTTCGGTGTAGCTGTTATGCTTCAGAAACGGGTTGTCCAGGCAATCAAAATATACGGTCAGCAGGTCGTTTTGGACCGAAAGGCGCAGTTTCGTACGCTGGCTTCCCGGCCGGCCATCGGTGGAATGATCAAAAATCAGTTCCCCCAGGTCATTTTCTACACCTGGTTCGAGAATTAGCTTCTTATCGGACGACATTCGCTCGTTATTTGGGTAGGCTTGACAGGTTTAACTCCCGGAAGGCCGATTTGACATCGTCCATGCTCATTTGGTCGCCTTCCAGCGAAACGAGGAAGCGGTCATTGAAGAATATTTTCAGTTCTCCTTCTTCGTTTGTCTTGTTGTATTTCTCAAAGCCTTTGTGGCCGTCGAGGCGGATAGTACGTTCGTATCCATCCTGGGTTTCTCTTTCCGTATCAGCGAGCGTCCAGGCGGCCAGACCGGCTGCAGCTGCACCTCCTACTCCGCCGAGGTCCATGATGTCGAGTTTTAGTCTTTTGTCGTCATCGCTGAAAACTGCCGTTACCATGGAAAGTTGAAAACCAAAATTGGTATTTCCGGTTGCCTCGATTTCGGTACGGGGAATTCCACCCAGTTTTTCAGGGACGATGGTTTTGAGCTCCTGGAAATTGACAGGTTCAACAGGTTCTTTTTTGCTGAGTTCTTCGGCTCTTTCGGTGAACTCTTTCAGTGCACCCAAGGTACTTTTGGTTTCTTCGGATTCCTTTTTACCTCCGCAGGAGGCCAGGGTCAACAATGCCAGGGAAAGGATAGCTGCAGGCTTGCGAATAAGCTTCATGGATTATGTAATAGTTATAGTTAAAAAGAATAATCAGAGGCAGTGAACTATGTGTGGAAATTTGCTTATTTTTGCCCAAAGTTACTTTTATTTCTTCAAACAATGGCAGAAAATAACTCTCATACAGCGGAATTACCTCAATGGCTCAACATTTTGATCTATCTGGCTCTAATACTGATTGTTGTAGCCTTTGGTGACTTATTTACTGTTATTCTGGGTATCATCGGAATTACAATAGCGTTTGTGGCATATTTCAACAGCAGACCTTCCGAAGACGCTCACCACTAATACACCGGAATTACCTTATTTTAAAGAATTTATACAGTCAGGTTTAGTCCTTCGGGGCTAAGCCTTTTTTTGTTGGCAAAAGATTCGGGGGAGGGGTTGGATGTTTTGGCGGGATTTATTGAACGGTTAATAAATCGCATCATACGTATTTGTCGGGGGCAACCATACATGTAAAACCAGGAGACGAGCGAACCGAGATTTACGTAATTTTAATGATTTCAGGGTTTGATTAGGGGTTGGTCTATCATCATGTCACCCCTGACGGGGTTTGGGGGGCCAGGTCGAATTGAATTACCTATCCTCCACAAGGTTTCAGATTGATCCTAAAATCCCCGTTCCGCGGGCTGTTCCCCTATACCGGTACGTTTCAGTCCTGCATTTTCGAAGGGCTCGTTTTATCCAAAGCTTCGCTCAGCACTCGTGCGACAATTACCTGACCTTCACGGGTTAGGTGGACGCCGTCGTGGGAGAGGTAGGGGAATACGGCGTCGAGAGGACGCTGCAGGTCGATGAAATGTACCCCCTGGTTTCGGGCTACCACCGCGAATTTTTCCCGAAGAGCTTTTACACGCCGAGCCGCTCCATGGTATTTGGGCAGCAGCTGCTCGTCCCGGCCATAGGGGGGAGGGGAGGCAACCAAAATCTGCCTTTCCGAAATACCGGCCTGCTTTATCCTGCCGATCAGCTTTTCCAGGTTAGCCGGTACTTCAGCAAGGCGGCTGTCGAATTCGGCTTTCGCGTCGTTGGTTCCCAGCAGAATAATCACCGCATCGATACGGCCCTGCGCCTGCTCGAGGTATCGATCCAGATTCTTTAGTGTATTGAGCCTCGCCTGCCCATTGTTGTCGAAGCCGATCGTATTTCCGGAAATACAGGTATTGACAATCTGATCGGACGGCCGCAGCTTCTGTAGCTGGTCAACCCAGCCTTCTGCCATGGCCCCGTTTGAATCACCGATGGCCAGTATACGCCGAGCGGGTACATGCGCCAGTACGTCCCCTTGCGGCATTTCATGTCCACCTTCAAAAACCGTAACACTTACGAGATCGCGATACTGATTTCGGTAGATGATCTTTCGTCCGAGGTAGGTGCCCTGATCGGGGAACCCGGGCAGCGAACGTTCCCGCAGCAGATGTTCCATAACTTCCCCGGGAATGAGTGCGCCAATTGCCCGCGGGTCGAAATGTCTGACCACCTTGTTGTACAGGTGAAGTGTCTGTGTAACCGGAACCGAGCCGATATAGCCGTCGTGGACGCCGCAGTACAGAAAAAGTTTGCTACGGCTCCGTTGCGGGGGAACTTCCATGAACATGGGCGACCTTCTCCGGGCTTCCTCCAGGTCTATGCGGTTACGGTCGCCGGTTGTCGAGGCAGCAATATCCCCGGCATACTTCTGCGCCCGTCCGAGTGATTCGTAGTACCAGTCCACCAGGTTGTAGATTCCGACATATGCGGTAAAAGTCCGTATGGGGTGGCGCGACTTCATGTAGGCGAGGACAGTGGCATGCCCCCCGCCACTAACACCGTGGACATGGATATTTTCCAGATCTACATTTGCATTTTTCAGAGAATAGGCGATGGCGTCATCGATATCGCTGATTACCAGTTCGCTCCCCATGGCTTCCCGGGTATGATTTGGTCCCCTGAAATCAGGATGTATATAATGGTATCCCCTTTCGAGGCAGAAATGGATGAGTGTATCTTTTTGACGGTAGTCGCCGCTCCAGGTGTGCAGGCTTACAATCAGCGGGCGGGGCTGATCGCCGGGTGCGCGGTAGAAATAGCCTTTTTGAATTTTTCCGTCGGCGCTCGAGACAATTTCTACCGGTAAGGCCTCGGCAGGCCAGTCCTTCTGCCGGGTATCATCCCAGGCCGTATTTTGCTGGCCATAGGCATAAAAACAGGCGTTTATCCAAATCAGCAGAGCAATGGACAGCCGCAAAAAAGGCTGGTGGTCGAGGTATTTCATAATGGTCAGGATTTCAGACCCCGGAAAATGAATACTAAAACGTCGGGGAAGTCAAATCTATTTATAATTGATATATAATTTGAAACTAACTCTAGTTACTTTAATAAATTTTGTGGCTTTTGCCCGACAACTGTTATTTTCGCAGGTCTTTCAACTGCTTTGTAAAATCCAGGAATGTTCCTGCGAGGTTCGGCCTAGGCTCGAGGACAGTTGAAATTGGACAAAATGTTGATAAACCGGCGGTAAATATGCATAAGCTTAATCTCAGAAAACCACTCGCTTTCTTCGACCTGGAGACGACCGGTATCAATATTGTTCGTGATCGCATTGTCGAGATTTCGATCCTGAAAGCTTCGGTAAACGGCAATCGTGAGATAAAAACCCTGCGAATCAATCCCGAGAGACCCATACCGATTGAAGCCAGTCTGATTCATGGCATTTACGATGAAGATGTCAGGGACTGTCCGACTTTCAAGGAAGTAGCCCGGAGCATTGCGGCGTTTCTGGAAGGCTGTGACCTGGCCGGGTTTAACAGCAACCGGTTCGACGTTCCGCTGCTGGTGGAAGAATTTCTGAGGGCAGGGGTAGACTTTGACATGAAGAACCGGAAGCTGGTGGATGTGCAGCGGATTTTCCATCTGATGGAACCGCGAAACCTGGCGGCTGCTTATCGGTTCTACTGCGGCAAGGAGCTCGAGAACGCGCATTCAGCTGAGGCAGATACCGTGGCGACCTATGAGATTCTGAATGCACAGGTTGAGCGCTATGCCGGTGTGAAAATCAAGGACGAAAACGGCAAATGGATCGAACCCATTGTCAATGACGTCAACAAGCTACATGCGCTCACGGCTACCCGTACAGTAGATTTTGCCGGAAGGATGGTATATGATGGTAAAGATGGGATTGTTTTCAATTTCGGCAAGCATTCCGGCAAGCGGGTGCTCGATGTTCTGAAGTCGGAGCCTTCCTATTTCGAATGGATGATGAACGGGGATTTTCCGCTGGATACCAAGCGGAAGCTAACCGAGATCAGACTGCAGAGCCTGAAAGAACAACTTTAGGAAGTATTGGCGTAAGCTGTAATTATATCTAAATTTGCCGGCGTGAAATTCAGCGCTATCGTTGATAACCAGTAAAAGTAATATTTGGAATAGCTATGTTTCCATTTTCAGCAGCGCCTCCTGAAATTCCGGAGGTGATTAAGTTGGTGCCCCTGCACTATTACCTGTTTTTAAGTACAGCTTTATTTGTGATCGGTATAGTTGGGGTACTGTCTCGTAGAAACGCGATAGTGATCTTCATGTCGATAGAGCTCATGCTCAATGCTGTCAACCTCTTGCTGATTGCCTTCTCTTCCTATCGTTCCGACGCCAGCGCACAGGTATTTGTGTTCTTTGTGATGGCCGTGGCGGCTGCTGAAGTTGCTGTCGGGCTGGCAATCATTGTAATGATCTACAGAAATACCCGGAATACCGATATCGGTTTCCTGAAAAAGCTTAAATGGTAATTTTAAATTATGCCAGAGTCTATACTCCTACTGATTCCACTCTTACCGTTCATCGGGTTTCTGATCAATGGTTTAGGTTTTAAGCGAATTCCGAAGAGCCTGGCAGGGCCAGTTTCGGTCGCTGCCGCCCTGGGAAGTTTCGTTTTATCCATTTACGTATTTAATCTTTTTCAAGACGGCAACGGCGAAGCGGTTGTCGCTCATTTTTTTGACTGGATCACAGTCGGCGCTCTTTCCATCTCCTTTGCTTTTCAGATCGATCAGCTCACTTTGCTGATGCTTCTGATCATCACCGGGGTTGGTTCGCTGATTCATATCTATTCACTGGGCTACATGAGCCATGACGAGGGATTCGGCAAGTTTTTTGCTTACCTGAACCTCTTCCTGTTTTTCATGCTCCTCCTGGTGATGGGTTCGAACTACGTGATGATGTTCATCGGTTGGGAAGGAGTAGGGCTCTGTTCTTACCTTCTGATCGGCTTCTGGAACAAAAATACCAGTTACAATAACGCCGCCCGGAAGGCATTCATCATGAACCGGGTCGGTGACCTGGGTTTCCTGCTGGGGATCTTCACCATCATTGCCACCTTCGGCTCCGTCGAATTTGCTGATGTATTCAGGGGAGCGACAGCCTTTAAAATCGGTGACCCGATTATTATCACCATTACCCTTCTGCTTTTTGTTGGGGCTATGGGTAAGTCGGCCCAGATTCCGCTCTATACCTGGCTGCCCGATGCGATGGCTGGTCCTACGCCGGTTTCGGCACTGATTCACGCTGCAACCATGGTGACGGCCGGTATTTACATGGTAATACGTTCGAACGTACTGTACTCACTGGCGCCTGCCACACTCGAGGTAGTGGCTATCGTGGGTGCCGCTACGGCCCTGCTGGGAGCCTCGATCGGTTTGCTGCAAAATGATATCAAGAAGGTACTGGCTTATTCTACCGTAAGTCAGCTGGGATATATGTTCATCGCACTGGGTGTGGCTGCTTATACAGCTTCCATGTTCCATGTGATTACCCACGCATTTTTCAAAGCCCTGTTGTTCCTCGGGGCAGGCAGCGTGATTCACGCCATGTCCGACGAGCAGGACATCCGCCGGATGGGTGGCCTGAGAAAGCACCTGCCCATTACCTTCATCACCTTCTTCATCGCCACCTGGGCGATTGCCGGTTTACCTCCGTTTGCCGGTTTCTTCTCCAAGGACGAAATTCTTGCCCACGCTTTCGAGCAAAATAAAGTATTGTGGGGACTGGGAATCCTGGGTTCGCTGATGACATCGTTCTACATGTTCCGTCTGCTTTTCCTGACTTTCTTCGGAAATTTCCGCGGTACGCATGAACAGGAACATCATCTGCATGAATCTCCCTTTGTGATGACCCTGCCGCTGATCGTCCTGGCTGTTCTTTCTGCACTGGGTGGTTTCATCGGAGTGCCCGAAGCACTGCACGGAAGTCATCAGCTGGCCGCCTTTATGAGCCCGCTTTTCGACGGTGCCAGAGCTGTCAATCCCGAACTTTTCAGCGGACTGTCGCTCAGTCATTCTACCGAATATACCCTGATGGCAGTATCGGTTGTCGGAGCGCTGGTTGCTGCCGGTGTTGCCTTTGTGATGTACGTGAAACAGGCTAATGTACCGGCTCCCGATTCGGTGGAAAGAACCGGTCTGCAGAAACTTGTATACAACAAATACTACGTGGATGAACTGTACGAGGCGGTATTCGTTAAACCCGTCCGCGTACTTTCTGACGTCCTATGGAGTTTCGGAGAATTTGTCATCGACCTGGTCGTGGATGGTTTCGGAGCATTGGTGACAGTCCTTTCCGACAAGTTTAGAAAACTCCAAACCGGATTCACCAGCCTCTACATCTTTGCAATGGTGATGGGAATCCTCATTATCCTATTCTGGAATCTTGTCGTAAAATATAATTCGTTTATCAAAGATTTATTGTAAGTCGGGGTTGCTCCTCAGCAATTAAGTGCTATAGATAGATATTTATGCAAACATTAATTTTGATATTGATCCCGCTTGTCGCTGCCCTTGTCACCGGCGTTACAAAGGGGAACTTAGCGAGAATGGTCGCGCTAGCAGGATCAGTTGCGACACTGGTTGTCACCCTGTTCGTTTGGCAGAAGTTTGATCCTACCGGCGGAACTCAGTTCGCCTTCCGGTACCCCTGGCTGGAGTCTCTTGGCATTTCATTTGCCGGTGGAATAGACGGGATCAGCCTTCTACTGGTGTTTCTTACCACTTTTCTGACCCCGCACATCATTGTTTCCGGATTTGGCAAGCAGGTAAAAAATGAATCGGCATTTTATGCGCTGATCCTGTTCATGGAAGCCGCCCTGATCGGAGTTTTCGTCGCTACCGATGCATTTCTGTTCTATCTGTTCTTCGAAGCGGCCCTCATTCCGGTTTACTTCCTGTCGGCCATCTGGGGTGGACCTAACCGCAGATCGGTTACGTTCAAGTTTTTTGTCTATACCATGTTTGGTAGCCTTTTCATGCTGGTGGCACTGATTTACCTGTACTTCCAGACACCCGGTTACCATTCTTCCGATATCAACGCATTCTACAAGCTGAATTTATCCACTACGGCCCAGTCGCTGGTGTTCCTGGCATTCTTCCTGGCTTTCGGGATCAAGATGCCGATCTTCCCGCTGCATACCTGGCAGCCTGACACTTACGTGGAGTCGCCCGCTCCAGCTACCATGCTCTTGTCGGGTATCATGCTTAAAATGGGGGTTTACGGGATGATTCGTTTCCTTCTACCCATTACCCCGGGCGGATTGCAGGAATGGGGCCATATCGTCATCATCCTGGCGGTGATCGGAATCATCTACGGCTCAATCATCGCGATCCAGCAGAGAGACATGAAGCGGCTCATCGCCTACTCTTCACTGGCTCACGTTTGTCTGATGGGTGCCGGTATTTTCTCCGCCAATGCCAATGGCCTGCAGGGAGCAATGATCCAGTCCCTTTCGCACGGTATCAACGTGGTGGGACTTTTCTTTATCATCGATATCATTCAGAACCGGACCAATACCCGCTACCTGAGTGAGCTTGGCGGGATAACACAGAAAGCCCCTCAACTGGCGACCCTACTGATGGTCATCCTTCTCGGAAGCGTGGCCCTTCCGCTGACCAATGGCTTTGTGGGAGAATTCCTGCTGCTGGCCGGAGTTTTTGAATACAGCAACTGGTTGGGCGGTATAGCGGGACTTACGATCATCCTCGCTGCGGTGTACATGCTCCGTATGTACCAGAAGGCCATTTTCGGTACGCAGACGGATCTTACCGCTCAATTCGAAGACCTCGATGCCAACGAGAAACTGGTGCTGGTACCTCTGGCCGTGATGGTAATCCTGATCGGGGTATATCCAAACCTGTTCCTGAAAATTACAGAGCCGGCAGTGAATCAGATTTTGCAGGTTGTGCTGGCACAATAAATAAAAATTGAATAACCGGTTTTGTACCCGCGGTATAACCGGTCGGTTAATTAAAAAGAACTTAAGAAGAAGACAGGTTACTGTCAGCAGCAAAGGAAAAATATGTATCCAATTATTTTATTGTCCGTTTTCGGTATAGCCACTTTGTTTATTGGGTTATCCAAATCAAGGAATCTGCTGTTGCCGTCGGCTTTGTTGTTTGTGATCGTGGCGTTTTTGAGCGGTGTTGTAGATTGGGGAAGCGGGGAACTGCTTTATTTCTATGACATGCTCCGGGTGAACAATCACATCATTGCCTTTGGTTTCATCGTCATGCTTTCGGCCTTTATGGTACTCGCCATGACGGGTGGATTTCTGGACGACGCGGATGCACAACCTGCCGAATATTTCGCCCTGATCCTGTTCTCCCTGGTCGGAGCGCTCGTGATGATCAGCTTCGAAAACATGATCATGTTCTTCATTGGTCTCGAGATCCTGTCCATCGCGATGTATGTACTGGCCGGTAGTGAAAAGCGGAACCTGCGTTCCAATGAAGCTTCGCTCAAATATTTCCTGATGGGGGCATTTGCCTCCGGCATTCTGCTTTTCGGAATCGCCCTCCTGTATGCTGCTACGGGTTCTTTCGAACTGCAGGGTTACAAGGCCTACACGCTGCTTAACCCAGAGCAGACCCCCCTCTTTCAGGCCGGACTTATCCTGCTGCTTGTAGGGATGCTGTTCAAGATTTCAGCTGCTCCCTTCCATTTCTGGACGCCGGACGTATACGAAGGTACCCCTACCATTTTCACGACCTTCATGTCGACGGTGGTAAAAACTGCAGGTGTCGCAGCCCTTTACCGGGTACTGGCCGAGTCCTTTGCCGCCATACACACGCAATGGTGGGTAATCCTGGCAACTATTACGGTACTAACCCTGCTGATTGGTAACATCTCGGCCGTTTATCAGAAGAGCTTCAAACGGATGATGGCTTACTCGGCCATTTCCCATGCCGGTTACCTGCTGATTGCGCTCACGGCCCTGTCTGAAAAATCGGCAACCGCCATACTTTTCTACTCGCTGGCCTATTCACTGGCCACCATCACGGCCTTCGGCGTTCTGATTCTGGTATCCAGCGTGCATCCGCTGACAGAGGACGGACAGCCCAATGAATCATTCGAAATTTTCAACGGTCTGGCTGAGAAAAACCCTCTGCTGGCCTTTGTACTGACCGTAGCCATGCTGTCACTGGCAGGTATTCCGCTGACAGCCGGATTTTGGGGTAAGTTCATGGTACTCAGTGCGGCCGCTGAGAAGGGTATGTACTGGCTTCTGGTATTCGCCATGCTGATGGCAGTCATCGGTCTGTTCTACTATCTCCGCGTCGTAATCGCCGTGTACATGAAAGAAGGTGAAACCGGCCGTATCCGGGTGGCGCCTTTCTTCCGCATCGTGCTAATCGCGGCTGCTGTGGCTACCATTCTTTTTGGTCTGGTGCCCGGACTGCTGGAAAGTTATCTGTAACTTTCCCTCCGGAGGCAGGTGCTTCTCTCTATCATTTTTGGTACATTTGCAGGGACATTAATGTCCTGTAAGGATCGGAGAAGTGCCTTATACTCTATTAATATTCGCCATAGCTGTACCCGCCTTCGTAATTGTCGGGGTTTATCTTGAACGGAAGGTTTCCGCCTTTATCCAGGACCGTATGGGTCCGATGGAAGTAGGTAAATGGGGACTGTTACAGCTGTTCGCTGACCTGATCAAACTACTTTTCAAGGAAGATATCGTACCTAAGGCAGCCGACAGGAAGCTCTTCCTGTTGGCACCTTTTGTTATTTTCTGTGCCGTATTTGCCGGCTATGCCGTATTGCCGGTTGCCCCGGATCTTAGGGGTTCGGGGGCTGCGGTAGGGGTATTCTTTCTCCTGACCATTGTAGCCGTAGATGTACTGGGGATTCTGATGGCCGGCTGGGGTTCGAATAACAAATATTCCCTCATCGGGGCCATTCGGGCCATCTCGCAGATGGTTTCCTACGAAATTCCCCTTACACTATCCGTCCTCTGTGTGGTCATGTTCTGCCAGACCCTCGATCTGCAGGAAATCAGTTTCCTTCAGGGGATCTACAGCACTGAAACCAATTATTTCCTGGGGGTAAAGGGAACGGGTATTGATGTAACGGAAATCGGCGGATTTCTTACGTGGAATATATTCCGGAATCCATTTCTGTTTTTTGCGTATATCATATTCTTTATTGCTTCCCTGGCCGAGTGTAACCGGGCACCTTTCGACATTCCGGAGGGTGAATCGGAACTGGTCGGCGGGTTTCACACGGAATATTCAGGGATGCGCTACGCCATGCTGATGCTGGCGGAATACGGCATGATGCTGCTTGTGTCCCTGCTCGGCGCCATTCTGTTTCTGGGCAGCTGGAATACTCCCTTCCCCAATGTCGGACCCGTAAAGCTGGCCGACTGGACCAGCGGAGCACCCGGAACCTGGCTGGGTTATGTGACGGGCATCTTCTGGCTTTTCTTCAAGGCAATCCTCGCTGTCGTCGTCCAGATGTGGGCGCGCTGGACGCTTCCCCGTCTTCGGGTCGACCAACTGGTATATCTGGGCTGGAAAGTGCTGACTCCCCTCGGATTGGTGTTGTTCTTCATTACAGGAATCTGGAGACTCCTCGGAGTTTAATCCAGGCATTCATATCATCTAATGGAACCGAATCAAAAGCTTAAAACCGGCGTACTCATTGTTAACCTGGGCACCCCCGAATCAACCGGAACCGGCGATGTGCGCCGTTATCTCCGTCAATTCCTGATGGATGGAAGGGTGATCGACATCCCCCCTCTGCCACGCTGGCTGCTGGTAAACCTGATCATCGCCCCCTTCAGGGCGCCCAAATCGGCCAAAACATACAGCCACATCTGGATGAAGGAAGGATCTCCCCTCAAAGTATATGGGTACTCGGTGGAAAAGAAACTGCAGGAAGCCCTGGGCGAGGATTACGTGGTCAGGCTGGCCATGCGTTATCAGACACCTTCCATCGAAAATACGCTTGCCGAATTTGAGAAGGCGGAAAATATTGAACGCCTGATTGTCGTACCTTTCTTCCCTCAGTATGCTTCAGCCACGACGGGCTCCGTGCACGAGGAGGTGATGCGGGTTCTACGGAAATGGCAGATCATTCCCGATCTGAGGTTCATCAACAGTTACTATGACCATCCCGGCCTGATTGAGGGCTTTGCCCTTTCGGCCCAAAAGCAGCTTGCTGAAACCGACTATGACCATATCGTTTTCAGTTATCACGGTCTGCCCGAACGACAGCTGACGAAGACTTATCCGGGCGGACACGATTGCGAAAAGGCAGGATGCGTGCATGGTGTCAACGCCCTGAACCGGTTTTGCTACCGGGCGCACTGTTATGCCACTACCGCAGCGCTGGTGAAACGCCTGGGACTCGACCCGGCTAAGACGACGACCTGTTTTCAGTCAAGACTCCTGAAGGATCCCTGGCTGCAGCCCTATACCGAAACTGTCGTGAAAGATCTGGCAGCCAGGGGAGTTAAAAAAGTGCTGGCATTTTCACCAGCCTTCGTTGCCGACTGTATTGAAACCATCGACGAGGTCGGCGTGGAATACAGGGATATGTTTCTGGAAAACGGCGGGGAACAGTGGGATATGGTTTTAAGCCTCAATGACAGTCAAATCTGGATCGATACTCTCGTCGATCTGGTGGTTAATTATAAAGTTTAGTTTTAATGAAAGTTGCTGTATTTTCGACTTCACTGCGTAAGGGGAGTTTCTCCATGCGCGTTTCGAAGTTTTTAATGCGTTTGTTCGAACAGAAAGAAAGCCTGGAGTTAAGTCTTTTCAATTTTGAAGAAGCCGATATCCCGCTGGTGGGTAGAGGCGATCTGGATCCGGATCAACTGACACCTTTCCAGCGTACACTGGTAGATCAATGGAAAGAAGCTGATCTGGTCCTATTTGTCGTTCCTGAATACAACTGGTTTACCGGAGGAGAACTGTTTAATACCTTCCACCAAGTGGGTAATCAGAAATTCAGGTATCTTTTCCACAATAAGACATTCGCCTTTGCCGGCGTATCGAGTGGGAGAGGGGGTAGGTTGCCGGGGATAGAAATGACAACCATGGTCAATAAAATCACGGCTGCGTTGGGCGGGCAGTCCGTCGTTTGTCCGCTATTGTTTGAATCGCAGTATACGGCCGATAATCTGGACGAAGAAGGCAATTCTCTTGGGAACGCCGTTTATGACAAGGCCGCCCGCGAATTCGTAAGCTATTCGCTCACTATAGCTTCCCGCTGGAAAAAGGGAGGGATATAGTTTTTGACAGGTTTTTATTACCTTGTCGATATTACCCTTAAATGCTCATCCATGGCAATAAGAATAGCTTTTTACTCATTCCTTCTTTTTCTGGCAGCTTGCCAGTCTTCCGATCAAAAAATGTATCCCAAAAGGGAAGACATGACTGAGTCGGTTTACGCTTCAGGAGTGGTAAAGGCAGTGGATCAGTATGAGGCCTATGCCAATACGAATGGTATTATCGACGAAATATGGGTGAAGGAAGGGGATACCGTATCGATCGGTACTCCTCTACTTTCCATTTACAATGAATCGGCCCGGATCGGAAGGGAAACGGCAGAGTTGCTCCGGACTTATTCCGATCGAAACACGAACCGTACCCGACTGCAAAGCCTGGAGGCTTCGATCCAGACGGCCCGAAGCAAATTTCAGAATGATTCCCTGCTGTACGAGCGGCAGAAACGGCTTTACAGCGAAAAAGTGGGGAGTCTGACCGAACTCGAACAGCGTAAGCTCGCTTTTGAAAGTTCCAAAAACAGCCTTATCACGGCTCAGCTTCAATACGAGGACCTACGCCGGGAGATCGACTTTAACGAGAAAAATGCGGGGAGGAATCTGGCTTTGTCCAAAGCGCTGGAGCAGGATCTGGTCCTTAAAAGCAAGGTGAACGGGAGGGTTTATTCGGTGCTGAAGGAAAAGGGTGAAATCGTCAATACCCAGACCCCACTGGCGGTACTGGGCAGTGCGTCTGATTTCATTCTGGAACTGAGTGTGGATGAATACGATATTGCCAAGATTGCCAACGGGCAGGAGGTTCTGGTGTACATGGATAGTTACCGCGAGGCGGTATTCAAGGCCGAAATCACCCGGGTTTATCCCATCATGGATCAGCGGAGCAAGACCTTTGTGGTCGAAGCCCGGTTTACGGCACCCCCACCCGTACTCTATCCCAATCTGAGCCTCGAAGCGAACGTAGTCATCCAGACCCGAAAGGGAGTGTTAACCCTTCCCCGGGAGTACGTTTATGACGACCGTTTCGTAATTTCAGCCAAGGGTGACACAATTCCGGTCAAGCTTGGTTTGAAGGATTACATCAAGGCGGAAATCGTTTCAGGGGTGGACGAGAATACCCGGATAATCAGGCCGGGCTCATGAAACTGGGATTAATTACTTCCATAGCCCGGGCTTTGACGACCGCCCGCATCCGGCAGACGATGGTGGCCACGGCAGGAGTAACATTCAGTATTACCATGTTTATCACCCTGCTGGGTTTTATGAATGGTTTGAACCTGTTACTCGATGGACTCATCCTCAACCGCACTCCTCACATCCGCCTTTATAACGACATACAGCCCAATCCTTTACAGCCCATCAACAACACGCCCGAATACAAGGGCTCCTACAACATTATCCGGTCGGTTAAGCCCAATGCCAGCCGGGAGAATATTTACAACAGCGCGGCCATCCTGAAAACACTGCGAAATGACGACCGGGTATTTGGTGTGGCCCCGAAGATTTCGACCAACGTATTCTTTAATGTGGGGTCAACCGACGTGCTGGGTATCGTCAACGGAGTGGATGTTTTTGAGGAAAATCGGCTTTTCAATTTTGCCGATTATGTCAGCTCGGGCAACTACATGGATCTGAAATACGTGCCCAACAGTATCATCCTCGGGAAGGGAGCGGCCGACCGCATACTGGCCGATATAGGTGACGTCATCCAGGTCACCACTTCGCAGGGAAATCAGCTGCAGTTGAAGGTGGTTGGATATTTCCAGTCAGGGCTCAAGGATATTGATGCCGTGCAGTGCTACGCTTCCCTTACGACCGTTCAGAAAATGATAGGACAGACGAGTTCATACGTGACCGACATCCAGGTAAAGCTCAACGATCTCGACCAGGCACCTGAAGTTGCCCGGGAATATGAGAAGAAATTTGGTATAGACGCGGATGATATCAAGACCGTGAATGCCCAGTATGAAACGGGGTCGGGAGTAAGATCCCTGATCAGCTATGCCGTGGGAATCACTTTGCTGATCGTTTCAGGTTTTGGAATCTATAATATTCTCAACATGATGATTTACGAGAAAATGGATACCATAGCCATCCTGAAGGCAACAGGGTTTTCAGGGGGAGATGTCAGTAAGATTTTCATCACCATTGCGGTCTCGATCGGTATTGCGGGCGGATTGGCAGGGATGGTGCTGGGATATCTGGCTTGCCTCGGAATTGACCGGATCCCTTTTGAGACCGAAGCCATACCCGGAGTAACCACCTTCCCCATTGACTATAGTATCAGATATTATATCATCGCAGCGGTTTTCAGTCTGGTCACGACCTATTTTGCCGGTTTCTTCCCAGCCCGAAAGGCCGGCAGGATTGATCCGGTGGACATAATCAGAGGAAAGTAATGACGGGAAAGAAGACAGTCCTCGAAACACAGGATATCGTAAAGTATTTCTACAGCCCTGAAAAAACCCAGGTGCTGAAAGGGGTTACCTTTTCAGTTGACAGAGGCGAATTCGTTTCCATTGTGGGGAAATCGGGTTGCGGGAAATCAACCCTGCTGTACGTACTTTCCACCATGGATACCAGCTACGAAGGCAGTTTGTATATCGACGATGAGCTTATTACAGGAAAAAGCCCTGATTATCTGGCCTTCATTCGAAACAAGAAAATCGGGTTCGTGTTTCAGTTTCATTATCTGCTGAATGAATTTACGGTGCTGGAAAACGTGATGATTCCGGCTCTGAAACTGGGCGAACATTCCCGAGAGGAAATAGAACACCGGGCAATGGAGAAGCTGAAGGTTTTTGATATGCAGACGCACGCGCTCAAAAAAGCCAATCAGTTATCTGGAGGACAAAAGCAGCGCGTGGCTATCAGCCGCGCGCTGATCAATGACCCTTTAATTATCATGGGTGACGAACCCACCGGTAATTTGGATAAGAAGAATACCGATATCGTCTTCAGAATGTTCAGGGAACTGTCTCAGGAATTCCACCAGACCATGCTGGTTGTCACCCATGATCCCGAATTTGCCGCCGCCACCGATCGCGTGATCGAAATGGAAGACGGGTTGATTATCAGTCACGGGGCGCACCGGTCGTAAAACCCAGTTTCTGCAGCCCCCGCTGAATGTCAGGGTCTTTCATGAATAAATTCCATAGCAAACCGGTCCGGTAATTTTCAATCATGACGATAATCGGCCCCTGATCGATCGCCAGATGGGAGTTGGCATACCAGTTCTGGGTCGGATTGAAGGCATCAATAAACCCATATTCCGACCACATCTTATCCCCCAGTTCGAAGTAAAAATGTTTCAGTGCTTTCATCGACTGCTCCGGCGTATAGGGGAAGGATGAAAGGGCAGCAGTGGGGGTAATGGTGCCCAGGTCGTTATCCGGTGAATGAGCGTTATAGCCGTTATAGGTATCACTGGCGGTCAGCCCCCAGCAGTTTTCTCCGTAGCCTTTGTAGTTTTTGGGATTCTCCACGCAATGCCGGTAGTTGATCAGCGTATGGCTTACATTTTGTTCCCAATAGTCCGCGTAGCGGTCTTTCAGCCCTTTGGGGTTTAAGCCCAGGAATGAGTAATGGGCAAAGAACAATGGCCCGCCGTAATCAAAGCCCAGGGGTAGTTTAACGCCATAAAATTCCTTTCCATTCTTGAAATGGCTGCTTTGAGCCCAGCATTTATGGTACACCTCCGGGTGAATGGGATAGCGTGGCGCAGAGGCGGCCAGCACATAAGTAATCAGCGCTTCGTTGTACCCGCGGAGTTCGAAGTCCATAGCCCAGCCGTGATTGGGGCTCCAGTGCCAGTACAGGGAATGCCCGTTGTCCTTCTGATGCCAGCTCCACTCGACGTCATGCCAGAGGGAGCTGATCCGGTTACGAAGTTCTTTTTCACCGGGGGTATCCCGATCGAAATATTGACGCACGGCCAGAAGTCCCTGAAACAGGAAGGAAGTTTCCACCAGGTCGCCGCCATCATCCTTGCGGCTGAAGGGGATGGTTTTTCCGGTTGCTCCGTGCAGCCAGTGAGGGAAAACACCGTGGAAGTGATCGGCTTTGCTGAGAAAACGGACCATGGTTAGCAGACGGTTTACCACTGAATCGCGCGGGACCCAGTTTCGTTCAGCTGCGACGATCATGGCCATTACCCCAAATCCCGTTCCGCCCGTCGTCACCACTTCATCCCCGTAGTCGTAGGCGATGTTGCTGCGTTCCCGGGCCATGAAACTGACCGGATGCGCAAAATCCCAGAAATATCGGAAAGTCTGACGCTGGACGAGCTCGAGGAGCTGGTCGTCGGTGAGATCTTTTGGCCTTTTGGTGGGGTCAAAGCCTGCCTGCTGATCCGTGTTTTTCTTTCCTTTCTGGGAGAAAACCGGTTCCTGGCATTGGGCGAAAAATGCGAATAGGAATAGGGAAAGTAATCGGAGTCTGAGCATGAATGGATGTCTTTAGTTGGAATGGACGCCTTCCCCCGGCCGGCGATAGCGGTTTCGGAGGGGGAAGGGTGCCCTTTTACGACTTACTGTTAAATAGTTCCTGTATTTCGGCCGGAGTCAGGGCCTGGGTATAGACCCGAAATTGATCCAGGAGACCGGTGTATCGGAGCATCCAGTCAGCGGCCGGGGCTTGAATTCCAATATGCTGCTGAAATCCGCCAATAGCGAATTTCGACACATTCTGGAATTTCAGCGGTCCCAGCGGATTACCTCCGGCCACCCTGTTTCTTACCGTTTCAGCCAGGGGCAATGCCTGTCCGTCGAGGTAAGCAGCGAACTGGGACGTATTCCCGTCATAGGTGAAGGCTACATGTTTCCATTTGCCATAGGCGTCCGGCCAGCGGTTCAGTCCGTTGGGATTGTTGGTCTGGTTGAATTCTACCCACTGTCCGGCAAAATGGAACTTGGGCAGCATCGAATTGTCGTTAGCGTTGTCGTTCCCCTCGATCATGAAGAACAGGTTGCCCCAGAAATCTTCGGTATTGGGCAGCATGAACAGACACTGAGCACCACCGGTGTGTTTTTCCGTATTGAACCAGAAGGATACCGTGAAGCTTTCCATGGTAGCGAGTTTCCCGGCGGAAGCATATTCCACGATCGAACTGGCTGAACCCCGGTAGGCCTGCCCCCGGATACCCGGTGCGTAGGCCACCCCGGTGGCCACGCCCCGGGCGCCCAGAATGCTGTCTGTTACCGAATTCTCAAAGGCCCAATATCGTTGTAACGGACCCGAAAATGCCGGATCGTCATCCGAGATGATGATCATTTCGGGTTCTTCAAAATTTTGGCAGGACCAGAATGAAGCCCCGGTAAACAGGGCTGTCATGATGGTGATGAATATCTTTCTCATTTGCTTGGCTTAATTAAAACGTTCGGAATACGATCAGTAGTCGGGGTTTTGTACCAGCACCCCGCCCGATTTATCGATTTCAGGCTGGGGAATAGGCAGGTAGCGGTGTTTGTCCTGATAGCCCGTTTTACCGGCCGCATGCATGACTTCCCTGACGATTCCCCATCTCACCAGGTCAAAGAAGCGTTCGTTTTCCATCGCCAGTTCTACCCGTCGCTCATGCTGAATGGCCTTTCGCAGCTGTACCTGATCGGTCGTTGTTACTGCGGGCAGGATGGCGCTGTTACCTCCTCTCGCACGGGCCCTGACCATTTCCAGATACTGCAGTGCTTCGGAGGTATTACCCATTTCGTTGGCTGCTTCTGCCGCCAGCAGCAGGACATCGGCGTAACGGATTACCCGCATGTTCATCCACTGACCGAAACGGCTGCCGGTCGACTGGCGTACGGCAGGGTTGGTATACACCTTTTTATTCCAGTAGGGACGCGGAATACTGACGGTCGCCGCCGGAACATTCTCGTTATAGGGGGTATTTACCCTACCGGAATACAGCAGGGTAGCATCCTTCCGCGGATCACCCTCTTCAAACGCATCGGCGAGGGACTGGGTCGGTGTGTTCCAGCCCCAGCCCAGATCCCAGGAACCGGCGCCACGCACCCCCTGGACCTGCGCATACTGAATGCCCAGTCCGGTCTGCGTGAGGCTGTAGTAGGCCTGGATTTCGAAGATGGACTCTTCGTTGTTTTCGCCGGTTTCACGGAAGATACCTTCGAAGCTGGGTGAAAGCGAATACACGCCGGAGTTGATCACCTGCTGAGCACTGTTGTACGCGTCCGACCAGCGTTTGCGCCACATGAGGCTTTTAGTTTGAAGGGACAGGGCTGCCCCTTTGGTCAGCCGGCCCCTGTAACGTTCTTCCCAGGTCAGCGGCAGATGGGCAACGGCATCGGCCAGATCACTGTCGATCAGGCTGAATATTTCTTCTTCGGTCGACTTCGGAACATTCGCCTGTGCTGCGTCATCGACCTTGAAGTCAATTTTCGGAACCTGACCAAATGCCCGCACGAGGTTGAAGTAAGCATAAGCCCTCATGAACCTGGCCTCAGCGCGGTTGATGAGAGTGGCTTCGTCCTCGGCCTGCGCTTCATTTATGTCGTCGATTACCGCGTTGGCAGCGATGATCAGTGCATAGTGTCCCGACCAGTATCCGTTCAGCAGCCATTCGTCTTTTGTATATTCGAAATTGTCGTAGAATGTTTCCTGGGCTACTCCATCGGTCGTTGAGCTGCCTTTGTCGGCATCGTCCGAACGGAAGTTGTGGATGGCGATATAGGGCATGGCGGAAACCTCAAATGCCCTCATTTTTGCATACACCCCGAAGATCTGACTTTCAAACGATCCGGCCGGTATATCGTCTTCCGTATAGCGCCCCAGCGGTTTCAGGTCCAGAAAGTCACTGCATGCGCTAAAACTCAAACTGGTTATTATTATAGCGGGGAACAGAAATCCCTTTATCGTTTTCATGTGCATAATGTCTTGAGTGAAGTCCTAGAAATTGAAATTGATACCGAAGGTGTAGATTCTCGGAATCGGATAGGTGCCGTTATCGACTCCGAATGCGGTGGATGAACCTCCGATTTCGGGCGTAAAGCCGGTCGCATAGGTAAACGTCTTCAGATTCTGCACGTTGAGGTACAACCGAAGACTTTTGAGCTTGATCTTTTCCAGCAGCTCAGTCGGGAAATTATATCCGATCTGGATATTCCGGATTCTGAAGAAGCTTCCATCCTCAATCCAGTAGGACGAATTCTGATAGTTGTTTGCTCTTCCGGTGTGCAGGATGGGTTCCCAGTTTGAGGTACCCACTCCGTGCCACCGGTTCATACGACTAGTCAGGTAATTGAATTGCGCATAAGTCCCTTTGTTCCACTGACGGAATATTTCATTACCATATACACCCATACCTTCTACACTGATATCAAAACCCTTGTATCCCACATTGGCCGAAATTCCGTAACTGAAGTCGGGGGTAGGGTTGCCGATCATGGTCCGGTCGTCTTCGGTAATGAACCCATCGCCGTTCACGTCGGCATATTTCAGGTCACCGGGGTAAACTTCACCAATGGAACTTGCCGGTGAAACGACAAATTCGGCCTCCGTCTGGTAAACCCCTACCACTTTGTAGCCCCAGAAATAGCCAATGGGAAATCCTTCGGTGGTTCGCGAAGCCCCGTTGATGATCTGGTAGCCGGTCGTCGAAAGTTTGCGTACCTTGTTGTTGAAGGTGGTAAAGTTGCCCGAAATGCCGTAGGAGAGGCCGTTGGGCATTGTTTCATCCCAGGAGGCTGACAGTTCTACTCCACGGTTTGATACCTCTCCGAGATTACTAAGTCCGGGGGTAGTACCTGCGATTCCCGGTACGATCACCAGAATATCCTTGGTGAGCTTGTCATAGTAGTTAAACTCGAAGGTGAGGCGATTTTTAAAGGAATTCAGTTCAAAGCCAGCTTCTTTGGCATGTACGGTTTCCCAGTGCAGATTGGGGTCTGCGATATATTCATTCTGTAAGGCTGCCACGATATTATCGCCAAATACGCCGGAGTTGGCGGCCGTCAGCGTGGGGTAGGCCGGGTAACGATAACGGTCGTCAATGTTCTGATTACCCAGTATCCCCCATGACGCCTTGATTTTCAGGTAGTCGATGAAGTTTTGGTTTTTGAAGAAGGTTTCCTCACTCACTACCCAGCCCAGGCCGACGGCTGCGAAATTCTGCCATCTGCCCGACCCCCTGAAAGCAGAGCTGCCATCGCGGCGGAAGGATGCGTTCACCAGATAGCGGCCTTCGTAATTGTAGAGGGCTCTGGCCAGGTAAGACAGGGTTGCATTTTCCCAGGCTGAACCTCCACCCAGCTTGGTGGAAGGGTCACCCACGTTATCTGCGTACCAGAAGCGCGGGTCATTCGGAATAGGAAAACTGCTGCCCTGGTTTACCGAGGAGTACGTGTTTTCATAGCCATTGTAATAGCTGGTGAATCCACCCAGAACTGTCAGGTTATGCTTGTCGAAGCTCCTGGTATAGGTCAGCAGATAGTCCTGCTGCAGTTTGGGATAAATGTTTTGCGACTGAGAGACGGAAGTTCTCTCCACAAGGGTCTGTACCTTGTCTTCTCCTTCGATTTCCGGGTTATAAACGGAAATCAGCGGCTGATAGGACCGGTTGGTATTCACGCCGTAATCAGCGTAAAGCTGAGCTCTGAAGGTGAGGTCGTTCCAGAATTTTACTTCGCCGAAAATGCTGCCCACGGCTCGGTATTCCCGGCGTACGCCTGTGTTTTTCTGCAATTCAACGGCTACCAGCGGGTTATAAACCTGGGCGCGCTGAAAATCGGGTAGCGTATGGTACAACCCCGAAGCCTGATCCATAACTGGGGCGATCGGTGCCGCTACAATGGCCGCACCTACCCCTTTTTCGACGGGTAAACTGGCCCGGTAACCGTTGAGGGTAAATCCGAATTTCAGGTTTTTGCTGATCTCGAACTCGTCATTGATGTTGATCGTGAGCTTATTGTATTTTTCGTGCTTGATCATACCTTCTTCGGTGACCGTACCAATTCCCATGTAGAAGCGGTTTTTTTCGGTAGCACCGGTGATACTGACGTTGTTGTAATTGAGAAGGGCCTTTTGGAAGATCTGGTCCTGCCAGTCAGTATCAGCGGTCCAGTAGGTATAGTCAAACGGAGCGCTGTTCTGGTTGGCCAGCTGTTCGTTATACAATTCCTTGAACTCCGCTGCATTCGTAAGGCTGATCCGGTCCGAGACTTCCTTGATACCGATGGTAGAGTTAACGTTCACCCGGATTTGTCCTGCTTTGGCTTTTTTGGTTGTGATGGCGATTGCTCCGTTGGCGCCCCGCACACCGAAAATTGCCAGGGAGGAAGGATCCTTCAGGATTTCCACCGATTCAATATCGGCAGGGTTGACAAAATTGATGTTGTCGTTCAGGATACCGTCAACGATATAGATCGGCTTAACGCCGTTGATGGTGTTGGTACCCCGGATACGCACATCCGGCTCAGCACCCGGCCGACCGGAGTTGACGACCGACAGACCCGCTACCCGGCCCTGCAGAGAATTCACCAGGTTGGGAGAAGGCTTGTCCGCCAGTTCTCCACCCTTGATCGCAACGATGGAACCGGTAAGATCTCTTTTGGCAGCCGTTCCATAGCCTATCACGACCACCTCGCCGAGTGTTTTCGTGTCTTCTTCAAGACTTACGTTGAGGGTGGTCTGGTTGCCCACGGTGATTTCCTGGCTAACCATACCCACCATCGAAAATATCAAAACCGATTCGGCCGAGGGTACGGTAATGGAATATTCACCCATTATACCTGTGGTGGTACCGGTATTGCTGCCCTTGAGGACGACATTCACGCCGGGCAGCTCAGAACCGTCCGACCTGGATGTAACCGTTCCCGTCACCCGAATACCCTGGCCCGACCCTGCTGGCACCTCCTGCGCAGCAGCAAGTCCCGATGCCAGTGTCAGCAGACAGAATGCATAAAGAATATGTTTCATATAAATAACATTTTACGATTTGGACTTTGCCGATAAAGTATTGTATCCTAAAATTACCCTCACGGTGCTGCGATCCCAAAAATGACACTACATCACCACTACATCAGATGGGAAAATACAATTAATCTGGCCTGATATAGGAGAATTCAATGAAAAAGTACAAGGGCAAAATCAGACCTCCATCATGTAGCTGTTGAGGTTGATATCCTCCCGGAGACCCAGTTTTTTCCGTAGACGGTATCTTTTGATTTCCACGCCGCGGATGGATATCCCCAGAATCGGGGCTATTTCCTTACTGGAAAGATTCATGCGCAGGGCGGCTGCCAGACGTAGCTCTCCCGGTGTGATATCGGGGTGGAGGTTTTTGAGTCTTTTGTAAAACTCGTCGTGAACTTCATCGAAATTATCTTCGAAGAGGACCCAGTCTTCCTTTCCCGAAAGATTACGGTTGATGCTGTCGAGGAGTTTCTGATAGTGCAGGTTGGGAAGCTGCTGGCCCAGGTCATTCTTTACCTGGATCAGCTCATTTTTAATACTTTCCAGAATTTCGTTTTTCCGGATGACGTTGATGGCAATGTTGCTGAGCTGCTGGCTTTTAAGGTTTATTTCCGACTCCAGTTTCGCGTTCTCCAGCTCGATAATACGCTTCTGGTTTTCCAGCTCCCGCTGACGGAGTTCTTTCTCGTGTTCTCGGGTCAGCTTTTCCCGCTGCCGTTCAAGTCGTTTTTCCTGCCAGAAGTAAAGAGTGAGCAGTAATACGAAAAAGAGGATGGCTCCCAGGACACGTACCCAGGCCGCCTCATACCAGAAGGGCATCACCTCCAGATCCAGGGCCAGGACCTGTGAATTATACGAATTTCGTAACCGGAAGGTATAGTTGCCGGGCTGCAGGTTGGAAAACAGGGCTGTCCGGGACTTCGACCATTCTGACCATTCCTCCTGTAAACCCTCCAGCCGGAAGGAATATTGTACGCTTTCGTCGAATACCGGCATTACATATTCCAGACTCACCGACCGTGAGGAGGCGGGTACGATAATTTTTTCATCAATCGGCAGAAGCTTGCCCGGGTGGTGAAGGTCGGAAATCTTCCTTAACACCGGGAGGATCGAGACATCCTGCGCGGGCGGGTGTTCCCGGTCATAAACATAATAACCGTTGTGGGTGCAGAAGAGATAGTAGCGGTCGGATATGCCGGTGATCGTTTCGTGATTGCGGATCAGCCCGACAGGGATGGTCACCGTTTTACCTTCACGGGTAGTAAGAACTACATGATCCTGGTAAATATGGAAGATGTCGCCATCCATTCCCCGCCGGATCTTCGAGGGGAAATCACTGTTATCGTTCAGGTCATCGGCCGGCCTCAGCCGGTTATCAGGCCCGGGACGGAAATAGCGCCTGCCGACCATGATGACCGGACCATCGTCCCAGGAAATGACCTCCACATTGTAGGCCTGGGCAAGTTCGGCAGGTGCAGTCACTTCCTCCCATTCGGATACTTTCCGGGCGTCGTCACTTAGTTTTGCCCTGAAAAGCCCTTTATAGGCGTGGGCCAGCCACAGGGATCCGTTAGCTGACTGAGCGATGAATTTGACAGGTACCGGTGGCACCCCATCGACGACATGACTGAAGTACCATTCACCGTTAGGACGTTTTCGGTAAATGGAAAGTCCGGTATAAGTGCCCTGAATCAGGACCTCCTCAGTTCCAAGTTTCGTTTTTAAGGTCGTCCATCCGCCCGGCCGGGAGGAAAGTTTCTCAAAGCCCGTTTCCGAGATCCGGAAAGTACCTTCCCCGTGGCCACACAGTAGCTGATCGTCGTAGATCCTGAGTTCCCATACATGACCTTCGAGGCCCTGAATGGGCTTGAACGACTCGCGGGAAGGCCAGGGTTTCCAGAACACTCCCCGGTTGGTGCCTGCGTATAACCTGTTCCTCCATAGCGCTACGGCGTAGGTAGCCTCAAGCGGCATTTCGTCACTTCGGTATTGGGAAACAGGGGAGGTGAGTGGGATGAGGTCGATTCCTTTGTCAAGGGCTACCCAGAGGTGCCGCTGCCGGTCCTGATACAGGCCCAGCACCGAATTGTTCTGCAAGCCGTTCGACTTGTCAAAATGCTGAAGCAGTTTCCCCTCAGGCGATAGAATGTAAACCCCTGAAAGCTGCGTGCCGAAGGCGTAATTACCGTCATGCAGCCGCAAGGCCTTGTTCACCAGATCTTTTTCGAAACGGACTGCATTAACCGGATTCCATTTCCGGATGCCTTCACGATTCCAGATATAGATCCCGTTTTTAAGGGTAACAATCATCATTTCATTGACACCAAATGGTAACAGCGCGGAGACACTGGTTCCCCGTGTTATATCGGAATGGGGGATTATCTGAAACTGATCGTTTCTGATCTCATAGAGTTCCTGGTCAATTAGCTGAAGTACCGTCTTTCCGTGGACATCATGGAGGAACATGAAATTGTCAGGTCCGGTAATTTCACTGACCTGTGGTAGTCCGTCCGGGGTTTCAGTCAACTTATAGATACGGGAGAAGGACTGGAAGTAAACGGATTCTCCCTTTTTGAGGATATGCCAGAATTCTTCGGTAGCAATGGAGGGGAAGTCACATCCGGCACTGACTGAATGGTATCGCAGCTGTCCTTTTTCATTTTCCCAATAGCCAAATTCCCCATACCCGCCGACATAGATGCGGTTTCCGTCGCAGAATACACTTCGAACCGGCAGTCCGGTAGGAAAGGGGTACAGGTTCCATTCCGCACCGTCGTATTCCAGTAGTCCGTCGGAATTGCCGACGTAAATCAGTCCGTCTGAACTCTGTCCTATCGACCAGTTCTGCTGCTGTGCCCGATAGTCCTGGATGGTGAAATTGCGGATAGGTAAAGTCTCCTGTGCCTTCAACAGGGACGGCAGAAAGACCCAGTACAGGAAAATGCGTAGGGCAATTCGCATGGGCACACGTGGGCTATGGAAGTCGAGTTCAGGTTGAATTTGCAGGGCAAGTTAAGAAAACTCAGCCTTTTTCATATTTCGGGCAGCTGCCTCCATTTCAGATGGCCAGATTTTTGTTCTCCGTTTTTTTAGTTCACTTTTGTAAAAAAATTACAGAATATATCTTCATGCTTGCTACCAAAATCGGGATTCTGGGGGGAGGACAACTTGGCTTAATGCTGTTGCAGGCTTCCATTGACTGGAATCTGGAAATCAGTGTGCTCGACGGCGATGCCAACGCGCCCTGCAGTCAGGTTACGCCACGATTTGTACATGGCTCAATTCAGGATTATCAGACAGTGTATGACTTTGGAAAGGATCTGGACGTGATTACCGTTGAGATCGAAAAGGTCAATATCGAAGCGCTGGAAGCGCTGGAAAGAGAAGGGAAGAAAGTTTATCCGCAACCGGCCGTTTTGCGTATCATCCAGGACAAGAGAACTCAAAAGCAGTTTTATCAGGACCATAACATCCCGACAGCCCCGTTTATTCTCACAGAGACGAAGGAGGATGTGGAAGCCCATGCCGATTTTCTGCCGGCCTTCCACAAGCTCGGCCGAGACGGATACGACGGTCAGGGTGTACGGAAAATCGGTGGTCCGGAAGATTTCGGGCAGGCATTTGACAAACCCGGCGTTCTGGAAAAGGCGATTCCCTTTGAAAAAGAACTGGCAGTTATCGTAGGACGCCGCCCCAACGGGGAAATTAAGGCTTTTCCGGTAGTGGAAATGGTGTTCCATCCCGAGAAACACCTGGTCGAATACCTCTTCGCCCCTGCGGAAATTTCGTCCGAAGTGGAACAGAAAGCTACCCGGCTGGCCATAAAGGTGGCTGAAAGTTTCGGCGTAGTAGGCCTGCTGGCCGTGGAAATGTTTCTCACCCCCGACGGGGAGGTGCTGGTGAATGAAGTGGCACCCCGGCCTCATAACAGCGGGCATCATACCATCCGTGCCAATGTGACTTCGCAGTATGAGCAGCACTGGCGTGCGATTCTGGATCTGCCCCTTGGGGATACGTCGGCATTTGGTCCGGCAGCCATGATTAACCTTCTGGGCGAAGACGGCTTTTCCGGACCTGCGCGCTACGAAGGCATGGAAGACCTGCTGGCTGAAAAAGGTATCTTCCCCTTCCTGTACGGCAAGAAACTGACCCGACCCTTCCGGAAAATGGGTCATGTGACGGTCCTTGGGGAAGACCTGGAAGATTTAAGAAAAAAGGCCGTATTTGTAAAAGAAAAGATTAAAGTAGTATCTTAAAAACGACAATTACCCGTAAACATCAGTATATGGCAACGGTAGGGATCATCATGGGGAGCCTCAGCGACCTGAAAATCATGAAAGAAGCGGGAGACGTGCTGCAGGAGCTCGGCGTAGATTATGAGATCGAAATTGTTTCGGCACACCGAACCCCTGAAAAAATGGTTGAATACGGTAAAACTGCCCGTGAGAGGGGGCTGAAGGTGATTATTGCCGGTGCGGGCGGCGCCGCTCACCTGCCCGGAATGGTAGCATCCCTGACGACCTTACCCGTTATCGGAGTACCGGTATTATCGAGTAATTCCATCGATGGCTGGGATTCGGTATTGTCCATTCTGCAAATGCCCGGGGGGGTGCCTGTAGCTACGGTGGCTCTGAATGGGGCAAAGAATGCAGGAATTCTCGCTGCCCAAATTGTAGGCACGTTCGACCCGTCCGTGTCTGTCAGTCTGGAAAACTACAAACAATCTTTAAAAGAGAAGGTTGCAGAAATGAACCGGGATTTAAAAAAATCCATTTAATTGCAATAGCTTTTCTGATAAACGAGACTACTGTTCAATATGGAAGAAGAAAGACCCAAGAAGCGTAATGTCCGTCCGGTGGAAAAATCCCGGCTGCCGGCTGTTACCTTGTTAATACTGTCTGTACTTGTATTGGCCCTGCTGTACGTCGGGTATGACTATCTTACGGATGAGCCGGGAGACCTGACCGAGGTAGCCAATACCGATCCGGAAGGAGAGGTGGTATCACTGGATGTTTACAATGAACCTTCGGAAGTGGATGCAAGTAATTCGGGGCCGGTGCCTGTCCCCGGTGGCAAGAAGCCCGAGGTAAAGGAAACACCCGCCAAAGCCGAAACAGCGGCCAAACCCGAAGAAAAGAAAGATACCAAAGCCGCTGCTCCCAAGGATGGGCAGACCTATTCACATACCGTCGCTTCGGGTGAGACCTTGTCCAGCATCGCTACCCGCTACAACCTGACAGTGGAAACCGTACGGAGCCTGAATCCCTCCCTGAAAGCCAATGAGGCACTGAAGGCGGGGCAAAAGGTCAATGTGAAGGTCAAGGCGGTCCATACCGTAGGGCCGGGCGATATCCTGAGAGTGGTAGGTCAGAAATACGGGGTCAGCGTAGACCTTATCATGAGGGCCAACAATAAATCCAAAAATCATGCGGTTCGCGGGGAAAAGCTGGTCATACCTTTTTCCGAAAAAATATAACGGCCTGAAACACAGACGTGTAAATAACCTTTAAGTCAACTTATTAATCATAATCGAAAATGTCGGAAAACACCCAACCCGGATTATTTGTACATCACGTTTTCTTTTGGCTGAAAAATCCAGACAGCGAAGCCGATAAGGCGAAGCTCGTGGAAGGTTTGAATACGCTCATCGATATTCCGGGGTATATTACCGCCCATATCGGTTTCCCTGCTGATACCAGCCGTCCGGTAATCGACAGAAGCTATGCAGTATCCTGGCTGATCCTGTTCAACAACGGAGAGGAGGAAGCGACCTATCAGCAGCATCCCGTGCATCTGAAATTTGTAGAAGAATACTCCCATCTCTGGGAGAGGGTAGTGGTGTACGATTCCATCGGACCTAAAATATCCTAAAAATACAATTCCCCTGTCTGTTATTCCGCGGTTGGATGACACTTCACCCGCTGCCGTAACCCACAGGGGAATTTTTTTATTTACAGGTCACCCTTTCAGACGTTTAGTCCAGGGGTTCGCTTTGTTATCGGAACCTATTTCCGTACTTTTGCAGTTCTGAAAATCAGAACGCCAATAGTGGCATAATAACATTTTAATCGGAAGGCTTTGAACCTTCGCAGATGGAGACATGAGTAAACACGGAAGAATTCTGGTCGCCATGAGTGGCGGCATCGACAGCTCACTCGCAGCTGTACTTTTACACGAAGAAGGGTATGAAGTGATCGGTATGACCATGAAAACATGGGATTATGCCGGTAGTGGAGGAACCAAAAAAGAAACGGGCTGCTGTTCGCTGGATTCCATCAACGACGCCCGCAATATCGCTGTCCAGTTGGGATTTCCCCACTATATCCTGGACATTCGGAATGAATTTGGAGATTACGTAATAGACCATTTTACAGGCGAATACCTGGCCGGCAGGACTCCGAATCCCTGTGTGCTGTGCAATACCCATATCAAATGGGATGCCCTGCTGAGGCGGGCCGACCGGCTCGACTGCGAGTTTATTGCCACCGGGCACTACGCCAATATACGCGAGGAAAACGAGCGCTTTGTGATTTCCAAGGGCGTAGACCAGATGAAGGACCAAAGCTATGTACTCTGGGGTATTTCGCAGGATAGTCTGAAGCGGACCAAATTGCCGCTGGGTCATCTGAGGAAAACCGAAATCCGCCAGATGGCAGCCGAACGTGGTTTTATCGAGCTGGTTAATAAATCGGAAAGTTACGAAATCTGTTTTGTGCCCGACAACGATTACCGTGGTTTCCTGAAGCGGAGAATTCCTGGCCTTGAGAAAGAGGTAGCCGGGGGAAATTTCGTTTCCGTGGATGGTAAAGTGCTGGGAAAACACGAAGGATATCCGTTTTATACCGTGGGGCAGCGGAAAGGGCTGGGTATCGCCCTGGGGCGGCCAGTATTTGTGACGGAAATACGTAAGGAAACCAACGAAGTGGTCCTGGGAGACCTGCCCGATCTCTACCGGGACGGGATGGTCGTACAAAAACTGAACCTGCAGAAGTATCCTTTCATCGAAAAACCGATGGATACCATTACCAAGGTCCGGTACAAGCACGAGGGCTCTCCAGCCGTTATCGAACAGGAAGGTCCAGACCGGATCGTCGTCCGGTTTGAGGATGCCGTGAGCGGGATTGCCCCCGGACAGGCTGCCGTGTTTTATGAAGGGGACGATGTGATCGGAGGCGGCTGGATCATGAAAAGTTTCAGAAGAGAAGATATTTAAATTTTACCCTAATCATTTTTATCGATTACTATACATGGGAAAAAAAGTAGACGTCTGCATTTCCTTTTATGGGAAGCCTTATCAGACGATGGTGACCATTAAATCTTTGATGCAGCACAGTCGTCAGCATATCGACAAAATCTATCTTTCCCGTGAACGCCGTCAGCCGCACAACGATTACAGCGGTATCTTTAAGATCGTTGATTACTTCCGGAACGACCCCGACGTAAAGCTGGTCCTGCAGTTTCCCAAGTATCACCTGGGATTGGGCGTGGCCGATCGCGAGAGAGCCAAACGTGACACCGTATGGCGTCAGAGCATCATGTACCAGTATGCCATGGAGACTACCGACAAGAAATATCTCTGCATCATGCATAACGATATGCTCTATCACAGGGACATGATAGGCGACATGCTGAAAACCTTTGCGGAAGGCCCCGAAAATCTGGCCGGAGTAGGGTCTATAGGCCAGTGCTGGAGCTGTCCAGCCGGAAAAGACTGGGGTAACCGGTGTAATTCTTTCCGGTATCAGGAATACGTACCCACCAGGGAAGAAGCCCTGGAACTGACCGCAGCGCATGCGACACCCCGTCGGGAGCTGCAGCTGAAGGTGATTCAGGGGGGGAGGGTACACATGTTGCCCGAATGCCGCCTGAATGAATATTGTGCACTGATCGACATCGAAAAATACCGTAAGGAAACCATTCCCAACGGTGAAATTGGCTGTTTTGGTGGTGTGTGGGAGGGGGTTGACGTGGCTACTATCTGGTCGCACGATATGTACAAACGCGGGTATACGTTCAAACATCTCACCCTTGAAGACTATGCCAAACATGCCCCATTCGATAATACCGGCAGTGGGACCAAGGCCAATGACGTCTCGGACGTCTATTTCACAGCCGAAAAAAGGGCAGAAGAATATCTCAACCAGCATTATGGACAGGTCAGGTTTACCGGGTATGTGACACGGGCCAACCTGATCGATTCAATCAAGCGAAATACCTGGCTGGGCATTATCCATACCTATGGATTTGCCAAGCGTGTGCTGGGCATCGATAAAAAATAATACATCTTCATGAGTCAGCCTCAAGCCTTTCTCTTTGATCTCGACGGCGTCCTTGTCGATACGGCAAGATTTCATTACCTGGCATGGAGGAGGCTGGCTCACCAGCTCGGTTTTGAATTTACCGAAAAGCAGAACGAGGCACTGAAGGGCATCAGCCGCATGGAGTCCCTTGAAATTGTACTTCAGGTGGGGAATATCCGGCTTTCGCCTGATGAGAAAATCCGTTATGCAGTGGAAAAAAACGAATACTATCTGCAGTTATGCAGCCGCATGACGCCCGATGATCTGTTGCCAGGAGTTGCTGAATTTATCACGGAAGCCCGGGGAAAAGGGATTCTTATCGGTTTAGGTTCCGTCAGTAAAAACGCCGGAGTCATTCTCGACAATGTGGGGATACGACATTTTTTTGATACCATTGTGGATGGAACACGTATCACCCGGAGCAAACCCGATCCCGAAGTCTTTCTGACCGGCGCGGCTGACCTGGGGATATTACCGTCGCGGTGTGTAGTCTTTGAGGATGCCGTTTCTGGTTTGGAAGCAGCCCGTAGGGCGGGGATGCGATGTATCGGCATAGGCGACCCGACCATTCTCCATGCTGCCGATAAGGTGATTCCCGGATTCGCCGGCATTTCCATAGCCGACCTGGGGCTTGGTTTCTAATCTTAGGATTCATGAAAAATTACATTACGATTTCCGAATGGTCTGTCATTGAGGAGTCCTTTCACCCTGAATACAATGAGATTACCGAGAGCCTGATGAGTCTGGGTAATGGCCGCATGGGGCAAAGGGGAAATTTCGAGGAATCCTATTCCGGGAAAAGCCTGCAGGGCAACTATGTAGCCGGGGTGTATTTCCCTGATAAAACGAGGGTAGGCTGGTGGAAAAACGGCTATCCCAACTATTTCGCCAAAGTGATCAATGCCTGCAACTGGATTGGCGTCCGGGTAGAAATAAACGGGGAAGAACTCGATCTTGCCAGGGCAGAAATCGAATCTTTCCGGCGGGAGCTGAATATGAGGGAAGGAGTGCTTTACCGCACGGCAACGGTAGTGATGCCCTCCGGAACAAGAGTCAGACTCGAAACCGAACGATTTAACAGCATGGCCGACGACGAGGCCGGTGCCATACGTTACGCAATAACCCTGCCCGATGAAGATGCCGAGGTTCGTCTGACGCCCTATCTCGACGGGAACATCCGAAACCGGGATTCCAATTACGGAGAAAGTTTCTGGGACGAGGTCGAAAAGGCTACGGCCTATGCCGAGGGGTATCTCGTACTCGAAACCCGGGAAAATCCGTTTGGCGTGGAACGTTTTCGGGTGGCAACCGGTATGGCCTATGACCTGCTGATCGACGGGGTTCCAACCGAATTCGACAGTATTCCAGAAAAAAGAGAAAAGTATGTCGCCGGCCAGGTCCAGGTGAAACTGACGGCCGGAAAGCAATTGGCCCTGCTCAAATATGGGGTAAATCTCTCTACGGTAAATCATCCGGCCGAGAACCTGCTGGATCAGGCCAGAGCTTATCTCCTCAAGGTGCGTACGATGGGTTATAGCACCCTGAAAGCTCGTCACATGGCACTATGGGAAGAAAAATGGCAGCAAAACGATATTGTTATCGAAGGGGACGTGGCAGCACAGCAGGGTATCCGTTTCAATATTTTCCACCTGGAACAAACGTATACCGGAAAGGATGCCCGCCTGAACATAGGTCCGAAAGGTTTTACCGGCGAAAAGTATGGCGGAAGTACCTACTGGGACACCGAAGCCTACTGTCTGCCTTTCTACCTGGCGACTGCAGACGTCTCGGTAGCCCGCAATTTGTTGCTTTACCGGTATCAGCAGCTTGATAAGGCTATTGAAAACGCACAGAAACTGGGTTTTACCGACGGAGCAGCCCTGTATCCGATGGTGACCATGAACGGGGAAGAGTGCCACAACGAATGGGAAATTACGTTCGAGGAAATTCACCGGAACGGCGCCATTGCCTACGCGATCCATGATTACGTACGCTATACCGGAGACCATGCGTACCTGGCCGATTACGGACTCGAAGTACTGATCGCCATCTCCCGGTTCTGGAAGCAGCGGTTCAATTGGTCCGCAGCCCGTAAAGCCTGGGTAATGCTCGGTGTAACCGGCCCCAATGAATACGAAAACAACGTCAACAATAACTGGTATACCAACTACATTGCCAACTGGACGCTGAGGTATACCCTTCAGGTTATGGCGGAAGTCGGGGAGCAGAATCCCGATGCCCTGGACCGATTGCTCGCCAGGGTGAATTTTCAGTATGAAGCCGAAAAAGCTGCCTGGGAAGACATACTGGCGAATACCTGGTTCCCCTATGATGAAGACAGGGAGGTATTTCTGCAGCAAGATGGCTTCCTGGATAAGGAACTGCTGACGGTTGATCAGATTGCCGATCAGCGTCCGATTAACCAGAACTGGTCCTGGGACCGTATTCTTCGTTCCTGCTTCATTAAACAGGCCGACGTTTTACAGGGTCTGTATTTCTTTGAGGAGGACTTTACGGAAGAAGAAATCCGTCGCAATTTCGAGTTTTACGAGCCGATGACGGTGCATGAATCTTCTCTTTCACCCTGTGTCCATGCCATTCTCGCAGCCCGTCTGGGTCTGGAGGAAAAAGCCTATGAAATGTACCTCCGGACTTCCCGTCTCGACCTCGATGACTACAACAACGACACCGAAGACGGCCTGCATATCACGTCCATGGCCGGGACCTGGATGAGTGTCGTGAAGGGGTTCGCAGGGCAGCGTGTGATAGACGGAAAGCTTTCATTCAGTCCTTTCGTACCTTCGCAATGGGATTCCTATTCCTTCCGTATCGGCTTCAGGGGAACTATTCTCAAAGTGAAGGTAACACGCGAGGGGGTATCCATGGAAAGACTATCCGGTAACCCTGTGACGATATTGCTGGAAGGAAAGGAAGTGACGGTTTAAGAATTTGAAAGGAATGAAAATTGGATTGTTTTTCGGGTCCTTTAACCCCATTCATATAGGGCATCTGATCATTGCGCAGACCATGGCCGTGAATACCGATCTGGAGCGGGTCTGGTTTGTGGTAAGTCCACAGAACCCCTTTAAGAAATCGAAAAGTCTGCTGCATGAATTTGACCGGTATGACATGGTAGAAAGGGCTATCGCCGACAATCCGCTGCTGGCTGTGACAGATATAGAATTCCATATGCCCAAACCGAGCTATACCATTGATACCCTGGTACGGCTGCAGGAAAAGTTTCCCCAGCATGAGTTCCGGCTGATCATGGGAGAAGACAATCTGGCACAATTTCCCAACTGGAAGAACTACGAACAGATCCTCGAGTACACCGGCCTTTATGTGTATCCCCGCCCAGGCTCAAAACCGCATCCGTTCGTTAATCACCCGCAGGTAACCTTTGTGGAGGCGCCCCTGCTCGATATATCCGCTACTTTCATCCGCAACGCCCTGGCCAACAACCGTTCGATCAAATACCTCGTACCGGATCCGGTAGAGGAAATGATCCGGTACAAGAAATTCTATCAGTGAATCAGCGGAGGACCATCGTCCGGTAAAATTTCATCACCGGTTTCCCAGTCTGATCCTGGAGTACGAGCAGGTCGTTTTCGATGGCAAACTGCGCAACCCGGGGAATGGTCTGTGTAAACTGCTGTTCAAGTTCCATGTCCGGGCAGGCCATCATCGTGCTGCCCAGCTGACCCAGCTTCAGTCGTTCGTCCATGTTTTCATAGGTGCCGAAAATCCGGTTGCATCCGCTGCTGCCGGTAACCCGGTTTTGTTCTTCTTCAAACTGAAGGTAAACATCTTTGCCTGGCTCCTGCCTGGAGGGTGTACTGACTGCAGTACCGTTCAGTTCGGAAAGCCGCCAGGGGCCAGCCAGCAGAAAGGTCTCCTCCTTTGGTAAAACGCCTGACTCCACTACATTGCCTTTTCTGTCAAGCAGGGCCAGATTTCCTTCCCGTACCCAATACGTGAGATTCAGCTCGGGTAGATGAATGTTCCGGCCATTGTCCGACCATGTAAATTTACCTGCTGACCGCAGTATCTCGCCCGATTTCGATCGGGTGTCGTAGAAGTAGCGTCCATCCGTAGCCAACGTCAGATAGGTATCTCCGCTGGCGTAAAAACCTGCCCAGTCAAGGGAACTTTCGCTCGAATGCTGATCGACAGGGGCAGACCGTTTAGACTGTCCAGTGACACAGGAGGTGAACAGGAGGGTGCATGCAGAAAGTGTAATGGCTGCAGAAAATAGGGACTTCATAAGCGTAAAAAAAAGAAAGTTTCAGGTCGATTAAGCTTGGTTCGACCTGAAAGCTAGGCAAAACATTATTCATTTTCAGTGCGGAATAGCAGTTCGCTGGCAGCACTTAGGCAAACGATCGTGTGCCGATTCAACGGCAGGGACATTGTCGGCCTGGTAACCGGTTTTCGAAATGATATCCCGGATTTTCCCTTCGGAAGTTTTTTTCGGTTTGTAGGTCACCGTCATCACTTTATCGGTGAGATCAAGTTTGGCATTCGTAACTCCGCTTGAAAGACTCAAAGCCCTTTCCAACCGGGATTTACACATTTTACAGATGGCAGAAGTTTGGATTTTAACCACTTTCTCCGTCTCTGACTGCGGACCAGCCAAACTGAAACTGCTGAAAATAAAGAGGGCGATAAGAAGACTGATGATTCGTTTCATGATGTTGTAATTAGTTAATGTTTTTATTTTTCCAAACCCACCTTATCCAGCGGGATACGGGCGATGTTTTTGCTGTTACGATAGGCTGCCGGGGACATACCGGTAGCTTTTTTGAACTGGTTTGAGAGATGCGCTACACTGCTGTATCCGAGTCTCCAGGCAATTTCGCTGATCGAAAGTTCGCCGTAGGACAGCCATTCCTTGATCTTTTCTACCCGTTGGGCAATGATGTACTGTTCGATGGTCTGTCCCGTTTCGGAAGAAAACAGATTGCTGATATAGGAATAATCGTATCCGGTTTTCTGAGCAAGAAATTCGGAAAAATTCACGTGTTCAGGCTTATTCCCCTTCAGATGCTGGACTTCCTCTATGATCAGTTTTCGGATAAAGTCTACGAGTGCCGATTTGCGATCGTCGATCAGTTCAAAACCGTTCGCTTCCAGAACCAGTCGGATCCCTTCCAGTTGTTCAGGGGCCGGTTCATTTTCAATGACGGCCTTACCCAGTTCGACAGCCAGCACTTTTTCACCCGACTTTTCAAGTTCTTCCCGAACCGTCCGGATGCATCGGTCGCAAACCATATTTTTTATCAGGAGCTCCATCATTCACCTAGTTTATATCTGAGGCCCAGGTAAAACATTCTGCCCGTCACCGGTCCCCATGCCATTCCTGCATCAAAATTCGAGCCAAAGGGGTTCTGCGGATCCACAATCGGATTGAGCTGACGGAATCCTGTCAGATTTTCACCCCCCAGGTAGACATCCCATTTGGGGAAGGTGCGGGTAATCTGTGCGTTGAGATTAAAGAAATCTGGCGCCATGTAGGTATCGTTAGGGTCAAAGTCGCCGCTGAGATGCTCCCGGGCGGTCATCGGCATTCTTTTCTGTCCGTTCCATTGTACGGTAAAGTCGAATTTCCATTTGTCATAGGGCAGGGCGTACCCGGTGTTGAACAGTATCCGGTCGCGGCTGACCATCATCCGGGGCAGCAGTTCGGTGGTACCATCCGTGTTGGTAATGGTCTGGCGGTTGTCAAAAAAGCGGTAAGCCAGTTTTACATCCCAGCGTTCAACCGGAATGAAATCCAGTTCGATCTGGAAGCTGTTGGCATAAGCCTTACCATTCAGGTTGTAAAAGTACATGTAATGGTGATCCTCCATATCCGCTACCAATTGATTCTCAAAATGGGTTCGAAAGAAATCAATGATCAGGTTGCTCTTGAATTCATTGATGTGGAGGTGACGGGCATAGCTGATGCCGTAATTCCAGGATACTTCCGGCCGAAGGGCCTCCCGGAACACCACCGTACGTGAGGAAACCAGGTTTCCATAGTTTTCGGCTAGCGGATTGGGGGTTCTGAAACCCTTTCCTCCGCCGATGCGCAGGGATGCATGATCATCCAGGTCGAATTTCAGGTGCGCACGGGGGGTAAAGTAGGTCCCGTACAGATTGTGGAAGTCGACCCTGGAGCCCAGCACCATGACAAATTTTTCCGGAATTGTATAGGTGTATTCGAGGAATGCACCCGGTACCGATTCGGTGCGCGTCATGAGCGTATCCCGGTAGACTTCGCGAAAATCGTCTAGCATGTAGCTCAGTCCGGCCCGGTAGGTATGGTTGGTGTTGCCAATAATGTTCTGATAAATCAGGTTCGAGTAAAAAGTCTTCTGGTTGCCATCATACTTGTTTCCTCCGAAGTGCGATTTCTGGTCGTGCAGCGTGCCGTTGAGGATCAATCCCAGTCCCTGATAGGGCTTGTGGGGGTACAGCAGGGCAATCTTGGCAAAACCCCCGATGCGGTTTACGGTTGTACCGAAACCATAGGCCGTCGGGTTGTTGTTCGAAACTGACCGGTAGGTCATCTCTCCCCCCATACGGTCTTCGTACAGTGCATTTACCCCAAACTGCACCATGAGTTTTTCCGTTTCATACTTCCAGCGGTTGAGCCCGTTGAACTGCGTGTACAGGGGCAAATCCATGAAGTTATCCCCATTCCGGTCCATCCGGTTGCGCAGGGTGCTGGCGTGTGTCAGCAGGGAGGTGCTCCACTTTTCCGATAAGGTTTTGGCCAGATTGAGGTTCACCTCTGCTCTGCCGAAATGATTGACATAGGTATTGAAGTACAGTTTTTCAGGACTGTCCGGCTTTTTAAGTTCCACATTGATCTGCCCGGTCATGGCCTCATAGCCATTGACCACAGAGCCCACTCCTTTAATGACGTCGATCGACTGGACCCAGGTCCCGGGAATGTAATTGAGGCCAAAAGGTGCAGCCAGACCTCTCACAAAAGGCATGTTTTCCGAGTTCGTCTGGATATAGTTCCCACTCAGGCCCAGCATCTGGATCTGTTTCGATCCGGTCACGGCATCATTGAATGTAACGCTCACCGAAGCGTTGGTTTCAAAACTTTCCGATAGATTACAGCAGGCGGCCTTTTCAAGCGTACGCGTATTGATGATTTCGGTGTGCAGAGGAGACAGCCGGTCGAGGTTACCTGCATCCGTTCTGATGACCACTTCGTCGAGGGTCAGGTCAGGTGCCAGCGTTACTTCAATTTCTCTGGCAGAAGTAATATGCAGGGTGTCGTTTCGGTAGCCGACAAAGCTAATGATCAGTTCATGCGATTTTTTCGAACGGGCAATTTCAAATTTCCCTTCTGTATCGGTCATTACCCCCTCGGTGGTTCCCAGCCAGTACACACTGGCACCAATGAGGGGTGTTTTGCCTGAATTTTCGTTGGAATATACGGTTCCCCTGACTGACTGTCCCCACGTAAGGGTCGACAGCAGCATAAGGGTTGTCAGGAGTATAGATTTCATGTGTAAAGCGTTTTGTGTGAAATGGTTAACTCATAGGCAGGGGCTGGCCCTGTAACCTGTGGCTATCAAAACGCTCTCAGATGCGGAGAACTCGGACGAACGTAAGCATACTTCGCCCAAAGAAGAGTGAACTGAATGAAATGGGGATGGGAGAGACCAGCGCCGAAACGCTAATAGTCAGCGGACTGAACAGGATAGAAACATTTTCAACCGGCTGCTCATCCTGATCCTGGCTGGACTCGGTTTTTTTGCCTGAAAGAACCTGTACGTCCACATTTTTCAGCTGATGGGACTCCAGGCAGCACTGCAGTTTTTTGAATACCGGAGTCTGGGAAGTGGACTTTTCCGGCTTGGACGCGTGTTTGCAAAGTTTGCAGTGTTCGTCCTTTTCCTTGTATGCCAGGTTGACCACCGATTTTCCCCTGGTCAGACAGACCTTTTCCACCATATGCACCCCTATGCTGCTGGTGAGCACCAGGACAGTCATAAAAAGGGTGAAGTATCGGTAGAAAAGTTTTTTGGTCATTTGGCTAACAGATTGATCTGTAATGATTTTACAAAGATAGGGATTTATTGCGGAAGATTCTGTTACATAATTTTTGCACGCTTTTACATCGTTATGGGGCTATAACCGGATCTTTTGCACCTGTACTGGCTCATCTTTATATCGGATGTCCAGCCGTTGGAAATCCCTGAAGCAGAACACCTGCCCTTCGGTTCTGACCTTTTCAAGCAATGTCAGGTCGAGCTCAGTGATCGACCATTTTACTTCCTGCGGTGTGTCGGACAGGAGGATACCCTCCTCCGGCAGAAAGCGGTCGGGGGTGCTGTAAACGGCAGCAAAGCCGTAATTGATATCTACCGCGGGTGACCACAATGCTTCTCCGACTGTTTGGGATACGATAGAATAGACCTGGTTTTCGAGGGCTCTAGCGCGGGCGCCGGTGTGTACCCGTGTCGCTCCGCGGATGGTTTCAGTACAGCTCGGTGCCAGAATCAGTTCGGCACCGTTCCCCGCCAGCAAGGCTGCTCCCAGGGGGAATTCTACATCGTAACAAATCTGGATGCCAAACCGGCCCCAGTCGGCTTCAAAGACCGTTAACACCTTTTCCCCGCTTTCAATACCCCATTCTTCATCTTCGAACCGGGTCATGAAAAACTTATCCTGATACCCTGCCAGCCCGTTTGCGGAAAAAACATAGGCGCGGTTAACGATACGGTCACCTTCCTCGACCGGTATACTGGGTGCGACAATGGTTACCCGGTGACGTTTGGCAAGATCTTCGTAAGTCCGG
>Ga0182792_1000343_pt1 | contig 45420 bp, 45 predicted proteins | sample Passage237B_FD_130497 | JGI IMG/M metagenome (GOLD analysis project Ga0182792, IMG submission 130497) | Cellulose adapted compost microbial communities from Newby Island Compost Facility, Milpitas, CA, USA - Passage2 37B (version 2) (version 2) ...
GAGCGAGGGATAAGTGTTTGTGAAGTGGTGCATTTTTTGAATTCACCGATGGGGCCTCGTGTTTGCGAAGGCGATTTGGCGGATCGAGTGCAAACCAATAAAAAGTACGCAGCGGCTTTCTAGCATTGTGATCCGCCGTATTTAGTCTTGTGCGTATCGATTTCAGTCCTTGCGAGGCGCCGGAAAATGGAGCGTCGTTACGCGGTACGTCCCGAGCGTGGTATCGCCCCGTGTGCTACCTGCAGCTGACCTGCCGGAATGGCGGCGGCTGTCTCGCGGATCGAATGGTAGGCCTCGTACGGGTTATTCCGGGCAGCCCGGGATGTCGGATCGATCACGCGCGGAATTCCGCCCATATGAATTTGTTATAAGGATACTGCCTTGTCATCTTTTCTGGGGCGTCACGAGTGCTCGTGTGCGTGACTCCGGGGCGTGCATGTTGCGGGTTGGGTACATTCCCGTATGCGGGCATCGATTTGCGCGGCGCGTGGGGAAGAAGCCGGGTCGCGAGCCGTCCGGGGCGGCGGGAACGGGGGCGTGGATTCCGTCGTATGGACGTGGTCAACGGGCCGGGTGAATCTGTGCCCCGGCCAGTCGTGCGTCGGGAAGGGGAGAGCGTCATGACGCGGGGTGCGTGACGCCAGGATGTGTGGAAACGGGAGGGCAATACAGACGGGAGGCGCATGGCCCGTCGGACCGTGCGCCTCCCGATTTTCTATCCCCGCGGTTGCGGATGCGTCAGCCGCAGGTGCCTACGGCGCCGCAGGCGGTGCAGAAATCGCAGCCGTCCTTGCGGATCACGGAGTGGTTGCCGCACTCGCCGCACTGGCGGCCCTGCATGACCTCCGGATCGCTGCCCTTGTGCGGGGCTTCGAGGATGCCCATCTCGCGGGTCGGGAAGCCTTCCTCGTTGAGCACGCCGAGCATTGCGTAACGGTGGATGATGAGGCGGGCCATGTAGGCGACGGTGCTCGGGAAGTTCTGCTGGCGGCGCGTGCCGGGCACGAAGGCCATGAAGTCGCCGAGCGGCTCGGGGTAGTTGAGCAGCTTGCGCAGCTTCATGCCGATCCAGGCCGGGTCCATGACGCGCATGTCGAGGGCGAGGATGCGGGTCAGGCCGTCGAGCGCGCGCGGATAGTTTCCGGACAGCCACACCGAGTACGGGCGGGTGACGCCGTCGGGCAGCGTGATCTCCTTCAGGCCCAGCACGAAGTCGTCGCCGGTGGCCGGGTTGGCGATGTCGACGGTCCAGGACAGCGTGCCGTCGGTGCCGGTCTTGGGCTCCTGCAGGCTGAACAGCGTGTCGAGTACCGGTGTCGGAGCGTCACCGTCGAGCGCGCCGAGCTTCTCGCAGCGGTACTGCACGACCTGGGCGAAGGCCGACACGACGCCGGGGAAGAGCTTCTTCTCGCCGTGCGGCGGGAAGGGCATCTCGAAGGACTTCTCGCCGATGGTCTGGGCCAGCGTCTCGAGCTTGAGCTTGAGCCAGCCGCGGTCGTTGGCGCGCATGTCCATTGACAGCGTCTTGGCCACGGCGCCCAGGCCGCGCGGCTGGTCCGCGCCGTTCACCCAGACCTCGAACGGGAAGTGGTCCACGCCCTTGCCGTCGTTCGTGAAGTGGCCCTCGGCGTCGCGCTCGACATGGCCGACGAACAGGGCGAACTCGCCCTGCGGACTGTTGAGCATGTAGGTCCAGGCCATGTTGCCGTCGGGCAGCTCGGGACGGCCCGGCCAGCGCAGGCTCGAGAGCACCGGCGCGGGCAGGCTCTTGATCGACAGGCGGCGGTTGGCGTCGGACAGCTCGATGTCCTGCGGCTGTTTCTGTTCCTCGGTCGGCGTCACCGACAGTACGGCGCCCAGCACGTTGTTCGGGCGGTAGGTCGCGAGCCCTTTCAGGCCGGCCTTCCACGCGCTCATGTAGAGGTTCTCGAAGTCGGCGTACGGGTAGTCGGCCGGCACGTTGACGGTCTTCGAGATCGAGGTGTCGACGTACGGGGCGACCGCCGCGACGATGTTCTTGTGCGCCTCGGCCGAGATCTCCAGCGCGGTGACGAAGTAGTCGGGCAGCTTGTTCACGTCGCCGCCGCCGTGGCGGTACAGGCGCCAGGCGTAGTCCTCGACGGCGTATTCCTTGAACGTGCCGTCGGCCATGCGCTTGCGGCGCGTGTAGGTGTAGGAGAACGGCGGCTCGATGCCGTTCGACGCGTTGTCCGCGAAGGCCAGCGAGATCGTGCCGGTGGGTGCGATCGACAGCAGGTGCGAGTTGCGGATGCCGTGCTTGCGGATCTTGTCCTTGATGTCGTTGGGCAGACGTGAGGCGAAGTTGCCGCCCGACAGGTACAGGTCGGCGTTGAACAGCGGGAAGGCGCCACGCTCGACGGCCAGCTCGACCGAGGCAAGGTAGGCGCGGTTGCGCATGTACTCGGCGATCTTGGCCGCCATGTCGCAGGCATCCTTGGTGTCATAGCGCAGGCGCAGCATGATCAGCGCGTCGCCGAGGCCGGTGAAGCCCAGGCCCACGCGGCGCTTGTTCTGCGCTTCGCGGTGCTGCTCGGGCAGCGGCCAGTGCGTGGCCTCGAGCACGTTGTCGAGCATGCGGATCGAGACGTCGACGACCTTGCCGAAGGCTTCGAAGTCGAAGCGCGCCTTGTCCGTGAACGGGTCGCGCACGAACGGGGTGAGGTTGACCGAGCCCAGGCAGCAGCAGCCGTACGGCGGCAGCGGCTGCTCGGCGCACGGGTTCGTGGCCTCGATGGTCTCGCAGTAATACAGGTTGTTGTCCGCGTTCATGCGGTCGAGGAACAGGATGCCCGGCTCGGCGTGGTCATAGGTCGAGCGCATGATCTGGTCCCACAGATCGCGCGCGCGCACCTTGCGGTATACCCACAGCCCGTCGTCACGCTGGTAGGCACCGGCCTCGCGCAGCTCGGGCGTCGGTTCGGCCTTGTGCACGAGCTCGACGAAGGTGTCCTTCTCGACTGCCTGCATGAACGGATCGGTGACGCCGACCGAGATGTTGAAGTTGGTCAGGTCGCCTTCGTCCTTGGCGTGGATGAATTCCTCGATGTCCGGATGGTCGCAGCGCAGCACGCCCATCTGCGCGCCGCGACGGGCACCGGCGGACTCGACCGTCTCGCACGAGCGGTCGAACACGCGCATGTACGACACCGGGCCGGAGGCGTTGGACTGCGTGCCCTTGACCAGCGCGCCCTTGGGGCGGATCGAGGAGAAGTCGTAGCCCACGCCGCCGCCACGGCGCATGGTCTCCGCCGCCTGCGCCAGGGCCGTGTAGATGCCGGGACGGCCGTCGATCGACTCGGTCACCGAGTCGCCCACCGGCTGCACGAAGCAGTTGATCAGCGTGGCCTGCAGGTTGGTGCCGGCGGCGCTGTTGATGCGCCCGGCGGGCACGAAGCCGTGCTCCTGTGCCTCGAGGAACTTCGCCTCCCAGTAGGCCCGCTTGTCCTCGGCCTCGACGGCTGCGAGCGCGCGCGCGACGCGCGTGCGGACCTCGGCGATGCTGGTTTCACCGTTCTTGGCGTATTTCTCGATCAGTACCTCGGCGCAGATTTCCTGCTCCTTCAAGGTGCTGGCGTCGGCTCGGATCGCGGCGGGGGCGGAGTTCTTGGCGCTCATGATCTCGGGAGGCTCCATGTTCGTTTCGGGACAGTGGGAAGAATAGCCGTTGAGCCGCCGTTGTGCAAAAAATTAAATTCCTTTTGAATCAGTGACTTGGTATTTTTGTCGGTATGCGGCAAAGTTTCCGGACACTATATCTAGTAGTACTTTTGGACGGTGTTTCCACGCAGGATCGCTGCAAATTCAAGGCTCTCCGCGCCAAGACCCCATCCCGTTCACGGGTTTGCGCCAACCGGAAAATCGGATGCGCCGACGTGTGCCGGGTGTGTCGCCGGTGCAACGCCGGGGTCAGGACGAGGCGCGTGGCGGGGCGAAGCGGATGACCTGGCGCGGGGGGGATTCCGGCTGCAGCGTGACATGACCGATGCCGAAGCGTTCGCGCAGCAGCGCCTGCAGGCGCGGCAGCACCTCCGGCCAGTCTCCGTCACGTTGAAGCACGATGTGGGCCGACAGCGCGGTCTCGCGCGAATCGAGGCTCCAGATGTGCAGGTCGTGCACGGAGCGCACGCCGTCGACGGCGGCCATCGCGGCGCCGACCTCGGGCAGGTCGATGCGCGGTGGCACGCCGTCGAGCAGCGTGTGCACGGCCTGCCGCAACAGGCGCAGCGTGGCGGCGAGGATCAGGCCGCAGATCAGGACCGACAGCAGCGGGTCGATGGGCGTCCAGCCGGTGAAGTGGATCACGACGCCGGCCGCCAGCGCCGCGACCGAGCCGAGCAGGTCGCCCAGCACGTGCAGCAGCGCGGCCCGGGTGTTGAGGTTGCCTTCGCCGCGCGACAGCAGCCACGCCACGACGACGTTGACGGCGAGCCCGATCGCGGCGACCAGCATCACGGTCATGCCGTCGACGGCGCGCGGCGTCACGAGGCGTTCGACCGCGTGCCACACGATCACGCCGACCACCACCAGCATCGCCAGCGCGTTGGTGAAGCCGGCCAGCGTCTCGACACGACGCAGGCCGTAGCTGTGCGTGTCGCTCGCCGGCAGGGCGGCCAGGCGCGCGGCCACCGCCGCCAGCGCCAGCGCCATGCTGTCGGTGACCATGTGTCCGGCGTCCGACAGCAGCGCCAGCGACGCCGACCACCAGCCGGCGACAGCCTCGACGGCCGCGAAGCCGAGCGTCAGCAGCAGCGCGAAGGTCAGCACCCGTGCCGAGGCGTCGTGGCCATGCGCGTGGACAGGGTGGTCGTGGTGATCGTGTGCGTGATGGGCCATCGGGTATCGTTCTCGGCGCGGGCGGGATGCCCCGGGGGAGGCTACATCATGCGCATCATCAGCTGGAACATTCAATGGGGACGTGGCGCCGACGGTCGCGTCGATCTGTCGCGCACGATTGACGCGCTGCGCGCGCTCGGTCCGGCCGAGCTGATCGGCCTGCAGGAGGTCGCGCGCGGTTTTCCGTCGCTGTCGGGCGAGGATGACGACGGCGTGGCTCGGCTGGCGGCCGCCTTTCCGGAGCATGAGGCGGTGTTCGCGCCGGCCGTCGACGCGCCGGGCGAGCGCGGCGGGCGCGGCCAGTTCGGCAACCTGCTGCTGTCGTCGCTCCCGGTGCTGCAGGTCATCCGCCACGCGCTGCCGTTCCCTGCCGACGGCCGCGTGCCGAACATGCCGCGCAGCTGCCTGGAGGCGGTCGTCGAGGCGCCGTCGGGACCGCTGCGCGTGCTCGTCACGCATCTGGAGTACTACTCCGCGCCGCAGCGGCAGGCGCAGGTCGACGCGCTGCGCGCCCTGCAGCGCGAGGCGATGACGCACGCGGGCGTGGTGGCGCGCGGCAAGGAATCCAGCCCCGTGTTCGCGGCCCGGCCACGGCCGGAACGCGCCGTGCTGTGCGGGGACTTCAACATGGAGGCCGGGTCGGAGGACTATCGCCGCATGGCGGACGGCGATTCGCCGTGGCGGGACGCCTGGACGCTCGCGCACGGCGACGCGCCGCACGCGCCGAGCGTGGGCCTGCACGGCGCGGGCTGGCCGGACCGGCCGTATTGCTGCGACTACTTCTGGGTGTCGGAATCGCTCGCGGCGAACGTAGGTGACGTGCGCGTCGACGCCGCCACGGCGGCATCGGACCACCAGCCGCTGGTGCTGGAGCTCGGCTGAGTCAGCGTGCCGGTTCGCCGTCGAGCGGCTCGATGAGCTCGCGGTAGGCGTGCCAGGTGGCGTGGCCGATGATCGGCATCAACACCACCAGCCCGAGGTGGAAGGTCAGGAAGCCGACCATCGTGAAGGAGACGATGATGGCGGCCCACACGATCATCGCCACCGGGTTGATCAGCAGCGCGCCGACGCTGCCGAGCATCGACGAGACCGCGTCCTGGTTGCGATCGAGCATCAGCGGCAGCGAGCAGACGCTGAACGCGAACGCCACCGTCGCGAAGATCAGGCCGACGCCGGCGTAGATCATCAGGAACTGCAGGTTGTCCATGACCAGCAGCTGTTTCAGGAAGCCCGAGAGGTTGGGCATCTCGCTGGTGTAGAACAGCGCGAAGATGACCAGCGAGGCGCGCGCCCAGACGATGAACACGATGCCCAGCACGACGGCGAAGATGCCGATGTTGCCGGCGTTGCGCTTCCACACGACCAGCGTGGGTACCAGCGAACAGCCCTCGCCGCGTTCACGCCGCCGGCTGATCTCGTAGAGGCCCATCGCGAGGAAAGGGCCCAGCAGCAGGAAGCCGGAGGTCACCGCCATCGCGTACTCGTAGGCGTGCTCGAAGACCAGTGTCATCAGCAGGCCCATCGCGGCGAAGCAGAAGCCGTAGAACAGGCTCGGCACCGGGCAGCTCTTCAGGTCGCCGATGCCGCGCACGATCCAGCGGAACGGTGCGGTGGCCGGTATGTTGCGAGGGCGGGGGAAGGGCAGGCCCTCGTCCCCGTCGTTGGCGGCGTTGCCGGTGTGCGACATCTCTCCCTCCTGTTGGCGTCGAACCTTGTCGTTCTTGGTGTTCTTGTTTCCCGGCCCGCGTGCGCTCAGGCGATGTCGCCCGGTTCGACGATGCGTTCCAGGGCCGCGATGCGGTCCTTCAGCGCGAGCTTTCTTTTCTTCAGGCGCCGCACCCGTAGCGCGTCGTCCACGGGGACCTCGTCCAGCCGCCGGATGGCGGCGTCCAGGTCGCGGTGTTCTTCGCGCAGCGCTTCGAGCTGGCCACGCAGTGCGTCGAGGTCGGATTCGTGACCGCTCATGCCGCGGGGTCCGGCTGGCCTTGATGGCTGCTATGTTAGGCGCGTGCCATGGCGATGACAACATGGTTGTCCGTCGATCCATCGGGCGCTTGAAATCGCGTTGCGCGCCGCCATCTTCCGTTCCGAGGCCGGTTTCACGGCATGTACCGGACCACACAGCAAGGAGAACGGAAATGATGCGAATCGTGTGCAACAGTCCCGATCTGTATGTGGTCGACTACCCCGCGATCGACGCCGTCGAGGTCATCGACAAGCGTGTCGGCCGGGGCGCGCTGATGCGCGATGCGACCGCCCGACGCTTCCGTGTCGAGCTGGAAGCCTGGGCCGAATCGGGCGATCCGGACGCGCTCGAGTCCTTCATCGAGCACTACGGTGCCTTGATGACGCAGAAGGCGATCTATCATTGAGGCTTCACCGATCACCCGACCGCAGGGCATGAGCAAGGCATTCACGAAGGAAAGCGACGGCGACGAGGACGATCAGGACGTCCCGGTCGCCGTGCGCCTGCCTCCCGGCAGCAAGAACTACGTCACCCGCCGCGGCTACGAGGCCCTGCGCGCGGAACTGGAGGAGCTCGTCAAGCGCGAGCGGCCCAGGCTCGTCGAGACCGTGGCCTGGGCCGCCGGCAACGGCGACCGTTCCGAGAACGGCGACTACATCTACGGCAAGAAGCGCCTGCGCGAGATCGACCGCCGCATCCGCTTCCTGATCAAGCGCATCGAGAACGCCGAGGTCGTCGATCCCGAGGTCCATGCCGGCAACGACCAGATCTTCTTCGGCGCGACGGTGACCATCGACGACGGCGAGTCCGAGCAGACCTGGCAGATCGTCGGCGTCGACGAGGCTGACGCCAGCCAGGGGCGCATCAGCTGGATCTCGCCGCTCGCGCGTGCGCTGCTCAAGGCCCGTGAGGGCGACGTCGTGCGTTTCATGAGCCCGGCCGGCCCGCGCGAGATCGAGGTCGTCGAGGTCCGCTACGTCTGAACGGCCGCCGCGCGTTCGGCGGCCCTTGAAATCGGCGCGGCCGTGCCCATATCGCACCCGTTGATCAACCTCACGGAGCGACGGAATGAGCCAGTCCGCCACTGCCCAGAAACACGCCTTTCAGGCCGAGGTGAAGCAGCTGCTTCACCTGATGATCCATTCGCTGTATTCCAACCGCGAGATCTTCCTGCGCGAGCTGATCTCGAACGCGTCGGACGCGTGCGACAAGCTGCGCTTCGAGGCGCTCGACAACGCCGCGCTGTTCGAGAACGACGCCGAGCTGAAGATCCGCGTCGGCTACGACAAGGCCGCGCGCACGATCACGGTGTCCGACAACGGCATCGGCATGAGCGCCGACGAGGTCGTGGCCAACCTCGGCACCATCGCCCGCTCCGGCACCAAGGAGTTCTTCAGCAAACTCACCGGTGACCGCCAGAAGGACGCCAACCTGATCGGCCAGTTCGGCGTGGGCTTCTACTCGGCCTTCATCGTCGCCGACAAGGTCACGGTCGAGACACGCCGCGCGGGACTGCCGGCCGGAGCCGGCGTGCGCTGGGAATGCGCCATGTCGGGCGAGACCGCCGGCGAATACACCACCGAAGCCATCGAGCGCGCCGAGCGCGGCACGACCATCACGCTGCACCTGCGCGAGGACCAGTCCGACCTGCTGTCCGGCTGGCAGCTGCGCAGCCTGATCCGCAAGTACTCCGACCACATCGTCCAGCCCATCGTGATGAAGAAGGAGGAGTGGGACAAGGACAAGGGTGAGCAGGTGGTCACCGACGAGGACGAGACCGTCAACCAGGCCAGCGCGCTGTGGGCCAAGTCGAAGAGCGAAATCTCCGACGACGATTACAAGGCCTTCTACAAGCACGTAGGGCACGACTACGACGAGCCGCTGGCGTGGACGCACAACCGGGTCGAGGGCCGCCACGAATACACGCAGCTGCTCTACATCCCGAAGCACGCGCCCTTCGACCTGTGGGACCGCAACAGCCGCCACGGCGTGAAGCTGTACGTCAAGCGCGTGTTCATCATGGACGACGCCGAGAAGCTGTTGCCGACCTATCTGCGCTTCGTGCGCGGCGTGGTCGATTCGGCTGACCTGCCGCTCAACGTCTCGCGCGAGATCCTGCAGGAGAGCAAGGACATCGACACCATCCGTGCCGGCTGCACCAAGCGCGTGCTCGGCCTGCTCGAGGACCTGGCCGCGAACGACGCCGAGAAGTACGCGATGTTCTGGAAGGAGTTCGGCAAGGTGCTCAAGGAGGGTATCGGCGAGGACTACGCCAACAAGGACAAGATCGCCGGCCTGCTGCGCTTTGCCTCCACGCACGCCGACACGCCGGACGAGACGGTGTCGCTGGCCGACTACATCGGGCGCATGAAGGAAGGGCAGGACAAGATCTACTACGTCACGGCCGAGTCCTTCAACGCGGCGAAGAACAGTCCGCACCTGGAGATCTTCCGCAAGAAGGGCATCGAGGTGCTGCTGCTGTCCGACCGAGTGGACGAGTGGGTCACCGGCCATCTGACCGAGTTCGACGGCAAGCCGCTGGTGTCGGTCGCCAAGGGCGGACTGGATCTGGGCAAGCTCGAGGACGAGGCCGAGAAGAAGGAGGTCGAGAAGGCGGCCGACGAGTTCAAGGAACTGGTCGAAAAGATCCGGACCAGCCTCGGTGAACGGGTCAAGGACGTGCGCGTCACGCACCGCCTGACCGACTCGCCGGCCTGTCTCGTCACCGACGAGCACGAGATGGGCATGAACCTCGCGCGCATCCTGAAGGCCGCGGGCCAGAACGCCCCGGTGTCCAGGCCCATCCTCGAGATCAACCCCTCGCATCCGGCCGTGCAGCGGCTGCGCGAGGAGAAGGCGCACTTCGACGACTGGGCCGCGGTGCTGTTCGACCAGGCGCTGCTCGCCGAGGGCGGCACGCTGGACGATCCGGCGAGCTTCGTGCGCCGCATCAACCAGCTGATGCTGGCGGTGAGCGGGCGCTGATTCCGCGTTGCGTGAAACGGAAGGCCGCCTCCGGGCGGCCTTCCGCTGTGTGGTCTGGTGGTTGGATGTGTGCTCAGCGCGGGGTGGAGGGCGGAGGCGTGTCCACCGACGGTTCCACCGCGGCGCCGGTCTCGGCCGTCGGCGGCGCGGGTGGTGCGGAGGACGGAGCGTGTTCGCGTCGGGTCTCGCTCTCGGTCCGGCGCAGCAGCGGATAGGCCAGCGCCTGATAGAGCGGCACCGGCGAGACCGTGCGCGCGATCGCGTGCGCGATCACCGAGGTCGCCATCAGCGGCAGCAGCATGTGGTGGTTGTCCGTCATTTCCATGACGATGACGAAGGAGGTGATCGGCGTCTGCGTCATCGCCGACAGGAAGGCCACCATGCCCAGTGCCAGCACGGCCGCGGCCTGGTCGGGCGGCAGCAGCCAGGCGACGTTGGCGCCCAGCCCCGCGCCCACGGCCAGCGACGGCGCGAAGATGCCGCCCGGGATGCGGCTGACGAAGACCAGCCAGATCACGAACATCTTGACCAGCATGAAGTACATCGGCAGCGGCGTCTCGCCTTCGAGCGCGGCCTTGGTCTCGTCGTAGCCGGGGCCGTAGGTCAGTCCGCCGGTGGCGAGTCCCGCCAGCGCCGTCGCCAGCCCGCAGCCGGCGGCGAACAGCACGGGACGCTGCGTGGCGAAGCGTCCGACGGCGCCCGGCAGGCCGCGCGAGGTGGCGATCAGCATGCGGCTGAAAAGACCTCCGAACAGCCCGCCGAACAGGCCGCAGAGCACGATGGCCCAGATGCCGCCGGGCCAGGTGAGCGTGACCGGGGTGGAACCGAAGTAGGTGTAGCCGCCCAGCAGGGCCAGCGACATCAGACCGGCGAAGATGACGCTGGTCAGCGTCGTGTTGTTGGCCTGGAAGGCGCGGTAGCGGCACATCTCCTCGATCGCGAACATGATGCCGCCCAGCGGGGTGTTGAACGCCGCCGCGACGCCGGCGCCGCTGCCGGCGACGATCAGATCGCGGCTCGACGCGATACGGTTCTTGCGCCGGCGGCCGTACAGCGCGTGCATGACCGATGCGCCGATCTGCACCGACGGCCCCTCGCGGCCGGCCGAGGCGCCGCACAGCATCGCGCCCAGGGTCAGCACGATCTTGGCGATGGCGATGCGCACCGACAGCAGCTTGCGGCGGATGGCGCGGTTGTCGGTCAGCGAGGCCGCGATCGCCTGCGGGATGCCGCTGCCCAGCGTGGCCGGCACGAAGCGGCGTGCGACCCACACGATCAGCGCGAAGCCGGCGGGTGCGACGATCAGCGTCAGCCACGGATAGGCCCGCATCAGTCCGCTGTGCGCGGCGATGGCGAACTCCGCGCCGATCGCGAACAGGATGCACAGCAGTCCGGCCAGCAGTGCCCCGAACACCAGCAGCAGACGCTGACGCCAGCGGTGGAGCGACAGCCAGGGCATGGCATAGCGGAAGCCGCCCCGCCGGAAATGGCGCCAGGCGCGGCTGGTGGTGATGCGGACGGATTTCATCGGGTCGGCGACGGTGGCGATTGCGGGGGAAGCAGGCCTCTTGCGTTACGATACGCGGAATGCTGCACGGCGCAATGCAGGTGCGGCTTTTCCCGCCCGTTCGACCGTCCGGAGTGTCATTCATGCCACGCAAGAGTCCGTCCCAGGCCGACACGCCCCCCAGTGGCGCCGTGGCCGCACCCACGCCGCTGTCCGTGCTGCAGCGCTTCCGCGTCATCGTGCGCACGGCGCAGCGGCATTCGCAGTGGATCGAACGGCAGAGCGGGGTGACCGGCGCCCAGCTGTGGGCGCTGCAGGAACTGGCCGAGCGGCCCGGCCTGCGCGTGGGCGAGCTCGCCAAGCTGATGGCGCTGCACCAGTCGACCGCGTCGAACATGATCGACCGGCTGGAAACGGCGGGGCTGGTGCGCAAGGAGCGCACGGCCAGCGATCAGCGCGTCGTGCGGCTGTACGTCACCGACGGCGGCGCGGACCTGCTCGCGTCCGCCCCGTCGCCGGCGCGCGGCGTGCTGCCGGAGGCGCTGCGCATGTTGCCACCCGCTGACCTCGCGCAGCTGCAGGACGCGCTCGACGTGCTGCTGAACCAGATCCGCAGCATGGACGAAGGCTTCGGCATGCAGCCGCTGCCGTTCACGGAATGATCAGGGCGTGACGTCGAGCGCCCACCACAGCGCCTGCATGTAGGCTTCGGCCGTGGCCTCGGAACTGAGGCCGCAGGTCTGCGCGAGCGTCTCGATGCGCTCGTTGTCGCCGCGTTCCCAGGCCTCGGCCAGACGCAGCATCGGCGCGTGCTCGCCGCCACCGTGGAGCAGGGCTTCGCGAATGTCGTCGGCCACCGCCAGCGCGTCGAGGGCCTTGCCCAGCTCGACCTGCATCACGACGTCCACGAGCGACAGCAGGCCGAGCAGGAACAGCGTCTCCGCGTCGCGTCCGCTCGTCTCGCCGAGCAGCTCGAGCATGCGCGCGCGCACCAGGGAGGTCTCCAGTGCCGCGTGCGAGCGTCCGTCCGGCGCATCGGCCGTCAGCAGCGCCATCGTCACCCAGCGCAGCAGCCGCTTGCGTCCGACCAGCTGCAGGGCGTCCTCGATCGAATGCACCTCGCGCGACAGGCCTGCCGCGGCGGAGTTGGCGTGGCGCAGCAGGCGCAGCGTGATCGCGGGCGAGCGCTTGAGCAGATCGATGATCCGGGCGTTGTCGGCGTCCTGCTGCAGCGCCTGCAGCAGCGGGCGCGCGTTGCCGACGTTGGCCGCGACCTCGCGCTCGCTCCAGTCCTCCCGTCGCGTGATGAACGGGCCGTGGAACCAGGTGGCGCCGAGCGTGTGGAAGAAATGGAAGTCATCCAGACTCTCGAGGTTCAGCGCCAGGGTGTCGACATGGTGCGGCAGACGGGCGAGATCGGCGTACAGCGCGCGCGTGCGCTGCGGGTCGCCGCCGGTGCTGTCGATGATGACGAGGTTGATCTCTTCGCGCAGCAGCGGCGGGATGTCACCGGGTCCGATCGCGTGCAGCGCGACGCGGTGTCCGGAAGCGCGCAGCGCGCGGATCTGCGGCAACAGCACGGCCGGTTCGGCCGGTGCCTCGCCGGGGATGCGTTCGATGGCCACGACGGTATTGGCCGCCGGCAGGCGGCGCACGCTGTCGTCGCCGAGAAAACTGTCGGGCAGTTCGACGACGGCGCTGCGGTGACCGAGCAGACGTGCCACGTCGGCTTGCAGCAGGCTGCCGGTCAGCACCTGCGCATAGACGTGATGGACGATGCGGCTCGAGCGCCGGATGCGGTTGCGCGTGCTCTCGCGCAGCATGAAGCGGTAGCCGGCGACACGCTGGTCGCGACCGAGCAGGGTCTCGCGGCACAGCAGGGTGGAGGTGGCCGGTGCGGCGGCGGCCGCGTCGCGCAACGGCGCGCGCCGGTTCAGGTCCTCGATGCCGGGACCGGGCGGGTGGGGCGGATGCTCGCGGGATCTCCCGCAAAACCAGTCGATGAGGGCCTTGAACATGGCGAACCGTGCGTGACGGAGACGGATGCGTGGTGCGGTCGCGTCTGTCCGCGGCGGCAGCATAGCCGCATTCCGTCGGAATGTACGCGGAAAACGGCCATGGATGTGCAATCCGGGCAACAAGGGTTTGCAATCGCGAATGCACGCGACGTATCATCCGGAGGCATCAGGGGGTACCAGAACGACAAGAAAGAGAGAGAAATCAACGCACAAGCACCGACAAGAATCAATCCACAACAGAGGGAGATCGTATGGTGGGGAAACGCATATTGACGGCCGTGGGGCTCGCGCTCGCGCTCGGTACCGCCGGCGCGGCCGAGGGCAATCCGGAGGCTGCCAAGGACAAGCTCTCGATGTGTCAGGGCTGTCACGGCATTCCGGGCTACCGCACGGCATATCCGGAAGTCTACCCGGTGCCGATGCTCGGCGGACAGCATGCGGAGTACATCGTGAAGGCCCTCAAGGCCTACCGCGACGGTACGCGCAAGCATCCGAGCATGGTGGCGATCGCCAGCAGTCTGAGCGATCAGGACATGGCCGATCTGGCGGCCTATTACGCCCAACCGGAGAAGTGAGACATGAAGGCTTTCGGCAAACTTTCCTGCCTCGCGGCGCTGGTGCTCGCCGTGTCCCTCCCCGTCCAGGCCGGTGACGCGGCCCGCGGCAAGTCCCTGTCGACGACCTGTGCGGCGTGTCACGGTCCCGACGGCAAGAGCCCGGCTCCGGACTTCCCGCACATCGGCGGACAGGTCGAGGAATACCTCTACCGCGCGCTGCTCGACTACAAGCTGGGCGTGCGCGAGGATCCCATCATGGCCGGACAGGTCGCCAGCCTGAGCAAGGAAGACATGCGCGATCTGGCTGCCTACTTCGCCTCGCAGAACACGCTGCGGCTCAAGCGCTAAAGCCTGCCGTACGCTCCGACGCCGCGCCCGACCACCGGGACGCGGCGTTTTTCATGGCCGCGCGCCGGCCAGCAAGGGCAGGGGGCAGTCGAGAGCCTGACAGACCGCGCGCAGCAGCTCCATCTCGGTCGCACTGACCTGGCCGTCGTGCAGCACGGAGGCGGCGCAGGCCTCGACCAGCTTGCGGCGGAACAACGGCTGTGTGGCGCCCAAGTCGTCGAGGATCGTGTCGAGCTCGCGCGCCGACAGGCGCGGTGGCGTGGGGTCGAAACTCCACGGCCCGTCGAAGGGCACGTGCCGCGCCGCGCTCCCGAACGCCGCCCTGGCCGCTCCGGTTTCGCCGTGGCCGGCGTGTGCGAGCAGGTTCAGCAGGCGCTCGACGTGCGCGCGCAGCGTCGCGGGATCGGCGCGTGCGCTGCGCGCGCGGGGGGCGGTACGCAACGCGGAGGCCAGCAGGCGACGCAGCACGTATTCGAACGGCGAGGTGCGTCGGTCGGCCGCGATCAGCGCGTCGGCCAGCGCAAGCAGCGCGTCGCGCGCCGGCGCGTCGAGCTCGCGCAGCGCCGGCACGGCCAGGTCGACGAGGGGCAGGCGTTCGCCGGCGGGCAGCGCGGCAAGTGAGCCGGCCAGCCGTTCGCAGTCCTCGGCCGTTCCGGCGCCGAGGTCGTGCGCGATCCGCTCGACTTGTTGGGTGCGGACGGGCCCCTGCGGTGCGAGCAGTAGCGTGAGTACGGTCGCGCGCGCGCCCTCGGGCGTGTGCAGCGTGTCCATCAGGCCCTCGGGAAGGGTGGCGATCAGTGTGTGGGCCAGATCCATGTCCTGTGGCGTGACGGTGCCGACGGCCGCGCCGATGCCCGATGCGCTGAGCCCCGAGACCTGTTCCGGCAGAATGCCGGAGGCGGAAGCCTTGCGCGCCTCGGCGCGCTGGCGCGCCGCGAACACCGGGTCTATGCGGCGGATGCGTTCGTCGATCGGTGGATGCGTGGCGAACAGCGCGGAGAAGCGCGCGCTGCTGCCAAAGAACATGTGGCTGGCCTCTTCGGCGCGCGGGTGCCGCACGGCCGAACCGGTGTTGGCGATGCGCGCGAGAGCGCCGGCGATGCCCTGCGGATTGCGCGTGAACTGGACGGCCGAGGCGTCGGCGAGGAACTCGCGCTGGCGCGACACGCCGGCCTTGATCAGCTTGCCGAACAGCAGGCCGAGGTAGCCCGTGGCGATCAGCATCGCGCCGGCCATCACGATGGCGCCGCCCTCGCGACTGCCGCGTCCGCCGCGCATCATCGAGCGCCCGGCCAGCGTCAGCAGCAGGATGCCGTGCAGCACGCCGATCAGGCGCAGGTTGAGCCGCATGTCGCCGTTGAGGATGTGGCTGAACTCGTGCGCGATGACCCCCTGCAGCTCGTCGCGCGAGAGCTGCTCCAGCGCGCCGCGCGTGACGGCGACGACGGCTTCGTCGGTGCGCAGGCCGGCCGCGAAGGCGTTGATGCCGCGCTCCTCGTCGAGCACGTAGACGGGCGGGGCGGGCACGCCGGAGGCGATGGCCATTTCCTCGACGACGTTGACGAGCCGCCGTTCGAGCGGATGCGTCGTGGCGCGCTCGATGAGCCGGCCGCCCAGTTCCTCCGCGACGCGCGCGCCGCCGTCGCGCGCGAGTGCGGCAATCTTCCACAGCGAGCCGGCCAGGATCAGGCCACCCACGCCGACGAGTACGACGAGGAACAGCTCCACGCTCCACGGTGACTCAAGCTGTGCGTCGAGCGCGAAGGCGTGCAGCAGCAGCGCCGCGGCGACGTAGACGCCGAGGACGATGCCGGCCACCGCCAGCGCGAACCACAGGATCAGACGGCGGGAGCTGCGGCGGGCGTGGTCTTGGGCGGAGAAGAAGTCCACGACGCGGTCAGCGGTCGAAGCTCACCTTGACGTTCTCGCGCGCCTCGACGTTCTCCATCTGCCACTGCTGGGCGGGACGGAAGCCGAAGGTGTTGGCGATCAGCCCGTCCGGGAAGGATTCGCGCTTGATGTTGTACGACATCACCGAGTCGTTGTAGGCCTGACGGGCGAAGGCGATGCGGTTCTCGGTGCTGGCGAGCTCCTCCTGCAGCTGCGCCATGTTCTGGTTGGCCTTCAGGTCCGGATAGGCCTCGGCGAGCGCGAAGAAGCGGCCCAGCGCGCCACCGAGCGCGGCCTCGGCGCCGATCAGCGCGCGCATCGCGCCGCCGTCGGACGGGTCGGACTCGGCGTGACCGGCGGCAGCCTTGGCGGCATTGCGCGCCTGGATCACGGCCTCGAGCGTCTCGCGCTCGTGCTGCATGAAGGCCCGGGCGGTCTCGACCAGGTTGGGGATCAGGTCGTAGCGCCGCTGAAGCTGCACGTCGATCTGCGAGAAGGCGTTGCGCACGCGGTTGCGCAGCGCGACGAGCCCGTTGTAGATCGAGATGACGTAGACGACGAGCGCGACGAGGAGGGCGAGGACGATCCAGGTGGTCATGCGCGGGACTCCCGCTGTGGTTGGACGGAAAGCGAATGCTAACCCGGAAAGCGTGAGGACGGCATGGGCCGCGGCGTTCAGTCGAGCTTGTCGCGGAAGTCGCACAGGTCGCGCACGATGCAGGTACCGCAGGCCGGCTTGCGCGCCGTGCAGACATAGCGTCCGTGCAGGATCAGCCAGTGGTGCGCGTCCTTCAGGTATTCCTTCGGGATGCGGCGCATCAGTGCGTCCTCGACCGCGCGCACGTCCTTTCCGGGCGCGAGTCCGGTGCGGTTGGACAGCCGGAAGATGTGCGTGTCGACGGCCATCACCGGTTCGCCGAAGACGGTGTTGAGCACGACGTTGGCGGTCTTGCGCCCGACGCCGGGCAACGCCTCGAGGGCGGCGCGGTCGCGCGGCACCTCTCCGCCGTGGCGCTCGAGCAGCAGCCTCGACAGCGCGACGACGTTCTTCGCCTTGTTGCGGTACAGGCCGATCGTGCGGATGCGCTCGGCCACGCCGTCCTCGCCGAGGCTGATCATGGCTTCGGGCGTCGGCGCGAGCGGGAACAGGCGGCGCGTGCACAGGTTGACGCTGCGGTCGGTGGCCTGCGCGGACAGCACCACCGCGACCAGCAGCTGGTACGGCGTGCCGTACTCCAGTTCCGTGGTCGGGTGGGGATTGGCCTCCGACAGGCGCCGGAAGAACTCGCGGACCGCCTCGCGCTTCATCCCTGCGCGGCGCTTTCGGCCTCGGCGGGCGGCGGAGTCGCCGGGCGGGGCCGGCGTGCGGCACGCGCGGCCAGGCGGCCGTTGATCCAGTTGAAGGCGGCGATCAGGCAGCCCAGCGTGAAGAACGCGCCCGGCGGCAGGACGGTGACGAGGAAGCCCGCGTAGTCGTGACCGAAGACCTCGATCGCCGACAGCGACGGGAAGATCATGTCGATGCCGGCGAACAGCGTGCCGTTGCCGAGCAGCTCGCGCAGGCCGCCGAGCACCGCCAGCACCCACACCAGTCCCAGGCCCATCATGACGCCGTCGATCGTCGAGGTCAGCGCGTCGTTCTTGGCCGCGTAGGCCTCGACGCGCGCGAGCACGATGCAGTTCGTGACGATCAGCGGGATGAAGATGCCGAGCACGAGGTAGAGCTCGTGGAACCACGCGTTGAAGGCCAGATCGACCATCGTCACGAGCGCCGCGATGACGAGGATGAACACCGGGATGCGGATCTCGTACGGGATGAAGTTGCGCAGGCCGGCGATCGCGAGGTTGGCCAGCGCCATCACGAGCACCGTCGCCAGACCCAGGCTCACGGCGTTGACCAGCGTCGTGCTGATCGCGAGGATCGGGCACAGGCCCAGCAGCTGCACGAGGCCCGGGTTCTGCTTCCACAGGCCGTTGTAGCTGGTTTCGCGGAATCGTTGCCAGTCCATGCTCATCCCCGTCTCACAGTTCGGCGCCGGCCGGCGCGGCGAACAGCCGGTCGCGGTGCTCCAGCACCCAGGCCAGCGCGCGGCCGGTGGCCTCCGTCACGGCGCGGGCGCTGATCGTGGCACCGATACGGTAGTCGAAGTCGCCACCGTCCCGGCCCACGCGCCAGCGCGCCAGCGGCGTGTCGTCCACACCCTTGTCCGTGAATTGCATGATCCACGGCCGCTCCCGGTTGCGGTCCTTCTTCGGGTCGATGTAGTCGCCCAGGCCCGGCGTCTCGCCGTGCGCGGTCACGCGCACGCCGGACACGCGGCCGTCCACGGTCACCGCCACGGCGAGCTGGATGCGCCCGGCGTAGCCGTCCGGCGCGACGGCCTCGACGACCACCGCCACCGGTACGCCGCCCCGGCGCGCGCGCCAGGCCGTGCCGCCGCGCGTCAGGCCGAGCTCGGGCACCTCGCCGAGGCGCACGAAGTCGGCCAGCAGGTCGTTGTCGTAGCTGCCGCGAGGCAGGATCTCGTCGATCAGCCGCATTTTCTCCGCCTGCTGCGAGGCCGCGATGGTCGGCGCCGTGGCCTTGTAGGTCAGCGACATCATCGCCGTGAAGGCCACCGTGAACAGCAGCATGATGCCCGCCGTGCGCACGGCCGTCCGGGTCGCGGTGTAGCGATCGTCCTGGCTCACCGGGGGCCTCCCTTCTTGTGACCGAACACCGGTGGCTGGGTTTTCATGTCGATCAGCGGCACGCACATGTTCATCAGCAGCACGCCGAAGGCGATGCCGTCCGGGAAGGCGCCGAAGCTGCGGATCAGGTAGGCGATCACGGCCACGCCGGCGGCGAAGATCAGCTTGCCGCGCGGTGTCGTCGCGCCCGAGACCGGATCGGTGACGATGAAGAACGCCGCCAGCAGCGCGCCGCCGCTGACGACGTGGAACAGCGGATCGGCGAAGCGCGTCGGCTCATGGGCCCAGAAGGCCGCCGCAACGAGCGCCAGCGCGCCGAGGAAGGCCACGGGCATGTGCCAGGTGATGACGCGCTGCTGCAGCAGCCACAGTCCGCCGGCGAGGTAGCCGAGCCCCAGCCATTCCCAGCCGCGTCCGCCGAGCAGGCCGAAGGCCTCGCGTTGCATGACCTCGGCCACCGTGGCATCGGCCGCGCGCAGTCCGGTGCGCAGCGTGTCGAGCACCGTGGCGCCCGTGACGGCGTCGATGTCGCGCACCCCGCCGAGGATCAGGTCGAGCTGGGCCGAGAAGGACAGTTCGCCAGCCGCCGGCCACTGTGACATCAGCGACGGGTAGGCGACGATCATCACGCAGTACGCGACCATCGCCGGGTTGAACGGGTTCTGGCCCAGCCCGCCATACAGGTGCTTGACCGCGACGATGGCGATCAGCGTGCCCATCACCGTCATCCACCATGGCGCGATGGGCGGAAAGCACAACACCATCAGCCAGGCCGTGACCACGGCCGACAGGTCGCCCAGCGTGGGCATCAGCGGGCGGCGGCGCAGTTTCAGCACGGCCGCCTCGGCCGCGAGCGCGACGACCGTGGCGAGCGCGAGGTTGACGAGGATGCCCGCGCCGACCTTCCACGCGTAGAGCGCGATGCCGGGCAGCAGCGCGAGCAGCACCTTGCCCATCACGCGCTGCACGCTGGCGTTGCCGCGGATGTAGGGGGAATGGATCATGGTTCTTCCTGCTCCCGCTCGCCGCGTCGGCCGGCGGCGCGTTCCAGCGCGACGGCGATTCGGGCCTTCCTGGCCTCGTCACCGGTGGCCGCCGTCCCGTCCGCGGCGGGCGCGTCGTCGGTCTGGCCGGTGGCCTGCTTGCGGCGCTGTTCGATCTCGGCGATCTCGGCCTGCACGGCCGGCGGCAGGTTGTCGGTGTTCTTCGGCTCCACCGCGGCCTTCTGTGCCTGCGCGCGCGCCAGCGCGGCCGCCACCAGCGCCTTCTTCGGATCGTCGTCGGCCTTGGGCGCAGCGGCACCCTCGGCCAGCTTGGCCTTGGTCTCGGCGGCTTTCGCGGCGAGGCGGGCGGCCTTCTCGGCCTTTTCGCGCTCGATCCGGTAGTTGCGGAACTCGAAGCGTTCGCGGGCCTGGTCGGCGGCGTTCTGCTCGCGCTCGCGCGCCCAGATCTCGCTCTTGGCGAAACGGTAGTAATCGACCAGCGGGATGTTGGACGGGCACACGTAGGCGCAGCAGCCGCACTCGATGCAGTCGAACAGGTGGTATTCCTGCGCCTTGCCGAAGTTGCGCGCGCGGGAGAACCAGTACAGTTCGAACGGCTGCAGATCGGCCGGGCAGGCCTCGGCGCAGGCGCCGCAGCGGATGCACGGCTGCTCGGGGGGCGGCGGCGGGAACAGCTCCGGCGACGCGGCGATGATGCAGTTCGTGCCCTTGACCACCGGCACGGACAGGTCGGGCATCGCGAAGCCCATCATCGGCCCGCCGAGCAGGTAGCGGTCGGTGCCCGGGCGGGGGTCGACGAGCGGCAGGAGGTCCTCGACCGGCGTGCCGATCAGCACCTCCCAGTTGCCCGGGCGTTCGACGTTGCCGGTCAGCGTGACGACGCGGGCGATCAGCGGCTCGCCGAGGTCGAAGGCCCGATGCACGGCTTCGGCGGTGCCGACGTTGAAGCACTGCACGCCGAATTCAGTGGCGAGCTTGCCGTGTGGCACCTCGATGCCGGTCAGCACGCGGATGAGCTGCCGTTCGCCGCCGGCGGGGTACAGCGTCGGCACCGGCACGATCTCGGGCGCGGGGTCGAGGGCCGAGGCGGCCTCGCGCATCGCGGCGATGGCCTCGGGCTTGTTGTCCTCGATGCCGACGAGGATCCGCGTCGCGCCGACCAGCTCGCGCAGGATCTCGGCGCCACGCAGGATGGCGGGTGCGCGCTCGCGCATCAGGCGGTCGTCGGACGTGATCCACGGCTCGCACTCGGCGCCGTTGAGGATCAGCGTGCCGGCGCGCTTTTCGGTGCCGACCTTGATGTGGCTCGGGAAGGCCGCGCCGCCCATGCCGACGATGCCCATGTCGCGCAGGTGGCCCAGGACGGTCTGGCGCGTGCTGCAGGTGGCGGGATCGAGCGGCACGCGCTCGCCCCAGCGGTCCTCGCCGTCGGGTTCGATGACGACGCAGCCCGTCGGCAGGCCGGACGGGTGCGGCATGACGTGATGCGTGACCTCGACGACGGTGCCGGAGGTCGGCGCGTGGACGGCCGTGCCGAGCACGCCCTCGGCCTCGCCGATGCGCTGGCCCTTGAGCACCTTCTGGCCGGGCTCGACGATGCAGCGCGCGATGGCCCGCGTGTTGTGGCGCAGCGGCACGATCAGCCGCGCCGGCAGCGGCGCGCGCCGGATCGGTTCGCGGGCCGATTCGTCCTTGTGCGTGTCGGGCTTGATGCCGCCGTGGAAGCCGAAGAGTTTCGCGATCATGCCGCCGGCTCCAGCTTGAACACGGGGTAGCGCCATTTCCAGGTTTCCACGGTCTCGGGCACCGGCACCATCGTGATGCAATCGACCGGACAGGGTGCAACGCACAGCTCGCAGCCCGTGCACAGCGGATCGACCACGGTGTGCATCTGCTTGGCGGCGCCGACGATGGCGTCGACCGGACAGGCCTGGATGCACAGCGTGCAGCCGATGCAGGTCTGCTCGTCGATGACGGCGACCGACTTCGGCTTCTCGACGCCGTGGCTTTCGTCGAGCGGCTTGAACTCGCGCCCGAGCAGGTCGGCCAGGTGGCGGATGCCTTCCTCGCCGCCGGGCGGGCACTGGTTGATGTCGGCCTCGCCATTGGCGATGGCCGTGGCGTAGGGACGGCAGCCGGGATAGCCGCACTGGCCGCACTGCGTCTGCGGCAGGATGGCGTCGATCTGGTCGACGAGCGGATCGCCCTCGACCTTGAAGCGGATGGAGGCCCAGCCCAGGGCAGCGCCGATCACCAGCGCCAGCACGGCCATGACGAGGACGGCGGTCAGCATCGCGCGGCCCTCACTGGAAGCGGTCCAGACCGGAGAAGCCCATGAAGGCGAGACTCATCAGCCCGGCGGTGATCATGGCGATGGCCGTGCCGCGGAAGGGCAGCGGCACGTCGGCGCCGTCGAGGCGCTCGCGGATGCCAGCGAACAGCACCAGCGCCAGCGTGAACCCGAGCGAGGAGCCGAAGCCGAACAGCAGGGATTCGAGCAGGTTGTGCGCGAGGCCGACGTTGAGCAGCGGCACGCCCAGCACCGCGCAGTTGGTCGTGATCAGCGGCAGGTAGATGCCCAGGACGCGGTGCAGCAGCGGGCTGGTCTTCTCGATTGCCAGCTCGGTCAGCTGAACGATGGCCGCGATGACGACGATGAAGCACAGCGTGCGCAGGTAGGACAGGTCGTTGGGCGCGAGCAGGTAGCGGTCGATCAGGTAGCCGCTGCCGGCACCGAGCGTGAGCACGAAGCTCGTGGCCGCGCCCATGCCGACGGCCGTCTCGAGCTTTTTCGAGACACCCATGAACGGACACAGCCCGAGCACGCGCACGAGCACCACGTTGTTTACGAGTACCGCGCCGACGATGAGGAAGAAGTAGCTGGTCATGTTCTGGGCCGAAAACCAAGCCCGGATTATCCCGCGACGGAATTAGGCGCTCAACCCTGTCGAGGTTATAGGAATATTCCGATCCGCCTCTTGACGGGCGTTCCCGGGCCGGGTCAGGTCAGCTCAAGCGACGCGGAATCGACGATGTCGGCCGTGCGGCGCACGCATTCGCGCACCAGTCCGGGGCCGCGATAGATGAGGCCGCTGTAGAGCTGGACGAGCTGGGCGCCGGCGTCGAGCTTGGCACGCGCGTCGTCCCCGCTCAGCACCCCGCCGGCGGCGATGATCGGCACCTCGCCGGCGAGCAGGTTGGAGAGCTGGCGCACGACGGCCGTCGAGGCCTCGAACACCGGCGCGCCGGACAGCCCGCCCTGTTCGTTCGCGTGCGGCAGGCCCAGCACGCGCTCGCGCGAGACGGTGGTGTTGGTCGCGATGACGGCGTCGATGCGGTGGCGGCGCAGCGCGTCGGCGATCGCGACGATCTGCTCGCGTTCGAGATCCGGCGCGATCTTCAGCGCCAGCGGAACGTACTTGCCGTGGCCGTCGGCCAGCGCCTGCTGGCGCGCCTTGAGCTTGCCGAGCAGGTCGTCGAGCTCGCCCGCGCCCTGCAGCTGGCGCAGGTTCTGCGTGTTGGGCGAGGAGATGTTGACGGTCACGTAGGAGGCGTGCGGATAGACCTTGTCGAGGCAGGCGAGGTAGTCGTCGGCCGCCTTCTCGATCGGCGTGTCGAAGTTCTTGCCGATGTTGATGCCCAGTACGCCGTCGAAGCGCGAGGCGCGCACGTTCTCGAGCAGCGCCTCCACGCCGCCGTTGTTGAAGCCCATGCGGTTGATGATGCCGCGCGCCGGCGTGACGCGGAACATGCGCGGCTTCGGGTTGCCCGGCTGGGGGCGCGGCGTGACGGTACCGATCTCGAGGAAGCCGAAGCCCAGGCGCGCCAGCCCGTCGATGGCCTCGCCGTTCTTGTCCAGTCCCGCGGCGAGTCCGATGCGGTTCGGGAAGCGCAGTCCCATGACGCGGACGGGGCCGGCGTCGGGCACGCGCGCGGCGGGCAGCACGCGGCCGGCCAGACGCAGCGAACGCATGGTCAGGTCGTGCGCCGTTTCCGGTTCAAGCGAAAAGAGCAGGGGGCGAAGCAGGGCGTAGCACATGGGATGGTCGTCTTCAGGCGGCGCGTCCGGGCGCCGGTCAGCGGGCGAGATGCTCTTCGAGCGGGATCCAGTAGCCGTCCACGCGCCCCTCGATGGGCCGGAAGCGACTCTTGTAGGTCATCTTCTGGCTCTCGGCGATCCAGTAGCCCAGGTACAGATAGGGCAGGTCGAGGCGGCGGCAGGCTTCGATCTGCCACAGGATGCCATAGGTTCCGTAGCTCGCGTCGGAAACATCCGGGTCGTAGAAGGTGTAGACGGCGGAAAGGCCGTCGATCAGCCGGTCGATGACGCTGACCATGCGCAGCACGCCCCCCTCGCGGAACTCGACCAGGTGCGTGTCGACATGGCTCTGCAGCAGGAACTGCGTGTACTGCTCGCGGTTGTCCTGGTCCATGCCGCCGCCGGCGTGGCGCGCGGCCTGGTAGCGCTGGTACAGCGCGTAGTGCTCCTCGTTGAACTGCAGGCCGTGCTCGTAGGTGGTCAGGTCGGCGTGGCGCTTCTGCGCGCGCCGCTGCGCGCGGTCCGGCCGGAAGAAACCGACCGGGATGCGTACGGGCACGCAGGCGCGACAGTTGTCGCAGTGCGGACGGTACGTGAACACGCCGCTGCGGCGGAAGCCGTTGCGTACCAGTTCGCTGTAGATCGGCGTGTCGATCAGGTGACCCGGCGTGGCGACCTGCGAGCGGGCGACGCGGTCGGGCAGATAGGAACACGCGTAGGGCGCCGTGGCGTAGAACTGGATCAGGGCGTACGGGTAGTCCTTCTGCATGTCCTGCGGCCTTGCTCCCTGAACAGGGCGGCGGTGGCGTCCTGCGGCCACCGTCCGGGGGACGGCCCGTCGTCCGCGTGGGCATCGATCAGCGCGACGAATTCGGCGCGGGGGATCTCGCGCGCGCCGAGCGAGACGAGATGGGCTGTCGTCATCTGGCAATCTATCACGGCGAATTTCAGCGATTCAAGATGAGCGGCCAGATGCGCCAGGCAGACCTTGGATGCGTCCGTGACGTGGCTGAACATCGATTCGCCGAAGAACACGCGTCCCAGCGCCATGCCGTACAGTCCGCCGACGAGGCGTCCGTCCTGCCAGGCCTCGACGCTGTGGGCGTAGCCGAGCTCGTGCATGCGCACGTAGGCGGCCTGCATCTGCGGCGTGATCCATGTGCCGTCCGCGCCGCGCCGCGGTCCGGCGCAGGCGGCGATGACGTCGGCGAAGGCGGTGTCGAGGCGGACCTCGAACACCTCGCGGCGCAGCGTGCGCCGCAGCGAGCGAGAGGCGTGGAACTCGGCGGGGAACAGCACCAGGCGCGGGTCCGGGCTCCACCACAGGATGGGCTGGCCTTCGCTGTACCACGGGAAGATGCCGTGCCGGTAGGCGGCGAGCAGCCACTGCGGTTCGAGCAGTCCGCCAGCGGCGAGCAGGCCGGGCGGGTCGTCGAGCGCCGCCTCGACCGGCGGGAAGGCGGGCGTGCGGCCCAGCCAGGGAATCATGCCGCGTCGCAGCCCTGCAGCGCGTTGAAGGGCTGGGCGTGGGCGGCCATGTCGGCGTCCTTGTGGAAGGTGACGACGTGCTCGACGTCGAGCCGGATGCCGATGCGCTCGCCGATGGCGTGGTTGTGGTGGCTGGGCACCAGTGACAGCACACGCGCGCCGCTGTCGAGTTCCAGCGTGTAGAGGATGTCGGCGCCACGGAAGGCCTTCTTCAGCACGCGGGCCTGCAGCGTGCTGCTGTCGTCATGCACGATGTCGTCCGGCCGCAGCAGCACCTCGACGTTGCAGTGGCGCTCGCCGTTGCGCAGGTCCAGCCGGCACTCGGTCGGGATCGCGCTCGCCAGCAGGCCCAGGTCGGTGCGCACGTGGCGGTCGTCGACGACCTCGCCGGGCAGCAGCACGCCCTGGCCGATGAAGTCCGCGACGAAGCGGTTCACCGGCTGGTGGTAGAGGTTGTAGGGCGTGTCCCATTGCTGGATGCGGCCCTCGTGCATGATGCCGATCTCGTCGGCCACGGCGAAGGCCTCGTGCTGGTCGTGCGTGACCATGATGGCCGTGATGCCGGTGGCCTTGATGATGTCGCGCACCTCGTGCGAGAGCCGCTCGCGCAGGTCCACGTCAAGGTTGGAGAAGGGTTCGTCGAGCAGCAGCAGGGCGGGGCTGGGCGCGAGTGCGCGGGCCAGCGCCACGCGCTGCTGCTGGCCGCCCGACAGTTCGTGCGGATAGCGGTCGGCCTCGTTGCGCAGGCCGATGATGGCCAGCATCTCGGCGACGCGGGCGTCGCGCGTCGCGGCATCGGTGCCGCGCAGGCCGAAGGCGATGTTGCGCGCGACGGTCAGGTGCGGGAACAGCGCGTAGTCCTGGAACACCATGCCGATGCGCCGCTGTTCGGGCGGCACGTGGATGTCGGGGCTGCTGACGACCTTGCCGTCGAGCCGGATCTCGCCGGAATCGACGCGCTCGAAGCCGGCGATGGCCCGCAGGATCGTCGTCTTGCCGCAGCCCGAGGGGCCGAGCAGGCAGCCGATCGCGCCGTCGTGCAGGCGCATGGACAGCCGGCGCACGACCGGTACGCTGCCGTAGGCGAGTTCGACGGACTGGAGTTCGAGATGGGACATGGCGTGAGCCTCGGCGCGCGGGCGCGTCCGACGCGTCTTTGGGATTGAGAATGCGATCAATTATAATTTTGAAACTTCATGCCGTGCAGGCCTTCTGCCCGGCCACCGGATCACGGGCCGTCGATGCTTCGCAGGACCTTCGCCACCAGCTTTCTCCCTGACCGTTCCCCGCTGACCTGGTGCGCGCTGCTGGTGGCCGCGCTGATCGCCATGCCGGTACTGTCCGTGTTCTCGAACGTGCTCGTCGGCGGCACGTCCGGCACCTGGTCCCACATGGCCGGGACAGTGCTGCCGGAATTCATTCTGAACACCGTCATCCTGTGCGTCGTCGTCGGGCTGGGCGTGGCCAGCATCGGCATCGTCTGCGCCTGGTTCATCAGCATGTACGACTTCCCGGGCCGGCGCGTCTTCGAATGGGCGCTGGTGCTGCCGCTGGCGGTGCCGGCCTACGTCATGGCCTATGTCTACACCGACTTCCTGCAGTTCGTCGGGCCGGTGCAGACGGCGCTGCGCGAGTGGTTCGGCTGGAAGGCGGGGGACTACTGGTTCCCGCCCATCCGCTCGACTGGCGGCGCGGCGGTAATGTTCTTCTTCGTGCTCTATCCCTACGTGTACCTGCTCGCGCGCACGGCCTTCCTGGAGCGCGCGGCGGGCATGCTGGAGGCCGGACGCTCGCTCGGGCTGGGGCCGTGGAGCGGCTTCTTCCGCGTCTCGCTGCCGCTGGCGCGGCCGGCCATCGTCGCCGGCACGGCGCTGGCGCTGATGGAGACGCTGGCCGACTATGGCACGGTGTCGTACTTCGGCGTGCAGACCTTCACGACGGGCATCTATCGCGCGTGGTTCTCGTTCGGCGACCGCACGGCGGCAGCACAGCTGTCGGCGCTGCTGCTGGGCTTCGTCGTGCTGGTGCTGGTGCTCGAGCACGCCAGCCGGGGGCGGGCGCGCTTCCACAACACCTCGCGCCAGGCTGCGCCCCCGGTGCGCCAGCGCCTGGGCGGCGTCGCGGGGTGGGGCGTGGCGCTGCTGTGCTTCCTGCCGCTGTTCTTCGGTTTCCTGCTGCCTGGCGGCTTGCTGCTGGACATGGCGATCAATGAGGGCGACGCGCAGTTCGGCCCTCGCTTCTTCGCGCTGGCGCGCAACAGCTTCGTGCTCGCCTCGGTGACGGCGGTCATCGCCGTGGCACTCGCGGTGCTGCTGGCCTATGCGGCGCGCTTGTCGCGCTCGCGGCTGCCGCGCGGCGTGAACCGGCTCGTGAACCTCGGCTACGCCGTGCCCGGCTCGGTCATCGCGGTGGGTGTGCTGATTCCGGTCACGCGCGTGGACAAGCTGATCGCGCAGGGCTGGACGGAATGGTTCGGCGTCAATCCGGGCCTGATCCTGACCGGCGGCATCGCGGCGCTGGTGTATGCCTACCTCGCGCGCTTCCTGTCGATGGCGCTGCAGACCGTGGATGCAAGCCTCGGCAAGATCACGCCCAACATGGACGACGCCTCGCGCATCCTCGGTTACGGGCGGTTCGCCACGCTGTGGCGCGTGCATGTGCCGATGCTGCGCGGCAGCCTGCTGACGGCCGGCCTGCTGGTGTTCGTCGATGTCATGAAGGAACTGCCGGCCACTCTGGTGATGCGGCCGTTCAACTTCGACACGCTGGCCACGCAGGCGCACACGCTCGCCTCCGACGAGCGGCTCGCCGAGGCCTCGACCGCGGCGCTGACCATCGTCGCGGTGGGGCTGGTGCCGATGTTCGTGCTCTCGCGCCAGATCGTGCGCAGCCGCCGCGAGCGCTCGGCGCGTGCGCCGGCGGTCACGGCCACCCCGTCCGCGACGGCCTGAGCGTCAGTCCTCGACGCGGAAGCCCACCTTCAGCTTGACCTGCCAGTGGGCGATGCGACCGTCCGCGATGTGGCCGCGGATCTCGGTGGCCTCGAACCAGTCCATGTGCCGGATGCTCTTGGCGGCCGTCTCGACGGCGTTGCGGATGGCGTCGTCGACGCTGGTCGTGGACGAGCCGACCAGTTCGACGAGCTTGTAGACGTGCGCGGACATGGATGCCTCCTGCGGTGGATGGAGGTTTCAGTATAGGAGCGTGAACGACGACGGGGCGCCGAAGCGCCCCGTTCCGTCGTGCGGCCGACGGGTCCGGTCAGCGCAGGTCCAGCCGCAGTTCGACGCGGCGGTTGCGCTGCAGCGCGTCACGGCTGACGCGGGTGTCGAGCGGGTGGTTGTCGGCGTAGCCGGTGTCGACCATGCGGTCGCGCGACAGGCCCTGGTCGGCGAGGAACTTCACGACGGCCTGGGCACGTGCCGTGGTCAGCTCCTGCTTGCTGGCGAAGCGGTTGCCCGGCGACTCGACGTCGGTGTGGGCGTCGATGCGCAGCACCCAGTCGGCCGAGCGCGGGAAGGTCGAGGTCTTGTCCTTCAGCGTCTCGGCGATGCGGCGCATGTGGCGCAGGCCGGCCTCGCTGAACAGGTCGGAGCCGCGCTCGAACAGCGTGTCGCCCGGCACGATGAAACGGTCGTCGACGACCTCGGCGCCCGCGCCCGGATCCAGGTTCGAGAGCATGGCCGTGTAGGCGTCCTTGCGCAGCATCGGGAACGGGATTTCCGACGGCGGGGGCGGCATGGTGTGGACGATGCGGATCTGGCGCTCCTGCTCGGTGCGCAGGCGCTCGCGTTCGGCCACCTCGGTGCGCAGGTTTTCCAGCTCGGCCTGCACCTGATCGCGTTCGGCCTGCATCCGGTCACGCTCGCCCTGCATCTGTTCGGCACGGGCGGCGTTGGAGGTGGCCTCGTCGCGCGCGGCGGCCAGCGCCGTTTCCAGTTCCTTCACGCGCTGCTCGCGCGCGGCGAGCTCCGAGCGGGTGGCCTCGAGCGACTGTCCGCTGGCGGCCAGCGCCTTGTCGCGCTCCTGCAGCGTACGGTCGCGCGCGGCGACTTCCTGCCGGGACGCCTGCAGCTGCGCCTGCTGGTCGGCATTGACCTTGCGCAGCTGCTCGAGGTCGGCAGCGTGCTTGGCGAGCGCGGCGGTGGCGGTGGCCAGTTCGGCCTCGCGCGCGGCGAGCGACTTCTCGAGCGTCTCGATGCGGGCGTCCTTCTCGGCCAGTTCCTTGCGCAGCGCGGTCAGGCTCTGGTCCATCTGCACGATGCTCTGGTTGCGGATGGCCAGGTCTGCGCGCGCGGCGGCGACGTCCTGTTTCGCAGTCTCGACCGCGGCCCGTGCGGAAGCCAGCTCGGAATCCCGTTCGGCGATCTGGGTCTTCAGGCGCTCGATCTCGGCCTGCGAGCCCTCGGAACTGACCGCAATACGGCGGTTCGCCTCGGCGAGCTCGCCCTGCAGGCGCTTGACCTCGGCCTCGAGCTCGGCGTTGCGCTGCTCGATCGCGGCGACCGAGGCCGACAGGTTGCTCAGCAGCGAGCGCTGCGTGGCGAGCTCGGCGGCGGCGACGTTGCCGCTCTGGGCCAGCTGCATCTGCACGCGTTCCTGCGCGACGGCCGGGCCGCCCAGCAGCAACAGGGTGCCGAACGCCGCCGCGGTCAGCGGGGAGGTCACGGGTTGCCGGGTGATAGCGCTGCGTTTCGACTGCTTGGCCATGGGTCACTCCATCGTTTTGCGCGCCCGCCGTTGCCGGGTACATGCGGAATGCGTCGGCGGCTGCGTGTTTTCATGTCGGCCTGCCGGCCCGCGGCCAGCAAAGTGCCGAAAGTGTATCCCGAAATTTCACCCGTGCCGCGAGGCCGATCGCGCGATCGCGCGTCGCGGCGGGGAAAAGCGTGGCGGGTGCGCCACGCGCATCGGGCCGAACGCGGGAACCGTGGCCGCTTGCGGGTGTCGCACGCGGCACGGGCCGCTGCCGGCCGAGCCGATTCCAGGAGAGGTCATGAAGCCGTTTTCCCGAAACCGCCTGTTGCAGGTGCTTGCACTCTGTGCCGGGCTCGCCGTCATGCAGGCCGGTGCGGCCGAGCCGCGCGTGGTGGAAGTCGCGCGCGGGCTGGAGACGCCGTGGTCGCTGGCCTTCCTGCCGGACGGGCGCATGCTCGTGACCGAGCGCCCGGGGCGCATGCGCATCGTGAGCCCGAACGGACAGCTGTCGCCGCCGCTCGACGGCGTGCCCGGTGTCCATGCGCAGGGGCAGGGCGGGCTGCTGGATGTGGCGCTGAGTCCGGACTTCGAGCGCGATAACCGCGTGTTCTTCAGCTTCGCCGAGGCGACCTCCGGTGGGGCGCGCACGGCCGTGGCCAGCGCACGGCTCAACCTCGAGGCAATGCGGCTGGAGGACCTGCGGCCGCTGTTCGCGCAGAACGAGGATCCCGGCGGCGGCCACCACTTCGGATCGCGCCTGGCCTTCGCGCCGGACGGCACGCTGTTCGTCACGCTGGGTGACCGCAACACGCGGCGCGAGCATTCGCAGGCGCTCGACAGTCATCTGGGCAAGATCGTGCGCATCCGCGCGGACGGCTCGGTGCCGCCGGACAACCCCTTCGTCGGCCGCGCCGGCGCGTTGCCGGAGATCTGGTCGTACGGTCACCGCAACGTGCAGGGCGCGGCCATCCATCCCGTGACCGGCGAACTCTGGACGCACGAGCACGGTCCGCGCGGCGGCGACGAGGTCAACCGCACCCGGCGCGGCGCGAACTACGGCTGGCCGGAGGTCACGCACGGACGCGACTACGTCACGCGGCTGCCGTTCGGCAAGGCGACGAGCCGTGAGGGCGTCGAGGATCCGGTGCATTACTGGGTGCCGGTGTCCATCGCGCCGTCAGGCATGGCGTTCCACTCGGGGCGTGCCTTCCCGGAATGGAAGGGCGATCTGTTCATCGGCGCGCTGCGCGGGCAGATGCTGGTGCGGCTGGAGATGGACGGCGACCGCGTCGTGGCCGAGCACCGCCTGCTGGAGAAGCTCGGTTCGCGCATCCGCGACGTGCGCGAGGGGCCGGACGGAGCGCTCTACCTGCTCGACGAGACCCACGGCCGCATCCTGCGGCTGGAGCCCTGAGTCAGCCCAGCGAGAGCCCGAAGGGCGCGGCCGCCTGCCAGGCGCGGCGTTCGTCGCTGGCCTCGACGTAGCGGCGCGCGGCGTCCGCGTCGAGTCCGCGCAGGCTTTCCAGCGTGCGGACGAGGTGGGCGTGCTGCGGCAGCGTGGGGCCGAGGAAGAGCACGTGCGGGCCGCGCTGGATCATCACGGTGGGGAAGTGCTCTACCTCCAGCGCCTCGGGCCAGTCCGGCGCGTCCTCGATGTCCACCCAGTGGAAGCGCGCGCTGGCGTGATCCCGCGCGAGCGCCTCGAAACCGGCGCGGTACTCGCGGCACACGCCACACCATTCGGCGCACAGGCAGATCACCAGCGTGGTCGGGTCGGACATGGCTTCACGGAACGGATCGGCAACACGGACCAAGGCTACCAGCGCCGTCGCCGTCTCCCCATCACCAGGGGTTATTAGCTTATGGCGCGCGACGCGGTCCGTGCCGGCGGTGCAGCGCCAGCAGCGGCACGCCGGCGGCCAGCACCAGCAGGCCCAGCCACGCGCCCGTGCCGGCGTACTGCGCGCCGGACCACAGCAGACCCAGGCACACGGCGCCGAAGACCACCGGCGGCAGCGGGTAGAGCGGCACGCGGAACGGGCGCGGACGCTCCGGATCGCGCAGCCGCAGCATGATCACGGCCATCGCGGTCAGGAACATGAACAGCCAGAACACCGGCGCCGTGTAGGCCACCATCGCGCCGATGCCGTTGTCCGAGAACGCGCCGAACACGATCAGGGCCAGCGTGATGACGCCTTGCACGACGAGTGCGCGCACGGGTGTTTCGCCCCGCTCGCACCACGTGCCGAGGAAGCGCAGCTGCGGGAGATCGCGGCCGAGAGCGTAATAGACGCGCGCGCCGGTCAGGATCGTGGCGTTCATCGTACTCAGCGCGGCGATGCACACCATCAGCCCCAGCGCCACGGCGGCCGTGTCGCCGAAGGCGACGCGCATCAGCGCGGCGCCGACGGCCCCGGTCTCGCGCAGGCCCTGCAGGCCGAAGATGTGCAGGTAGGCGAGGTTGGCGAGCAGGTAGACGACGGTGACGACCAGCGTGCCCAGCAGCAGCACGCGCGCCATGCTGCGGTGCGGGTCGCGCAGCTCGCCGGAGAGGTACGCCACCTCGTTCCAGCCGCCATAGGTCAGCAGCACGAACACCATGCCCATGCCCAGCATGCCGGCGAGGTTGCCGTCCATCGACGGCGGGGCGGGCGGGCGCGGTTCCGCGCCGCCGGCCACCGCGCCGGCCGCGACGACGGCCAGCAGCGCGACGACCGTGAGCGCGCTGAACACGAGCTGGATGCGCTTGGATTCGTGCGTGCCGGCGATGTTGAGCGCCGTCAGCACGACGGTGGCGATTCCCGCGTGCAGCGCCGCGCCGGCGGCACCGAGCGGCATGAGCTGGTTGGCGTACTCGCCGTAGATGAAGGCCACGGCCGCGATCGAGCCGGTCTGGATCACCGAGCCGCGCGCCCATGCGAACAGCAGGGAGACGAAGGGCCCCCAGGCGCGGTGGAGAAAGTAGTATTCCCCGCCGGTATGCGGCCAGGCCGAGCCCAGCTCGGCGTAGCACAGCGCCCCGAGCAGCATCACCAGTCCGCCGGCCAGCCACAGCCCGACGTAGGTCGCCGGGCTGTCGCTGAACTGCGCCACCAGGGGCGGGAAACCGAAGATGCCGATGCCGATCACGACACCGACCAGCACCGCCACGCCGTCCAGCACGGACAGCCCGGCGGCGGGCGCGGGGGCGGGGCGCTCGGGCCCGCCGTCAGAAGCGTGTTGCATGCCAGCCTTCAACCACTCGATTGCCCGGCAAGGCGGTGATGGTGTCGCCTTCGACGCGGCCCGTGTAGTGCGCGTCGTCGAGGCTGAAGCGGATTATGGGGCCACGCACGTCGACGAAGTCCAGCGGATGCGCGCGCCCGTCGGCCTCATGCGTGGTGCCCTGCACGGAATGGAGCTCCTGCACGAACTCGAGATCGAGCGTGCGGCCGTCGGCGTGCCGGACGCGCCACTTGCCGGCCACGCGCGCGGGGACGACCCACTTGTAGATGTAGCGGCCGTGCACGAGGTGGTACTCGTCGGGCCGCCATTCGCCCATGTCGAAGGCGTGCGACACGATGCGTGTCCCGGGGCGCAGCTTCTCGAGGATCACGGGGCGCAGCTCGAGGTTGATCGACGGCAGCAGGTACATCGTCAGCACGTCGACGTCGGAGAAGTCCATCTCGAACAAGTTGCCGCGGACGAACCGCACGCGGTCCTCGACGCCGGCCTTGCGGGCGTTCTCGTTGGCTTCGACGATGCGCTCGGGGTCGATGTCGATGCCCAGCGCCTTCTTGACGCCCCAGTCGCGCGCGGCCGCGATGACGATGCGGCCGTCGCCCGAGCCGAGGTCGATGACGTAGTCGTCGGGCTGGACGCCGGCCATCTCCAGCATGCGGTAGACGGCGACGTCGGGCGTCGGGACGTAGGGCACGTCGAGGATCAGGGGTTCCGCCTCGTGCGCCGGTGGCGGTCCGGACGGTTCTGCGATGTCGGCGTGGAGCGGGGCGGTGGCGAGAGCCAGTGCGAGCAGTGCGGAACGGTGGAGCGTGGCGAGGCCGGCGAGTCGGACATGCATGCGTTGTCTCCGGTTGTTGTTGTACGCATCTCAGGCCATGCCGGCGCGGACGAACGACCCAACCCCCGGTGCCGCGAGGCGATGGCTGGTGCACAGTAGCAGATCGAACCGGATGGCATGGCACGCGGACGCCCGATGCTTGCCGCCACGCGTGCCTTGGCGCACAGTACGCGACGGATCACGACGCATGAACGGAGAAAGGACTTCGATGAACCGCGCACGACGTCTCGCGCTGCTGGCCCTGGTAGCCCTGCTGACGGGCTGCTCCGGCAAGGGTGACCTCGCCTTCGAACCGCCCGTGGTGTCGCTGTCGTCCTTCGGCCTGGTGCCGGGCGACGGCAAGGCGCCGCGCATCGCCATCGGCCTGCGCGTGGTCAATCCCAACGGCACGCCGCTGCGCATGCGCGGGCTGAGCTACGCGGTGTCGCTGGAAGGGCACCGCATGATCACGGGCGTGACCTCGCGTCTGTCCGAGGTGCCTCCGTACTCCGAGACCGAGGTCGAGCTGAACTCGCCGATCGACCTGATCGGCAGCATCCGGCTGTTCAACGAGATCATCAACACGCCGGGGCGTGACCGGCTGAAGTACTCGCTGAACGCACGCATCGACGTCGACGGCATGCTCGCGCCGCTGCGCCTGGTCGAGGACGGCGAGCTGGTGTTCACGCAGCTCGACACCGGCCCCTGAGCGCCCTCAGCGCATCGTGACCAGCTCCTCGGCGCTGGTCGGGTGGATGGCCACGGTGTCGTCGAAATCGCGCTTGGTCGCGCCCATGCGCACCGCGACGGCGAAGCCCTGCAGCATCTCGTCGGCGCCCTCGCCGATCACGTGTACGCCCACCACGCGCTCCTCCGGGCCCGCGCACACGAGCTTCATCGCCGTCTTCGGCTTGTGCTCGGTCACGGCGTAGTACATCGGCGTGAAGCGGGTCGAATACACCTTCACGGCCTCGCCGTACCGTTCCCGCGCGGCCTCCTCGGTCAGTCCTACGGTGCCCAGGGTGGGGTGGCTGAAGACCACGGTCGGGATGTTGGAATAGTCGAGCCGCGCGTCCGGCTGGTCCAGGAACAGCCGCGCGGCGAGCCGCCGGCCGGCCGCGATGGCCACGGGAGTCAGCTCGGCCGCGCCGGTGATGTCGCCGATGGCGTAGACGCCCGCCACGTTCGTGTTCTGCCAGGCATCGACGGGAATCGTGCCGTTGTCCCGCGCCGCGATGCCCGCCGCCGCGAGGTTCAGCCCGCCGGTGTTCGCGCGCCGGCCGATGGCCCACAGCACGCAGTCGGCCTCGACCGTGCCGGCCTCGCCGCAATCGACCTCCAGCGTGCCGTCGGGCCGGCGCGACACGGCCAGCGGCTGCGTGCGGAAGCGCAGGGTGATGCCGTCCTCGGTCATGCGGGTGGCCAGTTCCTCGCGCAGCATCGCGTCGAAGGGGCGCAGCAGGCGGTCGCCGCGCGCGAGCAGCGTGACCTCGCTGCCGAGCGCGCGGAACATGCCCGCGATCTCCACGGCGATGTAGCCCGCACCCACGACGACGACGCGGCGCGGCTGGCGTTCGAGCGCGAAGAAGCCGTCCGAGCTGATGCCCAGTTCCGCGCCGGGCAGATCCGGCCATACCGGCTGGCCTCCGGTGGCGATCGTGACGTGCGGCGCGGTCAGGCGACGGCCGTCGACCTCGACCGTGTGCGCGTCGACGAAGCGGCCGAAACCGCGCACGACCGTCACGCCGGCCTTCTCCAGCATCGAGGCGTAGATGCCGTTGAGGCGCGCGATGTAGTCGTCGCGCCGGGCCTTCAGCGTGGCCCAGTCGAAGCGCGGCTCGACCGGACCGAAGCCGTAGCCGGGGGCGTCGTGGAAGCGGCTGGCGATGTCGGCGGCGTACCACATGACCTTCTTCGGCACGCAGCCGACGTTGACGCAGGTGCCGCCGAGCCGTCCCGCCTCCACCAGCGCCACCCTCGCGCCGTACTCCGCCGCGCGGCGGGCCGTCGCCACGCCGCCGCTGCCGCCGCCGATCACCACATAGTCGAAGCGTTCCATGTTGCCGTCCCGTGTTGCGATGCGGGACATGCTATCACCCGGGCGCGGCCCGTCGCGCCCGCCGGGGCCGCACATCCGCACGGCATGGCTGTGCGCCGGAGCGGGAGTGGATACACTGCGTGCATGCGAAGCGGCCGGGGAACGGAGCATGTCGTCGGAAATGTTCGGATTCGATGCCTTTTCGCCGCGCGAGATCGCCGCCAAGGTCGAGACGCTGGGTGTCGGCAAGGCCCGGCTGCCGCTGGGCACGATGTGGATGCTGGCGATGCTCGCCGGGGCCTTCATCGGGCTCGGCGCGCTGTACTTCACGCTGGTGCGCTCGGACCCGACGCTGGGCTTCGCCGTCGCGCAGGTGCTGGGCGGGCTGGTGTTCTCGCTCGGACTGCTGCTGGTCGTGGTCGCGGGCGCGGAGCTGTTCACGGGCAACAACCTGCTCGCGATGGCCTGGGCGGCAGGGCGGATCAGCATGCGCGAGGTGCTGCGCAACTGGAGCGTGGTGTGCGCCGGCAATCTCGTCGGCGCGGCCGGGCTGGCGCTGCTGGTGTTCCTCTCCGGCCACGCGCAGATGAATGGCGGCCGCATCGCCGAGACCACGATGGCGATCGCCGTCGCCAAGGTCGAGCTGCCGTTCTGGAGCGCCTTCTTCCGCGGAGTGCTGTGCAACGTGCTGGTGTGCATGGCGGTGTGGATGGCGATCGCGGGGCGCAGCGTCGTGGACAAGGCCGTGGCCATCGTCTTCCCGGTCTCGGCCTTCGTCGCGGCCGGCTTCGAGCACAGCATCGCCAACATGTACTTCATTCCGCTGGGGATGCTGCTGCAGGGCGCCGGCGTCGTGGACGCGGGCTGGCCGACGCTGACGCTCGCCGGCTTCGCCGGCAACCTGGTGCCGGTGATCCTCGGTAATCTCGTCGGCGGCAGCGTGCTCGTCGGGCTCGTGTACTGGGTGATCTACGTGCGCGGGCGGAAGTCCGGCGACTGATCCGGGCGGAACGCGACGCGGCGGTTGTGGTCTGCACGGTACGCAGACACGCGGGAGGCGCCATGAGTCGGGAATACCACGTTCCGCCGCCGGGGGACACCGGGGATCCGCTGGATCGCCACCATGTACCGGAGGGGCTGTCGGACCGCGTCGCCTTCGCGCTGACGAAGGGCCTGCGCTTCATCGCGGACGTCTTCTTCGCGCGCCGCTACGGCCACCGCGCGGTGGTGCTGGAGACCGTGGCGGGCGTGCCGGGCATGGTCGGCGGCATGGTGCGCCACATGCGTTCGCTGCGCCGGCTCGAGCACGACCGGGGCTGGATCCACACGCTGCTGGCCGAGGCCGAGAACGAGCGCATGCACCTGATGACCTTCATCGAGATCGCCCGGCCCAACCTGTTCGAGCGCGGCGTGATCCTGGTCGCGCAGGGCGTGTTCTTCACGTGCTTCCTCTGCCTCTATGTCGTGTCCGGCCGCACCGCCCACCGGCTGGTCGGCTATTTCGAGGAGGAGGCGGTGTACAGCTACACCGAGTACCTGGCCCGGGTCGACCGGGGCGAGGTCGAGAACATCCCCGCGCCGCACATCGCCATCGAGTACTGGAAGCTGTCCCCGGACGCGCGCCTGCGCGACGTGATCGTCGCCGTGCGGGCGGACGAGGCCGCGCACCGCGACGTCAACCACGGCTTCGCGGACAGCTTCGACCACGGCACGGCCTGAACGGCCGGGGATGTCAGCGGGCGATCCAGCCCTGACGCGCGAGCGCATCGGCCACGCCGTCGGCGATGCGGGCGTAGCCGGCGGCGTTGGCGTGAATGCGGTCGGCGCGCAGCTCGTCGCGCGAGAGCACGTCGGCGACGACCTCCGGCACCTGCGCGACGGGATGCGTTGCGGCCAGCTCCGCGTACAGCGGATGGTCGGCAAGGCGGCCGGCCAGTGCCGCACCGACCGACTTGGCCGGGATCGCGACGAGGGCGACATGGCCGGTGGCCGCGAGGCTGGCCCGCAGCATCGCGTCGAGGTTGGCGCGCGTGCGCTCGGGCGGGACATTGCGCAGGAAGTCGTTGCCGCCGATCGCGAGCACGATGGCCTGCGGCTGGTGCGTGTCGATCAGCTCGCCGAGCCGGCGCTGCGCGTCGGCCGTGGTGTCGCCGGGCACACCGGCATTGACGACGTCCCAGCCGGTGCGCTGCGCGAGCCCTGCGGGCCAGTCCCGGCCCGCCGCCGCACCGGTGCCGGCGACGAGGCTGTCGCCGACGACCAGCACCGTGCTCCCCTGCGGCAAGGCCGTGAACTGCGGTTCCGCCGGTCGCCCGCAGGCAGTCAGCAGTACCAGCCCCAGCCATGCCAGCATGCATCCGGAGAGACGTCGAACCATGTGACGGGGTTGCGTGGGGAAGGGCATGGCCGGGTGTTCCTGTTCTGGCGGGATGTCCAGCCTACAGCGATCGGCCACGCCGTGCGAAGCCGGAGTTCCGTGTTCCCATGCTCCATCCGTGGTGGGCAGTGCCGTTCGCCGGGATGGTGTCGGGTTCACTGGTCGGCCCGCCGCGGGTGTCCGTTCCGCCGGATTGCCGGCCGTCGGGCCGCGCGCTGGCGTACACTCCCGGCCTCATTCACTCCGGGGCACGGCGCCGCCATGAAGAAAACCGACCTGTACAAGAACCTCGGCCTGAAGATCGAGGGGCAGAGGAAGAACGCCCGCACGCCGGACCGCTTCGGCCAGGCCGGCACGCCGGACCGCAGGGAGCAGCGCCGGCTGGATCAGCAGAAGGGGCTGATTCCGTTCGCCGTGAAGATCGAGGCTTCTCTGGCGGCCGAAGTGCGTGCCGCCGCGCAGCAGCGCGGCGTGGACCTGAACGATCTGGTCGGCGAGCTGCTGCGCAAGGGGCTTGCGGCCTGACGGCGGTCAGTCCTGCAGCAGCTCCAGCACTTTCTCGGGCGGTCGCGCGACGACGGCACGATCGCCGGAGACGACGATGGGGCGCTCGATCAGCACCGGATGCGTGACGAGCGCGTCGAGCCATTCGTCCTCGCTCAGCTCGCGGCCGGCGTACTCGGTGCGGAACACGTCCTCGCCACGCCGCACGAGCTCGGACGGACGCATGTCCAGCTTTGCCAGCAGCCCGGCCAGCTCCTCGCGCGTCGGCGGCGTGTCCAGATAGCGCACGACCTCGGGTGTGATGCCGCGCTCCTCCAGCAGCGCCAGCGCGCCCCGGCTCTTGGAGCAGCGGGGGTTGTGGTAGATCAGCATGGCGCGGGCCGGGATCACTCGGTGCGCGAGGTCACTTCGACCAGGTGGTAGCCGAACTGGGTCTTGACGGGGCCCTGCACCTCGTTGAGCGGGGCCGAGAACACGACCTCGTCGAACTCGCGCACCATCTGGCCGCGGCCGAAGCTGCCGAGCTCGCCGCCACGGCGGCCCGACGGGCATTTGGAGTACTTCATCGCCAGCGCGAGGAAGCTCTCGCCGTTGGCGATGCGCTCCTTCAGTTCCAGGCACTGGGCTTCGGTGTCCACGAGGATGTGGCGGGCGGCGGCAAGGGTCATGGTGGTGTCTCCGGGGTTGGGCCGGCGGTGCCGGCCGGGAATCAGAATTCGATCTTCACGGCCTGCGCGGCGCGCAGGGCCTTCTGTTTGGCGGCTTCGACGGATTCGTCGCGCGCGAGCGCCACGCCCATGCGGCGGCGGCCGCGCACCTCGGGCTTGCCGAACAGGCGCAGCGCCGTGTCCGGCTCGGCCAGCGCGGCGTCGAGGTTGGCGAAGGCGGCACGGTCGGAATCGCCGTCGACCAGGATCACGGCCGACGCCGACGGGCCGTGGAAGCGGATGCCCGGCACGGGCAGGCCGAGGATGGCGCGGGCGTGCAGCGCGAACTCGGACAGGTCTTGCGAGATCAGCGTGACCAGCCCGGTGTCGTGCGGACGCGGCGAGACTTCGCTGAACCACACGCGGTCGTCCTTGACGAACAGTTCCACGCCGAACAGCCCGCGGCCGCCGAGTGCGTCGGTGACGGCCAGCGCGATGCGCTGGGCCTCGCGCAGCGCCGCCTCGCTCATCGCCTGGGGCTGCCACGACTCGCGGTAGTCGCCGTCCTCCTGGCGGTGACCGACCGGCGGGCAGAAGCTCGTGCCGCCGACGTGGCGCACGGTCAGCAGCGTGATCTCGTAGTCGAACTCGACGAAGCCCTCGACGATCACGCGCCCCTGGCCGGCACGTCCGCCCTGCTGGGCATGCTCCCAGGCCGGGCGAACGTCAGCGGGGCCGCGCAGCACGCTCTGGCCCTTGCCGGACGAGCTCATGACGGGTTTGACGACGCAAGGGAAACCGATGGTCCCGACGGCCTCGACGTAGTCCTCGAAGCGGTCGGCGAAGCGGTAGGGCGAGGTCGGCAGGCCCAGCGTTTCGGCGGCCAGCCGCCGGATGCCTTCGCGGTCCATCGTCAGCTGCGTCGCGCGCGCGGTGGGCACGACGGTGTAGCCCTCGGCCTCGAGCTCGACCAGCGTCGCGGTGGCGATGGCCTCGATCTCGGGCACGATGTAGTGCGGCTTCTCCTGCTCGATGACGGCGCGCAGCGCGGTACCGTCGAGCATGCTCACGACGTGGCTGCGGTGCGCCACCTGCATGGCCGGCGCGTTGGGGTAGCGGTCGACGGCGATCACCTCGCAGCCCAGCCGCTGCAGTTCGATCGCGACTTCCTTGCCGAGCTCGCCCGAGCCGCACAGCAGCACGCGCGTGGCGCTCGGGGAGAGCGGGGTTCCGATGCGGCTCATCGACGGCCTCAGCGCGAGATCGGCTTGTAGCGGATGCGCTTGGGCTTGGCGCCTTCCTCGCCCAGGCGTTTCTTCTTGTCTTCTTCGTACTCCTGGTAGTTGCCGGCGAAGAAGGTCCATTGCGAGTCGCCCTCGGCCGCGAGGATGTGCGTGCAGATGCGGTCGAGGAACCAGCGGTCGTGCGATACGATCAGCGCGCAGCCAGCGAACTCCAGCAGCGCGTCCTCGAGCGCGCGCAGCGTCTCGACGTCGAGGTCGTTGGACGGTTCGTCGAGCAGCAGCACGTTGCCGCCGGAGATCAGCGTCTTGGCCAGATGCAGGCGGCCGCGCTCGCCGCCCGAGAGGTTGCCGACGATCTTCTGCTGGTCGGCGCCCTTGAAGTTGAAGCGGCCGATGTAGGCACGGCTGGGCATCTCGAACTTGCCCACGGTCAGTACGTCGGCGCCGCCCGAGATGGCCTCGAACACGGTCTTGTCGTCCGGCAGGCCCTCGCGTGACTGGTCGACCGAGGCGATCTGGACCGTCGAGCCGATCTCGATGGTGCCCGAGTCGGGCTGCTCGAGGCCGCGGATCATCTTCATCAGCGTCGACTTGCCGGCGCCGTTGGGGCCGATGATGCCGACGATGGCGCCCGGCGGCACGCTGAAGCTGACGTTGTCCATCAGCAGCTTGTCGCCGAAGGCCTTGGAGACGTTGTGGAACTCGATGACCTTGTCGCCGAGGCGCTCACCGGGCGGAATGAAGATTTCCTGCGTCTCGTTGCGGCGCTGGTATTCGACCGACGCCATCTCCTCGTAGCGCGCCAGACGTGCCTTGCTCTTGGCCTGGCGCGCCTTGGGGTTCGAGCGCACCCATTCCAGTTCCTGCTTCATCGCCTTCAGGTGGGCGGCCTCCTGCTTGGCTTCCTGCTCCAGGCGCGCGCCTTTCTGCTCCAGCCACGAGGAGTAGTTGCCCTTCCAGGGGATGCCGTGGCCGCGGTCGAGTTCGAGGATCCACTCGGCGGCGTTGTCGAGGAAGTAGCGGTCGTGGGTCACGGCCACGACGGTGCCGGGAAAGCGGACGAGGAACTGCTCCAGCCACTCGACCGACTCGGCATCGAGGTGGTTGGTGGGTTCGTCCAGCAGCAGCATGTCGGGCTTGGACAGCAGCAGCTTGCACAGCGCCACGCGGCGCTTCTCGCCGCCGGACAGGTGGGCGATCTTCGCCTCCCACGGCGGCAGGCGCAGCGCGTCGGCCGCGATCTCCATCTGGTGCTCGATGTCGCTGCCGGCGGCCGCGAGGATGTTCTCGTACTTCGCCTGTTCCTCGGCCAGCTTGTCGAAGTCCGCGTCGGGCTCGGCGTAGGCGGCGTAGATCTCCTCGAGCTTCTGGCGCGCCTCCATGATCTCGCCCAGGCCCGACTCGACCTCCTCGCGTACGGTCTTGTCCGGATCGAGCTGCGGCTCCTGGGGCAGGTAGCCGATGCGGATGCCCGGCTGCCACTGCACCTCGCCCTCGTACTCCTTGTCTACGCCGGCCATGATGCGCAGCACGGTCGACTTGCCCGCGCCGTTGAGGCCCAGCAGGCCGATCTTGGCCCCGGGGAAGAAGGAGAGGGAGATGTCCTTGATGATCTGGCGCTTGGGCGGAACGACCTTGTTCACGCGCAGCATCGACATGACGTACTGAGCCATTGCGATCCTGTATCCGTTGGGTGACACAAAGCGCGAAGTCTATCATCTGCCGCCCTCCCGGGCCCGCGGGCGGGCCGGAGCAGCGCGGACATCCGGGCGAGCGGCTGCGTTATAGTCCGCGCCCATGCGCTTTCTTCATCTTTTCATCGCCGCCTTCATCTACTTCGCCCTCGGCACCGCGTTCGAGGCCGCCATCGGTCCGGCCGGCGCCGGGCTCGCGATCATGCTGGCCATCGCCTGGCTGTGGATCAGCGAGGCGCTGCACGTCAGCGTCACGGCGCTGCTGGTGCCGCTGCTGGCCGGCACCAGCGGCATCCTGGCCTTCGATCAGGCGCTGCTGCAGTTCGCCGATCCGGTCATCTTCCTGTTCCTCGGGGGCTTCGCGCTCGCGGCCGGTCTGCAGCAGCAGGGGCTGGACCGCTGGATGGCAGCCTGGGTGATCGGCAAGGCCGGCAACCGGCTCGACCGCGCCGCGCGCTACCTGTTCTGGGTCACGGCGCTGCTGTCGATGTGGATCAGCAACACGGCCACGGCGGCGATGGTGCTGCCGCTGGCGCTCGGGTTGCTGTCGCCGCTGGACCCGCACCGCCACCGCGCGACGTGGACCTACGTGCTGCTGGGCGTGGCCTTCTCGGCGAACGTCGGCGGGCTGGGCACGCTGGTGGGCAGTCCGCCCAACGCGATCGCGGCCTCGGCGGCGGGCATCCCGTTTGCGCAATGGATGATCTGGGGCGTGCCGCTGGTGCTGGTGTCGCTGCCGGCCATGGAATGGGCGCTGCGTGCCGCCTTCCGGCCGCAGCTGGACGTGGCCGTGGCGGCGCCGGACCAGGCGCAGGCCACGCGCTGGGGACGGCCGCAGTGCCTGATGCTGGGCGTGTTCGCGCTGACGGTGCTGCTGTGGATGGCCGGCGGGCCGCTGGGCCAGGCCATCGGCTTCACGCGTGGCTACGAGGCGGCGGTGGCGCTGCTCGCGCTGGTGCTGCTGCACGCGCTCGGGCTGGCGCGATGGAAGGAGATCGAGAAGAGTGCGGACTGGGGCGTGCTGCTGCTGTTCGGCGGGGGACTGACGCTGAGCCGCGTGATCGCGGAGAGCGGCGCCGGCGCGTGGCTGGCCGGGACGCTGGGCACGTGGCTCGCGCCCATGCCGGTGGTGGCCGCGCTGGTGCTGATGATGCTGTTCGGCCTGCTGCTGACCGAGGTCACGAGCAACACCGCCAGCGCGGCGCTGTTGATCCCGCTCTTCGTCGGCATGGCGCCGCAGATCGACGGGCTGGCGATCGCCGTGTGCGTGGCGGTGGCGACGTCGTGTGCCTTCATGCTGCCGGTGGCGACGCCGCCCAACGCGATCGTGTTCGGCACGGGCCACGTACCGCAGCGTTCGATGATCGTCGGCGGGCTGTGGGTCAGCGCCGCGCTGCTGCCGGCACTGGTGGCGCTGGCCGCGCTGCTGGCCTGACGGGCTGGCGCGGCGCGCCCGCCGGGTTCAGGCGCCGATCCCGCGCCGGTAGCCGTCGGCGTCGAGCAGGCCGGACAGGTCGAGCGCGTCCGGGCGGATGCGGAACAGCCAGGCCTCGTAGGGCGCCTCGTTGACGCGCTCGGGGCTGTCGGTGACGGCGTCGTTGACGGCCACGATCTCGCCGGCGAGCGGGGCGTGCAGGTCGGAGGCGGTTTTGACCGACTCGATCACGGCGCAAGGCTCGCCCCCGGTCAGGCGGCGGCCGACCTGTGGCAGCTCGAGGAAGACGATGTCGCCCAGCTCGTCCTGGGCATGGTCGGTGATGCCGACCGTGATCGTGCCGTCGGCTTCCTCGCGCACCCATTCGTGGGTGGGGGCGTAGCGCAGGTCGGCGGGAAATTGGCTCATGGAGTTCTCCGTGGGGATGTTGCGTAGGTCAATGGTAGCGTTCAGACCAGCGGCCTGCCGTGGTTGACGAAGGGCGGTTCGACGACACGCGCGGGCACGCGCCCGTCGCCGAGTTCCAGCTCCACCGTCTCGCCGGCCTGCGTGCCCTGAGGCAGCCGCGCCAGCGCGATGCCGCAACCCAGCGTCGGCGACCAGGCGGCGCTGGTCGTCGCGCCGTCGCCGCGCGGGCTGAACACGCGCAGGCGCGCGGCGGACGGCGGCGCGTCGAAGACCAGCCCCATGGAGCAGGCGATCCACGGGTTGTCCTCCAGCGCCTGACGGCCGACGAAGTCGCGCTCGGGGTCGGAAAAATCGATCGTGCGTACCAGTCCGACGTCGAGCGGCGTCGTGCCGGCATCCATGTCCTGCCCGTACAGCCGGAAGCCGGCCTCGAGCCGCAGCGTGTCGCGTGCGGCGTGTCCGCAGGGCTGCACGCCGGCGTCGAGCAGCGCCTGCCACATCGCCCCGGCGCGTTCCAGCGGCACGGCGATCTCCAGCCCGTCCTCGCCCGTGAAGCCGCCGCGGGCGATGAACAGCCCGCCCAGCCGCACGCCCGAGAACGGCGCGGGGATGCCGCGCGCGGTGTTGAGCTCGGGGATGGCGCCCGCGGCGCGCTCGATCGCCTCCGGCCCCTGCACGGCGAACAGGCCCAGGCTGGCGTGCAGCTCGAGCGTGATGTTGGCGCCGGTCCGGGCAATGCGGTGGCGCATCCAGCGCACGTCGTGCTCGGCGTTGCCGGCATTGCCGACGAGGCGGAATTCGGAGTCCGACAGCCGATGGACGATGAGGTCGTCGAGGATGCGTCCGTCGTGGTCGAGCATGCACGAATGCAGCGCGCTGCCGGGGCGGCGCAGCGTGGCGACGTCGTTGGCGAGCAGCCCGCGCAGGAAGGGAATGGCGCCGGCGCCGGAGACTTCCATCTGTGTCATGGGCGTCAGGTCGAACAGGCC